>RRZU013302659.1_pt1 | contig 10229 bp, 9 predicted proteins | sample 2165561 | NCBI WGS metagenome assembly RRZU01 (sample SAMN10456909, study PRJNA506462) | wastewater metagenome | isolation source: wastewater sludge | place: USA: Moscow, Idaho
GCAAGACAAACCTATTTAAAACTATCGAGTTACCATGTTTATCAGCGAGAGTTTTATGCCGTATTCAGGAAAATCCAAAGGATTCGGCAGTACATTTAAAGAACCTGATTTTTAAAAAGAATTTAAATGGCCTAGGGAGAAGTGCGCCCAAAATTTGAGTTTGAAAAGTAAAGAGTCTCGGAATAATTAAATAGACCGAAAAAATAAATAATTAGGAGAGAAAATGGAAAACGATAAAGAAAATATAACAATATTGATAAAACAGCCTCTGAAATTAGAGGTATGAATTATTCAGGTTAGATAGGGTAAAATTAATTAATGAATTTCATCAAGATTAAAAGGAGGAGAGGAATTGATACGTAAACTATTTTTAATATTAGCGGTATTTACTTTAACGGCTTGTAAATTTAATGAAGATAAAAAAATAACGGACTTTAATCAGAATCCTGAAATAGAATCAGCTATTTACAAAGAGCATTTTTTTGAGAAAGAGTTATTGGACGCGGGTGAAATGGAAGTGGATGTTGTAGGTGAAAAGACACTATTTGAGGGTAGCCAAGTGCCTATACAAACAGAAAAGTTTCCTGAGCCCTACTATGTAAATTATATTTTTGATGCGGATAAAGATCTGTTGAATCTGGCGTTTATTTTGACCGAAGGCATGGTTGCTGATGGAGAAGAGTTGCCTGAAACTATATTTGTATATATAGAATATAATAATGAACAAAATGAAATAATTACGCTGACTCAAGAAAATGTGAGTGGGGATGATGTAGGATACGTTGGTTTATTTGAAGAAGAGTAGAAAGATTTAGCTAAAGAATATACTCAATTTGATGATTCGGTAAATTAAGAAGAATGGTGGAGAATACATTTGGTTATTACAGGACGCACCGTCGCCAAATGGGCGGCGATTTTGTTAGTGATTATTCATCTATATACAATACTTACAGAAGGATTTAACTTTCAAGATCAATTTTCCTTTTTTATTATCTATGCTTTGTTGTACGTAGGCTTTGAAAATCGGAAGTAAATAAAAAACTCTTCTTAAAAAATCGAAGGGGATATCTATGATAAAGCGGTGGTTGATTTTTAAAAGGAGATCATATTATTTCTAAGGAGTGAACGGATGACACAACACAAATTAGGACTATCTGGAAGTACGATTCTTTCAGATCCCACACAATTTTCAAAACTGTTTAACCGTCCCAAAATAGATCATATTGAAATTGGTGAATTTCCAGATGAAAAAGCTTTTGCACTATTTTTAACTTTATATAAAACCCATGATTCATCTTTTGGCCTGCATTCACCACTTTATCGAAATCAAAGCAAGTATGATTTACTCGAAAAAGTTCAAATGGATCCTCAGAAAGCCTGGGCGAATTTTGAAAAAGAAATGGTGCTTATGAAGAAGATTGGCGCAAAATATATTTTAGTCCACTTTCCGTATTTTCATGAAGAGAAAGAGAGGAACGCTAACCATTTAATCGAAGAAGGCTTGCAAAAATTACACGCCTTACAAAATAAATACAAATTGCCGATTGTATGTGAACCGAAACTTGGTCATAATCAGTCAAATGTAGGAATCGAAGCCCTTCATGAGTTTCCAATTGAGACGTGGGCGAAATACGATTTGAAAGTATGTATCGACATTGGTGATTATTTATTGGCGACGGGTGGACAGCCGGTGGTATATCTTAAAAAATGGCAAGCTTTTATTAAAGTCGTTCATCTCCATAATGTGGAGTTTCATGGCGACAAATATATTTGGGTACCAGTACATCCCTCTCAAGTAAATCATTCTACTTATTATGAAATTAAGGACTTAATTATTGAGCTGGCGAAAAGTTCCGAGGTGTATTTTGTTTTTGAGCACACGCCGCATGCTAAACCGACAGAAATATTTGTGAATGAAGGAATAGAATGGGTAAAAGAACTTATTCACTAGACACCTAATTAAAACATTATTGTTTCAAATATTCGAAAGCGAACGATTGAAAGCGCCGCCTTTTAAGAAGCCTTGTATTCGAGACGTTATTCTTTGTTTTTTCAAGAAAAAGTGATACAGTAACTAAGGTGTTAATTTTCGAAGAAAGATCTTAGGAGGATGTTGAATGGAAGCGAATAAAACAAAGGTGAGCACGGCTTCACTAAAAGTGTTAGCGGGTTGGGGAATTGATACGATTTATGGAATTCCTTCAGGTACGTTGGCGCCTTTAATGGAAGCGTTAGGCGAACAAGAGGAAACAGATATTAAATTCCTTCAAGTAAAACATGAAGAAGTTGGCGCGATGGCGGCCGTTATGCAGTGGAAATATGGTGGAAAATTAGGCGTTTGTGTGGGGTCAGGTGGACCGGGTGCGTCTCACTTAATTAACGGACTTTACGACGCGGCGATGGACAATACGCCAGTGCTTGCGATTTTAGGTGCACGTCCTCAAAAAGAATTAAACATGGATGCGTTTCAGGAATTAAACCAAAACCCAATGTTTGATCATATTGCGGTTTACAACCGTCGTGTAGCTTACGCTGAACAATTACCGAAAATGATTGATGATGCGGTTCGTACAGCGATTGCGAAGCGAGGAGTTGCAGTTTTAGAAGTTCCTGGAGACTTTGGATTCAAAGAAATTGCGGAAGATGCCTTTTATTCTTCTGGACACAGCTACCGTGATTATGTGTCATCTGCGATTAATGAAGCGGATATTGACGCAGCGGTTGAGGTTTTAAAAGGAGCGAAGCGCCCAGTTATTTATGCAGGAATCGGAACAATGGGCCATGGTCCAGCGGTTCAAGAATTATCACGTAAAATCAAAGCACCAGTTATTACAACAGGTAAAAACTTTGAGACATTTGAATATGATTTTGAAGCCTTAACAGGTTCAACTTACCGGGTAGGTTGGAAGCCAGCGAATGAGGCAGTAAAAGAAGCAGATACAGTATTATTCGTCGGTTCAAACTTCCCATTTGCGGAAGTCGAAGGTACGTTTTCAAATATCGAAAACTTTATCCAAATTGACAACAACCCAGCAATGCTTGGAAAACGTCACGATGCGGATGTTGCGATTTTGGGTGACGCAGGCGAAGCTGTAGATATGTTGTTGGATAAAGTTGAGACGGTTGAAGAGTCGGCATGGTGGAACGCGAACTTGAAAAATATTCAAAACTGGCGCGACTACATGACGAAATTGGAAACCAAAGAAAGTGGACCGTTACAATTGTATCAAGTCTACAATGCGATTAATAAACATGCGGATGAAGATGCGATTTACTCAATTGACGTTGGAAATTCAACGCAAACGTCGATTCGTCACTTACACATGACACCGAAAAACATGTGGCGTACATCACCACTTTTTGCGACAATGGGAATTGCGCTTCCAGGTGGGATTGCGGCTAAGAATGTTTACCCGGATCGTCAAGCATGGAATTTAATGGGTGATGGGGCATTTTCAATGAACTATCCAGACGTTGTCACAAACGTTGTGTTTGATTTACCCGTTATTAACGTCGTCTTTACGAATACAGAGTATGGGTTTATCAAAAACAAATACGAAGATACCAATGAGAATACATTTGGTACGGAATTTACAGACGTCGACTACGCTAAGATTGGCGAAGCTCAAGGGGCAGTAGGATTTACAGTAACGCGTATTGAAGATATGGATCAAGTCATGGCGGATGCAGTGAAAGCTAATAAAGAAGGGCGTACAGTGGTGATTGACTGTAAAATCACGAAAGACCGTCCAATCCCAGTTGAAACATTAAAATTAGACCCAAGCTTATATAGCGAAGAAGAAATTCAAGCATATAAAGAAAAATACGAAGCGGAAGAATTAGTTCCGTTCAGCGCATTTTTAACAGCAGAAGGTTTAGAGTCTAAAGTAGCTAAATAAATAGTAATTTGAGGTGAGTCGGCTTGTTGAAGCGGCTCGCCTTTTTTATGCCGATCTGCGACTACAAAATCAGAAAATAGAGTTACAAATTTTCTACTCCTTATTTAAGTTTACAGACCGTTTATCCACAAGTTTTCATCTCGATTTTTCATTTTTAATCTTTTGTAGTATAATAACTCAGAATTCATCATTTTAAGAAAAGTAAATTAGGGATATGAGGAGAATTTAGGATGTCAGATGTAATAGTGGAAACTTTGGACGGCTTAGTGCTCAAAGGACTTCCGAAGGCGGAGACGTTAGAGGCAAGCTTAGAGGCCTACACAAAGCCAAACTTAATCAAATTAGCAAAAGAAAATGACTTTGATGTCAAGCAAAGCTGGAACAAAGATCAAATGATCGAAGTCATCAGCGAAGGACTTAAAGCTTCTGTGGACGAACGCTTCGCGAAATTTGAAGCAGAAGAATTGTCAGCACTAAAAGAATTATTAGAGGGTAAAACAGAAGAAGCTAAAAATCATAAAGAAATAATTGCTTCAGCAGTAAACCAAGGAATTCTTTATGTGTCAGAAGATAACGATGACTTGGCCTTTACAATGCCAGAAGAGTTTGTAGGGAAATTAGACAAAGTAGAAGAAAAGGTAGAACCTGTAGAAAAAGCAGAAAAACCTGCGGATAAAGTAAAAGAGGCTACTCGCCCAATTCCTTATACTACAAGACGTCGTAGAACACAGGAAGTTGAACAACGCATTATTGGTGAAAAAGTAGGTCGAAATGATCCGTGTCCATGTGGAAGCGGCAAGAAATATAAAAAATGCCATTGGACTGAACATCAAAAAGATGGTGTGACAGCTTCATACTAAAAAATAAACGGCGTGCATTCGATTCAGAATGGCACACCGTTTTTTCTATTCAAAATAAATGTTTTCTGTTGTTCCATCACCAGGCGCAAATTCTTGCGTACCAGGCAATTGAACAAGCGTTTTTGGTTTCACGAGGTCAAAGAAATTTTGTAAAATTCGTTGGCCTTCTGGGAAAATAGGACTAAATGCTTCTGGATGGAATTGTGTACTGTAAATCAATTTATCTTTATGACGCATCGCTTGCACACCGCACATTTCAGAAGAGGCAAGTAGCTCAAAATTTTCCGGCACTGCTTTTACTTCTTCTAAATGGTATTCATACACCATAAAAGGATTTGCGACGCCATTAAAGAGTGGATCACCAAGACGCATCGTCATTTCAACGTAACCTTCTTCACGGATGGGTTCCTCATTTTCAGAAACTTCAACCATTCGACCGAGTTCAGCACCATAAGCTAGAGAAATCAACTGGTGACCAAGACAAATGCCAAACATAGGTACGTCCGTTTCACGAATCAACTCTAACTCCGCATCGTAGGCATCTTTTGCCACATCACCGGCATATGTAAGGCGGCCTGTTAGAAAAATCATATGGGGGTCAATCATTTGTATGTTTTCTTTTGAAATATCTGTATAATGCAGAATTTCAAAGGATACTCGCTCGTCATGAGCTAATAGGGCTTCACCAATTTTTGGAGCCAGACCCAAGTTCTTTTTATCGTATTCATTATTTACAATCAAGACTTTCGTCATCATTGTATCGCATCCTTTCCTTTTTTATTTTTGAGCATAAGGCTTGTCAGCCGTAACACTTCAGACCGCATGAAACTCAAACCTACCTAAAAAGGCAAAAATAAAAAATACACAATTGTCTTTCAGCGTATTTGTAGGAGTGAGCATGAAATTTTGCAATCTTCAAAAACAGTTCATTTTAAGCGCTAAAAAAGCACCTCGAAAAATTCGAGATGCATTTCTCTTTTGAAATTATACTCTATCTTATCTCTTTTTGTCAAAGCAATATTTCACAATTTCACAAAATTTAAATGAAAAATTATGCATGAATTTCTGTGTAATTTGATAAAATTGTTCTTCTTCCATACTTTCAATAAATTTAATTGAATACCTTATCATAGAATTTTTTTAAAATAACATGTAATTTTCTACAATCTCATCCGCTTTTTGTACTAATGCTTTCACATTATTGTTCGCAAAATGCGTGTTTGAAATCCATGGGCCAAGCACAAAACAATTCGGTAACTGGCCGTACCGCTGGTTAATAACCTGCGTTTCGGGCCACGTCACCAACAAACCGCGCTGCGCCTTATCCAATAAAAATCCCTTATTCAGTAAGTTCGCCAAGAGCGGGTTCGCTTCGCCAATGGTCTCCGTATTGAAATCAAAGCCAGACGCATTAATCACAATGTCGGCTTCAAAAGATTGCCCACTTTCACTTTCTAAACAAAAAGTATTGTCTTTAGTGATACGGATTAAATCAGGAACCACATAAAGCTGGTCTTCAGCCCATAATTCATACATGTTTTTAACCGCATCGGGTGCTAATCGCACTTGGTAGTGACTAAAAAGTGGGGCGTAAGTTTCTCGGTATCGCTCTTGATCCGATTGAGTCATTGCCATATATAAGTCGCCTAAATAACTAGAAAGTCTTGCAATATAGCCTTGCAGTTTAGAAAGGTCTGGATGTTCTTTACCAAAATAAGTTTCATAAGTGCCTTTTAAATCCATTGGATCATATACTTTTCGAATTGCTGCTAAATCAATTTGATTGTTTTCTAAGTCTTCTTGCACAGTTTCAACAATTCGTTCTAATGGAAGCTTGCCTTTATTTTCTAAAACTTCCTTTTCAATCCATTCTCGGTCTAAAGAATATTCGAGAGTTGTGCCTTGATAAGGTAGCACTCGTAATGAATTAAAGAAAGGCACGATTGTGAAAATACCCAACGGATGTTGTAAGTCTTTTTCATGGCTCAAGTAATTAACCAAATCAAAGGACGTCAAGTTTGAACCGATGATGGCCACTCTCGCATCATCAGAAATTACCTTTAATTTTTCGACCACTGGATAAGGGTCGTGGATATAATTTTCTTGTCCCTTTAAATTGTAAAAATCTTTATATGGAGGATTCCCAACGGCTAAAAAGAGGGCGTCGTAATCGCCATACTCCTTACCATTTACATCTTCTAATTGATAACCCTTTTGAATCGTCGCATCTACAATTTCTGTTTGAATATGTGTGACATTTTCTTTTTCTAAAAGAGGTGTCAAGCGCTCACTTGCGTATTCGCCAAAAACTGTTCGAGGCACTAAATCAATTGTAGGCTGATAGGCTGGATAATGCTCTTCCAACCATTTTGAAAATTCAGAGGAATCTTTTGGGTTCAACGACATGGCTGTGGGAAAGGCATTCAGTAGAAGATGCGTAGAATCTTTTCGGTAGGCTAAGCCGACTGCATGCGTAGAATTCGGGTCAAAAATATCCACTTGAACATCCGCTGTTAATTTCCCAGACGTTTCCAAAGCCATCAAAACAGCCGCTCCGCTTACGCCAAAACCAACAATTGCAATTTTCACTAATATCACCATTTCTGTTTGTAATCAAAATAAGTGTAGCACAAACTAGTTAAAGAGAGTGAGTGATAAAAATGAAGAAAAATCCTAAACCATTGTCAAAATAGACAAGTCCACGGCCTGAAAGTCAGATTCGTAGCGCATGACTATCTACTCTGCACTACGAAATCCAAATTCACATCGCACGACACATAGTTCTGCGCTACGAAACTCGAATTCGCACGTCGAACGATTAAAAATGAGGTCTAAATTACAAATCGGAGCCTTTAAACCCTAAAAAAAGAGCTGACCGACTTAATATCCGGCAGCTCATTCCGTTTATTTCGTTTGTTCATCCACAAATGAATTAACCACATGCTTGGTATCCCATTCCCCCATTGAAAAGAAGGTGATCGGGTAGGTTTTGTCATGAATTTCTGAATGAATTTCTTTTTTAGAATAACCTTGCTTATGCAAAGAAAGAATCCGTTCTTCAAGCTCTTTCAAATTCTCCCACTTTTCCGTTAGCGCCTGGCGTCCATTTTCGACGTAACCGGCGTGGCAACAAAACACTTCGTCAAAATCATAATCAATCACGCGTTCGAGAGAATGCATAATAGAAGGCATGCTTTCTTCGCGCAAGACGACTTTTATTTTTGGGCTGACAAATAAATCACCCGTAAACAATTGACCTGAATGTCTTATCAATAGGTTGCGCTTCAAAGGGTTGTCTTCTTCCCCAAAATATTTGGCGGTACAAGGGATATTTCGATTTATTCGCCACTTTCTCAACCGACTGCTCATTTATAAACACCGGCACCCCGTATTTTTCCTGCACATATCTTGCTCCACCCGTGTGGTCCTCATGCGCATGCGTTATCAGAACTTTATCTATATCTACTGTTTCAAAAAAGGGTTTAAATTGGCGAAGCAACGTCTCTGCCCCGCTGTCGATCAACACGCCATCGACCTCAAAACAGTGCACATTCAGCTCGACGCTAGAAAAAGCGACCTTGCCGTTAATCGCGCGCACGCCATTTTTTTCTTTAAGCTGAGAATCTTTTTTCAAAATCATCCCAACACCTCATTATTTGTGCCTCTAATTTACCACAAATTTCAAAATTTCGAGCCCCTTTTTTGGTAAAATGGGGGAGAGAGTAAAAAGAAATGAGGAGAAGAAATGTTATTTATTTGTTATAAAAAGTGTACGACCTGCAAAGGAATCGAAAAGTTACTAGTAGAAAAAGGGATTTCTTTTGAGAAGAGAGACATTAAAGACGAGAATCCGACAGCTGCCGAGTTAAAAAAATGGCATGAAAAGTCAGGCGAAGCTTTGAAAAAGTTCTTTAATACAAGTGGCATGATTTACCGTGAAATGCATTTAAAAGATAAATTGAGTGAGATGACGGAAGACGAGCAATATGAGTTATTAGCCACGGATGGTATGTTGGTCAAGCGACCAATTTTACTGACGGATGATGAAGAAGTATATGTTGGGCCTATGGTAAAAAAGTATATTGAAACATATGAATAGAGAGAAAGAACCTGCTAAAAAATGCAGGTTCTTTTATTTACTCTTGTATTAGTAGTTTTTTATAGAAAATATCTATCCCGAAGGCACCAATTGGGGCGGTTATGAGAATCGCAAGTACCGAAACGGTGAGAATCAACTCGCCTGAAGGGAGTCCCAAAGCGAGAGGAACGCCTCCGATTGCTGCTTGGACTGTGGCTTTTGGCAGATAGGCGATGACGCTAAATAGTTTTTCTTTTGTATTTAGATGTGTACCGCTAACGCTAAGCCACGTCCCAATTGTTCGTACAAAAAGCGCAATTAAAAGGACTAGAATCGGAGTAAAGCCAGCGGTAAAAGCAAACCGAATATTCACCGAAGCGCCCACGAGTACAAATAAGAAAATCTCACCAGGAATCCATAACTGATTATAAATATGTGCGATTTTATCCGCTTGTTTAGGAATTTGTCTATAAATAATCAGACTCGTACTCATAACGGCTAAGATTCCTGAAAAGGGAAGGTTTGAAAATTGTGCTTCCATACTGACTAGAAGGAAAGATGTACTTAACAGAATAAGTACTTGTGTAATGGCTTTGAAATTGACTTTTTCAAAAAGAAAAGACAGCAAGTGACCCATTAAGAAGCCTACGAAAACACCTGAAAAAATAGAAAAGGGCACTTTTAATAAGCTAAAGGCACTGAATTCACCACTTAGGGCTAAGGATAAAAAGGCGGAAAATAGGACCAAGGCATATACGTCGTCAACTGAAGATCCAGCTAAAATCAGTTGCGGAATGCCTTTCTTAGTGCCCCATTTGTTTTGAATCAAGGTAATCATTCGAGGAACAACGACTGCTGGAGATACCGCTCCTAAAACTGACCCCAAAAGCGCCGACTCAATCAGGGATAAGCCTAGAAGCGGCGGGGCGATAAGAATGGTTGCGGCAACTTCAAAAGTCGCTGGCACAAAACTTAATAAGATTGCCGGGCGGCCAACTTTTCTTAAATCCTTTAAATTCAGTGACAGACCTGCCCGTGTCAAAATGATAATTAAAACCACTTGGCGAATGTCCGCCGAAATTGCGAGTAATGTTGGATCCAACTGATCGAATACGAAAGGTCCAATAAGGATACCAATAAATATTAAACCGATCAGACTAGGAATAGTTAATTTTTTACAAATCATTTGATTCAAAATACCAAGTAGAAGAATAATGGCAATACTTATAAGCACTTAATCACTTCACTTTCTGTGAACTACATCGGCACTAAAGTACCGAGCTTCTGGGAACACCCTTAACTTACCTGTGCCACTTATGGGTAGACAGGCAGCGGTTTAGGCTGGTTGACCAAGGCTTGTCCCAAGCCAATAGATAGAATGTTTTTTGCGGC
>RRZU010955702.1_pt1 | contig 10228 bp, 8 predicted proteins | sample 2165561 | NCBI WGS metagenome assembly RRZU01 (sample SAMN10456909, study PRJNA506462) | wastewater metagenome | isolation source: wastewater sludge | place: USA: Moscow, Idaho
GGATCTGTGTGGTTGAATCAGAAGTATTTCAGATATGCTACAGGTCTGCGAATGATTAATGAAAAGCGTTGGAAAGCTCTGTTTGGATTTGGAACCAGAAAGCCCGAAGATGAATTGGTACAACATCACTGCAATTTAGCTCTTGCTATACAGAGGGTTACAGAGGAGATCGTGATTAAGATGGCAGAACATGCTGCCGAAATCACTGGCTGCGAAAATCTTTGCTTAGCTGGTGGTGTTGCGCTAAACTGTGTTGCAAATGGAAAACTTTTAAAAAGAGAGGTATTTAAAAACATCTATATTCAGCCAGCTGCAGGCGATGCAGGAGGAGCATTAGGGGCAGCACTTGCCGCTGATTTTATCTATTTCAAGACACCAAGGGTTGCCACTGACAAAAGTGATCTGATGCGTGGATCTTATTTAGGTCCAGATTACTCCGAAAAGGAGATTGCATCGATGATTAAATCGGTTAAAGGAGTAGCTGTTAAATACCAGTTAAGAGACGAATTAAATGATTTTGTGGCAAAGAGGTTGGCTGCAGGTGATGTCGTTGGATGGTTTAATGGCAGGATGGAGTTTGGTCCAAGAGCGTTGGGGAGCAGAAGTATTCTTGGAGACGCAAGAAATCCTGAAATGCAGAAAAAATTGAACCTTAAAATAAAATATAGAGAGGGTTTCAGACCTTTTGCTCCATCTGTATTGGCAGAAGATTGTAATCAATATTTTGATCTCAACGCTGACTCTCCTTATATGCTTTTAGTCGCTCCTGTAAAAGAGGAGAGACGCACATTACTCCCCGAGAATTATGGATCTATGGGTCTTTGGGAGAGATTATATTACCTGCGCAGCGATATTCAGTCTGTAACACATCTCGATTTTTCTGCCCGTATTCAGACTGTACATAAAGAGACAAATCCACACTATTATTCACTTATAGAGGCGTTTAAAAAACTAACAGGCTATTCTCTTGTAGTTAACACAAGCTTTAATGTGAGAGGAGAACCGATTGTCTGCACACCATTCGATGCTTATCGTTGTTTTATGAGTACAGAGATGGATATATTAGTCGTTGATAACTTTGTATTCGTGAAAACTGAGCAGCCCGACTGGGAGAATAAAGATAAATGGACCGTGAAATTTAAAATGGACTAATACCAAAATGGGATATCTTAAATATTTTATCTTCAATTATGGATTTTTGGTTGCATTTCTTCTTGTAGCCATACTTCTCATAATTATTGGAATAAAGGCAAAAAAGAGTGTGATTAAACATATTTTATTCAACACTTCTGCCATCTTTATTGCAATTTGCTTATACGAAGGTTATCTGTTGATGACTGTCGAAAAGAAGGCTTTCTCTTACTTCGAAGGCTCTTTTACCCATACGCCAGAATATTGGAATGGTAATGGAGTTAGATGGTTTGGTCCTGCAAATGAGGAGTTTGTAATTAGTGTAAGGAAGATTTACGACTTTAATCATGAGTTGTATGATGTTCAATACACTGTTAAAGATGGTATTCGTTATACTCCTGGTTCAGTCGATACATCTAAATCTTTTGCTCTTTTTCTTGGGTGTTCATTCACATTCGGTGAGGGTTTAGAAGATAATCAAACAGTTCCTTACTATTTTAACTATTATTCAGGTACAAAGTATTTGGTTCGTAATTATGGTTTTCATGGTTATGGTCCTCACCATGCACTGTTTATCACTGAGAATGAGATTCTAAAAGACACAGCCCTGCTCAAAGGAAAAAGTGAATCTGTAGTCTTCTACTCTTTACTCCCCGACCATTATGGAAGGGCTGCAGGATATAAGAATTGGGATAAATATGGGCCCAAATATGTGATTGAGGGTGACTCTCTTCTATTCAAAGGCAAGTTTCATGAAAAATATGGGAAGCTAAAGGAGAATCTTTACAAAGTATGGGAAGGTACTCAATTATTCAAGCGACACTTTTCACATAAAGAGATTAAAGATGAGGATGTATTAAGGGTTGTCATGATGCTAGCTAGAATGAGAGACGACTATCAACAAATTGGAGTTCCATTCTATGTTGTTTTAGATTACGATTCTTGCAATGGAAAGTATTCAGACTATTTAATTTCACTGTTAACCAAATATAATTTAAGCTACTTCAAAGTTTCTGATATGATACCCGATATTAAGTCGGGCTCAAGTAGGTACTTTATGGAGAATGATGGACATCCTGTAGCATTATATAATGAATTGGTAGGAAAATATTTAGCAGAAAAAATATCAAATTTAAAATCGAAAAATTAGTCAATATGGAATTTTTGAAAGATTTATGGAACTTTGTCAGAGAGAGAAAAAAATTCTGGCTAGCACCTGTGATCATTATTTTGTTAATCCTGGCACTCTTGATTGTCTTTGGAGGCGCAAGTGCTATTGCTCCTTTCATCTATACACTGTTCTAAAATAGAGAAATATGTCTAAACTTAAGTCAGACCCTTTTAAAACCGTATTAGTTATTGTTGCTGGATTTATCATTATCTATGCGATTTCTATCTATTACGCCAATGACTGGTCGTGGGCGCTATACATTGCAATAATAGTCTCAATTCTATCGATTGCCTCAAAAAAGATGGCTTTACTGATAGAAAAGGCATGGTTTCTACTGGCAAAACTTCTTTCCAAGATTATTCCTAATATAATTCTTGGATTGGTGTTTTACCTGTTTCTATTTCCAATTTCGCTACTTTCAAAACTTTTTGGAAATAAAGATTCGATGTCTCTAAAAAATCCAACGGGCTCTGTGTTCAAAGAGAGAAAATATCAATTCACTCCTGATTCATTCAAGAACCCTTGGTAGATATGAGCAAGAGTGCTGTTTCTAAAACTAATGTAGCTAGGTTACTTGATGCTGCATCGATTGATTATGAGTTAGTTGCTTACGAAGTCGATGAGTCAGATTTGAGTGCAGTACATGTTGCTGAGATGGTGGGTGAACCAGTGGAGCAGGTCTTCAAAACACTTGTTTTGAAAGGTGATAAGAGTGGTCATTTTGTCTGTATCATTCCTGGTGATTGTGAGGTTAATTTGAAATTAGCAGCGAAAATATCTGGGAATAAATCTTGCGAACTAATTCCTATGAAGGAGTTACTCCCTTTAACTGGCTACATCAGAGGAGCCTGTTCTCCTATTGGAATGAAGAGGCCATTTCCTAGTTATATTCATGAGACTGTAATTCTTTACGACTATATCTACGTTAGTGCAGGACAACGTGGATTACAGCTTAAGATAAATCCAGATAAACTGATTAATTACATCTCAGCCCAAACTGAGTGTCTGATATGAAAAAACCGGACCTTTCGGGTCCGGTAAAAAGCCTTTTTTTGAACAGAAGGGTTAGGGTTATTTGTAAAAGGGTTTTAATTTGCTGTTTTAGTTGCATCTACGAATACTCTAGTTGCAAGTTCCTTATCGAGAAGATAGATTGCTTGTCCATTTTCTCCAATCAGATTCAACTGATCGATTAAGGTCAGCGCATTTTGTTCCTCTTCAGCTTGTTCATTTATAAACCATTGTAACATATTTGCAGTTGCATGGTCTCTCTCTTCTACTGCTACTTCGTAGCATTTATGAATCATATCTGTAACAACACATTCGTGTTCATAAGTCTCAGTAAATGGTTCCTTGATTCCGTTCCACTCTGTTTTAACAGCGTCAATCGGCTCTAATTTAACAATTCCTCCTCTGGCTATGAGATAGTCATAAAGTTTTAGAGCATGAGAAGTCTCTTCTTGATACTGAACTCTCATCCAGTTTGCAAAACCTCTCAAACCTTTTGATTCATAGTAGGCAGACATTGCCAAATATAAATATGCAGACCAAAACTCAGCATTGATCTGTTTATTGAGAATCTTCTCTACTTTTTCATTTAGTCTCATATGGCATCTTTAATTTAAAATATATAAACAAAATTACTAATTAAATAGTTGAAAAGCAATCAAAAAATTATTAAATTATAGTGTGTCTCCATCTCTTAATGGAGTGTATGGACCCTCTTTAACTTCGAAGATTACTGTCCCTTTTTCTAAAACCTCTACCGTGTGAAACTGACCTGCTGGAATATTTATCCCATATTCTCCGTCACATGGGTTCAATAACACCTGCTCTTTTAGTGTTTTATCATCATTGTACAGGAAAACCTTAATGGCTCCTCTTAGTACAATGTATGTCTCGTCAGTGTGGCGATGTCTGTGGATTGGTAGTTCAGTGCCAGGCTCTAAAGCATTCATCAGACGTTGAACTGGTGAATCAAGAGAATCATGCAGATTGAAATTCATTCTCAATCTTGGAGATGTTTTGGCCTTCTCAGTAATTGTGTCGAGAAGCGTATTATTTATTATGATCATTGTGTAAATTATTCAACAGTAACTGATTTTGCAAGATTTCTAGGTTGGTCAATATTGCACTCTCTTAGTTTTGCTACTTGATAAGCAAGCAGTTGAAGAGGGATGATATTTAGCGCTGAGGTAAAAATTGGATCTGTCTCAGGTATCTCAATTACATAGTCTGCCATCTTTGCAACATCTTTGTCACCGTGGCTAACCAATGCAATAACGTTTCCTCCTCTTGCCTTCACCTCTTGGATGTTCGAGACAATCTTCTCATAGGTTGCATCTTTTGGAGCGATAAACACTACAAACATCTTGTCGTCGATTAATGCTATTGGGCCATGTTTCATCTCTGCTGCTGGGTAACCCTCTGCATGGATGTAAGTTATCTCTTTCAGTTTAAGTGCACCTTCGAGGGCTATTGGGTAGTTTAGACCTCTTCCCAGATATATCATGCTAGAAGATTTGTAGCATGCTGCTGCAATCAACTCGGCAACTGTAAATGAGTTTTTAAGTGTAATCTCAATTTTTTCTGGTAATTCGTCAAGTTGACGGAGATAGTTTTTATATTGCTCAAAATCTAAAGTTCCACGCTCTTTTGCAATCAGTAGAGCCATCATGTAGATGATAGCAAGTTGGCCTGTAAATGCCTTGGTACTAGCTACTCCAATTTCAACACCAACGTGAGTATAGACTCCAGCATCGGTCAGACGAGCGATAGAAGACCCAACTACATTGCAAATCCCAAGTACTTTTGCCCCTTTCTTTTTTGCTTTCTCTAGTGCGACGATGGTATCAGCTGTCTCCCCAGATTGAGAGATTCCCAGCACTACCGTTTTCTCTGTAATTACAACTTTGCGATAGCGGAATTCTGATGCAAAGTCAACATCGGTTGGTATGTTGCAAAGATCTTCGAAAAGATATTTGGCAACTAATCCTGCGTGATATGAGGTTCCACATGCTATGATTAATAGCCGTTTTGCATCCTTTATCTCATCGATATAGTCCCTTATTCCTCCTAAATTTATAATGGATTCATCTGCTCTTAGCCTTCCACGTAAACAGTCGCGGAATGTTCTCGGTTGCTCCATTATCTCTTTGAGCATATAGTGCTCGAAACCGCTCTTCTCTATACTTGCAAGTTCAAAGTCTAACTCTTTAATATATGGTTGGATTACGTTATTCTCTAAATCTATGATTTTGTAGTCTTTACCCTTGATGATAAGCATTTCGTTGTCTTTCGGATAGATTACTTTCTGGGTGTACTCTACGATTGGAGTAACGTCTGACGCAAGAATAAACTCTCCCTCTCCAATTCCTAAGGCTAATGGACTTCCTCTGCGGGCTGCAATAAGCAGGTCTGGCTCTTCTGATGTAACAACGCAGATTGCAAAAGCACCAACGACTCTTGTTAAAGCAACTCTTACAGCCTCTGTTAATGAGCACTTAAGCTCATTTTTGATATCTTCGATGAAATGTACTAACACTTCGGTGTCGGTCTCGCTCTTAAAAATGTGACCTTTATTTACAAGTGTCGATTTAAGAGTGATATAGTTTTCAATGATTCCATTATGGACTAAAGCAATCTTGCCGTCTCCCGATGTATGTGGATGAGAGTTTTGATCGCTTGGTACTCCATGAGTAGCCCATCGAGTATGGCCGATTCCGAGGTTTCCGTTGAGGTTAGAATTGGACGCATACTCCTCAAGGTTTATAACTTTTCCCTTCTTTTTTATGATTTGTAATCCACCATTGACCAGTGCAATCCCCGCACTGTCGTACCCTCTGTACTCTAATCTTTTAAGACCTTTTATAATTATAGGATAAGCCTGTTCTGGCCCAATGTAAGCAACAATTCCGCACATTATTTTATTAATTTAGAATGTTAATGATAATACTAAAGTAATAAAATATTTTGGTTGTTAATTAGAATTTTTCGAACAGCTAATCAAAATTACCCATTGGTTTGCCAATATTATATGTCAACGTAAGTGTGAAATAGCGCTTCATAACATAGTTCTCAGAGTCCTCTATAAAGTTCTCAGAAATAATTCTATTGATGCCTTTGTTTTGGTTTAACAAGTCAGTTACACCGACTTGGCAACTTAATTTATTCTTGAAAAATTTTTGACTTAGACTTAGATTTATAAGTGTTCTTGTTTTATCTTGTTCGCTGTTGTATCCCTTACCTTTACTGACTCCTCCTGTAAGGACTGCAGAGAGCCCTTTTTCTGTGCTGTATACTGCCAATGTTGTAAAAGAGAAATCCCATGTTTCTGGATTTTTTCGCCCCTCAACGCTATAGAGTGTGTTATTGTAGCCTGCTCTTAAGCTTGAATAGATATCGAATCCTTTGAATCTTCCACTAATGCTCAAGGTGTTATTTAATCTAATGTTATTATTAAAAATTTTAGAAATATTTATGAAGTCGTTAATTCCAATTTTTGAAGGATCTGCCTCAGCTTCGGGTTTGATTTGTGCTGTATAACTAGCGCTATTATTGACAGACAGTCTGAAATTATATCCAAAATTAACCTTCTTTTTAAATGCTGCAATGTTTAAGCTTGTCATTACCGATCCGCTGTAAGTTCCATTGGCATTGATTGGCGCAGAATATTGAACACCACCTTTTCCATATGCATTTACATTGGTAATTCCATTCATTAAATAGCTACAGCTTAAATTTGTCATAAGGGAAATTGTCTTTTTAGCAAAATTCCCTCTAAACTGGATATCTGCTTTATTCATAAATGAGGAGATCAAGCCTGGATTTCCTGTAACAATGTATAGTGGATTTGTAATGTTTGGAAGAGGTTGAAGTTGTGTTGCCGAAGGTTGAGATGATGAGCCTGAATAGGAGAGTGTCAGAAAATGGTTTTTGCTTCCTGTATATTCGTATCTGATAGTAGGATAGTAGTTTACTGTACTGTTAGAGATCTTGTTGCCATTGTTCTCTGTTTTAATGTAAGATGGTGATGCACCAAATCCGGCGCTAACTGATCCCTTTTTAAAATCTTTTTTAAGAATTATCCCAATATTTTGGTAGATATTTAGGTAGTCATACAAGCTGCTATACTTTTTATCTACGATATCATAATTTTTTGTGATGGGATTCCAGTCGAAAGATGCTTTATCGGAGTGGTTTCTGTTAATGCCAAAATTATATGACAGATTCAAAAACAGTGTTTTTGTCAGTGGCTCGTTATACCCGATGTTTCCCGATATAGAACCATTGTAACCCTCTCCAATACTCTTTTTCCTAATGGTATCGGTTGTAGAGGTATTATTGGAATATTTTGTTGTATACGAGTTATTAAAACCTGTCGAACTATTGTCTCCAATTCTTGCTTGTGCTCCAAACGACAAAACTCTTCCCTTTTTCTTCATCTTTAAGAATTCGCTGAAATTGATAGAGAGACTCTTATCCTTATTTATTGAACTGTTATTAGATTGTCCTTCGTTAATTCTAGTGCCATGCACTCCATCTGTCCTATATTCTGAAGTGCTAGATGAGTTGGTCTCACCTATTTTGCCAGATATTTTTGCCGTAATATTATGCTTTGAAGTACTTTTAGTCAGAATCCCTGCGTTAAAATTATTGCTTTGAGTGCGTCTGTCCGAAGTGCTTTTATTGTTGTATATAAATGAGCTGTCTGTTAGAAAGGTCTGCCTTCTTCTTGAGTTGAAGCTAGGATTCATATCGATATTGGTTTGGAAAGATCCGTTTAGTGTGTATGGTGAGTTTTTGATCTCTGTGGCACCTTCAGCTCCAACGTTGATTGTCTCCATTAATCCTCCAACTCCACCTCCAACAACAGTCATCGGGATATCATCTCCACCAAAACCTCCGAATGCACCCATAACATTTTTAAAATTGTAAGCAGCAACACCAAACCTGCTCTTCTCATTTAATTTTGAAAGAAAAATACTTGCCGCGTGTTTGTCCTCCGTTCCTATAGTTGCTGACACTGCCCCAAAGAGCATCTTCTTAAACTCCTTTTTTACTGACAGATCCAATACATTTTCACTATTTCCATCATCCACACCAGTAGCTTGAGCCAATTCACTCTTTTTATCATAAACTTTCAACTTGTCGATCGCTTTTGCTGGAAGATTTTTTTGAAGTAACTTCGGATTATTGGCCATAAACTCCTTTCCATCAACAAGAATCTTGTTTATCTCCTTTCCATTATATGTCATTTTCCCCTCTTTGTCGATAACTAAACCAGGGATTTTGAAAAGTAATTGTTCTAAAACATCACCATCTTTAACCGAAAATGCAGCGGTATTAAACTCAATTGTATCTTTTTTGATCGTTATTGCTTGAGCGATTGCCGTTACTGTAACAGCATCCATTCTTTTTGCATTCTCCTTGATTTTAAGCTCTCCAATATCGTAGACTTTACCTTTTACATGAATGTTTTTCACTACAGGGAAATAGTTCATGTGATAAATTTTTAGTTGATAATTTCCAGGTTTGATGTTGTTTAAAATTGCCCTTCCCGATGAATCTGTATCTGAATATTTCACAGTAGAGTTAGCTGGAGCTTCATAAAGAGAGACAGAGACAAATTCCACCCCTTTTCCAGAGAGAGAGTCTACTACTTTTACTTTTACGCTAGATTGGGCCTCTGCTGTGTTAGAGGTTAAGATGCAAAAAGCTACTATGCACAAAATGAGTTTTGCATAAAAAAAGGAAAGTGTCTTCATAGAGATAAGTGTTGATAAACACCACGCTACAAAAACACTGCCATAAAGATATTAGGAATCAGGTATTTAGGCCTGCTATATTAGTTTTTTAATATTTTGAGCCTCTAATTTACTGCAAATTAGTAAATTGTCATTTGTATCCACTACTACAAAATCGGTTACTCCAAGGAGAGAAATCTTACGAGTTCCGCTACCAATAACGATATTACCGCTACTAGATACTTCATTTACATTTGCATTGCGGATTACACTGCCTTTATCATTTTTTTGGAAAACGTCTGCTAATGCAGGATAACTGCCTATATCGTTCCACCCAAAATCAACAGGTATTACCATTGTGTTGTCGTACTTCTCCATTATCCCAAAGTCAACAGAGATCTTCTCGAATCCAGCAAAGAGATTTTTTAATTCGCTATTATCGGGATTTCTCATCTCTTTACCAAGTTTTGCTATTGATTCAAGGATATTGAAGTGTCCTGGAAGATATTTTTTAAATGCATCTATTATAACAGAAGATTTGAAGATAAACATTCCACTATTCCAAAGATGGCGGCCACCGCTAACATACTCTTTAGCAATATCAAGAGCTGGTTTTTCACAAAATCTTACAACTTTGGCTGGCTCTCCAACGTAACACTCATTTGTCTCCAAATAACCATAACCTGTCTCAGGGTAGGTTGGTTTGATTCCAAGAGTTACAATTGCATTCTGATTCTCTGCTGTTTCAACTGCTGTTTTTACCCTTTTGATAAAGTTGTCTTCGTTTTTAATCAGATGATCCGACGCTAATACAACAATAGTGCTGTTAGGATAGATGCTCTCAATTACAGTAGTGCCAAAGCCTATTGCCGCTGCTGTATCTTTAAAAGCAGGTTCTATAATGATGTTACCTACGGGTAAGTCTGGAAGTTCCTCTTTAACAGCTGGAGCTTGAATAGAATTAGTCGCTATGAAAACTCTTGAGATGTCAGTTAAAGGTAAGACTCTGTCAACTGTCATTCTGATTAGACTCCTCTCAGAATCGATTAATTTAAGGAGTTGTTTTGGTTTTTCTTTGGTAGAGAGCGGCCAGAATCTTTCGCCCGAACCACCCGCCATGATTAAAACTGCTATGCTCATCTTTTTTTAACAAAGATAAATTATTAAATTTGGCAAAACA
>RRZU013490811.1_pt1 | contig 10225 bp, 4 predicted proteins | sample 2165561 | NCBI WGS metagenome assembly RRZU01 (sample SAMN10456909, study PRJNA506462) | wastewater metagenome | isolation source: wastewater sludge | place: USA: Moscow, Idaho
ACAGGAAACGGCTGTAGTCCTCCGCCTCTTCCTCATAACTCTGAGGATTTTCGGCAAAATAGGACTCCAGTTCCCCAAAAGTCTTCTCCAACGGATTTACGCCGTCCCGGATCATCTGTAATACATTCTTCGGTGTCAGTTTCTCAATCACTGCAGTGACCTGTTTGTCTGCTTCTTTGACTCTCTCGATATTTTCTGCAGTAATCTCCATCCGGTTATACGCGAGGATGCGGACCGCCCGCTGGTTCTCCAGTGTTTTATCCAATGACATATCTGTCAGAATGTCATCTACATTGGAAAATGCCTTGCGGATGCTGTCCCCCAGATCTCTTCTGGGGGCTGTCATCAGTGTCTCATAACGTTCATTTGCTTCTGTATAGGCCGTCTGCAACGCCTTACCTTCGCTGTGAAATTCTGCCACGGTCTCCTGAGAAACTTTCTGTTCCAGGCTATAGGGTCCCAACACGCTGACCGGCAGTCCCGGCAGTTCGTTTGTCACCTGTACGGTCTGTGTATAGATCTCATATTTTGCCACGGCATCCGCATCGTTGGGGAAATACTTATCCGCAACTTCTGCCTCCGCTCTACGCAGTGCTTCGATCAGCTGCTCCATAGGGGCCGTATCAATGGAAAAATCACTCTGTAAGAGTTTCACATTCACTTCCGCTGTCATGCGCAGCCGGATCTCTTCCAGTTGTTTTCTGGCCGCCAGATTCTCCGCCGTGACATCCCATTTTGCATCCGAGAACCAGTCCTGTACCATTTCTGTGGCTTTCTCGTATATATTTTCCTGCCGTGCCAGATTCGCATGAACAGGGGATTTCCCCTCCGCGAGTGCCGATGCCGCTGCCTGTGCAAAAGCATCCTCACTGACGGGATAGTCAATCGTATCCAGTTCTGCCAGCTGCTGCAGGGTATCCGTTGTCAGTGGCAAACCTGCTCCCACCAGCCACTGCGCTTTCTGGCGATTCTCATCATTGACCGGCAGGCCGGCATCCGTGATCACCTTATCCATCTGGTCCTGCAATTCCTGCGGTACGGTATTCTGCTGTACTTTCGCACCGCTGTTCTCTGCCACATACAAGTTCCAGATCTCCGGCTCCAATCCATTATCTACAAGATACCCGACCTCGCCTTCCTGGGGCTGCTGCAGAGAAGATGCCAGCTCCCAGGCGGTTTTTAATTCATCTACATTTTCAGGAGTCAGAGGTATATCCGTTGCCCGGAACTGTTCTTCAATACTTTGTGCCAGTGTATCGCTGCCCACAGCTGCCGCCAGGGTGTCCAGATCTATGTCGTCCGTGTATCCGGCAATGTTCTGTCCGGAACGCACCAGTTCTGCTTTGATCCTGTCCACGATGGTAACTGCGGTATCCTGATCCAGTTCTCTGGGGTCAAATCCGTCCTCACAAGCCTTCGCATAATCCTCCTGGGACATAGTATGTGACAGTAGTGTCATGTAATCCTGCTGTAATGCCACATTGGTGTTCCCGGCATCCTGCTGCAGTTCAATCAGGGATTTTCCCTTATTATTCTCTTCATTTCCCACAGGCATTGGGATCTGCCCACTCTCGTATACGGCTCCAAAAGTATTTGCATTCACACTTTTTTTATTGCGCTGTATCTTATCTCTGCCCCAGGTATTTTTCTCCGTCTGGATACTCTCTGTTCTATTTTCTGTATCAGTTACCGTCTGATTCTGAAATGTTATCTTCACGCTTGTCGTCCTTCCTGGTAATAACTCTTGAAATAACTATTCAGAGACTCATTCGCAAAATCGCTCTTTCAGAACTTTCCTTTTGCCCATTGAGGCTATATCGCCCTATAAATATCACTAAATCCTCTTACGAATGCAAGCATTCAAAGAGGCCTTAGTGATATTTACATGTCTCTGAATAGTTAAGAAAAAAGATGAGTGCACCTTTGGGTCACACTCATCTTTTATTTCGGTCGTTTCTTATAATTTCTTAACCGGACTTAGAACAGAAATACAGCAGCTCCGTAAGGGGGCAGATCAAAGCTGATAGAATAATCCTTGTAATGGTAAGGTTTTTTCTCTGCCATGATCTCTGCGGGAATCTCATTGCCCCAGCCGCCAAAACGTTCCTCATCACTGTTGAGCAGCAGCTTATATTTCTTCTTTTTCGGCACGGGTACGGTATAATTCTCCCATTTCATCGGAGTCATATTCAATACAAACAGCAGATTGTTTTTGCCGCTGGAACCTTTTCTCACGAAACAATAGGTGCTGTGTTCTGCATCATCCGCATTCATCCACTCGAAACCGTCCCAGGTATTGTCGATCTCATACATTGCAGGATACTTGCGGTACAGTTCCAACAGTTCCTTTACATAGGTATGTACGCCCTGATTCAGCTTCTCACCTAACAGATACCAGTCCAGTTCGCGCTCTTCACTCCACTCACGCTCCTGTCCGAAATCCTGTCCCATGAACAGCAGCTTTTTGCCGGAATGTCCGAACATGTAGGTATAGCCCACACGCAGATTTGCGTATTTATCCGCAGTATAACCTGGCATCTTATTTACCATGGAACACTTCAGATGTACCACTTCGTCATGAGACAGGGGCAGAATGTAGTTCTCACTGTCATTGTAGCTCATGGCAAAGGTCATAGCGTAATGATTGCCCTTACGATACAGAGGATCCAGCTTCATGTATTCACAGAAATCATGCATCCAGCCCATATTCCATTTAAAGGAGAAGCCTAATCCCTCGCCTCCGATATCACTGGTCACATTCGGCCACGCCGTGGATTCCTCGGCAATTGTCACAAATCCGGGATACGTTCCACGGATGACAGAATTCAGATGGTGGAAGAACTCAATGGCCTCCAGATTCTTGTTGCCACCGAATTTATTCGGCAGCCACTCACCTTCTTTTTTACCATAATCCAGATATAGCATGGATGCCACCGCATCTACACGGATGCCGTCCACATGGAACTCTCTGAGCCAGAACAAGGCATTGGCTACCAGGAAGTTCTTTACTTCATTTTTGCCGTAATTGAAGATTTTGGTTCCCCATTCGGGATGCTCTCCCAGACGGGGATCGGGATGTTCAAAAATGCACTGACCGTCAAATTCAGCCAAGCCATGGGCATCAGTTGCAAAATGCGCAGGTACCCAGTCCAGAATCACGCCGACTCCGGCCTTGTGCAGTTCGTTGATCAGGTACATGAAATCTTTCGGCGTTCCGTAACGGGAAGTCGGTGCATAGTAGCCGGTCACCTGATATCCCCAGGAACCGTCAAACGGATGCTCTGCAATACCCATCAGTTCTACATGGGTATACTTCATCTCCTTCAGATATTCTATGATCCGGTCCGCAAACTCCCGGTAATTGTAGAATCCTTCGGCGGTACCGTTGTTAGGATGCTTCATAAAAGAACCGATATGGCATTCGTAGATCGCCATAGGCTCTTTATTCATATCCTTTTTGTCCCGGGCTTCCATCCACTTGGAATCTCTCCAGTCAAAGCCTGTAATATCGGTAACGATAGATGCAGTGCCCGGCCGGTATTCCGCATAATTGGCAACAGGATCGGCTTTGTAGAGCTTTCTGCCATCCCTTGCATAGATCAGGAACTTATACATCGTTCCCTCTTCCACGCCGGGAATGAACAGCCCCCAGATACCGCCTTCTCCCAGCTTCTGCATGGGATGGGATTCCTCATTCCATTCATTGAATGTGCCAATGACATTCACCTGTGCTGCATTTGGTGCCCATACTCCGAAATAGACTCCCTGCACGCCGTCTTCCACCGACAGATGTGCACCCAGTTTTTTGTAAATATCATAATGGGTCCCCTGGGCAAAAAGATACTGATCTGCTTCGGAAATAAATACCTTCTCCTTCGTCATGGCCGCGCCTCCCGCTATAAAATTTAACTGTTCAGAATAAGTTATACAAAATCTTTCTCGGTGAGGATGATCATATCCTCATCGTCATATCTCTTGGCGAACAGTACATCGAAGAAATGCTTCAATGTCTTTTTATTTGCATGAGCGATCGCTTCATCCACGATCTGCTTTACATCCACTACCGTAACCACATGATCTATCGTCTGCATATCTTCGATTCTGGTATGTAACGCCAGCTCTCCGAGTTCGTCAATAGAGTATTCCATCTCCCGTGCATACTGTTTGCCGAATGCCACCAGTGTGTTATTGCTGAGGGCTTCCACATCCATTCGTGCGGTAAAGCACTCTCTCAATTTTTCATGTTTCTCGAGGAATTTATCAATATCCCTCTTCGTATCTTCCAGAATAATTACGATTCCCTGACTCTCCTGCTGCAATGCCTTGTGAAGTACATTTGCCGTAGCATCGTTCATTTCGGATGCCTTGCAAATGATCAGCGCGCCGTTTTTCAGCTTGGATAAGGTATCTGCAGTATCCTTTTTATTCAATGCATGTCCAGAGATTTTTGCCACTTTTCCGGAGAAATTGCTGTCGGTTGCCTGAATTTCGCGAACCATGTTCTTCGCCAGAGATAAGGTATCCATACCCTCTTCTCCAGTGATGATCACGTTGCCGGTGTAGGCTGCCAGACTGATATTATCAATGGCCTTGACTAACTGCTCTCTGGCAGATCTGCTCTGGATAAAGGGTGCGTACAGTTCTCTCTCTTCTCTGGTAAGCGCACGAACCTTTGCTTTGTCTCGCTCTACTGCGGGGCGCTCCGGCTGTTCCGGTGCTTCCCCGGCTTCCGGCGTTTCCTCAGCCGTCAGTTCTATCTCTTCGCTGGCTGTTTCCTCATCTACCGATTCTACTGCTTCCGCCGTGGGCTCCTCTACAGGCTCGTCATCCATTGCTTCTTCCGGTTCTGCCTGTTCCTCGTCTATGATTTCTTCCTGCTCATAGATTTCTGCTTCCGGTTCCGCAGGTTCCTCAAATTCTTCTGCTTCCGGCTCATATGCAGGTTCTTCCGCGAGTTCTTCTACAGTATCCTCTTCCGGAAGCTCTTCTACAGGCTCTTGTTCCGCTTCCTCTGCAGGAGCAGCCTCCGTCAGTTCTTCCACGGGTTCCTCTGTGGCAGGCTCTTCCGTGATCTCTTCCAGCTCTTCTACCTCATCGGTATCTGTTGTATCTTCTGCCACGGTATCTGCCGTGTCCGCAGCTTTTTCTTTTTCCAGTTTTTCCAGCAATCCGTCTCTTACCGCCTGCTCAAACTCCGTGAACATGGCTCCGGTCTGCTGTAATACATGTTGGCGAACCTCTTCTTCTCTCTTCTCCAGGTTCTCCTTCTTCTTGCGTTCCCACTCTGCCAGAATATCCTCGATATTCATCTGGCCGGTGATCTGTTTCTCAATGCTCTCTGCCTCCGGCATTACCAGGCTGATCTGACCGTCGGATTCCTGTGCCAGCACATCGGCCAGTTCCTTGGGCGGCTCTACGGGAGCTGCCGGGGTTACCGGTGCTACAGGAGCTGCCGGCGCCGATGCCGTAACTTCATGAATCTCCTGCGTTCGGGAAGCTTCCGGTACTTTCTGTGCTTCCGGTTCCTTCACGATTTCCTGTACTTCCGGTGTCTTCTGTACTTCGGATAGCTCCGGTACTACATCGGTTCTTCTTGCAACAACAGGCTCTTCCGGCAGAATCTCTTCCGTCTCTACCTGGGGCACCTGTGACAGATCGCCGATTTCTCCGGTCTCCCCAAAGAATACTTCCGAGCTCTCCATCTGCTCCGTCTCCGGCTCCAGATCGTCTTCACTGACATCTGCGATCTCCGGATAGTCCAGAGACTCCGTATCGGAATCCCCGGGATCGATCATGGGTGCCACGATAGAACGGGTAATGGAATCCGAAGTCTCCTTCGCATGGTCCTCACTCAGTACCTCCCGCAGGCCTGCTGCCAGTTCTGCCTGTAGATTGATCGTATTATATTGTCCCACATCCATGGTCTTCACATGAATGTCGAAATCATCTTCCGCCGGCTGCGCGGGTGCCTGCTGGGGCTGTACCGGCTGCACCGTTTCATAGACTCTGGTGTCACCGGTCACCTGCTCGTAGGTTTCCTCCTGTACATAACCCTGATTCGGCTCATAGCCTCCGTCCTGTACATAACCCTGATTCGGGTCATAACTTCCATCCTGTGCATAGCCCTGATTCGGGTCATAACTTCCATCCTGTGCATAGCCCTGGTTCGGGTCATAACTTCCGCCCTGTGCATAGCCCTGATTCGGGTCGTAACTTCCGTCTTGCACATAGCCCTGATTCGGATCATAAGTTTCGTTCTGTCCATAACCGGGATCCTGCGCATAATTCTGAGAATACTGCTGCGTACCGGGCGCGTCAAAACGATGATCGTATTTTTCCTGCTGTTCCGGTGTTAGCGGCTGATGGAGCATTTTCAGCTCCATTGCCTTGATAACGTATTTGCCCTCGCCAAACCAAAGGATCAGCTCATCACATTCCTCTACACATCTGGCAGCAAGTCCTACTCTATGATATAGATAAGCCAACTCATATGCCCATTTTTCTCTGTAATCTCTCTTTTTCAGTTCTTCCAGAACAGCAATGCGCTCTTCCAGACTGACATCCTGCGCCTCATATAATTTGTACTGCAAAATATATCTGCCGGGATCCTTGGGCGCTACCTGCACAAACTCTTTGTAATACTCGATAGCCTGTACATACTCTTCCATTTTAATGGAAAGTTCGCACAGAGAATAGCAGATCGTCCTTCCTCCCGGACGGCGTTCATATGCCAGAAGCAGCATATCTCTGGCATCCTCGTATCTTCGATTGATCTTGTAAAGGTCACTGATGGTGCACAGCATCATAACACTTTTGACTCTGCGCCAGTCAATGGTATCCGCAATCTCCGCAGCCTGCGCATACTCCCCACGGCTGATCAGGTCTTTGATTTCTTCCGCTCTTAATTTATATTCACTCTTATCCAAGGTATTTCGCTCCCTTAACCTTTTCTTATCCTAAGCTTCTCATTTCCCCGGGTACACTACCCCACTTTTTTCTTATTCAGTGTACCATAGTACCCATTGATATGTCAAAATCAAACTGGGCAAAATGTATGGAAATCTCCCCTTCGGAATACTACCCACGAAAGTGGGATGACTTCTTGGGCTTTTGACGTTTTTTCGCCTGTCGGATTGCTTCTTTGCGTCGGTTCCGAAGGTCCTGATCCACCGAACGATACCGGGATCTGGAACGATTTCTTCTGCGGTTAAATCTCCAGGTCAGGCGGGTACTGCGGTGGGCAAAATGATAATTCTTGAAAAACGTACGTAATAACAGTGCAAGGAAGATCAATACCGCAATTCCCACGATACAGAAAAATACTTTTACCACATTAATGAAAATAACCGCAGGACCGCCGGAAGTGCTGTTTTCCTCCTCCGGGGATGTCTCCTGTGCAACCGTTGGAATTCCACCATTGTTTCCGGTGTTATCTCCTGCTGTTTCGGTTGTCTCTGTATTGTCTGCCTCTGTGGTCGTTGTGCCTGACTGCGTTTCATCGGTTGCACCGCTTTCCTCTGCAGACTCCGTGGTCTCTGCCGTATTTTCCCGGAAGACACTACTGCCCTTTTCCGCTGCCGTAAAGTCCAGGGATGCCGTTCCCAGTACCACATCATTGTAAGTATAAGTGATCACAGCCACCTGTCCTGGTTCTGTATTATCATAAGAAATACTGGACACTGCATCCTGAAAGGTGATGGTGTTCGGCAAAGTGATGCTGTCCGTCTGGTTCAGTTCCAGAATCGGTTTGGAGTTGCCGAAAATATCATTCCCACTGTAAAAAGATCCTGCATTCTCGATATTATACTTGGTCTCTGTCTGAGAAATGTTCACTCTCTGAAAATTGCTGAAACCATAATCAAACAGAGTGATTGTATCTTCATAGTAATTCGGATTTTCGTCTTTCATGACCACACAGATCAGCTTCATGCCGTCTTTTTCCGCACAGGACACCAGTGTACTGCGGGCAACATCGGTGTAACCGGTCTTACAGCCTACCAGATACGGATATGCATATTTACCGCCGGGGATCAGTTCCATCTTGTTGACTTCCATAATATCATCTGGCTGGCGTTCCGACGGCAAAATGTGCAGCATATGTGTCATTGTCATTTTACACAGCGCTTCGTTGGCAAAAAAAGCTCTTCCGATCATCGCCAGGTCATAGGCACTGGTGTAATGATCCTCATTGGGAAGTCCGTTGGGATTGACGAAATTGGAATCAACACACCCCAGTTCCTTGGCTCTTTCATTCATGATCGGTGCAAAGTCCTGCCAGGTCGTTCCGGAAATATGCTCTGCTACCGCGAAAGAAACTTCATTGGCGGAGCGGATCAGAATGGCATTCAGACATTCCTCCATGGTCAGCTGCTCGCCGGGGTCAATAGCGATATGGTTGCTTCCGGGATCAATATCGTGTACCGCATCATAGGAGAAATCCACGATCTCATCCATGCTGCAGCGCTCGGATGCGATCAATGTTGTCAGAATTTTGGTGGTACTGGCAGGGTATTCCTGCTGATGGATATTTTTGGCATAAAGGATCGCTCCGGTATCCGCATCCATCAAAATGGCGGATTCTGCGCTGACTACCGGTCCCGTAGGCCAGTTTGCCACTTCATTGGACTGAATGGCCAGTGCCTGATTGCGGGCGATGTTCTCTTCTTTGATCGTTGCAGCAGAGACACTAAGCCCCTGAGATGCAAAAAGGCAGAGAGCGCTGATTCCCATCACTGCCCTGGTTAAAAAACTTCTATATGAAAAATGCCTGAAAAACTGCATGTATAAATCCTTCCTGATATCTTCAAAATAAAATGGTGTATGATAATGCGCATTCTTTATCATACACCATTTTACCTAAAAACCAAAGTCTTATCTCTATTTTTTAATTCTTTTTAAGACCTTCTGCGAACGCTGTCATTCTCTATACGGAATACCGTAAATGTTCTTGTCCGTCGAAGTCTTTCCACACAAAATTTTTGCCTTCCCAGATCATGTATCCGTGCCAGCTTTCTTCCTTGGGAATCGACACGGACCCCGGATTCATGCAGATATACTGCTCTGTCTCATGAACAACGCATTTCGGCACATGAGTATGACCGTGCAGTAAAATATCTCCGGAATGCAATGGCGGCAGTTTCTGCTCATTATAGATATGTCCATGGGTGGCATAGATTGCCTGCGTCCCTTCCGCAAGTACACAATAATCACTCAGCACCGGAAATTCCAGCACCATCTGATCCACCTCCGTATCGCAATTACCGCGTACACAGTAGATATCATTTTTCCGCTCGTTCAATAAAGCGATCACTTCCTTGGGCGCATAATCTCTGGGCAGATCATTTCTGGGGCCGTGGTATAAAATATCCCCCAGTAAAAGCAGCCTGTCGGCCCCTTCCTCCGTATATGCTTCCAACAGTTTTCGACAGTAATATGCCGATCCGTGAATATCCGATGCAATCATCCATTTCATAAATTTTCTCCTCCTACTGCCAGTATAATCCCCCGGCCTGTGACTTGACAAGCTTTCTCAGATAAAGTACATTGACAATACAGATTACTATAAGAAAGGCTGAGATTACCATGAGGTTACGAAATATTACCGGTTCCCGGGAAGTTATTGCGGAAAGTCCCTATGTCGTACCGGAAGATACCCTGGAAGCATGCCCCGGAACCTGGCATGAGATTTTCGGAAACGATCATCCGATCCATATTGAGATCGGTATGGGAAAAGGACGTTTCCTAAATACCCTTGCAAAGCAGAATCCGCAGATTAATTATGTGGGAATTGAAAAATATTCCAGCGTATTGCTCCGCGCGATCCAGAAAATGGAAGAGGACGAGCTTCCCAACCTGAAATTCATCCGTATGGATGCAGAAGACATCGATAAGGTATTCGGAAAAGGTGAAGTGGACCGCATTTATCTGAATTTCTCCGATCCCTGGCCCAAGGACCGTCATGCGAAGAGAAGACTTCCTTCGAGACAGTTTCTGGCCCGCTATGATGTGATCCTGAAAAAAGAGGGTACGCTGGAATTCAAGACAGACAACCGCCCGTTGTTTGATTTTGCAATAGAGGAACTGGAGCCCGCCGGATGGAAAGCGCAGGTGATCACCTACGATCTGCATAACGATGCCGCGCTGATGGAGGGGAACGTCATGACCGAATACGAGGAAAAGTTTTCCTCCGTTGGCAATCCCATCTGCAAATATATTATTTACAGAT
>RRZU013569385.1_pt1 | contig 10225 bp, 9 predicted proteins | sample 2165561 | NCBI WGS metagenome assembly RRZU01 (sample SAMN10456909, study PRJNA506462) | wastewater metagenome | isolation source: wastewater sludge | place: USA: Moscow, Idaho
CAGCACGACCCCACAATTGCGTCGCGCTGCTCTTCTGCGACGTGGACCGGTTCAAACAGATCAACGACACACAGGGCCATGCAGTGGGCGATCAGGTCCTCGTGGCGATCGCACGACGCCTACAGAACTGCGTACGGCAGTCCGACGTGGTCGCCCGGTTCGGCGGTGACGAGTTCGTGGTGATGCTCGAGGACATCGACGACGAGCAGGTCGCCGAGCGCCGGGCGAAGGACCTGCAGACGGCCGCCACCCATCCCATCGTCGTCGACGGCCGACCACTGGGATTCGGGTTGAGCATCGGCATCGCACTGCACGGTGGCACGAGCACACCGGATGGCGGTGAGATCGCGACCCTGCTCGCCGATTCCGATGCCGCCATGTACGCGGCCAAACTCGCCGGACGCGGCACCGTCCACGTCTTCGAGACCGCTGACCGCGACACCAAACAGGATCCGGCAACCATCGCGCCGGCACTGCGCACCGCCGCCCTCAACGACGAGATCCGGATGATGGTGCAGCCGATCGTCGACCTCGCGGATGAACGGGTGAGTAGCTTCGAGTCCCTGGTCCGGTGGGACCTCCCAGAGGTTGGTCGCCTGTCGCCCGCGGACTTCCTGCAGACCGCCGAGGAGACCGGGGCGATCGTCGAGATCGGGCACAGCATCCTGCGCCAGACCCTCGACTTCGCGCGGGGCTTGCCGGACCAGATGAGCGTCTCGGTCAACGTGTCCTGGACCGAACTGGCCCAGGAGGACTATCCCGACCTGGTGCTGACCGCACTGGCCAATGCGGGGATCGCACCGGAGCGACTGTCACTGGAGATCCTGCTTCCCGCGACAGCCGACCACGCCGCACTGGCACGGCTGCACCGCCTGCGGGAGGCCGGCGTCGGTGTCACGCTCGACGCCTTCGGCCGGCAGCCGGTGGAACTGAAGATGTTGCCCTACGTACGGGCGACGACCCTCAAGGTCGACCGTGCATTGACCGCCTACACGACCGGCCCCCAGGGCGCCGGACGGATGCTCGCGGGCGTGGTGGGCCTGGCGAACCGTCTCGGCCTGGCCTGCATCGCCGAGGGCATCGAGACCCTGGAGCAGGCGCAGGCCGCTGCGGAACTGGGGTTCACGCGCGGTCAAGGGTTCTACTACGGAAAACCGATCGACCCGACCGAGGTGGATCTCAGCGCGATGCGGTGAGGAGATCCCCCACACCGGACAGTCGCCCCAAGTTCTGCAGAACCCCCACCACGATCAGCAACTGCCCGACGATGTAGGTCGGCATGATCAGCGATCCTGCGGCGTCGGGCAGCAGGTCGGTGACCCCGGTGAGAGCGATGAGGCTGTCGGAGAGCAGGAAGAGGATGGCACCGACCGCCGTGCTCAGGGAGACACCGGTGGCCAGCACCGCCATGGTGACCAGCGCGGCGGCATAGACGACGATCGGCACGGCCAGACCCCCGAGATCGGGCAGCAGCAGTGCGAGCAGCACCGCGCCGTAGAGCAGGTACGGCAACACCAGCCATGGCCTCGTCCGCAGCGGCCCCAGCGCGGCGTAGGGACGGAAGCCCACGATGTAGCAGATCTGCGCCCCTAGGAACGCCGCAACACCGAGGACGAAGAACAGGTCACCGTCACCGATGAGCAGCAGATCCCCGACCCAGGAGAAGACCAGCGCCGCCGTCACCCACCGGACCAACCGGTGTTCCAGTCCGTCGAGACACGCGGTGAAGTACGCCAGCAGCAGCGGCATCAACAGCGCCTTCGTCCCCACATTCACGACGGTCGCTTCAAGCAGTCCGGAGGCGATGTTCACCAGCGACACCACGACATAGGCCAGGAGCCAGGCTCTGGCGGTGCGCCGACCGAACATGCTGGCAGTGTGGCAGGTCGAGCGGGCCGACACGTACAGTTCATGACCGTGGCGCAGCGAAAAGTCGTCAGTGACGGCAGCCAGATGAACGTGCGGACCAACCGCCTCGGACTGCTCAGCATCCATGCGACAGCACCCGTGATCGACGGCGAGGTATCCGAGTCCGCCTTGAACTTCACTGTGCGCATCGATCAGGTCGTCACCGGAAACCCACTGCTCGACCCCGAGCTGCACGCGTTGATCCGCGAGATCACCCGCGGGATCCTGACCTACTCCGGACAGCGTAACGGCGACGCGTTCGACGGTCAGGCCACGGCCGGCAGCCTCATCGTCCCCCTCACTTTGAACACGAGCGGCACAGGCCCACTCGAGGTCTCAGGTTCCTCGCAGTTCTCCGACGTCCACGTGCCCTTGCCGGGACTCGGCCACATCAAGCACCTGGTCGTCGATATCGACGGAAGGCTGCACGTGGAGTGACATTCCTTTCGGTGAAAATGTGGCACCTCACGTGTCACTTCTTCACCGAAAGCCGCCGCAAGGGTCTCCACCCACACGCTCAGCCGTACATGACCTGGGTCTGCTCGCTGTACGCGACCGGCACACCGTCGCGGACCAGCATCCCGGTCACGGTCGACAGCGGCCCACTGCGCCAGGTCGCCTCTTCCCGCAGCCACGACCACTGCTCGCCGTCGCAGGAATCGACGTCGCCGTGGAAATGCACGTGCCAGCGCACCGAACTCGCCGAGACCGGTTTGGAGACGAGCGCCATCACCGGCGGCGGCCAGGCGTCGAGGTGGCTGAGCAGCGCCGCGACCCCACGGGCCGGGCCGACGTTGCGCACCCATCCGCCGGCCACCGCCCGCGAGGACCCACTCATCGGGAAGTCCCCCTCGCCGTAGCGGACGGACATGTTCTGCAGGAACTCCGGGGTGACGCCGTCGATGCGCGGAATCTCGATGGCGTCGTGGAATGACCGCTCGGGCTCCGGCAGTTCCGGGACGTGGTCGAAGGGACCCTCCCCCGGGTCGGCGAGCAGGAACCGGCCGATCGCACTGGGCTTGCCGTCCTTCTCCAGCGTGACCCCGAGGTGTGTCATGTTCTTGCCGGCGCGGCGGCCGTCGATGCGCAGGTGGACCTCCCCCGGCGGCACCGGCTCGATGAAGTACACGTCGACGCTGCGCACCGAGCGCTCATCGGCGGCCTGCGCAGCCCGGACCAGATACCCGGCGACCAGCCCGCCGTAGGTCGTGCGCCCCTGACCCCATCCATCAGGCACGTGCGCGGACCATCCACCAGGTTCCGTGTGCAGGGTCAGCGCCGTTTCAAGATCCACCATGAGATCAGTCTCGCGCGCCACCCGGCTCAGGACTCCAGCAGCCCGCGTTCCCGTGCTCGCGCGAGGGCATCGTCGCGGTTTCCGGCGTGCAGTTTCGCGTACAACCGGCGGAGCCGGGTCTTGACCGTGTTCACGGAGATCCCGAGGCTGTCGGCGATGTCGGCGTTGCGCGCGCGGGTGGGAAGGAACGCCAGCAACTGCAGTTCCCCCCGGCTCAGCGAGGTGTCAAGCTCGCGCACCCGCGGCTCGACGTCATCGGCCGGCCGAGACTTCAGCAGCCACAGAAGGTCGTCATCCTGATACTCACGTGCGGTGTCGCGGGCGAACTCGAGCACGTCCTCCATGGGTGGGGAGAGCAACTGTCCGATTCCGTTCGCGGCAGCGATGGACGCCGCCTTGCGCAGGTGCCCCTGTGCCATCCGCCGGCTGGAGTGCAGGTGCAGGCAGGCCAGCAGCAGGTGCCGCAGTGACTCCACGCGCGGGTTCTGACCACGCACACCCTCCAGGGTCCTGCGGGCCAGCGCCGGCTGCCGGGTGAGCCCGGCACGCGCCCACAGCAGCGAGCGCAGATCCCCGGGCGGCAGACCGCGGATGAGTCGCTCCGCGCGCACAGGGTCCCCCGCGAGCAGGTGAGCCAGTGCCTGCGCCTGGTTCAGCGGCACGAGCATTCCGGTGTCAGGGGTGTCCGCAGTGGCCAAAGCCCGCGCCTGGGTCAGGGCCCGCAGGGCGCCCGGGTAGTCCCCCCGCAGCGTGTTCGCTCGCCCCACCGTCAGCCACGCCCACGCCGCCTCCGACAGGTTGCCGATGGCCTCCGAGTGTTCCGCAATGGTGCTCGCCTGCTCCACCGCCTCGCTGAAGTTGCCACGCTCCATCTCGACGCATGCCGCGGCCTGCAACGGCATGAAGTGGGACAACCGAGTCTCGTCGATCTCCATGCGCAGCGCCCATCGCCTCGCCGCCTCCACATGGACGGCCGCCCGCGTGACATAGCCGTTCTCGAAAGCCACCTGCGCGCGCAGACCCGCCAGACGCAGTTCCCGGATGATGTCGTTGGTGAAGGGCCGGTCCTCGAACGCCTGCAGAAGTCGGTGGGCCGCCTCGTACTGTCCGCACAGAAGCATGCCCCGCACCGTCACCAACGGAGCCAATTGTGTGGCATCACTGGTCACCAGGGCTTCGGAGTACGGCGCCAGCGCCCGGCGGCCCGCAGAGATCATCGTGGCCGTATCGGCGTGGAAGCCGGCGAGGTAGCCGCGCAGTAGTGCTTCGTCGGCGTACCACGAGTCGTCCGCCAACGCGGGGTCCCGGTCCGCGGCTTCTCTGCGCGCGGCGAGTTCGGCACCGATCAACGCCAGCGTCGCGTCGGCGCCACGAATGTCATAGGACAGCGCCTGCCCCCAGCCCACCCGGATGAGGTGCCCGATCCGGTCGTGATAGCCCGCACCGATCTGGTCGTACCACTGCAGGATCTCGTCGGCCCGACCCTTCGCGAACAACTCCGACTCGTGGTGGGTGAGGAACCTGCCAGCGTCCTCGGAACGACCCGAGGCGACCAAGTGGTGCATAGCCCGGGGGACGTCGTCAGAGGCCATGAACCATTCGGCCGCCGCCGAATGGGCCGCGACCCGGCCCGCGTACGAGTACTGCATCAACAGTGCGGTGAGCAGCGGATGCCGCACCCACCAGCGCCCCGAGTGTCCCTCCGGCGCCGGGGCCGGCCGCACGAAGGCATGCGCGGTCTCGAGTTCCAGCAATTGCTCGGCGGCGTTCGGGTCCCCTGTGACAGCCGCTGCCGGACCCGCTGCGAGTTCGGCCAGGACCGTCGTGGCGATCAGGAAGTCGCGGCGGTGTGGAGGCAGTTCGGCGAACCATGCGCCCAGCAGTTCGACGGCGATTTCATCCGTGCGCCACTGCCGCGCCACCCGCATCTGCGACGCGCCGGCCACGAGCGCCGCAGCCCAGCCGTCGGCACCCGTGATGACCGTCTCCGCGTCCTCGATGTCCACCGACGGCACGATCGCTTGGATCAGGGCGAACGCCTCGTCGGCGGTGAACGCCAGGTCCTGCTCATCCAGAGCCGTGACCCTCGCGAACGGCCCGATCCTGCAGTGTGTGCTGATCGCCAACCGGACGGATGCGGGCAGGCGCTGCACGAGCATCCTGAGGTCCCTGGTCAGCTCGAGGTGGATGTCGGGATCCAACCCGTCGAGGATCACCCAGTCACCCTGATGGGTGGTCAACGCCGCGAGTAGATCATCCAGGTCCGGGCCGTCGGCCCCGAGTGCTGCGGCAAGGAGTCCACGGGCCTGCTCGTCGGTGACGGTCGCGTCCAGTGCCACCCAGGCGCATCGCCGGGATCGCATGGCCTGCCCCAGCGCAGTGGTGGCCCCGTAACCTGGCGCGCACGTGATCACGCAGGTCTCCCCCGGCGGCGTCGCGAGGATCTTCTCGTCCACGCGTGGTCGCTGCACCAGAGCGGCCGCGAGGGGCGGCGCCTGCAGGCGGAACACGGGCACGTTGAGGGTCATGTCCTTCCAGAATATGGCGCCAGCGCAGAAGCGGGTCATCCCTCGGGAGTGACGTGACTCGCGGATCGACGCATTTCCTCTAGCCTCAACACGTACCGGAAGTAGCGAGGAGAGCAATGGATCTGCAACAGGCACCCAAGACCGCCAAACAGGTGCAGGCGTTCTTCAGTACACCCCGACCGAGCCGCCAGCAGCGGCACGCGGAGGGCGAGGGCCTGCGGGCACAGGTTCCACTGGAGTCCATGGCGGATCTGCCCTCCGAACGGGGGGACGCCCTCGCGCTACTGACCAGCCAGGAGAAGGACCGGCTCCCGGACCTGATCCGACTTCGTCATGAGCGCATGACCACCGACCCGTTCGCCTTCCTGCGGGGCGCGGCGCTGGTGATGGCCGACGACCTCAGCCGCACCCCGAACTCCGGGATCAGCGTGCAGCTGTGCGGTGACGCGCACGTGGCGAACTTCGGCATGTTCGCCTCGCCGGAACGCGACCTCGTATTCGATCTCAACGACTTCGACGAGACCCTTCCCGGGCCCTTCGAGTGGGATGTCAAGCGCCTTGCCGCGAGCCTCGTGGTCGCAGGCCATGCCAACGGCCACAAGCCGAAGCAGATCCGGAAAGCGGCGCGCGAGGCTGTCAGCAAATACCGCGAGACGATGGCGCAGTTGGCGACCATGCGCACATTGGACGTCTGGTACGCCACCGTGAACTTCGCCGAACTCCTTAAGGCGGTCCGCCAGACGTCCCTCGGGAAGGCCGCGGAGAAGGCGGGGAAGAAGGCCGGCAGGCGCACCGGCGACAGTGCCGTGGCCAAACTGACCGAGGTGGTCGATGGGAAGCGGCAGTTCCGTCCGGACCCGCCCCTTGTCGTGCGGGTCCCTGACGAGGATCGCGAGCGGGTCGAACGGGACTTCGCCGAGATCTACGCCAGGTATCTGGCGACCCTTCCGCCGGACCGCATCGCGCTGCTCATGCAGTTCTCCTACCTCGACATCGCCCACAAAGTCGTCGGCGTCGGCAGCGTGGGGACCCGCGCGATCGCCGTTCTTCTGGAGTCCGGCGACAAGGATCCGCTGATCCTGCAATTCAAGCAGGCGGGGCAGTCGGTGTTGGAGAACTACCTCACACCCAGCAACTTCAGCGAGTCGGGCAAGCGGGTGGTCGTGGGCCAACGAGTGATGCAAACAGTCGGGGACCCGTTCCTCGGATGGTGCCGCAGTACCGGTGACCACCCCTTCGACTTCTACGGCCGGCAGCTGCGTGACATGAAGGGGTCCATCGAGACCGTCGGCTTGAGCCCGGACGCCCTGCAGGTGTACGCCCGTATCTGCGGCGCGGTGCTGGCACGCGCACATGCTCGTGGTGGGGACCCTTCGAAGATCACCGGCTACCTCGGTGAGGAGGCCACCTTCGATGAGGCGGTCGCAGACTTCGCCATGGGCTACGCCGACCTCAATGAGCGGGACTACGAGGCACTCAAGGCCACTTTGGCCTGATGGCACTGTTCACCAAACCGGCCGAGGGGACCGGGAAGTTCGCGGCGATCCTGCTCGTGGCGATCATGATCCCCTCGGCGGTGGCCACGGCGATCGGCGGCACCCAGGCGGGCATGGCCTTCGGGCTGGCGGCCGGGTTCACCATGGCGGTGGCGCCGTTCGCCGGGACCCGCCAGGCACTGGGCTCCGCCGTGATCGCCGCCGGTTTGGCCGCCGCGGCCTCCTGGGCCGACGAGCGGGCGTGGGCGATCGCCGCCCTGATGCTCGTGGCCGCCGCACTGCAGGCGGTGACCAACCAGTTCTCCGCCGGTCTGATGACCCTGGCACCGATCATTGTCATCCTGTTCGGTCCCGCCTCCCTGCAGTTCACCCCGGCGGCGGCGTTCGGCTATGTGCTGGCCGGCGGGGTGTTCGGCTGGCTGCTGGTCCGGGTGCTGAAGTTCACCGCCGATCGCCGGCCCGTGCCCGCCGAGGTGGCATGGCGTCATGCCGTGGTCGTGGGGGTGCTCTCCGCAGTGGCCATGTACTGGACGGTCGCGAACTCCATCCCCCACGGCTACTGGATCGCGGTCACGCTGGTGGTGGCGTTGCGGCCACTGCCCGAGGAACGGGCCGACACCCTGCGCGGCCGACTCCTCGGCACCCTGCTCGGCGCGCTCATCGCGTTCCTGGTGATCGTCGCCCTGCCCACTCTGCTGGCGGCGCTGGTCGCGGCCGTCTGCCTCTACTGGCTCGCGGTCTACTCGATGAGCGGCAACTACTTCATGCAGACCCTTTTCCTCACCCCGATGTTGCTGATCTTCGCCACACTCGGCGACGAGGAGAAGGGCCTGGTCTACACCGGCGAGCGGGTCTTCTTCACCATCGTCGGGGTGGCCGTCGGCGTGGTCGCCGCCATCGTGCTGGACAGGTGGGACAAGGTGGCCGCTGACCGGGTGGCGTGACGCGCAGGAATACCCCGTACGCGTATGGTGTTTTCACGACGACGGAGGTCACTGATGCAGTTCGATGACGAGGCGAAGAAGGCCCAGGTCCACCGCCTGCGCCGGATCGAGGGCCAGGTGCGCGGCCTGCAACGGCTGATCGAGAGCGACAGCGACTGTGTCGACGTGCTCACCCAGGTGTCGGCCACTACCCGGGCCCTGGAGTCGTTCGCGATCCAACTCGTCGAGCAGCATCTGCAGACCTGCGTGCGGGAGGCCAGTGAGAACGGCGTCGACCCGCAGGAGAAGGTGTCCGAGATCACGGCGGCAATCGCCAGATTGGTGCGGTCATGAGTGAGCAGTTGAAGGTTCAGGGCATGACGTGTGGGCACTGCGCCCATGCGGTGACCGAGGAGCTCGGGGCGCTCGAGGGCGTGACCTCGGTGTCCGTCGACCTGGTCCCGGATGGGGTCTCGACGGTGACTGTGGAGGCCGCAGGACCGCTGGACCAGAACGCGGTGCGCGCGGCCCTCAGCGAGGCCGGCGACTACCACCTGGTCTGAGCCCACAACTGGGGCCGACAGCGGTCCCAGGCCCCAGTTATGGGGTGAGCAGGACGTGACACCCACGGGCAAGGGCGACAATTCGGGCCCACAACTGGGGCGTGGCGACCCGTCCATCTCTGCGCAGGCCCCAGTTATGGGGTGCGCACCAAGAGATACAGTGGCGGCGTGAACAGGTCGTTGGTCTTCATCCACGGCCGATGGGCGCAGAGCGGCGACTGGGTAGGTGCCATCAACACCGGCCTCGAGTCCGCGGGCCGGGACCAGCTGACCGAGGACGTCGACATCGTCGAGGTCGACTACGCCGATGTGCTCCATGACGTGCTCGCCTCGATGCCCGAGCGGGAAATCGAAGTCACCGAGCCCTCTCCGAACTACCACCGTCACCAACGCATGGTGCGCCTGTCCATGCACCCGTTCACCACCCGGCCGACGAGCCCCTACGACTTCTTCCCCAAGGAGTGGGTCACGCGGTTCCTCATGAGCCGGATGCCGGAGATCCAGCGGTACCGCGCGAACCCACAGGTGCGCGCTGCGGTGCGGGCGAGTTGCCTCGAGCAGCTGCCGAAGGGCGACCTGCTGATCGTGGGGCACAGCCTCGGCGCAGTCGTCGCCTACGACCTGCTGCACTACCTGCCGAAGGACACCCACGTTGAGCTGCTGCTCACGATCGGCAGCCCGATGGCGCGACGGCCGTGGCGCGAGACGTTGCAGGAGTTCCGTGGCCGCTTCCCGACCAGCACCGTGACCACATGGGTGAACCTCGTCAACAAGGGCGACTGGGTGACGGCCGGGGACGGGATCCACCTCTGGTACCCGCAGGCCATCGACACGTTCGCCAGCCTGGGCCTCGGAATGCACGGCGAGACCCACTACCTCGCGAGCCAGCCCGCTGGGGTGGCGATCGGCGACGCCCTCACCCGCGCACAGACCCGGACCCACCGATGAGAGTCGCCGCCCTGGGGATCGACTGCTCGGACCCCGACACCACGTGGCACACGGTCACACAGATCCCCGAGGTGGACCTGGTGGTTCTGCCGGAGTTGGCGTTCATGCCGTGGCTGTGCGCCACGCAGGAGGTCGATCCGGTCGCCTGGGCCCGCGCCGCCGAGGAGCAGCACCTCGAGCGCCTGGCCGACATCCCCGCCAGCGTGGTCGTCGGCACGCGCGCCAACGGCCGGTTCAACGAGGCGTTCACCTTCACCGCCGACACCGGCCTGCAGGTCCTGCACCAGAAGACCTACCTGCCTGACGAGGAGGGGTTCTGGGAGGCGAGCTGGTACGACCGGGGCCCGGTGTCCTTCCAGGTGATCGACACCCCCGCCGGTCGGGTCGGGACGAGTGTCTGCACCGAGATGTGGTTCACCCAGCACGCCTTCGCCGACGCCGACGTCATCGCCGTGCCGCGCGCCCCCCCCATCGAGACCACCGCGAAAGGGCTGGCCGGCGGGCGCCCCATGGCTCGCCCCCCCTGGCGGCGCCCCGCCGGCCGCGACCCCGGCGATACCGC
>RRZU011275094.1_pt1 | contig 10224 bp, 6 predicted proteins | sample 2165561 | NCBI WGS metagenome assembly RRZU01 (sample SAMN10456909, study PRJNA506462) | wastewater metagenome | isolation source: wastewater sludge | place: USA: Moscow, Idaho
AAAGATTGGAGAAACCCAGATAAGGCTTTTTCTTGTATTTATCTTCCAACAAATCCGCGTCTTTTATCCTGACGACCAAATGAAAATGATTTTTCATTAAACAATACGCATAAATTTCAGCCACCGGCATGACATATTTCTGCAACAAAGACAGAAAATACATATAGTTTTTCTCCTCTTTGAAAATATCTTCCTTGTTGTTACCACGATTAAATACGTGATACACTACTCCGGGTTCAAAATAGTCTATTTTCATATTTATTGTTAGTTGATTTTCAAACCTAACAGGTTTTTGAAACCCGTTAGGTTTTATTGATTATCGTATCTAATTCCCTGTACAAACCCATCCAGTTACCCTACCAGACCTAACAGGTTTCCAAAACCTGTTAGGTCTGCATTATATCTAAATATATTGTGCTTGAACAAAAGTAATGGCATCTTCTTTATACCTGAACACCGCAACAATTTGAATAATGTCGTTCACCGAGGGATCGAATACACCATACTGAAGTGTTTTGTAGTTAAGATTCTTCATGTTACAAATAAAGACTAGACCTTGTTCAATAGCAAGAGATCTTTGTTCACCTTTAACAGACTCGTAATATCCTTCAATTATAATGTATTTTTCCATATATAAAATATTATTTCTTATTTTGGTTCAGCAGCATTAAGGAATTCAGAACTCGGCTCTGAATATATTGGGTGCTGTATACTTCTTTCAAAATCATCAAACAACTGCGAGATATTGCCTTTAGTTTCATGTAGGAAGAAAGCATTTAGCTTGATTCGGTTTTTGATTGTATATTGGGTGTACAGCTTGCTGAAATCATTAAGCTTTTCGGTATAAGTGAATGCATTTCCGGCATTTTTGATCTTGGCAATTAATCGTTTACCGTTAATGTCGTTCTGAATAAATTCAAAGAAATCGTCAATTAGCCTTTCAAATGCTTCGATTTGTTCTTTGATCTTTTCTTCCAGTTTGTTGCGTTTTTCTATTTCTTTCAGGATATTGTATTTTGAACCCGGGCCTGTGGGTGGTTCACCAGCACCTGCACCTTTGTTTTTTCCTTTAGGTTCTTCTTCAATGGGTGCTGTAATTCCTATTTTATTGTCGAAATAAATTTCTACATCATCAATATCAGGACCTGTTGTTTTAGTTGCCTGTCGGTAAATGATACTGTATTTATGCCAAAACTCTGTAAAAAGCTCATCGGATAGTTTCTTATCCAATTCAATTACAAATTCAATGAGATTCAGAATTCTAAAAAAGCTATTTACACTGGTTTTAAGCTCCTGTGCTTTTTCAAAATTAGTTTTGATATACTCCCGAAAAGCAGATTCAATTTCTATCATCTTGCTTTTGGCAGTATATTCACTGCTGTATTGCTTGAATAATTTAAACTGTGCTTTGAATAGTTCATTCTTATTAAGCAGTTTGTATAAATCCAGCAAAGTTTTTTCATCTTCCAACGGTGCAAAATCAGAAACTACCACATTGGAAAAATGCTCAAAAGCTTGTTTTATACTTTGTACGTTTACATTGAGGTGCGAAAAATCGACAATCTTACAATCGTTCTTATCTTTTGTTATACGATTTACACGTGAAATAGTCTGAATAGCATTAATACCCCTTATTTCTTTGTCCAGGAATAATGTATGTAATTTGGGTTCGTCAAAGCCAGTTTGGAGTTTATCAACAACAATGATTAATCCGTTTTTAGCCAGTTTGAAGTTTTGCAGCACTTGCTTTTCATTGATACCACCATTCAAACCATTTGGAGTTTCAACACCCTGACGTTCCGAATAAACAATATAAATTGGTGCTTCACTAAAACGCTCGTATTTCTTTTGAGCTGCAATTGCTTGCGGATAATATCTGTCAATCAGTTTTTTATACTTAATTGCATTGGGAATTGACGAAACAGCCAACATCGCTTTAGCCGTACCACGGATATTGTGATAAACTGCCGACAATAACCTATCCACTACAAAATGAGCAATGGCATCAATTCTGTCCGGGTCTGAATATATTTTCTCTTTACGGATTTGATAACGAGTCTCAATTTCCTCGTCTGACAGTTCTTTGCCACCATAGCCAGTGTCCCCCTCAAAACCTTCTAATTTATTTTCAGGGAGTTGAAAAAACATTTTAGCAGAAACCGGAACTATTCCACGTAGCGGATTGAAAATATATTCATCTTCAATGGCTTCACGCATGGTGTAACTGTCAAAAGGAACCCATAGTTTCTCACCTTCCGCATATTTATTGTATTCCCCAAAACGTGCCAAGGTATGGTCGCTCGGTGTCGCTGTGAAACCAATTATCAGATTCTTTTTCTTTCGGGTAGTTTTGTATTGATCGCTGTTGTCGAATGTGCTTTGTAGTTCGTCAAACAGCGAAACCATATCTTCGTGCTGGTCGCCGGAATTACTTCTATGAACTTCATCAATTATAAAACAAACCCTCATGGAAGCCAATCTTGCAATGGCTGCATCATCCATAAACTGATTGGTTGTAGCGTTGTCTTTGCTGGTAACAGCTGAAAACTTTTGGATATTGACCACTACAATACGCTCCGAACTGCTCAATGCTTTTTTAAAAGTAGCTTTATCATGTGCTTCAATAAACATTCCTTTCTGAATGTTCATATTATGCAGCATCGTATCTAATTGGTCACGGAGCTGCAAGCGGTCGACTACAATTAAAATTTTATCGTAGATAAATTTACCATGCTCATCGTGCATATCTTTCAACTGGAGAGCCGACCAGCCAATGATATTACTCTTACCAAAACCTGCGGCATATTGTAACAGCAGAGAATATACATTCTTGTTGTTCTGATATTTAAGGCGTTTATTCACAAGTTCATCTATTTTAGGTTCGCTTGCTCCTTTAGCACGAAGTTCAGCTTCTAACTTCTTAATAAAATAATCCGGTTCTTTTTCGTGTTCAATAAACTCAGCTATTTTATCAGCAATTTTATCAGCACCGAACTTTTGTTTTGGACGTGGTGAAATTAAACGCCCATCGTTGTGTTTATACTCTTTTTTGCCTTTACCCGTAACAACCAATTCGCGTTCCAGAAAATTGTAATAGAGAATTTCTTTCTCAATCATCTGCTTGGAATATAACGCTCTAAAAACTTCTTCAAATCTTGCGGTTTGCGAAGCTTGTGGGTTTCTGAGCGGATAAGCTTTGAATACTTTTAGAATAGCCCGTTGGTATAATTCAAAATCAAAGTTTGTGGCAACTGCTGTTTTTATTTCATCGAATAATGGAGTTGTATTTCTTAATACATAGGTATTTTGAATATCGGTAGTAGTGATATGTATGGCCTTATCAAAAATACGCAGGAAGTTTCGGCGTATGGTTTGCGAAACATCATTACCATTGGCAATTCTCAGGTAAGCTTCTACTGCACAACGGTAATCGTTGGTAACTTTTGAACGACCGCTTTTGCGGGCATCCTGATTGTTCCAATTACTTTTCAATTCAGAATAACCCAGATAGAAACCATTCAAAAAGAAGGTCAAATCAGGACGGAAGGAAAACAGTATTTTCCCTTCATGCTTGTATTTATAGGGTAACTCCTGAACAACGCTGAAAATATTCTCCTTAAAATCCGTATCACCTTTCAGCTCTGAACCGCTTGGAGCGTAAAGTGTGAATGACAACTCTTTGAAAGTAAAGTTCTTATTGTTGTTAAGGAACAAAGCCATATTGGCACTCGACTTGATACGATCCAACAGAAATTGAATTAACTCCGCAAACAGTTTCTTTTCATCATTGTGGAACTTATGAAGTAATTTTCGGTAATTCGCCTGATTGAAAGAAGTTTCGGATAGAAACGCTTTCAAATCTTCTTCAATGACATAATCTTCCGAAACGGTATTGGCTGTTACTTCTTTGTAGCCGAGACCGTCGGCAGAGCAAAGAAAATTAAGCAGATAACCACCTTGTAAATCGAGTTCGTTCATAACTAAAACTTGTAAATTTCTTCAATAAGCAAAAATAACAAATGCTGTCTCTCATTTATAGCTTCAATTGGCAACAGTCCACTTTCATCAGGGGAATATGATTTGAAATGCTGCTTAATTGGGTTTGAACAACTGTTGATTGAAGCTCTGTTGATTGAATCTGTCAAGATTTTATTCCATAAAAATCCACTATTTACATAGGAATTAAACTTGTCTTTATAAATATCATTGCTTGCTCTGATATTCTCGTTGCCTTTCAACAAAATTATAGCACCCAATCTGTTTCTTTCATCATTAAACATCTTTTCGTCTAGCTCCCCATCTTCATTGAGAAACTGCTCGTAGATTTTTTCATTTCTTGCAAACATATGCTCAATATGATAACCATAGGCAGGGCGATTTCCACTGTGAGTTATATAGTGTAAGTTTTCGTGTGCGTGTGTGGGCTCAAACAATATGTCTGCAAGAAATCTATCTATACGAGCCAAAATGTAGTTTGTGAAGCGTCCATCAATTCTTGTTTTTTCGAAATACTTATAATCAAATATTTCATTAAAAGAGCTGATTGGAATGCCTTTTTCTTGAAAATAAGGAACAGTAATGTTGTCGAATACAGCGGGTATTTCTGATAAGTTCTTATTGCGTATTTGACGATTTAAATCATATACAAGCTTTTGCATATCATTATTGTCGTAACTTCCAGTCAATCTCGAAATTGAATAAAACTGGTCAAATTTACGGGCAACTAAACTTATTTTCGATTGTTTTTCTGGGTCGTTGAATTTTAATGCAGAGAGAATTAAAAGCATTTGTTGGTTTTGCTCATTGGCAAAGTTTGATTCTAAACCAATATCTGCCCCCGACTTTGCCATATTCAAAATTTCCAGATAGGTCTTGTAGAAAAATTTCAAATCATTCTTGATAAATTTTTCAATCCGAGCGGGATTACTTCTGTCTAAATCTCTTATAATTTTATCATTTGACAACAAATTACGGTGATATTTGCTAGCAAAATTTTGATATTGACTTTGATTGTCAGCATATTTTGCTCTGAAATATGTTCTGAAAAACTCATCAACATTTTGATAATTTTTGTCTAAGTGAAAGAATTCTTTTAGAGCCGTATTCCAAATAGTATTACATTCCTCTTTGACATCAGCCTCTAAAACGCCCAATAACATTCCTTTCAACACTTCGTGAGGTTCGAGTTCTTTCCCTCTATCGTTTGCAGTTTCAAAAATCATTGCAACATCCTCTTTATGCTTTATAACTTGCTCAATAATAAGCACTTTTTCGAGCAAATAATATATGTAGTAACAGTATTTCTGCACATCAAATCCATTATCTTTCGAGAAATATTTATCATAATATTTTGATATAATTTCAAAATTACCTTTAAGATTAGCTTGAGTTATATTTGTTATTTCATCATCTATAATAGTTTCTTCCTCAAATATCTTTTTTATGATTGAGTTCCTGTCTTCATTTGATATTTTGAAGTATTTGACACTGGCCATATCTTCATTGTATATTTTTTCGCCAATGAATTTTGGAATATTTATACCTGTATCATTAGTCTTGCCAATGTGATATAGTTTAATCAGTAATAACAGAATAGTTGTCAAACGCTGCTGACCATCAACAATAAACGTTGAACTACCCTGCTCATTGAGCATAATTGTATTTAAAAAATATGCTTTGAAGTTTTCCTCAACATCTTTTAAAATTTTAGGCAAATCGGAAGTTTGATTCTTGCGATTGGATTTCATATTATTGTCAAATCGCAACTCAATATCATTGAGCAACTGAGATACAATTTTATACTCTTTCTCGTCGCTCCAACGATAATCCCGTTGATAAACATCCAAGCTATAAGGCTTATTTTTACCAAAAATGTAATTCAGATCACGCTCTTCTACTTCAATTAATTTTGCCATAGTATTGTATTTATTTTATTCCGTTACTTCAATTTTACCCGTTACCACATAATATGCTAATGGCTTGAGTAAGTACATATGTTTTATATGCTAGATTTCCAATTAGTTGGAATTTTCAATTTATATCCAGTTTTACTTATTACTTCCTCATCAAATTGTGCTGAAAGCAGTTTTTTTCTTCCAATTATTTCAGAACCTTTTGCAACAATCGACATAGAAGAATTGTGTCTTTTTGGTGGGAAAGCTATAAATACCCTTTTGTCATTGAAATGTTTATGTACTTCCCGAATCGGTGGTGTTAAATCACTGTCACCTGAGATAAGCATTGCCATATCGTACTCATCCTTAAATGCATCAACAATAATAGCAGTTGCAATATTTACATCAGTCATTTTTTCTTTTGCAGTACGCCACTGGTGACCACATCTTTTACATTCCTGTGTGCCATCCTGATAATTACCATAAAATATTTGAACACCCACACTCTCCAATGCATCAATATAGGTCGATTGTCGTTTCTGCTTATCAGGATTTTGACTAACTCTGCTCGTAAAGTATTTTACAGCGATTAGTTCTTGGTGAGGTTTTAATAAACTTAGTACTAAATTTTTTACATTTAACCACCTGCAATTATCAAAACCAGCCTCTCTTATTCCAAAATATAAGTTAAAACCATCGATATATGCAATAATTCTCTCTTTTTTTTGTGTGTTTTCTTGCATTTTAATATTAAATGTATTACGTTTGTACCCAAGAACAACGCTAAGGATAGTATCCCTAGCCCGACGCCTCCCAAAAGGGGGCGTTTCTTCTTTATATCAACTCACCTCCGTTACTTTTATTTTACCCGTTACCACATCATTTATCAATGTTTTCCGAAGCTGCGTAAGCTTGGTTATTTGTTCACTGATATTAGTTAGTATGGTGTCGATTTGGGTAGTTTTATCATTCAAATATTGTGCAATGGCTTCTTGTTCCTCTGTTGGTGGGTAAAGAAGTGGTAATACACTCATCTCATTATTCATGATTTTTGCACCATTAGTGTCTATTCTTTTATTATGCTTTGCAGCTATCTGCAAGACATAAAGAATAAAATCAAGATTCTCCTTTCGTTTTTTAGGCTTTAACGTTCCACAGACATTAGTACAATTGAATTTTCCTTCTCTTTTAAATAATGTACCTGCATTTGCACCATCTGTTGTCCAAGTCAAAAGAGTTACATTGAAATCAAATGTGTCAATATATCCTAAACAACCATTATTTTCTGTTTGAGAAGAAAAAACAGGATATTTGCCATCATCAACTAACTCATCCTGACCAATTACACGTCCTCTTCCAATATAAAATATTTCTTTTACTCTTTTTACTTCCCAATGCTCCGGTATCATTCCAATCCATTCAATGCCACTATCTTTTAGTGGGGCATTGGGGTTTAGCCCACGGCATACTGTTTCGTTTATGAGGCTGCGACGCAGGGCTTTGTATTTTTCGGCTTTGGCTGTAAGTAGTTCAATTTTACGGTCTATGGCTGTGGTTTTAGTGCCAAGATAGTTGGAAATTACGGTTTGTTCTTGAAATGAGGGAATCCCAAAGGCAAAGTTTTTAATCTGTTGAAAATTAAGACCTTCTCTATTTGCTCCATTCTGACAAATTTCAATTAAACTTTGACCGTATTGTGATATTATCTGAAAATGAAGAAAATTTGTAATAATTTTCTTTTGTATTGGTCGTATTATACAAACATGTTGATTTACATTTCCTTTTTTGAAATTAAACGGTGCATAATAACATCTACCGATTGAGGCTCCTGTTATGTTCAACAAAATGTCATTTGGTTTAATCCGACTATTTGACATAGAGTTGTCTATTTCTTCTGAAATATAGACAATATCTTCAATTGATAATCTATTGTTGTAAATGTTCTGACTTCTATAGAATGGTATTCCATTATCAGAATAAACTTCTGCGCCACCACTTGGAGTTACGCCACTACCAATTTTAGTAGTCAAGTCTTTCACCCTCTTTACTTCCCAAAGCTCTGGTATTTCCCCCAACCACTCTATCCCCGAAGGTTTATATGTATCGTATTGTTTCATAGCGACAAATTGGCTTCGAGGGTTTTTAATTCGTTTTCGAGCTGCGTTAAGTCAGCCAATATGTCCTGAATGGGTTCCAGCTTTTCGGGTTGGTAGAATATTTTATTGAAGTTGATTTCCACACCTACGGTATTATCCAGATACTCAAAAGGACGTGTTACATACTTTGCCATAAAGTTGGTAATGTTGGTGCGGTTTTCTTCCTCGTTGGGTGAGTAGGAAATAATTTCGTAATCCTTTTGTAGGTCAATAACTAGTTCAACGGTAATCACATATTTTGCTATGGTGGTTTTGGTTGCTTTTTTATAGCTTGCTTTTATTTGTATTTTACCACAGCCCATGCGTTTACCGATACCATTGCGTGCATCATCTTCCGATTTGCATTCAAAAATGGTTTCTTCGTCAGAGTTGTAAGTGTAGAATTTTCCTCCCGAAGCAACAATCAGTTGATTTTCTTTGTAATCGAACGCATTGATAGCGGGTGCAATGGTTGCATCGTAACATTCAACAATATCTTTGTATTTTGAATTGTCGAAATCGCTTAACTCAAAAGTTGTAAGTTCAATAGTGCCATCTTCGCCCGTTTGGGTGATTTTGGTGGGTTTTAGTTTTATTTTTTCTTCAATAAATTTGCCTTCGCTATCCACATTGGTAAGTATGATAGCCTGTTTGTTGTAGTAAAAATGCCACTTGTCGAAAACCCGTGCGAAATCGTTATCTTCAAATTGATTGAGTGCTTCGATAATTTCCGCCCGGTTGTCCTCGCTCATTTCACGACGTTTCTTTCCCTTGCTTTTCTTCAGGGGAATGTATTTACTACTTCCGTCAATCAGTATGATTTTGTCTTTGCGTTCTATGGGTTTGTTTTTGTTGAACACCCACAGATAGGTATAAATGCCTGTATTGAAAAACTCATCGGTAGGCATTTGTATAATGGCTTCCACCCAATCTTGATCGAAGAAATATTTCCGAATCGTGCTTTCGCCACTTCCGGCATCGCCACTAAAAAGCGACGAGCCGTTGTTTACCACTACGGCAATGCCATCATTATCCAGGTGATAAACGATATGTTGGTCGAAAAGCAATTGTCCGTCGGAGATAGACGGTAAAGCCACAAAACGGCCTGTTTTGTCGGTTTCAATGGCTTTTCGGTAATCTTTCCAATCAACACCATAAGGAGGGTTGGCAACAATTACATCAAATGTTTTGTCGATAAATGCAGTATCAGTCAGTGTATTTCCGTATTTTATATCTGAGTCGATACGGAAACGACTTTCAATTTTAGCCAGTGCATAGAGTGACGAATTCCAGTCCATACCGTGCGTTTTAATCGGTCTGCTGGTTTTGCTATTGAGTTTGTCTTCAATGCCAAACAGTAAGTTTCCACCGCCTGAAGTAGGGTCATAAAGGGTAAGAAATTCTTCGTTATCCTGGATTTTGGAAGCTACTATATCTGAAATCAGCCCAATAATATCATCGGGCGTATATTGTTCCCCTGCTGTTTCAGCAGAAATGTCGGCCCATTTGCGTTTAATATGTTCTTCCAGAGTTGTAATCTCGGAGTTGTCGAATGGCTCTAAATCAATTTTACTCCAACCTTGTACAATTGAGAACAAAATTTTCTTGCCGCGAAGTATTCCACAAACGCCCGAAATGTCGAGGTATTTTTCCTCGTCATTGCTTTTATCCACTCCCAATAAATGGCGAGTTTCTTCATCGAATGCACCCAGATAAGTTTTGAAATCTGATTCAAAAGTTTTGTCGTTGGCGCAAATATCACTCAGCGTTTTGTTGTCACGAATTACATAGTCATTATACCCCAATCCAGCCGTTAAAAAATATTCGATATAATCATCAGTGTTGTTTTCGGATTTTCCGAACTCTTCGGATAGCCGTTTATGCTCTCTGATCAATCGACTTTCAACCATTCTCAATGCAAAAAATGGCATCATGTATTTTGGGAAATCACTCTGTTTTAGACCTGCAGAGCGTAAAGAATCGGCTGACGACCAAATGTCGGACTCGTATTGTAGTATGTTTTGTGACATTATTAATATTTAAATTTAAAAAAAATCATTTTTTTAATCCCACAAAGCTACAAAAAACTTTTGTAATTAACATTAATTATTTTTCGCTTTATTGCGTTAAATACAATCACATACGCCATGCAATGCCCTCACGCACACTTCTGTGCAAACAGCAAATCTTCAAAC
>RRZU012372662.1_pt1 | contig 10224 bp, 3 predicted proteins | sample 2165561 | NCBI WGS metagenome assembly RRZU01 (sample SAMN10456909, study PRJNA506462) | wastewater metagenome | isolation source: wastewater sludge | place: USA: Moscow, Idaho
CGCAGGACCGGCTGACGATCCACGCCAGCGAGGCGCAGGTGCTGCCGACGCGCTGCGGAATCCCCTGGCTCGGCTTCGTCGTGTACCCGACGCATCGTCTGCTCAAGCGGCGCAACGCGGTCAACTTCACGCGCCGGCTGAGCGGCAATCTCGACGCATATCGCGCGGGGTCGATCTCCTTCGCCGAACTCGACGCCAGCGTGCGCGGCTGGATCAATCACGTCCGCTACGCCGACACCTGGGGCTTGCGCAAGCACCTCTTCGCGGCGCATCCGATCCCGGGACGCCGCGCCTGAAGGCCGCCCGGCGCGGCGGGGGAAGTTTCCCCCGCACCCCCTCCGGAGCCGGAGCATCCGGAGTGACAGAGGCCAGAGGGAGCAGAGAACAGAGTCAAGGAACAGGGGAAGAACGCAACACCACCCGAAAACCGCAACTGCCATCCCGAGCGCCCGGGAGAAGCCAGCCACGGAAGGCGCAGCGGGCGACGTCCCGATGAAAGCGCCACGAGCCGCCCCGCACGACCCGCAAGACATCCTCCGGAGCATTCAGGTCTTCGCGTTTCCGATCCCTGGCATCGTAGGGGTAGACGAAAGCGGGCTGCAGCCAATCGGTACCCCACAGACTGCGCGTCCACTCCCAGACGTTGCCCGCCATGTCCAGGCAGCCGGTTGGGCTGCGCCCGGCCTCGAAGCAGCCCGGCGTGCTGCTCGCACCGACGATCCTCTCGGTATTCGCCCGGTCGAGCCCCCACTCGTCACCCCAGGGCCAGGCGCGCTGCGCTTGCGGGTTCTTCCACCGTGCCGGGTCGGCAAGGGCGAGGCCCTGGCCAACCGTGGCGTACTGCGCGACGACGGGAAGCTCCACGCCGCCACGCGCGGCCTTCTCCCACTCGGCTTCCGACGGCAGGGCGACCGACCAGCCGACCGGCAGCCGGTCGCGCCAGCGCTCGCCCAGCCAGGCACAGAAGGCCAGGGCGTCGTGCCAGCTCACCGTTGCCAGCGGCCGGTTCGGCGGATCGCGCAAGGCCTGCGAATCGGGCGCTTCGCCGCCGGTGCTGGCGACGAACTGCGCGAACTGCGCCACCGTGACCGGCGATTCGGCGATCCAGTAGTCGTAGTCCAGCGTTTCGTTGCGGTGCAGTGGCGCGTCGCTGTCTCCTTCGTCGCCCATCCAGAAAGCGCCGCGCGGTACGAAGGCAAAGCGCAGGTGGTCGACGTCGAGCAGTTCCCGCCGCGGGTCGCCGAGCGCGGCAAGCAGGTCGCCGGCCAGCGCGCGTTCGCGCGCCGGCAGACAGCGGCTGCGCAGCAGCCAGCGCTGCCAGTCGCGCACGCGCCGGCGCTTGCTTTCGTGGCGCGCCTGCATGGCCCGCTTGAGCCTCGCCGCGCCGTCGGCCGCCTGCGACGCGCTCAGGCGCGCCAGGTCCTTCGCCATGTGCGCGTACCAGGCGTCGATGAAGCGCTCGATCTGGCCGCGCGTGAAGGGCAGCAGTTCGCGTTCGGCGAAGCCTTCGAGTTTCCAGTCCTGGCGCTGGTAGGCGTAGGTACGGCTGGTGACCAGGAAGCGGCACTGGCCGTACAGGCCGGCAAAGGCCTGCACGGCCTCCTTGACCTGCTTGCGCCGACTCAGGGCGTCGGGAACTTCGTCGAGTCCGTCGAGCAGGACCAGCCCGCCGCGGCCGAGCAGTTCGCGCTGCAGGGGGTCGGCGTAGGGCCGCAGTGGCTCGGGCCACTGGCCGACGATGAAGCGCCACAGCGTGCCGGCGTCGACCGCGGCGTCGGCCGGCACGCTGGCGGCGAAATCGCGCAGCACGACGCAGACCGGCAACAGGGCGCCGTGCGTCCAGCGTTGCCGCTGCGGCTTGGCGTCGGCGGGCGCCGCGTCGGGTTCGGGCGGAATCGGCTGGCGGAGAAGCTTCAGGTTGGCGGTCTGCGAGCCCAATAGCTCGCCGGCCAGGCACAAGGCGACGAAGTTGAGGAAAGTCGTCTTGCCGCTCCCCGGCCCGCCCATCAGTACCAGCGAGCGCTCGCGGTCGAGCGCTTCGAGCGCCGACAGGCGCTCGCCCTGGCGCGGCTCGCCGTCGCCGGCCTGACGGGCCGCGCCCGCGGCGGCCGGCGGGAACCGGCTGTCGTCGCTTGCCGTGGTGAGCAGCGCGGTGTAGACCGCCGGCAGTTGCACCATCTTGCCGTCGCTGACGAAGAGCGGCAGCCGGTTGGCCTGCGTGAACAGCCAGTTCAGATAAGCCTGGTGCAACTCGGCAGCGCCGGCGTCTGACGGCGCTACTGGGTAGAAATTGTTGTGGATGTCGCCTCGGACGAGTTGGCCACCCTTGCCCACAGCCGTGACTCCGTTCCCTTGCGCGATGGCGCCGCCGCCGTTGACTGCGGCTTGCGCTCGACGGCGCGGCTTTTTCGCTGGGGGAGGTTGTTCGCTGTTCATCGCCGTGGTGCTCGCCGGGTTATCGTTGGAGTAGGATACGAGGATGCCTGTCGGCGCGCGCGGCTGTCAATGCCGGAGGCCGGCGAACGACCGGATGCGGGGAGGAAAAAGATGAACCGTCGTTTCGAAAACGCCTACGCGCTGCTGATTGCCGTCGACCAGAACCGGGAAGCCGCGGCGGCGCTGCCCGCCGTCGCCGCCGACGCGCGCGCGCTGTACGACGTGCTGGTGCACCCGCAGCGCTGCGCCTACCGGCCCGACAAGGTCCGCCTGCTGACCGGCGCCGAGAGCACCCGGCAAGGCATCCTGGCCGGGCTCGACTGGCTCGCCGAGCGCGTGGCCGACGACGACGACGCGACGGCGATCATCTATTTCAGCGGCCACGGCCATGAGCAGGACGGCGAGCACTTCCTGATTCCTTACGATTTCCAATGGCGGCGCATGCGCAGCAGCGCGATTGCGGCTACCGACTTCGCGGCCGACGTGGCCGCGCTGACGCCGCGCCGCCTGCTGGTCGTTCTCGATTGTTGCCACGCGGGCGGGATGGCGGTCAAGGACACGCTGGCCGCCACGGCACTGCACAGCGCGGCGCTGCCGCCGACGCTCTTCCTGCCCGCCGGGAAGTCGCCCGCAACGCCGCTCGCCCAGGGCGAGGGCCGCGCCGTGCTCAGTTCGTGCCGGCCGGGGCAGCTCTCCTATCTGCGCGCCGACCGCCGCATGAGCATTTTCAGCTACCACCTGATCGAGGCGTTGAGCGGGCACGCGCCGGGGGCCGGCGGCGCGAGCGAGGTGCTGGTTTCCGACCTGATCAGTCACCTCCAGCGCCGCGTGCCGGAAAGCACCCGCGCCGACCACGGGGCGGTGCAAACGCCGTGGCCGGAGTTGCGCGGCAACTTTCCGGTGGCGCTGCTGCTCGGCGGAAAGGGACTCGCCACCGGACAGCGGCCGCCCGACCCGCTGGCGCTGCCGGCGTCCGGGGCTGTTTCCTACCGCGCCAAGCTGCGCGGCGGTGGCGCCATCGCCCAGGGCGACGGCGCCACCGCGCTCGGCAAGAATGCCATCCTGATCGGCGGCCAGCAGCGCCGCCGGAGCAACACGGAGACGATGCGCCAGGCGGCGGCCACGGCGCGCGAGCCATCGTCGATCAAGAGATTCCGCGCCCTCTTTGCCGAGCGCGGTTTCACTTTTCTCGACGATGACGCCGGGCGCGATGTCTTTCGGCTGCGCGGCGCGACCGAGCAGGCCGGCAAAGGCATCGTCGCCGCGTCGCCCGACGAGGCGACGCAGGAGAAAGCGCCGGCGGCCGGCAAGCTGGGTTTCGTCCTCGAAGGTCCGGCGGGCAGGGGCCTGACGCTGCGCGCCGAAGGAATCGCCTTGCTGGTCTTCAAGCAGTTCGCGGCGGACGACGTGGCCGGGGCGATCGTCGAAGGCGAGAAACTCAAGCCGCTGCTGGCCGGCGAACAGACGCTGGCGATCAGCGTGACGCCCGAAGACGGGCTGGCGATCGACGGCCCGCATGCAGGCCAGGCACAGTTCAAGGATGGCCAGCTGCGGCAGGCGCAGCCCTTTGCCCTGCGGGCGCTGGCCGGCTCGGCCGGCGAATACGGCGTGCATGTCGAGTTCCACCACGCCGGCGCGCGGCTCTACGAGTTCCGCCTGCCGATCATCGTGCTGCCGCCCGGCAAGGCCTTGCCGGCGGTGGTTTCGCCGACGATCATCGACCTGGACGGATTTCAGGCGGTGCAGGACTGCGCCGAGGTCGGCAAGCCGCCGCTGCGTCGCTTGCGGCTGAAAGCCTGCTTTGAAAACAACCTCCTGTACCTCGACCTGGAGGACTACGTCGACGGAGAATTCAGCAACTCGGTCGGGGGTTTCACGTCATCGATCGACCGCGCCCGGCTGGACGCGCTGCGCGCGCAACTCGCGACGACCCTGGGTGCCAATCTCTACGAGACTTCCTCCGTGTGGTACGGCTTCGACGGCTCGGACACCACGGCGCCAGGCTGCCGGCGCGCGCTGACGAGCGTCGCCAGGCAGTTCGCACAGGCCGGTGGCGTGCTCTATCGGGCCCTGCGCGAGGATGCGACATTTCGCAGCGTCCTCGACTACATCGAACGTCAGGCCGAACCGGGAACGCGGCTGACCATCGTCACCCGCGACGTATCGCTGCCGTGGGAATTGCTGTACCCGCAGCGCTTCGACGCGGACGCGCCCGACGACTGGCCACTGCAGCCGGAGCTGTTCTGGGGCACGCGCTTCGCGCTCGAAACGCAGTTTCTCGGCGAAGGCGACTACGCTTCGCTGCTGAAGGCCCGGCGGCAGGCGAAGGCCACAGCCAGCCTCAACCTCAACCCGACGATCACCGTCGACGCCGATCAGCCGCGCCAGGTGCACGACGCCCTGGCCGCCGCGTTGCGGGCGCAGGGCCCGACAGTCGAGGTCAACGCCGATTGCCGGAATATTCGCGATGTCGTCGTCCGGGCAAGGACCGACGCGACGCTGATCTATCTCTTCTGCCACGGCAGCCCGCCGCCCTCGGCCGCGGCGCCGCGGCCGGAAACGCTCGAACTCGACAACGGCTGCTCGGTCTCGGTCGATCAGATCGACGAGCAACGCGTCTACCGGAATGCGCCGGTGATTTTTCTCAATGCCTGTAGCGCCGGCGCCTTCTCGCCCTTGTCCTTCACCGGCTTCCTGCGCGCCTTCCGCCGCAAGAAGGCGCTCGGACTGATTGCCCCGAGTTTTCCGGTGCCGACCTGTTTCGCGGCCCGTTTCGGCGCCGATGTCGTCGACGCCTGCTTCCACAGCCCGGGCAGCAGTCTCGCCGCTCTGCTGCAAGGGTTCCGGCAGCAGCACATGCGGCGCGGCAATCCGCTGCCGCTGCTCTATGCCGTGCAGTGTCAGCTTGATCTGTAAGAAGGGAGCCATTTCATGTCGGAAAGACGGCAAACGCTGATCGTCAGCGACCTCCATCTGGGCGGCGGTGCGGCCGATCCGGGCGACGACCACGTCTACCAGAACCGGCAGCTCGAATGCTTCGTCCGCCAGCGCCTGGCTTCGCCGGCCGGCCAGGCGGGCGGGATCGAACTGTTCTTCAACGGCGATTTCCTGGAGTTCGCGCAGGTCCGGCCGCAGGCCTATCGCAGCCCGTCGGTCGACTACTGGTGTTCGGAGCCGGAATCGCTGGAGAAGCTCGAGGCCATCCTCGCCGGGCACGACAACAGCTTTGCGGCGCTGCAGGCCTTTCAGGAAGCTGGCAACCGGGTCACCCTGGCGGCCGGCAACCACGACGTCGACCTGTGCTGGCCGGCTGTGCGCAAACGCCTGCGCGCGCGCATCGGCCCCGGCCTGCGTTTCGAAACCGGCGTCGATTGGGTCGAGCGCCACGACGGCCGTCTGCACATCGGCCACGGCCACCTCGAGGACCCGGCCAACCGCTTCAAACACTGGTCGGCACCGATCCTGCAAGCGCCGGACGGAGCGCGACTCGAAATGTGCCCCGGCACCTTGTTCATGGTCCGCTTCGTCAATGGTCTGGAAGCGCGCTACCCGTTTGCCGACAACCTGCACCCGGTACAGAACCTGGCGGCGGTGTTGCTGCGCGAGGATACCGGCGGCTTCGCCAGCGCCGGCTGGATGTTGTTGAAGTTCATTGCCCGCCATGCCAAGACGCTAGGCGCGTCAGAGGCTTCCGATGTCGGCCGGCGGCTGTTGGCGCGCCTGCGCGAGGACGACGATTTCGCGCAGCGTCTGGCGGCGGCGTGCCGGCTCCTGGGCGCAGAGCGAAGCCCGGAAAGCGTGCGCCGCGACGTGTCGGACGAGGATAGCCTGGCCGAACTGATGCGCCAGCTGTTCGCCGTCGTGCCCGCGGACGACTGGCATGCGCTGTTCGCGCTGCGGCCGGCGGCGGTGCTCGGCGCGGCGGGTTCGAAGACGCTGGGCACGATCGTCGGCGCACGCCACTTCGGCCGCCAGGCGCTGCGCGATCTCGCGCAGCGCCGATTCGACGCCTGTCCCGCGGCGCAGGTGGTCGTCATGGGCCACACCCATCTGCCGGACGACCAGCCTTTCGACAACGGACGCTACCTGAATCCCGGTAGCTGGACACGCTACCTCGACCTCGAAAAACATCCGCCGCTCAGGCTCGACGACCTGCGCGACGAATCCCGTTTCCCGTACGAGCTGAACTACGTCGTCGTCGAAGCCACGGAGACGGACTCCAGACTGGTCGCCAGACGAGAGTGCTTCGAGAAGAGCGGCTGAACGGAAGCGCTGCGCGGTCTTGCCACCTACACCACCAGACGCGAGTACGCTTAGCGCCCGAACCGGTAACTCCAGAGCAGGTCCAGTCCGGTCGTGGAACCGGCGTAGCCGACGAAAGAAAAATTCCGGCTCAGGTTGACGGTCAGTTTGACAATGCTGCCAGCCGTGGCAAGCGATTGCTCGTAGCTGATCAGCATGTTCGACGACAAGCGCTTGCCGACGCTGACGATCTGTCCGGTGGTGGTATCGCTGGCGCCAAAGCCGGTGGTACTGGCAATCCGACTGGTCTGCCGCTGTCCCGATCCGTCGAGCTTGCCGCTGCTGATGCCGAACTCGTCGATGCCCAGACCCCGCTGCACGGCCTTCAGCGGCCCGCCATCCTGACCGCCGAGAATGCTTTGCGCGGCGGCCAGCAACACCGACGTGTCCTGCCCGCGCTGTTGATCTGGGGCATGCCCAAGGACCAGCCAGGAAAGCTTTTCGGCATCCGGCACCTCGGGGTCGGAAACCAGCCGTACCACCGGCCGCCTGGCCGTTCCGGTCACCTCGACGCCGGCCTCGACCGGCAGGTTGCTGCGAATGGCGCGGATGTTGAGGCCGGGGTTGTCGATCAGGCCCTGGAAGTTGAGAATGCCGCGCTCGATGTCGAGCTTCTGGCCATAGGCATCGAAACGGCCATCCTCGGTACGGATCGAACCGGTGGCGCGCGGCAATCCGCTGCCCTCGGAGCGGACCTTCAGGGCGCCCACCAGACGGCTTTCAACGCCGGCGCCACGGAAGTGAAAGTGGCGGCCGAGGTCGGCATCGAGGTTCAGCGACAACAGCCGCGCCGGCACCGAAGCCTTCGCCTGACCGGAACCCGGACGCTTGATCAGCACATCATCCGACAGTTGCGGCGTGCCGCTCCTGGCCTGCTCCCAGTAAGCGGCGTCGATCTGCAAGCGCCCGAGTACGTCGAGCATCCGCTCGCCGAGCTTCAGTTCCGCTTCTCCGGAGACGAGCACCCACTGGTCCGGGCGCTGCAGCACACCCAGACGTTCCGCGCGCAGCTGCAACACTCCATCCGAATGTCCGGTACGCAACTCGCCGCTGGCCTCGATGCGACCGGGTCCGGCGCGCAGGCTGCCGGCATTGATCCGGGAATCGAGCAGCAAGGTGCGCGGCAGCGGTTGCAGCTCACTCTCAAAGGATAGCTCCTTGAGCAGCAGGCGAAGCTCTGTGGCGGCCTCACTGCGCAATTGCAGCAGCAGCTTGCCGCGCTCCAGGCGCATCCCCTGGTCGAGTGCGCGCACGGCCAGGTCGTCGCCGCGCCATTCGCCGTTGAGGTGCGGCTGCGCCGGACTCCCGGTGAGCAGCAGACTGCCCGACAGACGACCACCGAGTTGCCAGCCGTCGCCAATCAGCGGGCCGGCCCAGGTCAGATCCGGGGCATTCAGCCGCAACTCCCCACGCCACGGCGCTTGCCGGTTGAGCAAGGCATCGGGCGAACTGGCGGCGCTGAAGTCGCCGGCAATTTCGCCAAGCCGATTGCCGCGCAGCTTGAGCTTGCCTTCAATACGACCGCCACTGGCCAGCAGGCTCAGCGTGCCCTCTTCGAGACCCAGCGGCAAGTTGCCGATCGTCAGATCGCCACGCTCTCGCCATAGCCGGATGCGCGTCGCCGGCAGGGTCGTTGGTGAGGCCTGTGGCGGGCTGCCGACGACATTGGCAACACCGATCTCCCATTCGCCGTTGAGGCGCAGCGACTCGCCGTTGCCCTGCACGGCCAGCGCCTCGGACCATGCCGGGAACTCGGCCAGCACCGCGCCCACCGGCAAGTTGCGCAGCCTGCCGACGCTCTGCCAGTGCGGCTGCTGGTAATGCAGGCGATCGAGTTGCAAGGACCAGCCTGCGCCGATGAACTCGCCTGGGCCGGCACGGTAGCTGCCCCCGGCCAACTGCAGCGGCAGCGCGGCAGCCAGACGGAGGAAGGGCTTTTGCTTGTCGACCAGAGAAGAAAGCGTCAACTCGTTGAGCGTACCAGTCCAGGTCATGCCGACAGGCGGCGCGGCAAAACCACCGCCCAGCAACAGGCGCAATTCGCGTCGATGGCCTTGCGCCAGCAGGCTGAGCTGTGCGTGCAGGCGGTGCTGGCTGCGCACGCCCTCGGCGTCGATCGTCACGTCGCGCAAGGCGGTTTCCCCGTTCGGCAGGTCCAGTCCCGCCAGGCGCAGCGTGCCCGACAGTTGGCCCTGACTGCCTTCGCCGAGGCGTGCTGCGAGCGTCAGCCCGCGTAGCTGTCCGAAGCCCGGCAGCAGCAGACGCGCCGATTGCAGATCGGCGGACACTACCGGTACCTGGATGTTGCCGCCCAGAACGAAGCGGCCGTTGAGCTCGCCAGCGACGCCCAGCGGGTCGAGCCGGGGTGCAGCCAGCAGCACGCTGAGCTGATCGCCGACGGCGCCGAAAGCGCCTTTCGCCGTCAGTCGGTTACCGGCTGCGGTCAGCTCGATATCGGCCTTGCGCAGGCGTTGCCCGACGAGATCGATTTCACCCTTGCCGGCCAGTACTTCACCGCCGAGACGGCTGTTCTTCAATTGAAAGCGCAGCGCCAGCGCAAGCTGCGGACTGCTGCTGCCCTGCGCAGCGAGCTCGGCATTGAGGCGCGCCGCCGGTAGTCTGGCGAAACGGCTGGGGTCGAAATTCTGCAGCGCGCCCTGCAGGGCAAACTTGCCGCTCCCCAGCAGCGCCAACTTGCCGCTGGCGTCCAGGCGGGCGTCGCCAGCGAGCAGTCGTAGCGTCTCTACGGTGATTTCGTCGGGATGAATCGCCAGTTTGCTGTGGATCGAGAAATGCGCATCTTGCAGCTCGGTTTCGAGTCGCTGGCTGTTCAAAGCCAGCGTGGCGCGCAGCGGGCCGGCGAGCTGCGTGCGGCGCAGGCTGCTGTACAGCGCACTCGCGTCCAGCGAGGTCACCGCCAGGCGCAGTGCGAGTTCGGCAGCACGCAGGCGGCCGCTGCCCTGCAGACGCCCGCCACCCGACAAACGGACGTCGAGATTCGCCAGCTGCAACTCGTTGTTCTGGAGAGCGAGGTCGGTCTGCAGCGAGGCCACCGGCAGGCGCTGCTGGTCTACGGGTCCCGGACGTCGATTGACCACCGTCAGTCGCCCGCCCAGACCGGCCAAGGCATCACCCAGCGGCTGCAGGTCGGCGCGCAGATCGAGCGCGGCCTGCAAAGCGCCGTCGCTCCAGACCGCCGGGTCGACGGCCGAAAGCCGGATCACTGCATCGCGCAAGGGCTGTGCCGAAAACGGGGTGATCCGGGCGGTGATTTCGCCGGCAAAGTGATCTCCCGCTTTGGCCTCGATTGCTCGCGCGCTGCCTTGCAGGACAAAGTCCTCGAGCCGACCCTCGGCAGCCAGATCGAAAGCGAGTGCTCGCCCGGCCGCATCGCCTTCGATGCCGGCTTTGGCGGTCAGTGCAAACGGTTTCTCGGCAGCCAGAGAGGCTTCGGCGACGACCTTCAGGCCGCCAAGACGCAGCCGC
>RRZU012112411.1_pt1 | contig 10223 bp, 8 predicted proteins | sample 2165561 | NCBI WGS metagenome assembly RRZU01 (sample SAMN10456909, study PRJNA506462) | wastewater metagenome | isolation source: wastewater sludge | place: USA: Moscow, Idaho
AATTTTCCAAAAATCTATTTACAATTTATGTTTTGGGATATATAATAAAATAAGTATTATTTAACCGATAATACTTATTTTATATATGAGGTGATTTATATGAGAAAAGAAAAGAAAGTTATAGCTAGTGTTTTGTTATCGGTTAGTCTTTTGTTTGGAAGTTTTGTAATTTTTAATCAAGATGAAATCAAGGCAGATTATTATGATTATGAATTTGCTACAACTACTCCAGCAACTGAATTTTGGAATCAAGGCGAAGTTATGTGGGATGACTGGTATGACGTGTTGGGAAGCGTACCGAAAAAAAAGATTTATTTTTCTGGTGAAGAATTAAATTTAGAAGGATTGTCAGTATATAATGTATGGGTTAGTAACGGTCATTTGAGTAATTCTCAAGAGGTTACGGGGAGTTGCAATATAAATACCAGTAACTTTGATAAAACAAAAGTAGGCATTTATACTATTACATTAAATTCAAATAGCTATGGAAGAAAAAATATGTTGTCTTTTGATTTAGAAGTAATAGAAAAAGGTGATATTGATAAAAATAGCAATATCAGCATTCTTGACCTTGTAAAAATGAAAAAGAACTTGTTAGGAATAGAGAATATTGAAAATCAAAATGACATATGTGATTTAAATCGTGATGGTAGTTTGACAAGTCTGGATATTGTTGAGTTAATTAATATTTTACTTGTATAAAAAAAGAACAGTAACTTTTTATTAAAGTTACTGTTCTTTTTTTATGAGACATCGGGGATTCGAACCCCGGACCCTTTGATTAAAAGTCAAATGCTCTGCCATCTGAGCTAATGTCTCATATTTAATTGAAGCATAATAAAAAAGTGTAACCAAATTACACTTTTAAGTGAGACATCGGGGATTCGAACCCCGGACCCTTTGATTAAAAGTCAAATGCTCTGCCATCTGAGCTAATGTCTCATGCAACGAAAATAATTATATCATATATAAAATATAATGTCAACACTTTTTTGAAAAAAATAAAATAAATATTTTATTTTAAATATTTTATTGACGAGAATAAGGAAATAATGTATTATATATATGTATGTATATTTTATTAATTATTAGGAGAAGAAATGTGGAATATTTAGTTTCAGCATCAATATTAAGTGCAGATGTTGCACAACTTGCAAACGTTGCAAAAAAGTTGAAAATAAGTGGAGCTGATATGCTTCATTTTGATGTTATGGATGGTGTCTTTGTAGATAATATTACTTTTGGAGCACCTGTCCTTGAAAGTTTAAAAAAACATTCGGATTTATTTATGGATGTACACTTAATGATAATAGATCCTTTAAAATATATTAAACAATTTTCAGAAAGCGGAGCAGATTTAATTACATTCCATTTTGAAAGCGAAAGTAAAGTCGAAGAAACAATAAATGAAATAAAAAAATACGGAAAAAAAGTTGGCATATCCATAAAGCCCAATACACCAGTTCAAGAGATATTTCCTTTCTTAAACAACATAGACATGATTTTAATTATGACGGTTGAACCTGGATTTGGTGGTCAAGGTTTTATATATGACACTTTAAGTAAAATAAAATGTTTAAGAGAACATATTAACGAGAATAAACTAAATATAGATATACAGGTAGATGGTGGAATAAATTCTGAAACTGCATCTATTGTAAAAGAGGCAGGGGCAAATATACTTGTTTCAGGTAGTTATTTATTTAATTCAAATGATTTAAAAGAAGCTGTAGCTATTTTAAAAAGCTAAATAAGGAGACGTAAGATGAAAAAACATAAATCTAGAAAAATATATACTGCAAGAAGTGCAAGAAGTAGATATAAATCAAAAAACACAATGTCAATTATTTCAACGATAGCCGTTATTTTTGGTGTAGTTGTTTTAGGATATAATTTTTCTGAACCAATTACAAAATTTTTTCAAAATAATAAAGAAACACAGGTTTCAAATGAAGTATCTTCAAGAAAAGAAGAACTTATAACTGATTCATACACAAAAGTTACAACTGTCTATAAAAATAATGAAACAAAAACAGATGAAACAGAAAAAGTTACAACTGCAGTAACTACTGTGAAGGAAACACAGATTACAACTTCAAAAATAACTTCAGAAACTCCAGAGGAAACAATTTATATTCCTGAGATAAACTATATTGAAAAAAATAATAAAAGTTATTATTTAAATTCAGCACAAATTTCAAATATTGATGAATTAAATCGTACTTTAGGTGAATTAATTAATTCACAACAAGGTTATACTTCTGTAATTCTTCCTTTAAAGGTTACAGGTGGGAAGTTGAATTATAATTCACAAGTTAATACCGCAAAGTTGGCAAATGTAATTAATTCTGATATATCTTTATCTTCAATGGTAGATGCAATAAAAAAAGTTGGATTTGAACCTATTGCTGAACTAAGCACAGTTACAGATCATATTTATCCAATAGTTTACAAAAAATCCGCATATCAATTTGATGATAATGTTACTGGTGAATGGCTTGATCATAGACCAGAAGAAGGTGGGAAACCATGGTTATCACCTTTTTCTGATTTAACAAAAGAATATTTAAAAAATTTATCTTCAGAAATAGCTGATGCTGGTATAACAAAAATTATATGTACTGATTTATACTTTCCTCCATTTAGAGAAAAGGATTTAAATTATATTGGTGACTTAGTAAAGAGTCCTGAAAGATATAAAGGATTAACTAATTTAGTTAATGAAATAAAATCAACTGTTGAGTCAAGGAAAGTAAATGTTTTAATATCTGTTTCTGCAAAAGAAGCTATAAATGGTACTGTGGAAGTATTAAAACCAAATGAATTAAATAATATAGGAATTGTAGTGAATATAGATTTTAGTCAATTCCCAAATCAAAATGTAACTCAAATAATGCAGGAATTAAAAGCGGTTTGCGGAAATTTAAACTTAATACCATGCATATTAAAAAATACAATAGAAGTTGAAAAAATAGATTCAATAGCAAAAGAACTTAAGGATGCAGGATATGTATTTTATTTGATTAAATAAAATTTTTGTGACTGAATTGTAAAATTCAGTCACATTGTATATTAGGAGATAATTATGGAAAATGAATATATGCAATTAATGAATGATTTAATAAATCAACTTACAACAGAAAATGGAATTGCTTGCATGCTAGCTGTTGCTTTTGTTGATTTATGTTTGTTAATTATAATTTTAAAAGCTTATAAAGAGAAACGAATAAATGATGTAAGATGGCTACATGAAATAAGAAACTATAACATAGAGTATGAAGAAAATCTTATACCTCTAGATGCAGCTGAAATTTTAATAGGAAGGCACTTTGCAGCAGATATAAAATTACATGATGCATCAGTTTCCAGATACCATGCAATAATAACTTTTTTTAATGGAGTTATTAGTATAAAGGACTTAAATTCTAAATCAGGGATATATGTAAATGGTAGAAAAGTTAAGTATGAGATACTTAGAGGTAATGATGAAATAAAAATAGGAAATGAAAAATTAATAGTAAGGAGAAAAAGACAAGTATGAGCTCTCAAACTACCAGTATTTCCTATTTTTCTGTAAAATCAATAATCTTATTATGTCATATTTGCTTACTTGGTGTGGTTTTTTTTAATGGCAAATATGAAAATATTACTTCGGTATTAATTTTATCTGTTATAGTAATTGCTACAGATTTAGGATATTTTTTACTGTTAAATATGATTTCCCAAAAAACATATACTTTGGATTATCTAATGATACTTCTTTTAAATATTACTGTCATATATCACTCTTGTTTTGGCGGTGTGAATTTTGCTACAAAACATTATATAATTACTATCATAGCTTTTTTAGCATGTCAATTTAGTTATAAGTTTGCCCAAAACCCATATAAATTAGAGGCTTTAAAGAAATTTTATTATTTAGCTATGGTTTTAATAATATTATCAATTATTTTTCTGACAGGTAGTCGTGGAATATGGATTGATATAAAAGGTTTATTTACAATTCAACCATCAGAACTACTAAAACCTTTTTTTGTACTTGTATGTGCAACCTCTATATATTTCCAGCAAGAAAAAATAACGTTATTTGGCTTTAGATTTGTTCCTGACAATGTAATTTTATTTTTATTTGCTATAATTATATTGGGTTTACAATGGTGGAGTAGAGATTTAGGAAGTATACCAACTTTTTTTACAGTTGCATTCTGTGCTCTTATTAGTAGAATAGCATATCCAAAGGGTAAATTGCCTAAGAATTTACTTGTAACAGCTCTTATTTTAATTTTAATTTTAGCTTTTATCGCAATAATGATGGCACCTGCATATGTAAAGGATAGACTTTTTGTAGATATATGGGGTGATATGTATGGTAACGGATATCAGCAAACTAGGGCACTTATAGCTATAGCGGAAGGTGGATTATTTGGTAAAGGTCCTGGACATGGATTTTTACATAATGTTGCTGCATATCAAACAGATATAATATTTTCAACCATTGCCGAAGAATGGGGTCTTGTTTCCGTAATATTGGTAATATCAATTATACTTATTATGCTAACAACTGCTCTTATAAATAATCCAAAATGTTATTATCATAGCACACTTGCAGCTGGAGTAGTGGCTGTTTTTGTTGTACAAATGTCATTGAATATTTTTGGTTCATGTAACTTAATACCTTTTACAGGTGTTACAATTCCTTTTATTTCAGAAGGCGGAACGTCTATGCTGACAAGTGGTATTTTATTAGGCTTTTTAAAAGCTACACAAACGCCCGTATTTAAGGATAAACCACTAAATAGAAAGGTAAAAAAATGAGAAATTTAAAAAGAAATTCAAGGGTTATTACAATGATACTTTCAGTTTTCATTATAGGTATGGTTGTTTTAATTGTTAAAATATACAAAGAATCATCTTTTTATATAGTGAATTCTGGGGAAGCGTATTTAGGTTATGTTTATGATAGAAAAGGCGATGTTTTATTTGATCAAAATGCTACTCCAGAAAAATATGATGTTAATCATTTTATAGATGTAGGAAATATAATAGGTGATGAAAGTCCGAATATGACAAATACTTTAGTTTATGCAAACAAAGAATTGCTAAACAATTATTCCTTTCTAAAGGGCGCTGTTAACAATGGTAAAAGTGCCATATACACAACGCTTAACCATGAGGCAAATAAAGCTGTATACAATGCATTTGGATATAAAAATGGCACAGTTATAGCATATAATTATCTAACTGGTGAAATTTTAGTTTGTGTAAGCAAACCATCTGTAAATCCTATGGTTGGATATGAAAATTTAGAAGAGGGGAGTTTATTGTGTAAAGCTTTTTATAAATATGTTCCTGGCTCAACTCAAAAAATAGCAACAGTTATAGCAGCTTTAGAAAATTTGGGTGTAGATAAACTTTATAGCAAGTCATATAATTGTAGTGGTGAATATTATAATTTAAATAATCAAAGTATAAAATGTCATAAAATAGATGGTCATGGTGTTCAAAATATTTCACAAGCATTTGCAAATAGTTGCAATCCTTTTTTTGCACAATTGGTTGCTGATGTAGATTTGCCTCTAGATGGAATAATAAATTCATATACCAAAATGGGCTATGCTGTAAATAAAAAAGAATCTAAGAAAAACAAAATTAACGGCATTATATATAATACCGCTTCTACAAATTTAAAAGACAAAAATGACTTTGATACTCAATGGGGTTGTATAGGCCAAGGCGATACAGAAGTTAGTCCATGTCAACTTATGATATGGCAAAGTGCAATTGCAAATGAAACAGGAATATCTACAAATCCGCAATTAATTTCATATGTTACAGATGTAGACGGAAATAAAATAGAAAAGTTTCAAACAAATTATTCAGAATTGTTATTTTCAAGTTCAACAGCTATAGAAACTAAAAAAATAATGCTTGAAAATGGATTGAATTATACTTACTCTATTCCTGGATATAGTTTAGGCATAAAGAGTGGAACGGCTGAAATTAAAGATGGTAAAGAAACTAATTCTTTTTTAGTGGGATTTAATAACGATCCAAATCTTCCGATAGCATTTTGTGTTGTGATTGAAAATAAATTGGAAACAGATATTACAACTGAATATTTGACTAATATTTTACTTTCTAGTTTAAAATGATTTTATGAATTTAGAAAAACCCCTCTAAAGAAATTTTCTTTAGAGGGGTTTTTCGTAGAATTTTAAAATAAAGAGTGACTAAGCAATAAAAAATATAAATGTTTTTATTTATAGCATTTAAATATTTCATCTGTATTTTTTTTGTCAAGTTTTTTTGTAAATAAACTAACTATAGGAACTATAGTTAAAGTGAAAATCATAGCAAATGCACCAGCATTTATAGGTGAAGCAACGTTAACTGGCAACGATGCAGCCTGCTTAGTTAATTCGGGGAAAATACCCAAACTAAATACGAACATATGTGTTACAGTTATACCCACTCCAAAAATAAAACTTACCCAAACAGCAGCTTTTGTGATTTTCTTAGAAAATAACCCATATAAGAAAGGAGCAAGGAAAGAACCCGCAAGTGCACCCCATGAAATTGACATTAATGTTGATATATAGTTATTCTTGTTTAATGCTATTATAACAGAAATTAATAGGAATACTGCAATAAAAATACGCATAACTATAACCTCTTGTTTTTCATTCATTTTGTTTTTGGTCAAAGGTCTGATTATGTCTATAGTTAAAGTAGAACTAGATGTCAAAACAAGAGATGAAAGAGTTGACATTGAAGCTGATAAAACCAAAACTACTACAAGTCCAATTAATAATTCAGGTAATGAAGATTCTAAAAATCCTGGAATTATAGCATCGTAATTTAATTTTCCATTTGGTAATTTATCAATAAATATTTTTCCGCTTGTATCATTTGGATCTGCGGTGCAAAATAATCTACCTAAACTCCCCAAAAAGTACGAACCACCTGCAACTACTATTGCAAAAACGGTTGAAATAATAGCTCCTTTTTTTATAGCATCTTCACTTTTTATAGCGTAAAATTTATGTACCATCTGAGGCAATCCCCATGTTCCTAAAGATGTAAGTAGAACAACTCCAAGTAAATTTAAAGGATTAGGACCAAAAAGAGAGTTTAATGTATTTGCTGGTGTAACTGCATCACTAATCAGACCTAATTCTGATAAAGAGTTTGATAATCCACCTTTTGAATTTAAAGAAAATATAACGACAGCAATTATACCAGCAAGCATTATAATTCCCTGAATAAAATCATTTATAGCTGTTGCTGCATATCCACCAAGTATAACATATATAGCAGTTAAAACAGCCATTGCAATTATACAAACTGAATAGTCGATTTTAAAAGCCATTTCGAAAAGTCTTGACAACCCATTATATACAGAAGCTGTGTAAGGCATTAAAAAAATAAAAATTATTAATGCGGAAGTAGTTTTTAAACCTTTTGAAACATATCTTTTTTCAAAATATTCTGGCATTGTTGATGAGTTAAGATGATGTGTCATTATTCTTGTTCTTTTTCCTAATAAAAACCAAGCCAATGTGCTGCCAATAAATGCGTTACCTATACCAATCCAAGTTGCTGAAACTCCATAATTCCATCCAAATTGGCCAGCATATCCTACAAAAACAACAGCTGAAAAGTATGAAGTACCATAGGCAAAAGCTGTTAGCCATGCACCAACGTTTCTTCCTCCCAAAACAAAATCGCTTACAGAAGATGTTTTTCTAGAAGCATAAATTCCTATACCTATCATAGACATGATATAGACGATTAAAATAATTACGGTTGACATAAAAAAATCCTTTCATTTTTATATTTTTTTACTAATTTGAAGCTATGCAAATTAATAAATTCATTTAATTTTAACAAAAAAAATCTTATTTGTCAATGAAAAATTAAATAAAAAATATAAAGTTATTTTTTTGTCAGAAAAATCAAGATTTTCTGACAAAAATCTTATCAGAAAATCACAAAAAGGATATTATTTTATATAAAAATATGTTATAATCATTATTGTATATATAAATTAAATGAAAATAAATACTTAAAATATTTGTTTAGAATGGAGAAATTATGAAAGAATTTATAATAAATATAAATGATTCCGGACAACGTATAGACAAATTTCTAACTAAAGCAGTTAAAAATTTACCCAAAAGTATGCTTTACAAATCAATAAGAACCAAAAAAATAAAATTAAATGGTAAAAGATGCGAAATATCAACTGTATTAAAAGAAAAAGATATATTAACTCTATATATAAATGATGATTTTTTTACAGACGAATTTGATTATAGATTTTTAAAAGCAAATGCAGATATTAATATTGTTTATGAAGATGAGAATATAATCATTATCAATAAAGAAAAGGGAATAGTTGTTTATGATGATAATGATGTAAATGTAAATACTTTAATTAATAAAATGAAAAAATACTTATATGAAAAAGGAGAATACAACATAGAAAAAGAAAATTCATTTTCTCCAGCCATATGTAATAGATTAGACAGAAATACATGTGGATTAATAATAGGCGCTAAAAATAAACAAGCTTTAAGATTAATAAATGAAAAAATAAAAAAAAGGGAAATTTCAAAAAAATATCTATGTCTTACTATAAAAAATCCACCAAATATTGAAGATACACTTACGGCATATATTTATAAAGATAGTGAAACAAATAAAGTGAATATTTCTGAAAAAATGCAAGAAAAATATAGTGAGATAATCACCAAATTTAAACTATTGAAAACAGTGGATGATTTATCTTTAGTTGAAGTGGAGTTAATAACAGGGAAGACTCATCAAATAAGGGCTCACTTGTCTTTTGAAGGCTTTCCTATTTTGGGAGATACTAAATATGGCGATTACAATACAAATGATAGGTATAAAGTATACCATCAGGCTTTATGTGCGTATAAAATAGAGTTTAAATTTCAAGATGAAAATTTTCTTTCATATTTAAACAAAAGAGAGTTCTTCATCTCTGATATTTGGTTTTTAAATATTGATAAGATTAAAGAGAGAAGATTTGGTATATGAGAGATTTGACCAAAGGAAATATATATAAGGTAATATTTTTTTACGCTATTCCTTTAATTGTGGGAAATATATTTAATTTATTCTACAATCTTGCAGATATGTGGATTGTAGGAGCAACAATAAATGAAGGGGCTTTAGCTTCAATCGGAGCTACATCCCCAATAAATTCACTTGCAATTAGTTTTTTATTTGGACTAACAAATGGATTTTCAATTTTGACTGCAAAATATTTTGGTGCAAAGGATAATGGGAATTTAAAAAAATCAATTGCAGGAACTATAATTTTAAGTATAATGACTGCGTTTTTGTTTACAATGATCGGATTGTTTTTTTTAGAAGATATTATGAATTTATTGAATATTCCAAGTGGAATTTTTGATGCTGCATATAATTATATTTTTATCATTATATCTGGATTAGTTATAATGACTATATATAATATTTGTGCTGGTATTTTGCGTGCAGTAGGAGATACAATTACTCCACTTATATTTTTAATTATATCTGCAGTGCTAAATATTTTTTTTTATTTTTTTTTTATAAAAATTTTGAAATTTGGTATTGAAGGTGCAGCATATGCGACGTTAATTTCCCAAGGTTTATCAGCAATAATGTGTATTTGCTATATGATAAAAAAATACAAAGAATTAAACTTGAAAAAAGAGGATTTTATAATTTCAAAAACGTTCATGATTTCGTTGTTAACTTATGGATTATCTGTTGCATTTATGTTATCAATAGTAGGACTTGGCACATTAATTCTTCAAGGTGCTATTAATAAATTAGGTCCATCTATAATAGTTTCCCATTCTGCTGCTAGAAAAATAACAGAAATGTTTATGTTGCCTATAGGCGTTTTTGGTGTGTCCTCAGCAACATTCACTAGTCAAAACTTAGGTGCAAATAATATAAAAAGAATTCGTGAAGGTATGAAGAAATTCACTATAATTTTATTTTGTTGGTCCTTTGTTGTTATTATAGCAACTTACACAGTATCTCCAGTTCTTATAAAAGTAATTACGAGTACGAAAGATCAATTTATAATAGATACTGCTGTAAAATATTTGAAATTTAACAGTTTGTTTTATTTTGTATTAAGCATACTTATAATCTTAAGAAATTCTATGCAGGGGTTAGGTGATAAAATATCACCTTCTTTA
>RRZU011742018.1_pt1 | contig 10222 bp, 9 predicted proteins | sample 2165561 | NCBI WGS metagenome assembly RRZU01 (sample SAMN10456909, study PRJNA506462) | wastewater metagenome | isolation source: wastewater sludge | place: USA: Moscow, Idaho
GCCAGGGGAAAGGCGGAAAAACGCGCATTCCCTTTGGCCCTTTCCTCGCCTTTGGCGCCATGACCTGGGTCCTTTTCCAGGAACAAATCTTGACCCTATGGCAGTTGTATCTCGGCCTTATGCGCTGAACTGGGCGAGCAACTAACCACAACCCCGCACACGCAAGATCAACGCTTACCCCGATGAAGAGAGCCCTGTCGCTTGGGCAAAAAAAACCCCCCGAGATAACTCGGGGGTCAATACCTCGGAAAGAGATCGGTTAGGCTTCGATCTCGTGCTCCACACTGATGGCAATCTTATAGAGGACCGTCAGGATGAAAAATCCAGTGGCCCAGATACCGATGGTGATGAGTAGTTCGTTGATGGTCGGATAGTATTCAACAATCTCATCCACCGGGGTGGGAACAAAGCCGCCCAACACGAAGCCAATACCCTTATCGAGCCAGAAGGAGACGAAGATCGACAAACAGCCCATGGCCAGCCAGAAATCACTCTCTTTTCTTGTCTTGGGATAGCAGATCAGAGCCATGCCCACGAAGAAGAGTACCACAAAGGCCCACATGAACGGTACGAGGTTGTTATACACATGGCCATGATGCTCCAGGCCAAAAAACAGATATTGCAAAGTGTGCTTGTGGCCGGGAATGTCAGAATAAAAGCCGACAAAAAACTCCAGACCAACGAAAAACATGTTAGCAATGGCCGCATAGATGATGATGGTCACCATTTTCTGGATGGCTTCCTTGCCAGCATCGAAGTTGGCTACTTTCTTCAGAATCATTGCCATGACCACGATCAAAGCCGGACCAGCAGCAAAGGCCGAGGCCAAAAAGCGCGGCGCGATGATAGCGGAGAGCCAGAAGTGACGTCCGGGCAGACCGCAGTAGAGCATGGCGGTGACGGTGTGGATGGAGAAGGCAAAGGGGATCGACAGATACACAAAAAAGTAGATCCACTTCGGCGGATGCACCTGCTTACGTTCGGCGGTGAGGATCACCCAACCGCAGAGGATGTTAAGCAACAGATACCCCCACAGTACACACATATCCCAAAACAGCATGGAATGCGGGGTGGGGTAGAGCAGCACGTTGAGGCCACGCAATGGCTGACCAAGGTCGGCCATGATGAACATCAAACACATCAGCAGCGCGGCGATAGCCAAGAACTCACCGAGGATGGTGATGCGACCAAAGGCCTTAAAATTATGAATATAGTAAGGCAGCACCAGCATGACACCTCCCGCGGCAACGCCGACGAGGAAGGTGAACTGGGAGATGTACAGACCCCAGGAGATGTCGCGGTTCATACCGGTCAGGCCAAGGCCGTAAAAATACTGGCGCAGATAGCAGACACCGGCAACCGCGATAAAAAATCCGAGGAAGGCCAGCCACATCCAGTAGTAATTGTTTCCTTTTAACGCTTTTTCAAACATGGCGGCCTCACACGATATAAAAGACGGAAGGTAAGGTACCAAGAGACGGATTGCGCTGAATGGTGTGATGTTCCTTCAGGACTTTCCGTATCTCGGAGTTGGGATCATTGAGATTGCCAAAGACCATGGCCTTGCTGTCACCACAGGCCTCGACGCAGGCCGGTAACTGGCCGCTCTCGACCCGCTCGGCACAGAACGTACACTTTTCAACAACACCGCGCATGCGGGTGGGAAAATCACGGTTGACCTCGGTGATAAAGGGCCGTGGATCACGCCAGTTGAAGGAACGGCTGCCGTAGGGGCAGGCGGCCATACAAAACCGGCACCCGATACAGCGGTGATAATCCATAACCACCAAGCCATCCTTGGTGCGGAAGGTGGCCTGGGTTGGGCAGGCGCGTACACAGGGTGGATTGTCGCAATGGTTGCACATGATCGGCAACTGGTGCTTTTCCGTGGCCTCATCGCGGTAGAGGCTGGGATTTTCGGGAAAGGCGTTCTCGAAATTGGTCATCCACACCCACTTGATCTCGTCCTTTTTCTCCTTGAACTGCGGAATATTATGGACTTTGACACAGGCATTGACGACCTTGTCACCCAGACTGGGGTCCTGCTGGAATTTCGTAATATCGATGACCAATCCGTAGCGGTTGGCGCTGGGATCGGCAGGAGCGCCATGACCCGCCGGAGCGGCACCATGCTCGGTCCCATGTCCGCCTGCACTTGAGGCATGGGCGACATTGACCCCTGCAACCAGGCGATCAACTACTGTGGTTCCTCCAAGGCCCGCCAGCGTGGTCAAACCGGCTACCTTGAGGAAGTCTCTTCTCTTTGTGTCCATCTGTCTATCTCCTCCTTAGCCGTTCACTCAACAGGAGCCAGGTGGCAATCCCAGCAATATGGTTTAACCGATGCATAGTCGTGACACGTATCGCAAAACTTTGTTTTGCTGGTGTGACACTTCATGCAGCTGAGCATCAGGCTTTTCTGATACTGCTTGCCCTCGATCTCGATGGTGCCTCGGTCTCCGGTACGGATGACCTCATCACGCCAGACATTGAGCAACTGCATGTGATTTGCTCGAATCTCGGCTGCGGGGAGAACACAGGTCTTGGCATCTTTGGGCAACTCCGGCTTGGGTACGTTGCCGGCTGTCCCGCGGTTGTACCAGACGGGTATCGTTATAAACAGGACGAATATGATCAGTCCCGGGATTATCTTACCGCTATCATACATAGCATTTCCTCCATTCCTGCCGGTCTGTTAAACCAAGGTCCTGAGCCCTTCGGTCAGGTCTTGTCGTTGTTCACCTTCAATCACCAGAGCGTTACCGACCAACTCACTCAACCCGGCGACCTGGACCTCAGGTACCCAGTAATTCATGAGGGTTGTCAGAGTGGCTCTGTCAATCGCGCATACACAGGCCAGGGTGTTGACGTCATGTTTGTCATGGACGTACTTCACGGCATTGGCCCGTGGCAGACCGGAACGCATACGGAGTTCCATGATCTCATCGGTATTGAGCGCCGTACCCGAACCGCAGCAGAATGTCTTCTCGCGGATGGTGTTCTCCGGCATCTCCACCCAATTTTCCAGTACATTATCCAGGACGTAACGCGGTTCATCCAGCAGTCCCATGGCCCGGGCCGGGTTACAGGAGTCATGGAAGGTGGCCTTGACATGGGCGTTCCGGGACTTGTCGAGTTTAATTTTGCCGTTTTTAATCAGATCGGCAGTAAACTCGGAGATATGGATCATCTTGGTGGAGGCGGCGTTATCAAACACTGTGCCGGTGATCGGTGAGCGCGGCACTTCGAGGAAGTCGGCCGGACCGTTCATGGTATCCATGTACTGATGCAGCACGCGCCACATGTGCCCGCACTCACCACCCAGGATCCAACGCACACCAAGACGCTTGGCCTCGGCGTACATCTTGCCGTTGAGCTTCTTCATCATCTCGTTGGAGGTGAAGAGACCGAAGTTACCACCCTCGGAGGCGTAGGTCGACCAGGTGTAGTCCAGGCCAATGGCCTCAAACAGCAGCAGGTAGCCCATACAGGTGAAGATGCCCGGCTCAGCAAAAACGTCGGCCGACGGAGTAATGAACAGAACCTCGGCACCTTTGCGGTTGAAGGTCGGATTCACCTTAACCCCGGTCAGGTTTTCGATATCCTCACAGAGGAACTCGACGTTGCCCTTGAAGGCCTGCGGAGTGAGGCCCATGTGGTTACCGGTGCGGTTGGAGTTGGCCACCGGCTCCATGGCCCAGTTGATCCCCACACCCACCAGATGCAGCAACTCGCGCAGCATCATGGTGATCTCTGCGGTATCGATACCGTAGGGGCAGAACACCGAACAGCGGCGACACTCTGTACACTGGTAGGCGTACATGAACCACTCTTTGAGCACGCCCACGGTCATCTCACGGCCACCCACCAACTTGCCGAGAATCTTACCGGCGCGGGTGAACTCCTGGCGATAAATGGAACGCAACAACTCGGCGCGCAGCACCGGCATGTTTTTGGGGTCGCCGGTGCCGAGGAAAAAGTGGCACTTATCCGCGCAGGCACCGCAACGGACACAGCAATCCATGAAAATTTTCAGCGAGCGGAACCGATCCAGGCGGTCGGCAATCCCCTGCAAGATGATCTCCTTCCAATTTTCCGGAAGTTTCCAGTCATCGTCCTCGGGGCTCCACTCACGGGCATTGGGGAAACTGACCCCTTTTTGACTATCCAGATACCGGATAACCTCTTGCTTCGCCGGGTAAGCATAATTTCCTGGCTTGAAAACAACCGGGACATCCATCCAATCTTTCGTTGGAATGGAGCCTGTCATCAGCGAAGGTCCCTCGGCAACACTCCGTGCCAACACATCTACCTTTACCACTGCCATTGCTCTATCCTTATACTCTTGAATTATCCAGCGTTAGTCTTAGCCTTGCGACGGCAACTCTTTCTCGACGGGAATGCCCTGTTCGATCATGTCCTCACGGAACTCATCCTCATAGCCAGCATAGGAGTGTGGCTTGATTTCCGGGTTCCAGGGATTGATGTGGCGAACCATTCGTGAATTGTTGGCCAGATTTCGGGTTGGGCTGAGGAAGACGCCGCCCATATGCATGAGCTTGCTGAATGGAAAGTAGGCAAGCAGAGTGCACACTAAAAAGAGGTGTACATAAAACAGGGCGCTGATGTCAGCGACAATGGTCGGGGAAAAGGTGACCAGTCCGACCGCCAGTTGCTTAATGGCGTTGATGTCCACATCGGTGCGCAGAAAAAACCGCATCAGGATGCCGGTGAAGACAATGCCCAGGATGAGAAACAGCGGGAAATAGTCGTTGACCAGGGAGATGTAACGCACCTGGGAGTTCATCAGACGGCGACCAAAGAGGAACAGCAGCGCCAGCACGATGGTGACGTCGGTGGTGTACATGGTCGGGGCGCCAATCTGCAACAGCGAATCACCGATCTCCACCAAGGCGACCAGGCCGGGAACCGGATCCAGGAACAGCCGCATGTGGCGGATGATGATGACCAGAAAGCTGTAATGAAACAGCAGCGAAAACATCCACAGCCATTTACTCGACTCATAGGTCAGTTTGGGGCCGCCATAGACCGTAGCCTTGGTGTTCCGCCACAACGAACGGAAGAGCACGATCTCCAGAAACATGCGGGCGACGACCTGGGCAGTGTTCACCGGGGCTTCGAGCTTGTCCTGTTTGATCCAGGGCAACGAGTACCCTTGACCGCAGGTGGTTGGAATTTTGAACGGAACCGGCGATTTGGCCCAATGAATGACCCGGTAACAAAAACCGCCTAAGAACAGCGCCATGGCCAGATAGGGGATGACAACACCAAAGAGGTATTGCATTCCCGGTATCTGCACCAGTATCAGCGCAACCAACACCAGGGCAATGACTGCCGCCAAAGGGAAGGCGTACTTCATCGATCACTCCTTCGCATTCGAGTTAAACAATAACTTTTCACAAGTTACCAATAAAGCCGGTGTACGCTTCAGGAACGCCCATGAAGACTTCCGACTGTCACACATGTTCAGCTTCCGCTTTGCTCCTCAACCCTGTTCTCCAGGTCCTGCTTGAGCAGTGCCGAGGGACAGGCTGCATCCGTCAGCACCGAACGGCCGCTTTTGATTTCGGCAATACGGTTGCGGTACAACTGCTCCCGGCAGGCGCAATACATATCAAAGGCCAGCAGGGCAATACGGTCTATCTCACAATCCAGCTGATCCAGCGAACCGAGATGGACCTTGGTCGCTTTATCGCTGGAGAACACCTGCCTGATCACCCACTTCAACTCCAAGAAAGGGGCAACTGCCTGCGCGGGGGTGAACTCCTGAACCGCACGGATACGCACCACCTGATCCAGCGGTTTACTGTAGGCCTCAGGCAAGGCCTCCGCCAACAGCGCATCAAACAGCGCCGTCAAGCCAGCGGTGATGTTGCTCCCCACGGGATTGGCAAAGGGATCAACGGATTTTTTAAAGAAGCCCGGTGCGGTGTAGCTGTCAAGCGTGCGCCCGATCCACAAATCCAGGATGGCCTTTCTCTTGCTCGCCAGCGCTCCGCTTAATTCCATAACCGACATCTTTTAGCCTCACCTGTATCTCGACCGGCCCATACAACAGGGGAGTCAATGCAATTCCTTCAATATATCAGACATCTCCCACCCATGAAAAATGAATGAGGATTCATGCACCGTTTGCTCTATCATGATTACTGATTTGTTTCAAGATAAAAATTTATGGCGTTTTGTTGCCAGATAACGGTGCCGGAGCGCCGCCGCTTAGCAGATGCAGAGCCACCTGCACGTAGGGATCGGTGGTCGCCAACTGGTCGAGCTTCTTCTCCTCGGGCAATGGCGCGGCCCCTTCCTCATCGCCCTCGGACAGCAAGCCGGCGGCCTTGGCCTCCTTGCGCGTCTGCTCCAGGTCCATGCGCTCTTTCCACATGCCATCCAACGAGACCAGCACATTGGTTTGCTGAGCCCGTTGCTTGGCCTTGTCGGTTTCCTGTTTGATCCTGCGGAAGGTGTCATTACTCGCCACCCACCGTTCGCCGGCCTTGCGCAGTTTCTCCGTTGCTGGAGGTGCTTCCTTCCAACGCGAATACTCCACAGCACTCACCTGATCCCAGGACAGGGAGTAATCCATATACTTTTCGCCGGTTTCTAAATAATCAAACATCGAGGGAACCACCAGATCCGGTTCTACCCCCTTGTACTGGGTGGAGCCGCCGGTGACGCGATAGAATTTCTGGATAGTCAGCTTCAAGGCGCCGAGATCATCGCTGCGCTGCAGTTGGAACAGAGGCAGATTGCGATTGAGATCCATCATCGCCTGCACCGTGCCTTTTCCGTGGGTGTGAGCACCACCGATGACAAAGGCGCGGCCGTAATCCTGCAAGGCGGCGGCGAGAATCTCCGAGGCCGAGGCGCTGAACTGATTGACCAGCACGATCAAAGGACCGTTGTAATCGACATCGGCATCCTCATCCTCAAGAATGCGGATACTGTCATGGGAATCCTTCACCTGCACCACTGGCCCGCCGGGAAGAAAGAGCCCGGAGATCTGCACGGCATCGGTCAGGGCACCGCCGCCGTTGTTCCGCAGATCGATGATCACCCCTTTGACCTTTTGTTGTTTGAGCTTTTTCAACTCAGCAAGCGTGTCATCGGTGACGTTGCGACCTTCCTTGCCGTTGCTCTGCGCAGCAAAATCACGATAAAAACTGGGGATGCGCAGATAGCCGTAGTTGGCCTTACCCTGCTGAAACACGGTGGATTTAACGTAGGTCTCCTCGATACGCACCACGTCGCGGATGATGGGCACGGTCTGTTTGCGACCATCGGGTTTTTGCACGTAGAGTCGAACTTCCGTCCCCTTGGGACCACGGATGAAACCCACTGCCTCGCGGATGCGCATCTCGGAGATATCCACCGGTTCGCCGTCCTGTTCGCCAACAGCGAGGATGGTGTCCTCTGCCTGCAACTGCCCTTGCTTTTCTGCGGCACTACCGGGAATGATACGTACCACCTTGATCAGCCCCTCATCCTCACGCAACAGGGCACCGATACCTTCCAGCGAACCACTCATCTGGATATCGAAATCCTCCTTGGAGGTCGGGGCCATGTAATCGCTGTGCGGATCGTAGGCGCGGGTGATGGCATCGAAATAGCGGTCGTAATGATCCTGCCGGCTCTGTTGCAGCAGACGACCCAGCGAACGATGCGTACTCTCGCGCACCTTTTTAATCGCATCCTTCCATTCCTGGGGATACTGCGCCGGATTGAGTACTTCGGTCAGGGCCGGTTGTTTTTTGTTCTTATCGGTGAGGATATCGAAGTAGGCTTCAATGACCTGCATCTTCAACCCCAGGCGCCAACGGTCTCGCAGGGCCTCGCGATTGGCGGCGAAGTCCAGTTTTTTTGGTTCGATTTCCAGTCGCTCACCGGTGGCGACATCAAATCCTTTATCCAGCAGGCTATCGATGAACCCATCCACCATGCGGATGCGGTCATTGAGGACCTCCATCCCGGCATCGGGCAACACCACATTTCCCCGGCTCAGCTCATCGTCGACGTGATCGGAAAAGGCCTTGAGTAGTTGCGCATCCTCCTGTAACAGGAAACGTTTACGCGGGTCCAGTTGACGCAGGTAGAGGTCATAGGCCTTTTGCGACAGGGCGTCGTTGAGGGGTTGGTGGCTGAAATGCTGGCTGGGCAGTTGTTGGCTGAGGATGAGCGCGATCAGCTGGTTGTGGTCCTTATCAAAGACCTCTGCCGGGGCTTTTTTCGCCAGGCACCCCGTTGCCGAAACCAACACCAGGAACAGGGAGATAAAGAACAGACGGGTGGAGCGACGGCACCAGGGTTGGGGATTGGTCGACATAGCAGTCCTGAATCGAGAAAGGAAAGAAGAGGAGGAAAAGGAGGGCGTCATCAAAAGGGGCTGACGATTGTATCGGCTTCGGCCATGGCGGTCATGATTTCGTGCATATTGGAAATCTGTCCCACTTGGATGGCTGATTTGAGCTGATAAAAATCGAGGCAGGTACCGCAGGCCAGGATCTCCACACCGACCTTCTGCAGGGAGCGCAAGGCCTGCAAAGCCCCGGATTCGGTGGCCACCAGGCGGACACCGCTGTTATAGAGCACGATTTTGCTCGGCAAGGGCTGCACATCCTTAATAGTCTGCACATAGGTCTGCAACAGGGCCCAGCCCAACTGCTCGCTGCCGCGGCCCATGGTATCAGCGGCAATGACGTAGAGCATCTTTTTGGGGGTGGCTACCGGGCATTGGTACTCTTCGGCAGCAAAGGAGGCGGCGCTTTTCTCGCCGCTGGCGATGATGGTGATGGCAAATAGGGAGGCACCCCGCTCAACTGTCTGTACCTCGTGCCCCTGACTGCGGCCAAAACGGGCTACATTGTTTTTTGAGGCCTCGTTATCCACCAGCACTTCGATGCACCCTGCCCCCTCATCCAAGGCCTGCTTGGCGCGGAGAACCGGTTGCGGACAGGGCATTCCCAGACAATCAATGCGTTGCGGATTCATGAAACGTTCTCCTCCCTCGTGGTAATCACAACAACCGCGCTGTTCATAAAATGATCTCCTGCCCTTCACGAGCGAAGAACATTTGCATGGAATCATTCGGGCTTGCCGTGCAGTACAGATCGCTCATCGCGTCCAACTGTTCATCGCTGCGCTCCGGATCGTGATGAAAGAGGGCCAGTTGTTTAACGCCGGCACGGCGGGCCGAGGCAATGGCATCCTCGATGGGGCTATGTCCCCAGCCAACCTTACCCTTTTCATATTCCGCCCGAGTATACTGGGCATCGTGGACCAGCAGGTCGGCATCATGGTAAAAATTTTCTAACACCCGATTCTGTTCCACTGCTGCCTCTTCGCCTTCCAGGGCCATGAGCTCATCGTAGGAGGGGTGATCCGGATCAGTGACGAACAGGTTGCGAAAGGGCTCGGTATCGTAGGCGGTACAGAAAACCTTGTCCCGGAAGGTGAACCGGTAGCCCAAGGCGGTGATGGGATGGTTGATGATAGCCGTGGACAGGGTGATGCCGTCACCAAGATCGAGCAGCGGTTCCTCCTTGAGACGGGAGTATTCAATAGAGCCCGCTAGCTCGCCCATGTTGACCGGGAAATAGCGGTACTTCATCTGTCCGCCAACCACCGCCTCCAGGGGTTCGTCTTCGTAGGTCACCGGTCCGAACACCTTAATTTTCGTGCCGGGAATATAGACCGGCACGAAGAAGGGAAAACCCATGATGTGATCCCAGTGGGTGTGGGAAAGATAGATTTCGGTGCTGATCGGTCCCTTGGGCAGATCATGGGCCAGCATGTAATTGGCCAGATCACGGATCCCGGAGCCGGCATCGATGATGATATGGCGGTTGACCTCGGGAAAACGCAACTCAATACAGGCGGTGTTGCCGCCGTATTTCATGGTTTTCGGCCCTGGACAGGGAATAGAGCCCCGTACCCCCCAAAATTTGACCTTGATCATGGATCCCTCTTTTTGCCCTGCATAGTGGTCGACCATGGGCGCACTCAGCCAAGCGCACCTGGTAGGCCAAAACTCTAAACCTGAAGAAAAATTTCCGCCTTGCTGATTTCCGCGTCCACCGCCGCCGACAGCCCCACCACCGTACTCCAGGAAAGGCCACAACGCTCCAGCATGATTTCCAACGCCGCCTCATCGGGAAAACGGTTGCCGGCATAGCCGATGTCAAAGAGGCAGACATAAAAGTCGGCC
>RRZU012953114.1_pt1 | contig 10222 bp, 8 predicted proteins | sample 2165561 | NCBI WGS metagenome assembly RRZU01 (sample SAMN10456909, study PRJNA506462) | wastewater metagenome | isolation source: wastewater sludge | place: USA: Moscow, Idaho
CACCGCCTCGACCGGCGGGTCGTCCAGCACGCCCGACAGCTCCAACCCCTCGGCATGGCGGCAGAACAGTTCGGCCACGCAATCGCGCACCTCTTGCCCCTGTTGGGTCAGACGCACACGAACCGAGCGGCGATCCATGTCGCAGCGTTCGTGATGGACATAACCCAGTTCGACCAGCTTCTTGAGGTTGTATGAGACGTTCGACCCCTGATACATACCGCGTGAGCGCAATTCGCCCGCCGTCACCTCGGCCGTGCCCAGATTATAGATCAGCATCGCCTGCACCGGGGTCAGATCGGAACGGCCCAGCCGTTCGAATTCATCCTTGACCAGATCCAGCATCAGCCGGTGCAGCCGTTCAAGGATCTGCAGGCTTTCAAGATAGGATTCGGTGCGGTTGTTGCGCGGCAAGGGGCGCAGGGCGGGCACCGATTGAGCAGGGCTGCGCTGAGGCATTTGCGGCTTCCGTCTGATGGTTCATTTCCGTCATCATGCCTCATATTTGCCAAGCTTAGGTTAATCCTGACGCTTTTCTCTAAAATTACATCTATTTTGCCAGCCGCGCCCGGGCGAAGGCCGCAATCCGGTCCAGAAGAGGCAGCAATTCCTGGGGTCCGGGGCGGGTATCGCCCAGCCGGGCGGTGATCCAGGGATAAAGGTCCTGATCGTTTTCGTTCAGCAGGATCTCGTAAAGATCCATGTCCTGCGGGTTCAGAGTTTCCAGCTCGCTATCCGAAAACGGGCCCAGAATCAGGTCCATCTCTTTCATGCCGCGACGCCAGCTGCGCATCCGCAGTCGTTTGAGCCTTGCTTGATCGTGGTCCACGCTGTTCTCCGGCTTGCCTGTTCACGGCGGGTATGCCTATGGTCCGGCATCCCACGGACAGGATGAATTCGATGAGCTTTTTGTCGCAGACGCTTGCCCGCGTCAAACCCTCACCCACGATTGCGATCACCGGCCGCGCCCAGGAATTGAAGGCCGAGGGGCGCGATATCATCGCGCTTTCCGCCGGCGAGCCCGATTTCGATACCCCGGAACATATCCGAGAGGCGGCGAAATCGGCGATTGATCAAGGGTTTACGCGCTATACTGCCGTGGACGGCACGCCGCAGCTGAAGCAGGCGGTCTGCGACAAGTTCGCGCGCGAGAACGGGCTGAACTATAGTCCTGCACAGATCAGCATCGGCACCGGCGGCAAGCAGATCCTTTATAACGCGCTGATGGCGACGCTCAATCCGGGCGATGAGGTGATCATCCCCGCGCCCTATTGGGTCAGCTATCCTGATATGGTGCTGTTGGCGGGGGGGATGCCGGTGATCGTGCCGGCGGTAATGGAAAATGGCTATCGCATCAGCGCCGACCAGCTTGAGGCGGCGATCACGCCGCGCACGAAATGGGTGATCCTGAATTCGCCCTCGAACCCGTCGGGGGCGGGTTATGGCGCGGCGCATATGCGGGCGTTGACCGATGTGCTGATGCGCCATCCCCATGTCTGGGTGCTCAGCGACGATATCTATGAACATCTGGTCTTTGACGATTTCCGGTTCGTCACCCCGGCACAGATCGAACCCGGCCTGAAAGAGCGGGTGCTGACCATGAATGGTGTGTCGAAATCCTATGCCATGACCGGTTGGCGCATCGGCTATGGCGCCGGCCCCGAGATGCTGATCCGTGCCATGGCCAAGCTGCAATCGCAATCCACCTCGAACCCCTGTTCGATCAGCCAATATGCCGCGCTGGCCGCGCTGACCGGGCCGCAGGACTATATCGAAACCAGCCGCGCCATCTTTCAGCGCCGCCGCGATCTGGTGGTCAATGCGCTGAACGATTGTCCCGGCATCGTCTGCCCGGTGCCCGAAGGGGCGTTCTATGTTTATCCCTCGATCCACGCGCTGATCGGCAAGACCTCGGCCGGGGGCACGAAAATCACCGATGACGAGGTCTTTGCCACCGCGTTGCTGGATGAAACCGGCGTTGCCGTGGTCTTTGGCGCGGCCTTTGGGCTTAGCCCGCATTTCCGGGTTTCCTATGCCACATCGGATGCGGTGCTGATGGATGCCTGTGCCCGGATCAAGGGTTTTTGCGAAGGGCTGCGCTAGGCACGCGACAGGCAGGCGTGACGAGCAGGTGCGACGGGCAGGCGCGACGGGCAAACGGGCCGCCCTTGGGCGGCCCGGGATCGTGGCGATTTGCAGCGGTGGGCGGCGGCAGGCGGGCTACCACAGATGGCGGCGCAGCGCCTCGCCTTCGGGGGTGGGGTGGCGGTCGTCTACCCGGCGGCCGCCCAGCACCCCGATGTCGCGCAACAGATGAGGCGGCAGATTGGCGATGGCGCGGCGGGTCTCGCGGTCATCCAGCGCCTGCATCCGGTCATAGCAGGTCGATAGGGGCTGCTTATCGTTCTGGCGCAAGCCAAGTGTCTGGGCGATGCGCCCGAAAAGGCCGAGGCGAAAGGTATTTGCAACATCGTGCGACATGATCGGTTCCTTATTCGGCGCTTGCTTTTAGGCCATGTTCACAGGATGCTGGTTTTCCAAAGCTCTTGCCAACAAAGGCTCAGCACGGGACGATAAGGGCAGTTTATGGCAATCCCTCCTTTGGCAGCCTTGCGGGCATTCGAGGCCGTTGCCCGCCATCTGAATTTCACCCGCGCCGCCGAGGAGCTTGGGATGACCCAGGCGGCCGTCAGCTATCAGATCCGCCTGCTTGAGGACCGCATGGGCGCGCCGCTGTTTCTGCGCAAGCCGCGCGAGGTGGTGCTGACCGAAACGGGCGCGCTGTTCGCACGCCCGACCATTGATGCCTTTGAAATTCTGCGCGAAGCCTATGCAGAACCGACGACCGATCTGGTTTCGACCCTGTCGATTTCGACCATGCCGACCTTTGCGGGAACCTGGCTGTCGCCCCGGCTGGGCAAGTTTCAGATGAACAACCCCGATCTGGCGGTGCGGCTGGAAACCAGCGACACCATCGTCGATTTCGCGCGCGAAGATGTCAGCGTGGCCATTCGCGGCGGTTACGGCAACTGGCCGGGTCTGACGGCGCAGCATCTGATGGAAATGGATTATTCGCCGATGCTGTCGCCGGCACTGGCCGCGAAATATGACATCCGCCAGCCGGCGGACCTGCTGAAGCTGCCGCTGCTGGATCGGGCGGATCGCAACTGGGCGGTCTGGATGCGCGAAGCGGGCGTGGATTTCTGGGAAACCCCGCCCAAGCCCGGCCTGACGCTGGCCACCGACCTGCACGAGGCGCGCGCCGCGCTGGCCGGTTACGGGGTGGCGCTGTTGACGCCCCGCTTTTTCCGGTTCGAGCTGGCGACCGGCAGCCTGATCCAGCCCTTTCCCCTGGCGGCCAAGAACGGGCGCAGCTATTGGCTGGTTTATCCGCCGGGGCGCCGGAACCGCCCTGCGATCCGCAAATTCCGTGCCTTTCTGCTGGACGAAATCGCCAGCGATCCGGGTTAGGCGGGCCGCCGGCAGAGTTCAGAACCCGATCAGGCGACAAAGGGCTGCGGTCGGGTCAGGTTTTCGGGCCGCAGGATCGCATCCAGCCGATCCTTGGGCAGCAATCCCTTTTCCAGCACCAGATCATAGACCCCGCGCCCGGTCAGATGCGCCTCGGTCGCGACCTCGGTCGCCGCCGCATAGCCGATATAGGGGTTCAGCGCGGTGACGATGCCGATCGAATTGCGCACGGTTTCGCGCAGCACATCGTGATTGGCGGTGATGCCCTGAACGCAATTCATCCGCAGCGTGTCGCAGGCGGCGATCAGATGGCTGATCGAGCGAAAGGCGCTATAGGCGATCACCGGCTCAAAGGCATTCAGCTGTAGCTGCCCGCCCTCGGCCGCTATCGAGATGGTGACGTCATTGCCGATCACCTCGAAGGCGACCTGATTGACCACTTCGGGGATGACCGGGTTGACCTTGCCGGGCATGATGGACGAACCGGCCTGACGCGCGGGCAGATTGATTTCATTGAACCCCGCGCGCGGCCCCGATGACAACAGCCGCAGGTCGTTGCAGATTTTCGAAAGCTTGACCGCGACGCGCTTGAGCACGCCCGAAACCTGGACAAAGGCGCCCGTGTCCTGTGTCGCCTCGACCAGATCGAAGGCGGTGACCACGGGGATGGTGGTGATCTCGGCCAGCCGGGCGCGGACGCGTTCGGCATAATCGGGATGGGCGGTGATGCCGGTGCCGATGGCGGTGGCGCCCAGATTGATTTCGCACATCAGCTGTGCGGCCTCGGCCAGCCGGGCCTCATCCTCGCCGATGGTGATGGCGAAGGCGTTGAATTCCTGGCCCAGCGTCATCGGCACCGCCTCTTGCAGCTGCGTGCGCCCCATTTTCAGGATGCTGCCGAACTCTCCGGCCTTGGCCGCGAATGCCAGCCGCAGCGCCGCAAGCGCCGCGATCAGCTGCTGCAACCCGCGCCATGTCGCCAGCCGCAGCGCGGTCGGATAGACGTCATTGGTCGACTGGCTCATGTTTACATGTTCGTTCGGATGCAGATGCCGGTAATCGCCCCTGGCATGCCCCAAGAGCTCAAGCGCGCGATTGGCGATCACCTCATTGGCGTTCATGTTGGTCGAGGTTCCGGCGCCGCCCTGGATCTGGTCGACGATGAACTGATCATGCAGCGCGCCGGCGCGGATTTCCTCGCAGGCGGCGATGATCGCATCGCGGCTGTCGAGCGGCAGCAGGTCCAGATCGGTATTGGCCAGCGCCGCCGCCTGTTTGATCGCGGCCAGCGCGCGGACAAGTTCGGGGATTTCGCCGACCGGACGGCCCGAGATCGGGAAATTCTCGACCGCGCGCAGCGTGTGAATGCCCCAATAGGCATCGGCGGGGACCGCGCGGCCGCCAAGCAGGTCATGTTCCAGGCGCGTGTTCGTCGTCATCGTCTGCACTCGGGATGCGCGCGGGCTGGCCCCTGCCATCGGGCGGGGCTGCATTGCGCAGGTTACGGGTTCGGTCGATCGGGGCGGCCCGTCTTACGGGTTCGCGGCGCAATCTTTAGGCGCGATCCGGCGATGGCTCCAATGCCAAGTCGCGCTGGGTTATTCCGAATCCGCATAACCCTGGGGCAGGGTGGTGGCGGCGTTCCAGACCCGGCCCGCCAGGCCGCGCCCGCGTGCCGGGTTGCGATAAAGCCGGATCTCCATCGGCAATTCGGGGGCCACCACCTCAAGCCGGCCCGAGAGGATTTCGGCCTCGGCCATGCGGCGCGGCAGCCAGACCAGCCCATGCCCCGCCACCGCCATGCTTTTCATCGCCTCGGCCATCGAGGCCTCGTCGGTATGGGCGACATAGACGCGGGGGGCGCCGGGCTGGGCCAGTGCGATGCGCGCCATGGCGTTCAGAAACGAGCCCCGCGAATAGGTCAGCATCGGCATGCCATCGCTTTGCCATTCGGCCGGCCAGCCGGGGCGGGCGACGGCGACCAGCGCGTCCTGACCCACGGTCCGATAGGGATAGGCCGCCGGATCAAGGGGGATATTCACCTGGGGATGGGCATAGGTCAGGAAAAAGTCATAGCCCCCTTCGGTCAGCGAGGCGATGCAGCGGTCGAAATTCTCGGGCTTGACGCGGCTGGTCATCTGGCCGGCGACCGCCTTGAGCCGCATCAGCCAGCCGGGCAGAAAGGTCACGGTCAGGCTGTGCAGCGCCAGAAAGGAAATCTCGCCGCCGCGATTGCGGGCATGGTCGCGGAATTCGGCGCGGCGGGCATGGATCATGCGCACGACCTCTTCGGCGGTTTCGCGCAGCAAGATCCCCTCGGGGGTCAGCGTGACCGGATAGCTGTCGCGCGACAAAAGATCCGTGCCCAGCCATTCCTCAAGCGCGCGGATGCGGCGCGAAAAGGCGCTTTGGGTCACGCCCCGCAGTTCGGCCGAGCGCGAAAAGCTGTGCGTCTCGGCCAGAACCAGGAAATCCTCAAGCCATTTAAGATCCATGCGGCCCCCTTGGCGCCGCTTTATCGCCGGGATCGCCGCGATGCCATAGGCCGATGCGCCCTAGAACAGGAATTCGTCCGGGTAGCCGGGCGCCTCGAAGCTGTCGCCATCCGACAGCGCGACGATGACGCCGTAATCGCCAAAGCCCACGATGTCGGCCATGCCGTCGCCGTTGATATCGGCCAGCTGGCGTTCGTGCAGGTTGTTGCGCCAGCCATCGTCATAGCCGAAATCCGTGGACCAGAGTTCGGCGGCCTCGAACCCCCACCATGCCGAAAGCGCGACATAGACGCCGTCCTCGCCAAAACCGACCAGATCGTCGCGCCCGTCGCCATTCACATCGGCGACGGTGCGGATATGGCGCTCATTGCTCCAGCCGTCATCGACGCTGCCGAAATCGCCGCTCCAGCCGCTGCCGGCGACAAAGCCGTTGCCATTCGACAGCGCGATCCGGGTGCCGTAATCGCCAAAGCCGACCAGATCGGCGCGTCCGTCGCCGTCGATATCGCCAAGGCTGCGGCTGTGACGGTCGACGCGCCAGCCGCTGCTTTGGCTAAAGCCGCTCAGCCACAGGCTGGCCGGATCGAAGCTCGCGCCATTGGACAGGCTGACCAGCACCCCGCGTTCGCCAAAGCCGATCACATCGTCGCGGCCATCGCCATTGACGTCGGCGACCTCGCGCACATGGCGCCCGCTGCGCCAGCCGCCGGCGACATAACCGAAATCGCCAAGCCACAGGCTGCCGGCGTCAAAGCCCGAACCGTTCGACAGCGCCACCGTGATGCCGTCATTGCCAAAAGCCACGATATCGTCGCGACCGTCGCCATCGACATCGCCGGCGGTGCGGAAATGGCGGCCCTCTCGCCAGCCGGCGGCGGCGGTGAATTCCGCCGTCCAGATTTCGGCGCGGCCGAAACGGATCTCTTCGGCCGCGGCGACCAGCACGCTGCGTTGCCCAAAGCCCAGGATATCGGCCCGCCCGTCGCCATCGCTGTCGGCCAAAAGGCGTTCATGCCGTTCGGTGCGCCAGCTGCTGTTGAGGTCGAAATCCAGGCTCCAGATATCCATGACGTCGTCGACGTGATATTCGCGCTGCATCCAGTCGTAATAGCTGTTGCCAAAGATCGGGCTGCCATCGGGATGGGTGCCGGTCTGGACCGCCGGATCGTGGGCGCCATAGGCCTCAAACGCGTCGAAATAGAGGCGCAGTAATCCGGGATCGAGCAGGTTCACCGGCAATTGCCGCGAGCCATAGCCGACATAGGCTTCGAAATCATGCTCGGCGGTATAGCCTTGTTGCGCCAGCGTCGCGAAAAGCGAGGCGTTGAAATGGTCGCTGTGCTCGCTGGGGGCGAGGATGCTGACGTGATCCTGAACCATGACATGCGAGGGCTGATGCCGCTCCATCAGCATCAACAGCGTGTCGGCCAGCTCGGCGCGGGTATAGCTGTTCGCGCCATCGACGCTATGGGCTTCGTCGATGCTGCCATTCCAGAGCTTGAGCAGGCTTTCATAGCCGTTGCGGCCGGACCCGTCGCCGCCGCGGAACCCGTCGGGCAGGCGCAGGAAATAGAGCCGGATTTCGGGCCGGTCGGCCAGATAGCTGGTGGCGATGCTGAACTGCTCTTCGCCATGGCTCAGCTCGACCGTTTCATGAACCCAGTCTGTAGAGCCTGCATAGACGCTGTAGGCGGCGCGCGCGCCATCTTCGCGCGCGGCCCAATAGCTTTGGTCGCGCCCGGCATCGCCCGCCGTGACAAAGACCGTCGTCATCGCCTCGCCATTGGCGATGGCGGCCGCGATATCGTGATTCATGAAAAGAATGTCGTCATCTTCATGGGCAACCAGCGCCATGTGAGAGGCGGCGACATCCCCGCCGCAGGTTGAAACGGGCATGGTAAACACTCGTGTTAATTGTGAAAAATCGTTGTGATACAAATAGGTTAACCGGACGTCGCGGAATGACAACGTCGTAAAGGCCGATCTGCTAAAAGGATAGATGCGAGACGTGCGGCAGGACCTGTCCGGCGCCGGGCGGCGCCCTGGCGGGACGGTCCGGTTAACGGTTTGCGGCTAGATCGCGGTCCAGTTCTGTTCGACCACGGCCTCCATCGCGACATAGCTGGTGGTCGCGTGGATATGGGGCAGGGCCGAGATGCTTTCGGCCATGATGCGCCGGTAATCGGTCATGTCGCGCGACCGCACCTTGAGCAGATAGTCGAATCCGCCCGCGATCATATAGCATTCCTCGACCTCGGGGATGGCGCGGACGGCGGCGTTGAACTGTTCCAGCGCCTTTTGCCGCGTATCCGAAAGCCGCGCCTCGACATAGGTGACATGGGTCAGGCCCAGCTTCAGCGGCGACAGGATCGCGCGATAGCCGGTGATCAGGCCCATTTCCTCCATCTGGCGGATGCGCAGCGCGACCGGGGTCTTTGACAGCCCCACCTTGCGTGCCAGTTCCGTGGTCGGAATCCGGGCATTGGTCACCAGCTCATGCAGGATCTTGCGATTGGTATTGTCCAGCGCCTCGTCCATGGTCTGAATATCCTGCATATTTTGTTACGATCAGCTAGGGTTTTGGCATATAATGGTCACATGGTCCACGACCTTCCCGATATGAGGATCGCCACACCCGAGGAGATTCCCATGCCCGCAATCGCCCTGACCGCCTTTGACGCGGATGCCAAGTTTCAGTCTGAATCCGCGCTTTTGGATCGCCTTGTCGCCGAGGCCGCGCTGAGCCCCGGCGCGCGTGCCGCGATCACCGCCCGCGCCGCCGAGCTGGTGCGCCGCATCCGGGCTGAGGCCAAGCCCACGCTGATGGAACATTTCCTGTCCGAATACGGCCTGTCCACGCGTGAGGGCGTCGCGCTGATGTGTCTGGCCGAGGCGATGCTGCGCGTGCCCGACCGGGGCACTATGGATGCGCTGATCGAGGACAAGATCGCGCCTTCGGACTGGGGCAGGCATCTGGGCGAAGCCTCGTCCTCGCTGGTCAATGCCTCGACCTGGGCGCTCATGCTGACGGGCAAGGTTCTGGACGACGATCAGGGCGGCATCGCCGGCACCCTGCGCGGCGCCATCCGCCGGCTGGGCGAGCCGGTGATCCGCACCGCGGTCGGCCGGGCGATGAAGGAAATGGGCCGTCAGTTCGTTCTTGGCGAAACCATTCAAAAGGCGCTGGATCGCGCCAAAACCCGTGAAGCCCAGGGCTTTACCTATAGCTATGACATGCTGGGCGAGGCGGCGATGACCGGCGCCGATGCCGCGCGCTATGCCCGCGATTATTCCGACGCCATCGCCGCGATCGCGCAGGCCTGTGACAAGGGCTCGGTCGAAATGAATCCGGGCATCTCGATCAAGCTCTCGGCGCTGCATCCGCGCTATGAGGTCGCGCAGGAAAAGCGCGTTCTGGCCGAGCTGGTGCCGGTGGTGCTGTCGCTTGCGCGGCAGGCCAAGGCCGCCGGCATGGGCATGAATATCGACGCCGAGGAACAGGACCGGCTGGTCATTTCGATGAAGGTGATCGAGGCCGTGCTGTCGGACCCTTCGCTTGCCGGATGGGACGGGTTCGGCGTCGTGGTTCAGGCCTATGGCAAGCGCGCCGGTCAGGTGATCGACTGGCTTTACGCGCTGGCCACGCGGCTGGACCGCAAGATCATGGTGCGGCTGGTCAAGGGCGCCTATTGGGACACCGAAATCAAGCGCGCTCAGGTCGAGGGGCTGCCCGACTTCACCCTGTTCACCAGCAAGGTGGAAACCGATGTCAGCTATATCGCCAATGCGCAGAAGCTGATCGGCTATTCCGACCGCATCTATCCGCAATTCGCGACCCATAACGCCCACACGGTCGCGGCGATTCTGGACATGGTCGGCGACACCGATTTCGAATTCCAGCGCCTGCATGGCATGGGCGAGCGTCTGCATGACATCGTGATCCGCGAAAACAAGGGCCGCTGCCGGATCTATGCGCCGGTCGGCGCGCATCGCGATCTGCTGGCCTATCTGGTCCGCCGCCTGCTGGAAAACGGCGCGAACAGCAGCTTCGTGCATCAGATCATGGACGAATCCGTCTCGCCCGAGGATGTAGCCCGCGATCCCATCGCGGCGCTGGAAACCGCGCAGGCCCCGGCCTCCTTGGTGACCCCTGCCAATCTGTTCGGGACGGGGCGGCAGAACTCGGAAGGGTTCGACCTGAGCGATGAAGACACGCTGACCCGGATCGAGGCCGCGCGCCATATCGTCCCCAACGATGC
>RRZU010685298.1_pt1 | contig 10221 bp, 8 predicted proteins | sample 2165561 | NCBI WGS metagenome assembly RRZU01 (sample SAMN10456909, study PRJNA506462) | wastewater metagenome | isolation source: wastewater sludge | place: USA: Moscow, Idaho
AAATTAATCAATTAGCAATAGTGCGTGGTTTCATGTCGCATTTTGCTGCCATGACTGGTTGACCTGACATTCAACTTGGCTAACGATAAGGACGACAGCGCAAAAAACTGTCGTCTTTTTTTCAAGTGGAAAAGAGGGTTCAGCAGATGAAGAGACAAAAACGAGATCGGTTGGAAAGAGCGCGTGCTAAGGGCTATCAGGCTGGTATCGCAGGACGCTCCAAGGAGGGCTGTCCTTATCAATGCATCGATGCCAGAGGATACTGGCTGGGCGGTTGGCGCGACGCGATGGATGATCGCGGCGTTGGTTTAATGTCTGCTAAATAATTCGGAATTTATTGAAAAAGGCCCTGACGGGCCTTTTTCATTTTGCGGAATCGTCTTTCTTAGAAAGATGAAGTATCGGTAAACAAGCCAACCTTCAGATCTGACGCACTGTAGATTGGGCGACCGTCAACCTCAACAACGCCATCTGCAATACCCATGATCAGCTTGCGCCAAATCAATCGCTTCATCTGGATCTTGTAGGTGACTTTTTTGGCCGTGGGGACGATTTGTCCGGTGAACTTCACTTCACCAACCCCCAATGCGCGACCTTTGCCTGGACCACCTTTCCAACCCAGGAAGAAGCCAACCAGTTGCCACATGGCATCCAAGCCAAGGCAACCTGGCATAACAGGATCACCTGGGAAATGGCAGTCAAAAAACCAGAGGTCCGGAGTGATATCCAGCTCGGCAATGATTTCACCCTTATCAAATTGACCACCGATGGCGCTGATTTTGGCAATACGATCCATCATCAACATGTTCGGTGCTGGCAGTTGGCTATTGCCCGGGCCAAACAATTCGCCGCGGCTGCAGGCCAATAATTCGTCGCGAGTAAACGCATTTTTGCCTTGGTCACACAAAGAGAGTGGCAGCTCAACTACGGAATTGGTATCCAACACGCTTGTTTATCCTATGTGATTAACACTGTCTCTAATTTAGCGAACAGGTGTGCGCTAAACAACTCCGATCACTTGTCCAATGCGCCGAAATAGGTGAAATAGCAAGCCACGACGCTGCTGGGTGCCGTTCAACTCGTCCAGACGCGAGCGAATACGTCCATAGAGGGTCTCTTCGTCATCAATATCGCCCGCTTCGCAGCCGGTCAGCAATTGGATTGCGTCGTCCACATGACTGACCGGGTAGATATGAAACTCCCCCTTACTGACCGCTTCAATTACTTCATCGGACAGAACCAATTGCAGTTGGTTACTGGCGGGTATAACAACGCCTTGTTTGCCGGTAATCCCATGAATGCGACAGATACGGAAAAAACCTTCGATTTTTTCATTTAAGCCGCCAACCGGCTGGACATTGCCGAACTGGTCCACGGCACCAGTAACGGCCAGGTGCTGAAATATCGGCTGTTGAGCCAATGCGGATAGCAAGGCACAGAGACCAGTAAGTGATGCACTATCGCCATCGATTTCATGGTAGGACTGCTCAAAGACCAGGTTAGCCGACAGTGGTGAAGGAGTATCCGCACCAAACTGTGTCGAGAGATACCCATGGATAATCATCATTGCCTTGGCATGAATATGACCTGCCAGTTCAGCCTTGCGCTCGATGTCAACCACGTCGCCATCCCCCATATGTACGGTCGCGGTAAGCCGTACTGGCTCACCGAAGTCATAGGGGTGGCCCATGATCTCGATTACGGAGAGCCCATTGATCTGACCGACGGCTTCACCATCGGTTTGTAGCAAGATTTGACCATCAATGACCCCCTGATCCGATTGCTCGACAATGTAGTTCAAGCGGTATTCCTGTTCCGCCAAGGCTGTCTGCACATGCTTGGCCGATATGAGAGTTTCTTGCTCTTCTCGTGCCACACTATCGGCCAACCGCATCAATGCTCCCAACTGGGTTTCCGCAATGGAAAGTATTTGCTGATGTTCACACAAGCGGCAGGCAAAACGGCTCAGCAACTGGATCGAGTCCGCATCAAAGTCGAGCAGTTCATCACTCTGGCGAATGCCGCTGAGCAGACCGAGGAACAGCTCATAACCATCGTCGAGGGGCAACTCGGAGACCAGATCGGTGCGCAAAAAAATCCGCTCGGCTATCTCGCGATCCAGCAAGCTAAAATCTGCCGCCGTCAATCGATCGCCGACCAGGATCAATTTGACATTCAAGGGGGAGGGTTCTGGAACAAAGAGTGGCGTTGCGGTCGCCGTATCGGCCGCAGCACTCCAATCAAGAAATCCGGTTTCCAGTGCATTTCGCAATTTGAACCACAACTCCGGCTGATCCATCAACTCTTCGAGCGGCAGGATCAAAAAACCACCATTTGCTTCACGAACCAGCCCCGCTTCTAGCAAATGGTGGTGACTATAGATGGTACCTTGTTCCGTCTGGTAATTGACGGCGCCAAAAAGATTGGTCCAGCTCAGATCCCGGCCATAAATCACCGGGGGTGTTTCCGTCTCGTGATGGATCAATAGATTGATCAAAACCGGATGGGTAAAGGTTCCACCTTGAGCAACGTGCATGGCCAGCTGGCTTAAATAGCTGGCAATTTTTTCGTCCTGGTCTTGCTTGCGAAGCACCTTGCTGACGACAGCTTCTGCATCTAAGTGCAAATTTAACAATCGCAGTAATTCACCGACTAATTCACAGAACTCGATGCCGGTTCCTGGCTTCAACTTCAACCAGAGAGGCCGATATGGATTCAGTAGATTTTCGGCATAGCAGAGATCAAAAAGCTGCGTGTTATCAGGAGAACAGTCATCAATCAAATCCATTACCGTCTGTTCATAATCAACCCCGGGAAATCCATTGAGCAACAGCGTCTGACAACCACGACGCATGCTAATCAATCGACCAATGGCTGAAGCCGCGCGAGGTTGAGCCTCTGCAAAACGCAGTGGCTCAATTTGCGACAAGCAGCCAACAGAGAGAGGCGGGAAGTGCGGAAGCAAACTTTCTGGCTTTAATTCAATCACTTATTTGATCTACGACTGTATGCATATTGAGGTAATTATAACCTAAGCGTCAGGGTGAGGGCAGAGGAGATAAGCCATGTTGCAAGAAATCGTCAACCGTTCACCACGTGTAACAAACTTTCCATCCTGTAATTGAAATACGTTTTCACGCTTCACTGCGTCTAATAATCAGACTGGAACTGCTGATAAAAGCACCTTGGCGTAACTATATTACAGGATGGCTGTCATTTTGCTGGACATTTGTGTGACGCAGATCAACAATGGTCATATCTGAGCTGATGGCCATGCAGGCTTCCTCAACATGGATAGTGGATCCCCATACGGATTGGAGGAGTGAGAATCATGCGATTGCAAGATGTCAAAAAGTCTCTATTGCAGCAGCGAGAATTGAATAAGGCCCGTCGAGTGGTACAGCGAGCATTCGGTATGCGACGAGCCTCTTACCATTACGAATATCTGGATTGATACCTGTTTCCTTATGTTGTTGTTTTCCTGAAATGTGCTGCCTTTACCCCTTAGGCGGAAACATGAAAGGGTCTTGTTGTGACTGCTTGCAGTCCGTTTTAAGGCAACCCACTGGGTTGCCTTTTTTTATTGTTAGCTCCCAACAGCATGTCACCTTCTGTTACAACAGAGCGACTAGCCGCCCGAGTCATGCCTGTGTAGCATGGCTAAACAAAATTCGCTTGGGGGATAAATGGAATTTGAATTAACAACCCTGCTGCTACTGTCTCTGAGTGCTCTCGTTGCCGGTTTTATCGACGCAATTGCCGGGGGAGGAGGGTTAATTACGCTACCTGTATTGCTGGCCGCAGGCTTACCTCCAGCGCAAGCTCTGGGGACCAATAAATTACAGAGCAGTTTCGGTAGTTTTTCGGCAACCTGGTATTTCGCCCGACGTGGCTATATTGATTTCAAAGCCGCGAAGTGGGCTATTCTTCTCACCTTTCTAGGTAGCGCCCTGGGGACCATTCTGGTTCAGCAGCTCGATGCCAGCGCATTGAACCGTCTATTACCATTTTTGCTCATAGGTTTTGCTCTTTACTTTTTGCTATCACCCCGGGTGGGGGATACGGACTCAAATCGCCGTCTGGGTATCCATTGGTTTGCGCTATCTGTTGGTCTTGGTGTGGGGTTCTATGATGGATTCTTTGGCCCTGGAACCGGTTCTTTCTTTGCCATTGCATTTGTCGCTCTCGCAGGCTTCAATCTGGCCAAAGCGACGGCACACAGCAAACTGCTTAACTTCACCTCCAACATAGCAGCACTGATTTTCTTCGCTATTGGCGGTAAATTAGTCTGGAGTGTGGGCTTGTCTATGGCCGTCGGACAATTTATTGGGGCACGTCTGGGCTCCAGGATGGTCATCAAACAAGGTGGCAAACTGATCCGCCCTCTGATCGTGTTCATGTCTTTGGCTATGTCTGCGAAACTGCTAATGCAGCAATATGGCGGCTAAATCTGGCGACCACATGGTCATACAACCATCGCGGGTTCGTCATCAAAACGTAATGACAACAACGCATGCTCTTCAACAAAGTCAGTTGGAGTAGAAACTATGCGCGTTAAAAAACGTCAATCACGCTATCGCCATCTCTGGTTTTCGGTGTGGACTCAAGAGCTCGTCAAGCAAACAGGATCCAATCCTCTATTGACGAAGTAAGCTATTCAACAAGTAAAACTGTTAGCCCACGCCTGGTATTTTTTTCATGACTTTGCCACGATGAAAGAAAAACCGGGGGTGGTGTATGTTCTTGGAACGTATTGAAATCTCGGGTTTTCGAGGGATCAATCAACTCGCTATCACGCTTCAGCAGACGACTGCACTGATCGGTGAAAATGCCTGGGGGAAAACCAGTCTGCTGCGGGCATTGTGGTGTCTGCTTGGGCAAGGCGTTGTGCCGTATCAATTCGAGGCGGACGATTTCTACCACGCGGATAAAACCGACCAAGAAGCTCCTCGTCGTCTGCAAATAATCCTGACTTTTTGCGAGTATCGGGCCGATATGTGCCATCATTCGGCGCGACTCGCGCGTCTCAAGCCAGTTTGGTGTCGTAGTAAAGATGGTCTTCATCGGATCTATTATCGAGCGGCGGCTGAATGCCTCCCTCGGGGAGAGGTCATATCTGAGCACATCTTTTTGGATGAACAAGGACATCCGCTTGTTCTTGCCGATCCATACGCCATGATTCATCTGCTGATGTTGATGAATCCAGTATTGCGCTTGAGAGATTCGCGTTCTACTCGATATGGCGGGGATAATTACAATGACCAGTGGGAGAACAAACTCGCTCAAGTCTCCCAACAGCTATTAGATGAAGATAGCACCGGGATCGATGAGCCCATGCTGCAGCAAGGGATGACGGCGGTTCGCAGTCTGATGGATCACTATCTGAGTCATGTGCCACCGCTCCGCGCCAAGCCCCGGAGCGCCCGGGAGATTGTTTCCAAGCCAACCAGTCTGCGAGGACTCGGCTCTTTACAGGAGCTGATCCGTGGTGCAAATGGCCATGCCATTGAACTGGCAATGGCGGGCCTGGGGGGGGCTCTGTTGGCGGCTCGAGGTGATCGCGAAATCGAAGTAGGATCGCGTCCTATCTTGATACTGGAAGATCCTGAGAGTCGCTTGCACCCGACCATGCTGGCCCTCGCCTGGGGGTTGCTCGAACAACTACCTGGCCAGAAAATCCTGACGACCAACTCTGGTGATCTGCTGACATCCATTCCGTTGGGGCAAATACGCCGGTTGGTTCGTCATGAACAGACGACACTGGCATTTAGTCTGCGCGACGAACAGATGAGTGCAGAAGAGTTACGGCGTATCACATTCCATGTTCGCATCAACCGTCCGATGTCTTTGTTTGCCCGCTGTTGGCTGCTGGTCGAAGGTGAAACAGAAATCTGGTTGCTATCAGAGCTGGCCTCTATTTGTGGATACAGCCTGCGAGGCGAAGGGGTCCGCATCATTGAATTTGCCCAATGCGGAGCCGTTCCTTTAATCAAGGCCGCCCGCGATCTGGGCATTGAATGGCACCTATTGGCGGACGGGGATCAAGCGGGAACAAAATATGCGGCAAATGTTCGTAGCCAGCTAAAAGGTGATAGGGAAAGTGAACGGCTGACTCTGCTTCCAGCCAAGGATATAGAACATTTTCTCTATCATCACGGATTTGAAGCTGTTTATCGCCATGAGGCCGGGCTCCCGCTCCACCAGATGTTACCGCCAGGTAAGGTGATTGAACGCGCCGTGAGTCGACGCAGCAAACCTGGCCTAGCGCTGGCCGTCGTCGAGGCTGCCGAAAAAGCAGGCCTGGAGCAGATGCCTCATCTACTCCGACAGATGTTTGGCCGGGTCATAGCCCTGGCGCGCCGCCAGGGCTAAGAACGTAAGTGTCATGATGTGCGCTGATGAAATCCACCACACACAAACAGACAAGCCGATCTCGGGGCCACCAGATAACTATCTTTGACAATCGGCAATGGTTTGCCCAGCGGAATGATGTCATGGGGGCTGGGGAGGGCCGTGTCCAGAATGCGGCTCCAGTTTCCTTCAATGTCTTGCGGTGGTAATGGCAACGCAAAGGACAATGGAGCCCAATAGGCATTGAAAATAACGTAGATGGCAACTTTGACATCCAGCGAGATGGCAGACATAGCCAACGCATGGGATTGCTTACTCCAGTCTGGCGAATAAGCCTGGACACCATGCCAGCAAATTTCCGAGCGATGTAATACCTCGGCCAGGGACACCATCATGCCTTCATGGCATGAACGGCTGAATAGATATTTCCGATATTGAATGAGCTCCATGACATAGCGGTGCATCTCCTTAGAACGCTCGAATTGCCGCCAATTCATCCAGCTCAGAGGGTTATTCTGGCAATAGGCATTGTTATTGCCGTGCTGAGTGCGGAGCATCTCGTCGCCCATCAAGATCATCGGCGTCCCGATGGAGAGCATGGTGGCCGTCATTAAATTTTTGCATTGTTGCATCCGCAGACGGTTGATTTCATGGTCATCCGTTTCACCCTCGGCACCGTGATTCCAACTGTAATTGTCAGACATTCCATCCCGATTATTTTCCCCATTTGACTCATTGTGCTTCTCGTTGTAACTGACAAGATCCCACAGAGTGAATCCATCATGACAAGTCACAAAATTGATGCTCTTTTCAGGGTCAGAATGGGTGAACTGATAAATATCGGGGCTACCCGTCATACGACTGGCAAATGAGTTGATGGTATCAGCATCCGACTTTATGAAACGGCGCACATCATCCCGGAACTGCCCATTCCATTCCCGCCAACGAGATCCAGCTAATGAGCCGACCTGGTACAATCCCCCCGCATCCCAGGCTTCGGCGATCATTTTGCAATCCGCGAGTACCGGATCGGTATCAATTGCCAACAGGGTCGGCGGATAGACCAGTGGATTTCCATCCTCATCGCGAGAGAGTATCGACGCGAGATCGAATCGGAAACCATCCACATGCATGTGTTCACGCCAATAGCGCAAACTATCAATAATTAGATGTTTAGTGACGGCATGGGAGCCATTTAAGGTGTTACCGCAACCTGAGTAATTGGTATTCTTACGAGTCTTTGTGTCGAGTATGTAATACGCCTCATGATCGATGCCGCGAAAGCAGAAAATCGGGCCATCATCGCCGCCTTCGGCGGTATGGTTATAGACCACATCCAGAATAACCTCGATACCGGCCTGATGAAGAGCCTTAACCATGTCGCGAAATTCGTTGACCGCACCTTTAATACCCTGATTACTGGCATAACCCGCATGCGGCGCGAAAAATGACATGGGACTATAGCCCCAATAGTTATCTTTACCTGCTGGAGCATCCTGCGGATCAAATTGAAACACCGGCAATAATTCAACCGCGGTTATACCAAGAGACTGCAGATACGGGATCTTCTCAATCAGTCCGGCGTAGGTACCTTGCTTATTGCTGGATACACCTGAAGAAGGATCCTTCGTAAAACCACCGACATGCATCTCATAGATGATGGAGCGGGACATCGGATGCTGAGGTGATACATCGCCAGACCAATCATAGTTGTGCATATCCACCACAACACTTTTGGCACAGCAATGCAGATTCGATCCGGGACGGACGGCAGCCCAACGGTCATAATTTGGCCCCAGGGAAACCTCCTGACTATATGGGTCCAGTAGTACCTTTTCTGGGTCAAAGTGCGTCCCCTCATAAGGACGCCAGGGGCCATTGATGCGCCAGCCATACAGCTGGCCGTCGCCAACATTGTCGACGAATAGATGCCAATAATAGGCCGTGCGATTTTCTAACGGAGAAAGGCGGATAACAATCGGCTTATCATCGGTTTCCGATGCAAACAACAGCAATTCAATACTGCTGGCCAAGCGGGCCCATATGGCAAAATTTACACCGGAACCTTCGATAGTTGCCCCTAACTTTCGGCAGTGTCCTTTTTTGACCTTCATAGAATCCCCGGCAGTATCTGATACTAATAACCACTGTGTGAGTGAACAGTGTCCAACCGATTAAGTTCTGCTCAATTCCAACACCAAAGACAATTGCTCTACAAATCTCGCCAATGATGAAATAAATTTGACACAGTTCGAATTTCTGATAGTATCTACCCCATTGACGCGGGGTGGAGCAGCATGGTAGCTCGTCGGGCTCATAACCCGAAGGTCGTAGGTTCAAATCCTGCCCCCGCAACCAACATCAAGGCCTCTGAATACAATCAGGGGCCTTTTTATTTGCCCATCTCTTCAATTCAGTATGGCGCATTGACGTATAACCATGAGCCATTAACTACTATGGTTGCTGGTTTGATTTAAAAACAAAACCTTTGCCACATCCTTGAAATTATTAGCAAAGGTAAATTCGATCCCATGTCGAATGTACTCCGGCAACTCGTGTATATCTCCCTGGTTGGCGTTCGGAACGATAAGGTGATGTAACCCTTGTCGCTTGGCAGCAATGACTTTCTCTCGAACACCACCAATGGCGAGTACCTGCCCAGTCAGCGTCAATTCCCCCGTCATGGCAAATCCCCTACAAGGAGCTTGGTTGAGAGCCAAAGAGAGCAGGGCGCTGGCCATGGTGATGCCCGCACTCGGACCATCCTTCGGCGTGGCTCCTTCGGGAACATGCAGGTGAATGCTAGCTTGATCCATAACATGGGGATCCGCCCCCAGTTGCCTCAGGTTGGCACAGATGTAACTGTAAGCCAGCTCGGCTGACTCCTTCATGACATCGCCCAACTGACCCGTCAGCTTCAGACTCCGACACGATTGGTTGATTACACTGGCTTCGATAGACAGCGTGGCACCCCCCATGGCAGTCCAGGCCAAGCCAGTGACTATGCCTATCCCTGACAAGGCAGGCTCTAAGCGAAACAACGGCGTTCCCAGATAGGATTCAATATCAACAGCTTTGATCCTAGTTTGTGTGATTTTCTGGGTAATCAGTGCAACGACCGCTTTACGAATAATTCGAGCCAGCTGCTTTTCCAGGCTGCGAACTCCGGACTCCCGCGCGTAATTTTCGATGATGCGTCGGATGGCACCATCGGTGATTTGCAGCTGTTTCTTACTAACACCAGCTCTTTCGAGTTGCCGAGGCCAGAGGTGATGGCGGGCAATTGCCATTTTTTCCTCCGCCAGATAGCCAGACAACCGGATCATGTCCATGCGATCAAGCAAGGGAGCGGGGATCGAATCCAGGGTGTTCGCGGTGCAGATGAACAGACATTTGGAGAGATCCAAACGTAAATCCAGATAATGATCCAAAAAGTTATGATTCTGTTCTGGATCGAGAGTTTCCAGTAACGCCGAGGCAGGATCTCCCTGATGGCTAGAGCCCAATTTATCAATCTCATCAAGCATAATGACCGGATTCATAACCTTGGACTCTTTTAAGGCTTGTACTAGTTTGCCAGGCATTGCGCCTATGTAGGTTCGGCGATGTCCTTTGATTTCAGCTTCATCGCGCATCCCCCCAACGCTGAACCGATAAAAGGGCCGCCCAAGAGTGCGAGCAATCGAGTGGCCAATGGACGTCTTACCGACTCCAGGAGGGCCAATCAACAGCATGATGGCACCACTGACATCGTGTTTGAATACACCGACAGCCAGAAACTCGATGATTCTCTCCTTCACATCATCGAGCCCATCATGATCAGCATCGAGGATTTTTCGCGCCTGCTTTATATCCAATTTATCTTGATGG
>RRZU011831241.1_pt1 | contig 10221 bp, 8 predicted proteins | sample 2165561 | NCBI WGS metagenome assembly RRZU01 (sample SAMN10456909, study PRJNA506462) | wastewater metagenome | isolation source: wastewater sludge | place: USA: Moscow, Idaho
ATTTCATTTCCGTTATTGATTCGTTGTTTGACGGTTTTCTCTGTCCCTCTGTGGTGGATTTTGATTATTGATGAGATTGCTCTGATAGCTTATGAGTCAACAGGCGCGGGGCTTTCTTCGAGTAAAATCAATCCCCTTCAAGACCCGCATTTTTGCCAGAGGATGTTTGATGATTTTGCAAAATAAGCCGAATACCGACGACCTTCGCATCAAAGAGATCAAGGAGTTGACGCCACCGGCGCATGTTTTTCGTGAGTTTCCCGTCGGCTCCGAAGCCGCGCAAACGACCTTTAGCGCGCGTCAGGCGGTTCATCGCATCCTGCATGGTGCCGATGATCGGCTGATCGTGGTGATCGGCCCTTGCTCGATTCACGACGCCGATCAGGCAATCGAGTACGCAAAACGTTTGCAAGCTGAGGCCTCACGGTACGAGCAGGATTTGTTGATCCTTATGCGGGTTTACTTTGAAAAGCCGCGTACGACGGTCGGCTGGAAGGGGCTGATCAACGATCCGCGCATGGACAACAGCTTCCGCATCAACGAAGGTGTGCGCCTGGCGCGCGGCTTGCTGCTCGCTATTAACGACATGGGTATGCCGTGCGCCACCGAGTTTCTCGATACGATCACACCGCAGTACACCGCTGACCTGATTTCGTGGGGGGCCATCGGTGCGCGCACGACCGAGTCGCAGGTGCATCGCGAACTGGCTTCCGGCTTGTCGTGTCCGGTGGGTTTCAAGAACGGAACGGATGGCAATGTGCGTATCGCCATCGACGCGATTCGTGCGGCGCAGTCGCCGCATCACTTCCTCTCGGTGACCAAGGCCGGGCATTCGGCGATTGTGTCGACGACGGGTAACGAGGACTGCCACGTTATTTTGCGCGGCGGCAAGGTGCCGAACTACGACGCGGCGCATGTCGATGCGGCGGCCAAGGAGATCGCAGTAGCAGCCCTGGCTGCACGGCTGATGATCGACTTGTCGCACGCCAACAGCAGCAAGGAATTCAAGCGTCAGATTGAGGTCGCCAAGGATGTCGCAGGGCAACTCGCAGCGGGCGACGAGCGAATTATCGGCGTGATGGTCGAGTCGCACCTCAACGAAGGGCGGCAGAACCTTGTTCCCGGAAAACCGCTCGAATACGGTGTTAGTGTGACCGATGCCTGCATTGGCTGGGAAGATTCAGTGAGCGTTCTCGAAATCCTGGCGCAAGGCGTTCGCGCACGGCGGCTCGTCGAGGCGAGTCAGTAGGATTTTTCAGGTGGTGGCTGTTTTATAAAGCAGCCACTTGCCGTAGTCAAAGGGCTTCGGCGATCCAGGCGTCAGTCGGCAGGTCGGGTAAGCCGGGGGAGACGACCGAGCGCGTCATGGCATGCGGATTCATCATGCCAACGCCACCTTGCGGCAGTTTGTAGAAAATGATTGGCCGTTCAAAAAGGCCGGTCAGGTTCATCAGGCGATCGGCGAGTGCGTTCTTACGCTCGCCCTTGATGACGGCATTGATGACATGGCCGCCGAGAAAATGAAAATCGATGCGTGCGGAGAAGCTGTTTCCGTCGATGCCGCCCTGGAACGGGGTAATTGCTTCTTCGGTGTTTAGCGCGGTAATCGCTGCGTCGTGTTTGCCTGGCAGATAGCTGTCGATATCGAGATCGGTTTCCAGTTCGATACAGGCAATTGAGGCGGCCGCAAAAATAGTCGTTTGCACGCCCGAGCCGATGATCAGTGGCTTCCCTGAAAAGATGTTGGCGCTGCGTTTGAGCCCCTCAAGCAATTGATTGATGCTCTCCGGACTTTCCTGCTTGAAACGGCGCGCCCGGTTTGCGGTAGTAATGACCGAGATGTTTATCGCCATGCTTGCACTCCCCATTCAGATGAATGACAAGGAGTTATAGTACCGCAATCAGTGGATTGCGACGAGTGGCTTCCGTTCCCCCGCAAGTCGTTGTTCAAGCAGCCTGTTGTGTGGCCGCCAGGCGTTCGATGTCGCCAACCGAGTCTACCAGGCTGACATCGAATTCGAGGCTGGAGAAGTCGATGTTGAGGCTCTCTTCAAGGTGCATGACGAGATTCATCATCGAAAAGGAGTCGAGCCGACCGCTCGAGAATAGCGGTTCGTTGTCGGAAAAATCCTTATGGTCGCCGTGGTTGGCTAAAGCTTCTTTGAGAAACTCGCGCAGTTGTTGTTTTGCCGTATTGTCCATCAATAAACTCCAAATAAACTTGCCAGGAACGAGAGCCGTTCACCGAGCGGGTGATTACGCGATCCGTCGCTGAATATGTGCATGCAGACAACGAAAGACCAGACGAAAAAGAAGGAATAGACGCGGCCAATCATGGTTGCGGACGAGCGTTTGCCAAGATTTGCCCGGACTTGCGAAAGGCCGACTCCGGTAGCTAATACAACACAGTAGAAAGCGTAGCTGGTATAGCTGGCGAGCGCGGCAGCCATGCCTTGCGTGGCGATCAGGTCGATGTCCCGGAAAAAATGCCAGAGCGCATTGCCGACGCCGGCGGCCATGAAGGTGGCAAAGAACATGCGCAAGCGCGGATGGCCGCGAAATACCTTGAAGAAAGTCGGTACGAAAAAGAAATCGACCAGAAATTCCTTGAAGTAGTAATGGAAGCGGTTGAAGTAATCCATCAGCGTGCGCGAGCCGAGCGGTCGCCATGAACCGCGCGGCAGGCGATAGCCCGCCAGTCGCGCGATGCCGACGAAAAGATGCGCCCACAGCGCGATCTGTAGCGAGAGCTTGGCGGTCGACACGATTATTACCGTCCAGCCAATCAGCGCCGGATACGGGTGCCCGGCGCTGAGCGCGTCGATGGCTTCTCCGACCGCTGGGATGGTCAGCTGCTCGCCGAAAATAAAGCCCAGTGTCCGCCGAATGGCGTAGAGCACGTTGGCCCAGAGCAGCAGCTTGACAGCCTTGAGTTGCGTGACGGCCAGATCGTTCGGGGTTTTCGCCAGATGCTTGTTGAGAAAAGCGGCGCCCTTGTTGAACGACAGATAGCTCGGGCTCCAGAATGGCCGCAGGATGGCCATCTGAAACAGCATCGGGCTGGGCGTGCGCGAGCGTTGATCGACGATGGCGTAGGGCAGAAACCACAGGTAAGGCGTGAACACAAAGATCGCCGACCACAGCGCGGCGCGCGGCCGACCTTGCATGACGTCCAGATTGGCGACGAGGCAGGCTGCCGTTTCGAGCAGCAAGAGCGTGACCAGTGGCCGTTTTGCAAGGAGCGACTGCGGCGCGCTGCGAATCCAGTAGAACATTGGGCTGGCGATTACCACGAGCAGTGCGAGGAAGCCTGTGGCCAAAAGGGCTGCAGAGAGCTGAGGAAGTTGTTCTTGCGCGAGGACGCTAGCGATGTTGTCTGCCGTGTCGTTTTCGCCAAGCCACGTGGCGGCAAAGGCCGTTAGCCAGGTGGCTGCGCAGAGGATCTGATTGCGCCATGCGGTTTTAAGCGAGGCGGCCATCGCCGCAGCGACCGCCACGATACTGGCCCATCCGCCGAAATGCGGCCACACGGCGAGCAGTACGAGCAGGGCGATGAGGCCGCGCCCGTACGCTGTTTGTGCGAATGCGATGATCGCTTCTCTTTCGTCGATGGCGAGGAAATGGCGCCAGCGGCTTGCTGCAGAGGCGCTCTGCGGCGCTGTTGCTGCCACCTGCGTCATGCCACACCTTCATCAAGCAACTGGCGCAAGGCATGCCGGTTGACCTTGCCATTGTTACTGAGCGGCATTTCTTTGAGAGCAATCACCCGGCTCGGCACCATGTACGATGGGATTCGGCTTTTTAAAGTGTCGATGATTTGCTCGGAATCGATGCTTGCTGCATGCACAAAACTGACGATGCCGCGCGCACCGCCGTCAGTGACTGGCCAGGCAATCGAGCCGACGACATCCGCGCCGGAAACGGTACGCAAGTGGGCGTCGATCTCTTCGAGTTTGACACGGTAGCCCATGACTTTGACCTGATTGTCGATGCGTCCGAGGCAGTAATAGTCGCCGCCGGCATTGCGCAGAGCCAGATCGCCCGTGCGGTACCAGCGTTTGCCGTTCAGGGTCGGGAAACGCCGGGCGGTGAGATCGGGAGCGCCCAGATAGCCGTCGGCCAGCTGGCATCCGCCGATCAGTAATTCTCCGGAGGTGCCGTCTGTCACCGGCTGGTCATTTTCGTCGACGATCATCGCCTCGTTGCCGGGCAGCGCAGTTCCGATCGAGATGACGTCGCGCCCCGGCGTCAGTTGCAGCTGTTCTTCGACGGCATGCCCGGTACAGAATACGGTGGCTTCTGTCGGGCCGTAGAGATTGAAAATCCTGCTGTTTGGCGCGGCGCTTTGCCAGGCGGTAACGGTGTTGGCCGGCAATTGTTCGCCGCCAAATACAGTCACGCGCAGGGAGGCCAGACTATCGGGAGCCAAGGCTTTAACATGACGCAGCATGCTGGCCAGTGAGGGTACAGAATTCCATACCGTCAGCCCCGAGTTGCGGGCGAACTTGACGGCGTTCATCACCGTGGTGGCTGGCAGAATGTGCAATGCGGCACCGGCTTGCCAGGTCGAGAACATGTTGTGTACCGAGAAGTCGAAGCTCAGTTCGCAGGTTTCCAGCGCCCGGTCGTCCGCACGCAAGCCGAGGTGTTCGGCGATCATCGTCGTGTAGTTGCGCGCACAGCCGGCAGAAATCATTACGCCCTTGGGAACGCCCGTCGTTCCGGAGGTGAAGATGATATACGCCGTGTCGGTGGCCTCAAGGCGCGCGGGTTCTTCTGGGCGAACAGGAGGCAGGTCGGACAGTTCAAGTAGCTTGAGCGAGAAATTTACGTTGGCTTGCGTTTCAAGTCGCGTTTGCCCGGTATGGATGACCAGCGGCGGGCAGGCGGCAAGCAATCGTTCGTTGAGCAGCTTGGCGCCCTGATCATCGGTAACGATGGCTGATAGCTCGCATTGTTCAAACAGGCCAAGGATGCGTTCTTCCGGTTGCTTCATGCTGATCGGTACATAGGTCGCCCCCGACCAGCTGGCACCGATCAGGGCGACGCAGGCATCGACGCCACGCGAGGCGAGCAGGCCAACGCGCGGAATTCGACCGTTCTGGCGTGGCCAATCGGGGCTTTGCCGCAAGCACGAAGCTAGACGCGCGGCCTGTTCAGCCAGCTCGCTGTAGCTGAGCGAACGCCCCTGGCAGACGACTGCTGTTGCTTCTGGGGTGGCAAGGGCGTGGCGATGAATGGCGCAGGCTAGGTTAAAGTTGTTTGGCATATGTGGAAGTGTCCGTGTTTTGTCTTTTGCAAGGCGTGCTTTGTCCTCAATTCGATCTTGTTGCGGGCGGCAGAATTGTACTTTGGGTTGGCTGCCGTTGTTGAATAAATCGGAGATTGGTAAGCTGGCTTCCTGTCGGCTTTCTGCGTTGCCTTGCAATGGGTCAAACTGGCTTAAACTTCCGCGTTCCAAGTAAGAATTGCTATTGCCCTCGGTTCAATAATATTTCAGGAAAGTAAGTGCATGAAAAAACTAATTATTCTGCTTTGTTGCACAATGCTGTGGGTTGCTCCGGTCAGTGCCGCCAAAAAAATCGACCAAGCCAGTTTGGCGAGTTGGGCGAAGTCTGCGAAGGTGCCTGGTTATTCCTTCGGAGGTGTCGACGAGAGCGATCCGGGAGTTTATATGGCGATGTGGCAGAACAGCAAAGAAGAAATGATCGGTCTTCAGGTGCATCCCGGATCAGAGTTCAAAAAGCTGAATGCAGTTATCAACAAGAAGCGTCCGACGCCGTTTTCCTACAACGGGGTGCCGGCACTTTATACCGATGCGTTGGCGCCTTCGGCAAGCATGGCGCTCCACTATGAGGCAGCAGGGAAAACGGTGGTCATGGTCAATATGGGACAGCCTCGCGTGCTGAGCAAGGACGAGATGATCCGGATCTTCGATGGAATGAAGATCGACCAGTTGTTCAAGTAGGTAATGCGGGGAAAGTGCCGTCGAGGCCTGCTGCGGCTAGCTGACTCATCGCAGAGTGTAGAACAGCATCGGGCGTCCAATGAGAAATCATTTCTGGCTTTTTTGATTTCGTCAGCTATATTGGGATTGTGCTGTGGTCTGCGGTGAGTCCGGCACGTAGTTGTAGCAAGTAGTCCCAGCCGTGCTTTTGGAGACTTTATGGCGCTTTATTCTTATAGCTCTTTTCAGATTATCGAGTAGCAACCATAACGGTTAATAGCCGAAGGCCTTGGCCTAGTGTGCCGGGGTAGAAGTCTCTAAAGCCCATGTGTAAAAAGCATGGGCTTTTCTATTTCTATTGCTTGCTGCTATATCAGCGGGCACGAAGGTGCCGGTGTAGAATGGATTTCAGGTAGATACCGGCTTATGCAATGGCTAAATATGAGTAGCGAAACAACCATTCCCACGCTGCAGGATCGCATTCGCCTGCTCTGTATTCAGACGTTCTTCAAGAACGCTGATGGCAATCCCGTCAGCTTGATGGGGGCCGGTGTTCTTTCCGCAATGATTATGTATGGCATCGGCGCACCAAAAATGCAGCTGTTTGCTTGGCTTGTACTGCATTTTAGTGTTTGTTTGACGATCTTCTTTTTTCAGCAGCACGTAAAACGGATCGGGATTTCACGGGAAAACGCCGAGTGTTTTTTTCTTATTCGTGCGTATCTTGGCTACGCGGTTTGTGGATTGTTTGGCGCTCTTGTGCTTTTTTTGCTGGGCCGCCCGGCGGGGTTGGCTCACGTTTTTGTGTTCATGATCACGACGACGCTGGTCATGGTCGGTTACATGACCTATGCAACGATGTTCCGCTATTGCCTGATGGTCAATGCGCTTGCTTTTTTGCCGTTCGTCGTCTATTGCATCTATCGCTACGTGGCTACTGGAGAGCAGTTTTTTTTGCTGATGATTGCTTCCTCGGCCGTTTGGCAGGCGATTGTCGGCAGTAAGGCGTTACAGCTTACGCGATCTGTCGTGGGCGAGATTGAGGCGCGTGAGCGCTTGCATGATGAGATGGCTGAACGCAAAGCGGCCGAAGAGGCGCTGCGTGAGAGCCAGGATCGCTCGCAACGGTTGGCGATCATGTTGCGCTTGATTTGTGACAACGTTCCCGACCTGCTTTGGGCCAAGGATCTGGAGAATCGCTATATCTTTGTTAACGCGGCCCTCTGTGAAAGATTTTTTGGTTGTAGTAGCACGGAAGAGCCCATCGGAAAGACGTTTGATGATTACGTTCAGCGCGAACGCGAGCGTCACTTGGACGACCCTGAATGGTTTACCTACGGGCAGTATTCGCAGGATATTGATCGACATACGATCAGTCGTGATGAGGCGACAACTTTTGAGGAAGCAGGGAACGTACGAGGCAAATTTGTTCATTTCGACGTTCATCAATCCCGCTTTGTTAATGCGCAGGGCGAGTTGATCGGCACCGTTGGTTGCGCACGCGACATTACGGAGCGCAAGACGGTTGAGATGCAGGTACAGCATCTGGCGCATCACGACGTGCTGACCGATTTGCCGAATCGGGTGCTGTTATCCGCACGCATGGAGCAATCTTTGGCGCTTGCGCGTCGTGAGCGGTCGATGCTGGCGTTGCTGTTCATCGATCTGGATCGGCTAAAGCCGGTAAATGACGCCTTGGGGCACGATGCTGGCGACTTGTTACTGAAGGAGGTGGCCAGTCGCTTGCAAGCCGTATTGGTTCGTGAAACGGATACGGCAGCTCGCTTTGGGGGTGACGAGTTCGTGGTCTTGCTGCCGCGCATTAACAAAAGGCAGGATGCTGCAGTCGTGGCCGAAAGAATACGGAATGCTTTGGACCGCCCCTTTGCTATTGATCAGCGTGTGGTCGATATTTCTGCAAGCATTGGCGTTGCCGTTTTTCCCTATGATGGCGAAGATGTGGAGTCGCTGCTGCGCAATGCCGATGCGGCGATGTATCGCGTAAAAAATGCCGGCCGTAACGGCTTCCGCTTCTTTGCAGAAGCTGCGGACATGGGTGATTTGGAGCAGATCGCTATCTGAGCGATTCAGCCAGGCGCTGTTCGACCTCTTGCAGCAGCCCCGGCGACAGGCAATCGAAAATTTCCGGCTTTAGGGTATTGCCGATCCAGGTGATTTGTCGCTTGGCGAGTTGGCGTGTGGCGTAGATGCCTCGGTCACGCATCTCGCTGCGTGGGCTGGTGCCATCTTGTGCTTCCCATACCTGGCGGTAGCCGACGCAGCGCATGGAGGGTAGGTCTGGGGTGAGCTGGTAGTTTTGGCGCAACTCGCTGACTTCGTTTTCCAGCCCGGCGGCGAGCATGGCGTCGAAACGTTCGGCGATGCGCGCATGCAATACGCTGCGGTCTGAAGGCAGAAGGCCGAGGGAAAGGTAGTCGTAAGCGGGCGCCTGTTTCTGGCCTTCGTCAAGCAGCGCCGACATCGGGCGGCCAGAGAGACGGTAGATTTCGAGGGCGCGTTGAACGCGCTGCGCGTCGGTTGGGTGTAGGCGGGCGGCCGTCACCGGATCAACCTTGGCGAGCTCGGCGTGAACCGCGGGCCAGCCTAGAGAGTTGGCCTGCGCGTCAATATCGGCGCGGGTTTCCGGGCATGCCTTGGGCAGCTCGGCAAGCCCTTCGAGCAGTGCCTTGAAATAGAGCATGGTGCCGCCGACAAGCAGGGGGGTTTTTCCGCGCGCGGTGATGTCTGCCATGGCTTCCAGAGCGTCGTGACGAAAGCGCGCAGCGGAGTAGGCTTCTTCCGGGCTGATCAGGTCGATCAGGTGGTGCGGGAATTCGCGGAGTGTTGCGGCGTCGGGTTTGGCTGTGCCGATGTTCATGTCACGAAAGACTTGCGCTGAGTCCACGCTGATCAGCTCGACCGGAAAGTGCTGCGCGAGCGCCATGGCTATGGCGGTTTTGCCGCTGGCAGTGGGGCCCATCAGCAGGATGGCTTGGGGGAGCGTTGTCATCGGCCGCGCAGGAAAAGTTGGTCGAGTTGGCTCATCGACAGTTGCGTCCAAGTCGGCCGCCCATGATTGCACTGGTCGGCGCGTTCGGTGGCTTCCATCTGGCGCAGCAGGGCGTTCATCTCTGGAGTCGACAACTGGCGATTTGCGCGTACCGCGCCGTGACAGGCCATGGTGGCTAGTAGTCCGTTGCGTTTTTCCGTCAGAAGCTGGCTGATGCCGTGTTCGCGTAACTCGGCGAGCAGTGAGCGGGCGAGCTCGGCGGGATCAGCCGCTTGCAACAAGGAGGGCACGCTGCGCACGGCCAGTTGCGCCGGGCCCATCGGGGCGATGTCGAAACCGAGTTCGCGTAGAGCGTCGCCATGTTCTTCGGCGGCCGATACGGTCAGCAGGTCAGCCGAAAACACGGCGGGAATGAGCAAGGCCTGTGTGGTAATAGCGTGGCTATCGAGCGCGGTTTTAAGCTTTTCGTAGACGATGCGTTCGTGTGCCGCGTGCATGTCGACGACGATCAGTCCTTGTGCGTTTTGCGCAAGGATGTAGGTGCCGTGCAGTTGTGCCAGCGCGTAGCCGAGTGGTGGCGCATCTTCGTAAGCGTCGACCGGTGGCAAGGTTTTGAATGAGGTGCTTGCGTTGCCGGATGAATTGCTTGCGGGTGTTGGTCTGGCAGACTGGGCAAAGGAAAAATAGGAGCTTACAGCAGGTTCGTTGATGCGTAACGACTCTTGGCGCGGAGCCCATTGGGTGTATGTCGGGCGGGGCGTTTCTGCCGGGGTGGCGTATGGGGCAAGGTTGTTGCTGGCCGGTTCGTCGCTCCTGGTTTCGCGCGACAACGGGCTGGCCAGCGTGCGCTGCACCGCATGAAATACAAACTGGTGCACTGCGCGGCTATCGCGGAAGCGGACTTCGGTTTTGGCCGGGTGGACGTTGACGTCGACCGTTGCCGGGTCAATGTCGATAAACAGGCAATAAGCCGGGTAGCGGCTGCCGTGCAGCGTGTCCTGATAGGCTTCGCGCAAGGCGTGGCTAAGCAGCTTGTCGCGCACGAAGCGGCCATTGACATAGCAGTACTGGGCGTCGCTGCGCGCGCGCGAATGGGCGGGCAGCGCACAATGGCCGAAGACGCGCAGGCCGTACCCGCTTTGCCCGGTATCGACGCTGCGCGATTCGGTCAGGAAGTCCTCGCCGAGGATCGCTCCAGCACGGCCGCGTGCGTCGCTTTTCGGTAGGTGCAAGCTGACGCGCCCGTTGTGCGAAAGGGTGAAGG
>RRZU012491821.1_pt1 | contig 10221 bp, 5 predicted proteins | sample 2165561 | NCBI WGS metagenome assembly RRZU01 (sample SAMN10456909, study PRJNA506462) | wastewater metagenome | isolation source: wastewater sludge | place: USA: Moscow, Idaho
ACGTGCTCCTGATCGCGCAGTTGCGCGTCGTCGCTTAGCGGCTCGCCGCGACTATGGAAAAGGCGTTCCAGGACTACTACGCCGACCGCTTCAGCCATTGCTACGGCTGCGGCCGGCTCAATCCCGACGGGCTGCAGCTCAAGAGCTACTGGGACGGCGAGGAAACCATCGCCCGCTTCACGCCGCACCCGGAGCAAAGCGGCGGGGTGCCGAATCACGTGTACGGCGGTTTGATCGCTTCCCTGCTCGATTCCTGTCGGCGCTGAAGCTGAACCAACCCTTGCAGCGCGCACTGGTCAGCGCCTCGGGGTGGTGGCGTCTGGATACCGGCATCGATCTCGTGAGCTTCACCTATCACCCCGAGGCGTGGGAAAAACCGCGGCGGTTGGTGGGCATCCGGCAACAGATCGACGCCAAATCCGATGCCAAGGGCAAACAGCTATCGCTGTTTGCCGAGGATGAGATGATCCGCGGTTACCGCTATGCCGCGCTGGTGACGGACCTCGAACTGCCCGATGCGGAAATATGGCGCAGTTACCGCGGACGGGCGGACTGTGAGAATCGCATCAAGGAACTGAAATACGACTTCGGTGCCGAGAGCTTCAACCTGCGGGACTTCTGGGCCACCGAGGCGTGCCTGAACATGGCCATGCTGGCCTACAGCCTGATGAGTTATTTTCGGCAGGCGGTCTTACGGGCGACGGTGACGAGAAAAGGCACGGAAGAACCTATCGCACAAACCTTGCGCACCTTGCGTTACCAACTGTTTGCCAAGGCTGGCTACGTCGGTCGCGAGGGACGCCACCACGTCCTGAAACTGAACATCCCACAGCGTCACCGCGAGTGGTTCGAAGGCCTCTGGAACCGGGCAAAGAGCTTCGATCTGCCCTTCCGCTTCGTGCCTGCCAATACCTCCTGAAGTTCGTTATTGGAAAATCCGGGTTTATCCTTGTGTTTCAGGGTGACTGACTGCTATTGATGAGGCCCGAAGAAGTGTGAACACGTCGCCCCGGCGAAAGCCGGAGTCCATTGGGCGATTGCTCTCCGGCACTGGATACCGGCTTTTGCCGGTATGACGGCGACTTTCTACTTCATCGGGCCGGAGCAATAGTTCAGCGCCGCGAGGCATTTGAAGTAGCAGAGACTTCTTACTCGTCAGTGAGCGTGACTTGAACGGATGCGGAGCTGTGCAGCCGTAAGTGTGTTCTCGGGGTGCCGGAGTGTTGTTTTCTTGAGTGCGGCGCAAAAAAAGTGACAACCGTCACATTTAAAAAATAGTGACAACCGTCACATTTGTTGTAATAATCGCCTCCGTTCTATCGAGTAGAGAATCGCGTATTCGGACTCGGGTCGTCTTTACAGGCAAAAGGCGGTCCGGGTGCCGATCCCTCTCGGTCATAGGACAAGATCGTTTTCTAGTGGTTGATTCTGGCGGGAACGAGCCTGCCGTAAGCGAATTTCTCACAGAGTCGTGGTAAGTGGCCTTCTGCGGATGGTTGCCACGGTAGGGAAACAGAGTGCTGGCAGGTTTTTTGGAGCAGATGATTCAATGCAAAATCGGTTCTCGAGTCGCTCGGAGATAGCGGCTTCTCTCTGGGCGCTACGTCGCCCTTTTTATGTGGCAGGCGCCTTCAGCTTTATCATCAACATGCTGATGCTGATGCCAACCATCTACATGTTGCAGATGTACGACAGAGTGCTGGGTAGCCGCAACGAAACGACCTTGTACATGATCACCTTGATCACCCTTTGTATGTACCTTCTACTCGCTGGTCTAGAGTGGACTCGCTCTCGCGTGCTCATCCGAGTGGGGGCGCAGATGGATGAAGACCTTCACGCCAGAGTGTTCAATGCCGCCTTTGCCAACAACCTCAACAGTAGCGGTGCTAACGCTGGTCAGGCTCTTGCCGACCTGACACGGTTTAGGCAGTTTGTGACCGGCAATGGCGTGTTTGCCTTCTTTGATGCACCTTGGTTTCCAATCTATCTTGCAGTTATCTTCGTTCTTCACCCGATTCTGGGTTGGTTTTCAATCGGGGGCGCGGTTATCGCGATCATCCTGACGCTGGTCAATGAGTTCGCCACGCGCGGACCTCTGGCGCAAGCGAACCTGGCGGCCATGCAAGCTGGTAATTTCGCGACGAACAACCTGCGCAACGCGGAAGTCATCGAGGCCATGGGTATGCTCGACAACCTTCGCGCGCGCTGGAAAACGCGGAATCAGGAACTGCTTGCTTTGCAGACCATTGCCAGCGACCGTGCGGGACTGATTTCCGCGTTTAGCAAGTTCTTTCGCATATCGCAACAGTCACTGATTCTCGGTCTGGGTGCTTATCTCGTCATCAAAGGCGAGATGGGGGCAAGCGGAATGATCGCCGGCTCGATCCTGATGGGCCGCGCCCTGGCTCCTGTCGATCTTCTGATTGGTTCGTGGAAAGGGCTGGTTGGTGCGCGAGTCTCCTTCAGGCGCCTTGAGGACATGCTCAAGGCCTATCCGGCTAGACAGGACTCCATGCCGCTGCCCACTCCAAAAGGCAGCTTGGTCGCTGAATCGGTTGTTGCGGGTGCTCCTGGCTCAAAAGCGACGATTCTCAAAGGCGTATCCTTCGCCCTGAATCCGGGCGAAGCGATGGCTGTGATCGGACCCAGTGCCTCCGGAAAATCGACACTTGCCCGACTGCTTGTCGGCGTATGGCCGGCGAGTTCAGGAAAGGTGCGCCTTGACGGTGCTGACATCTACGCCTGGAACAAGATCGAGGTCGGGCCTCACATTGGCTATCTCCCCCAGGACGTCGAGTTGTTTGACGGAACCATCGCCGAAAACATCGCCCGGTTTGGAGAAATTGATTACGAGAAAGTCATTGCCGCTGCTCAGATGACCGGCGTCCACGACCTTATCCTGCACTTTTCGCAAGGTTACGACACGCAAATTGGTGTGGGCGGCAGTTTCCTTTCCGGTGGGCAGCGTCAGCGAATCGCTCTTGCTCGCGCCGTCTACGGAAACCCCTCGCTCGTCGTTCTGGACGAACCGAATGCCAACCTCGACGACCAGGGAGAAGCTGCGCTGGTGACTGCCATTGCCGGGCTGAAGCAAGCCGGCTGCACCGTGGTCCTCATCACCCACCGGACCAGCGCCATCTCATGCGTGGAAAAAATCCTCGTTATTAGTGATGGTCAGGTGGCCGGCTTCGGCCCACGCGACCAGGTTCTCAAGGGCCTTGCCGAAGGAGCAGCGCAGGCCAAGGGCAAGCTCGCGGCTGTGCCGTCTGCCGCACCGCGCGGGCCGGCAACTGCGCCCGTCGCGATCTGAGAAAACACACTGGGCGTCTCGTCAACGAGCGCCCATCAACGTAACCAATTGTCGATTGGCCAAACATGCTGCAAAACATGATCGAAAAAGCAAAAAAAGCGACGAACGAGGACGAACCTGTCAGCCAAGTCCAGCTTGCCTCGGCGACTCGCTCGATGACTGACGCCAAGCGTCCTATCCGGATTGGCGTTATCCTCATCGTCGGAGCGTTTCTAGCCTTCATTCTCTGGGCGGTGTTTGCGCCTCTCGACGCGGGCGTGCCGGCCCCGGGCGTCGTGGCTGTCGAGTCAAAGCGAAAGATTGTCCAGCACCTCACCGGCGGAATTATCAAGACTGTACACGTATCCGAAGCGCAGTTTGTCAAGGCTGGGGATCCTCTGATTGCCCTGGATGACACCATGGCCAAAGCGAACTACGATGCGCTACGCCAACAGTACTACTCGATGCTGGCACAGGCTGATCGCTTGCATGCGGAGATGACATTGGCGCCAAAGATTGAGTTCTCGCCCGAACTCATGGAAGCTGCCAACGATTCTCTGGCTGTCGGGAGCATGGCAACTCAGCAACAGCTATTCGCCACTCGGCGGCAGGCGCTCAAAGGCGAGCTTGAAATTCTCGCGTCCTCCGAACGTTCTCAGCAAGAGCAGATCACCGCACTTGAAGCCCAACTTCGGGGAAAACGCGAGCAGCTGAAGTTTGTTGAAGAGCAACTCGCCGGATCACGTGAGCTCGCCAAGGAAGGGTACTTGTCGCGCAAGAGCTGGTTCGACGAAGAGCGTCTCGCAGCTGACCTTAACGCTGCCGTGCTCGAACTCGCTTCCAGCGTCGCACGCGCGCGCAGCATGGCGATCGAGGCTGGTCAGCGCCGGAATCAGCGGCAACGCGATTTCCAGAAGGAAGTCGAAACCCAGCACGCCGACAGCCGGCGCGACGCGATGGTTGCAGCTGAGCGATATCGTTCTGCAAGCGAAGACTATCGGCGCACAGTGATTCGCGCGCCAGTCGATGGATTTGTCAATGGCCTTTCGGCGCTGACTGTCGGCAGCGTGGTTTCTCCGGCGGTTCGTCTGATGGATATTGTTCCAAAGGACGAAGCTTTAATCATGGAAGTCAAGATTGATCCGAATGTCATTGACCGCGTACATGCCGGCCTTTCCGTGACCATTCACCTTTCGGTATTCGCGAATGACCCAAGTCTGGCTCTCGAAGGCGAGTTGGTTTCAGTGTCCCCCGATCTGGTGGCCGACCCAAATCCCAACGTCGCCGCCCACTATATCGGGCGCGTCAGGGTTACTCCGGACGGGATGAAGAAGCTCGGCTCCCGAACCCTGCAGCCAGGGATGCCCGCACAAGTCACGATCCTTACTGGCGAGCGTAGTCTGATGACCTACCTGCTCAAACCCCTGATGCTGCGTCTTGCTAGTGCGATGAAGGAATCATGATGGCGTCTCGTTTTCTTCCGGTAGTGCTGTCGATTCTGCTGTGTGGCCAGGCCCAGGCGCTTGACCTCAAGACGGCATTTGAGACCGCAATGACTTACGATGCCGAACTTCTGGCCGCGCAGTCCTCGCGTGACGAAGCTGTCGAAGGCGTTGGTGTGGCCCGCGCGCCGCTGTTGCCCCAAGTGAATTACTCCTACCAGCGTAACCAGGCCGAAACCCTGACGCATTACATCGATTCCAAGTTGGCCGATAACGACTCTGGTCGCTATAACAGCGGGAGTGCAAATTTCAGCATCCGCCAGGCTCTATTCCGGCTCCCTTCGTGGTATGCGTTCAAGGGGGCCCAAGTGCAGGCAGAAGCTTCTGAAGAGACGCTCCGCTTCGAAGGGCAGCGCGCTGGCATGCGTGCCGCGTCTTACTACTTCGAAGTGCTTTCTGCACGAGCCTCACTTGAGCAGGTCCAGAGCCACCTCAAAGCCATGGAGGCTTGGCTGGATTTAGCGGAAAGAGCGTTCAAGGCCGGCCGGGGGACACGGACTGACATTGAAGACGCTCGTTCACGCCGTGATCTTGCCAAGGCGAAGGAGGCCGAAGCGCGGATGTTGCTCTCCGCAGCGGGAGAGAACTTCCAGGTGGTCACGGGATTGGATGCTGAAGGTATCGATGACGCCACGGCCTTTCGCCTTGATGAAGAAGGTGCACGGCTTGCCGGTTTGCGGGAAGAATGGCTGCAACGTGTCGAGGATGCAAATCCTGAACTGCAAGCCCTTCGCAAACAGCTCGAAGCTGCTGAACTCGCTGTATCCCAGATGCGCAGTGGCCACCTGCCGACACTCGATCTGGTTGCGGCTGAGCAGCGCGGGCGCAGCGAGACCCACACCACCGTGGGTAGTCAATACACGACGGACTACGTTGGCGTGCAGGTGAACATACCGCTCTTCAGTGGTGGGGGAACATCGGCGCAAACCAGCCAGGCACGAGCACGTGCTGAGAGGGTGCGGCAATCACTCGAATCGGCCCGCCGTAAGGCACTGGCAGAGGCCAGCCGCTTGTTCCTGGCGGTTGAACAAGGTATCGAACTCGTTCAGGCATTGCGTCAAGCAGTCCTTTCGGCAGAAGACGCAGCAGTCGGAGAGAAGAAAGGTCTTCAGGCAGGTACCCGCACACTGGTCGACGTACTCGACGCCGAGCGACGCCTGGCCGAGGCCCGGCGAGAGCACGCCGTATCCATGTTTGCTCTTGCCAACAACCGTCTCAAGTTCCTCGCCTTGTCGGGTGGCATTGATCAGGAGAGCATTGGCGCGATGAATGGTTGGCTGGCCACGGCGCGGCCGTAGAAGCATTCAGGAATCGGCGCTTTTCGAGAAACAGATAGGTCGTCACGCCTTCGAAAACCCGAGATCCACGATAACCAGCCCGCTGGTCCTTGTCGGTCGAGACCGGTTGGAATCCGGTAGGCAGTGACGATAAGTCAAAACGACATTTCAGAATCCGTCATTCCGGGCTTGGCTCGGAATCCGGTGGGAACCGCTGGATCCCGGCTTTCGCCAGGGTGACGAATTCATACATTTTGGGCCTCATCAATAGCACAATGCTCCGAGGTTGACTGCGGTCTCAAAGAACGCCCGTCGATGTGATCGAACGCACATGCGGTAGCGGTGCTTGCAGGTTACAATTCTCGCTTCGTCTAGCGGTACGGAGAGGAGGCTCTCATGAATTCTTGTAGAACGTCGCATTTCTACGAAATCAAGCGTACGGCTGCGCTATGGGCAGGGCTGTTCATTTTTGGTGCTGCCTTGGCTCAGGAGCCGGGGCCGGATGTTGTCGGGGAAATCACCACAGCGATCGGCCGGGGAAAAATCGTCGGAGTGGCTGGCGAGCGTGCCATTGCGCGCGGGCAGCGGGTACAGGCCGGTGACCGGATTGAAACGGCTGATGGCGGGCACGTTCATATCCGCTTTGTCGATGGTGGCCTGGTAAGTATCAGGCCCCTTAGCCGCCTGTTCATAGAGCAGTATCGCAACGCCAAGGGCGGCGAGCTTGCAGCCATCAAGTTCAGGCTCGAAGAGGGCGTAATCCGGTCGGTGACCGGGCAATGGGGCGAGGCTAACCGTGACCGCTTCCGCCTGAATACCCCGATCGCGGCCATCGGCGTCAAGGGCACGGATTTCGTGGTCAAGGTGCAGCCTGAAAGTACCTACGCCAGCGTCGTGTCGGGTGCCATCGTGATGTCGCCTCTGGATGGTTCTTGCGCCGGATCGCTTGGCCCTTGCCAGACCGAGCTTGCAGCGCATCTTTCGGCCGAAATGCAAGGGCAGATGATCGAATACCTCAAGAAGAACGACAACGGTGGGCCGCGACTCGTGCCCTCGGTCGATCTGCTTGCGCAGGCTGTATCAGCCGGTAGTTCGGTCGCTGGCCGCCCGGGAGATGGCCTTGCCTCTGACGCCAAGCTGGCCGGGACTGCCTCGGACACCAAACTGGCCGGCAGTGATCCGCTTGCTTCCAACGTTCTGGATGCGGGAAGCACAAGTGTGCCAAGTGTGCCGGAGGGAAAGCCACTGGTCTGGTTGCATAATCCGCTCGGTTGGGGCGTTCCCGAAAACACGATCAGTCAACGCAACTCGGTGGCTCTCGCGGACGGGCGCAAAGCCGCCATCGGTAATTTCTTCATCAATCTCTATCGTGACGAGACAACGCTCAGCGCGTTCCAGCCCGTCACTTCATCCGCCAACTTCCGGCTGGCCAGTTTTTCGGCGAACTACACGCGCTACACGCCTCAAAGTGGTCCCTTCGAAGTTGTGCAAGTAACCAACCCGACGCTGGCGGTTGACTTCGCGCGCTCCACCTTTTCCACACAGTTGCAGCTCAGCAGCGCGTCGCTGGGGCAAGAAACCTTCAGCGCCAGCGGTGCGATTTCGCCGGAAGGCGTGTTTTCCAGCACTGCTCCGGGCCAGTCGCTGGCCGGCGCTTTCAGCATGGATGGCCGTCAGGCCGGATACCAGTTCAGCAAGAACGTGACGCGGGGTAGTGTCAGCGGCCTCACCCTCTGGGGGCGTTGATTGCTCTGGAGGAGTCGCCTCGTCGCCGGTCTTGATACGCCACGCAGGATCGCGTTTGCCGCGATCCTCTCGGCGTTCGGGCTATGGCTGGTACTGCGACTCATCTCCGCCGGAGCGTGGCTCGTCGTCGAAGACCGTTCAAGTGACTGGATCTGGCGTCTCGGTGCGAGCGACCAGGTCGAGCGGCGCGTCATTCTCGTCGACATCGACGAACCGAGTCTTAACGCCCACGGCAACTGGCCCTGGCCTCGTACCCGGCTCGCCGAGTTGAGCGATCGCCTGGCCGCCGAGGGCGTTGCCCTGCAGGTGTTCGATATCGTCCTTCCCGCCCCGGCGGTTGGTGATGAACAACTCTTATCGAGCTTCCGCAGAAACCAGGTTGTCCTGTCGCAGGTTTTCGCCCTCGATGATCGAACGCATGCCGAAAGCGGTGTGCCTTCCTTTCCTCTCGAGTGGGCAGCGTGCCCGCCGAGCATAGCGATTGCCCGAGGGCACATCGCCAATGCCGGAGTCTTTCGCGACATCCCCGCCGGGCACATCACGCCCAAGGTAGGCGACGACGGTGTTATACGGCTCCAACCCTCGCTGATTTGCGCGGGCGGCAAAGCCTACCCTGCACTGTTCATCGCCGCGCTTCTGCAAGCGCACGGGCAGGGCGCCGGTGGCCTCGGCTTCGAGCGAGGAAGTGGCGCTCTCGGCGCCCACTGGCAATTGACCGGTGTCCCTTTGGTGAGTGGCGGTGTCCCGCTCGACCCGGCCGGCAATGTCCGCATTCCGTGGATCAAGAAGACCCAGGGCTGGGTCAGCCTGTCGGCGGCGGATGTACTTGCCGGGCGGATTCCGCAAGGCCTGCTGCAAAACGCCTGGGTCGTCGTCGGCAGTACCGCCCTCGGGCTGAACGACCGGATCGCCACACCCTTCGGTGGCAGCGGCGCCGGCCTGACCGTGCATGCCCAATTACTCCAGGGCGCGCTGGACTCCAGCATTCCCGCCGCACCGCGCCTTGCCGGCTTTTTTGAGACGGTTGCTGTTCTGCTCGGCTGCGCACTGCTGGTGAATCTCATGCGCCTACGTCCATCGCTGACGCTCCTGGCTGGGACGGTGGCGAGTTTGTCCGTAGTGCTCGTTCTCGCCAAGTCCTACCTCCTTATCGCGCACGCGCTCTGGTTCGAGTGGGTGCCCGGCGTGGTCTTCCTCATCCTGTTTGCGCTGTGTCAGGGCTTATACACCTACGCGCGCAGCCGCTTCGAGCGTGACCGACTCTACAACCATCTCTCCAGCTATCTGCCCGGCCCGGTGGCCGCCGCGCTCGCCCGCCAGGACCCCAGCGACGCCATCGACGCCGACCGGCGCAGCGTTGCCGTTCTCTACGCCGACATCCGCAACTTCTCCGGCTATTGCGAAACGCGACCGCCGGAAGAGTCGACCCGTGTGCTACACGCCTTCTTTTCGACGGCCACCTGCGTCATCGAAGAACATGGCGGCATCGTCGAATCGCTGCAGGGAGACGCCGTGCTTGCCGTCTGGGGAGGCGGGCCGCACGCTCTCGATTGCGAAAGAGCAGTGCAGGCTGCGCGGCTCATGATTAAGGCCAGCCACCAGATCCTGCCTGCGGCAACGCCGGAAGACCTCGCCCCCCTAGAACTTGGCATCGGACTCGAAGCCGGCGTCGCCATCGTCGGCTCCTTTGGCCTTGCCCGGCGGCGCGCCCACCTGGCGCTCGGCTACCCGGTCACCACCGCCACGCGCTTGCAGGAAATGACCGCCGAGCTGGCTCATCCTATCCTCATCGGCGAGGGCATGGCTGCCAGCCTGACCAATCACCCGCTAACGTCACAGGGCATCTTCCTATTGGACGGCCTCAAGGTCCCCTGTCACATCTACGCCTATCCCTTGAGAGACAGTGTCGAACCCCAATAGCGGAACGCCCGGCAACCTGTCGCCCACCCCCCGATGGCTGAAAACGACCTTGCTCGCCATCTTGGTTCTCGTCGCCACGGCAACGGCGCGGGCGGGCGAAAGGTCGCAAAGCGCGAGCTCGCCCGCTTGCGAGGCACCGCTTCCCGACCTTGCACGCGCGGCCGAACTCGAACCGCCTTGCGCGCGGAGTCCGGTTTTCCTTCACCAATTCGGGAAGCTCCTTATCGCCGCGCATCGTTTTACCGAAGCGGCCGAGCGGCTCGAAGCCGCGATATTGCACGATCCCGACTACTGGCTTGCCCAGGTCGACTTTGCCATCGCCCTCGAAGGGATGGGCGATTTTGCCTCGGCGGACGCCGTCTGGGCCGAACTCGCCGATAATCCGGCTGCGCTAGTCTCGCTCGCCGAACGGCAAAGACTTGACCAGAAGCTTCGTTCCACCTGGCTGAACAACGAGAAAAACACCCTCGGAGTCGCCGTCGGCTAC
>RRZU010996526.1_pt1 | contig 10220 bp, 16 predicted proteins | sample 2165561 | NCBI WGS metagenome assembly RRZU01 (sample SAMN10456909, study PRJNA506462) | wastewater metagenome | isolation source: wastewater sludge | place: USA: Moscow, Idaho
ACTGGTATTAGACCAGCTGAATTGTTGAGGTTAAAAGTTGGTGATGTGGACCTGCAAAAGGATATTATTTTACTTCGTTCTGAAGATGGTAAAACAAATAAATATAGAATTGTTCCTATTAAATCAGATTTAAAAACTGATTTGGTTCAAATCTTATTCGGTGTTGATAATACAGATTTATATTTATTTGGCACTCCACGTTTATGCGGTGGACGGCTTGAAAAATCAGATATGTTTTGCCCTAATCCGTACAAAATAAAACGTGATACTGTAACTAAGTACTGGAAAAAGTATGTAAAGGATGAATTAGGTATTGACAAAAAAATGTACTCCTTAAAACATAAGGCTGCAAATGATATGATGTATGATGGAGTTGATCTTGAAACTATCCAAACAATATTCGGGCATTCAAAATCTAAGACAACCGAAATTTACGCAAATCAAATTAATCTTATCCGTTTTGAGAAAGCTAAAAAGGCAGAAAGAAAGTTTGTTTAAATTTTGTAACAAATTTGTTACATTTTTATTTGTAAGTAACAAAATTGTTACTATATTTGTAATGTTAATATAGTTATTTGATTTATGAAAGTGTCCGAAATGGTGAAAATCCTGAAAAAGGACGGGTGGTATATTTTAAGAGAAGGTAGTAAGCATACTATCTATATACACGAAACAAAAGTTGGCTCTGTGATTGTGCCAAGACACCCGTCCGCTGAGTTGAAAAAGGGTACTGAACAATCAATACTTAAGCAAGCAGGGTTGAAATAACCCTGCTTTACTCGTACTTTCATATGTTTAATACTTATTAACGTTCAAAAAAATAAATAACTAAAGTAAGAATGAAAGTAACAATTGTATTAGAGAAAAGTACTACAGGATATAGTGCTTTTTCAAATGATTTACAAGGGCTTGTTACTGTAGGGGATTCTATTGATGAGGTAAAAGAGAACTTCAAAGAAGTAATAGAGTTACAAGCAGATTATTTAAACGAAATTGGAAAAAATGATGAAGCACAAGAATTATTGGATGCTGATCTATTCTACTATTTAGATTTAGAAACATTTTTTGATTATTATTCAATGTTTAACAAAAGTAAATTAGCTGATTACTTAGGTATCAATCAAAGCTTATTAAGAAGAATGTCTAAAGAAAAAAACGTAGAATTATCTGATAAAAAAGCTGAACAAATCGAAAATGGATTACATCGTTTAGCAGATGAATTAAAAGAAATTCACTTTGCTTAGTAATTACTCTACAAATCTTTCATATTTTTACAACAATAAAGGAATACTTTATGAAATCAAATAACAGAAAAAATTAACAAATTAATGCCTTACTATTTAGTAAGGCATTTTTTATTTTTCAGGAAAATCAATAAATTCTTTTCTTACCCAGCCTGAAATTATTTGATCATTTTTAACGAATACATAAACCCATTTTCTATTATTTTTAAGAATAATAATTTCTGTATTTAATTTTAGTTTTGCTACTGTTCTAGAGTTATTTGAATTGCTATTTTTTAATAATGCATTATCACTATTAATTTTATAACTATACAATTCTGTAGATTTGTCAGATATACTAGAAATATAATTATTTATAGTAACTATTTCTTTTGGTTTATCTTTTTCAGAATTATTACTAAAAAGTGATCCGATATAGGCACCCAAAATGATAGATAAAATTCTATAAATCATCTTGATTGAAAATTTTATTGATGGATTATCATTTAGATAATTAGTTACAATAATGACTAATAAATTTGATTTTATTATTGAATTATTAATGAAATTTGCAGTATCAATTGATAAATCATTTATTTCATCTTCAGATAAATTTACTACCTGTTCATTTATATTCTCTAAAAATGCAATTGTAGCTATTTCCGAATTTATTCCAATATCCTTAAAATTATCCTGAATTAAATTAAATCTATTCTCATTTAAGTTTTTTAAGTAATCAATTTTAGAATCCTTAATTATAGCACCAATTTTACTCCATAATGAAGCTTCAAAGGGAATATTATTGTTTTTTAAATTATTAATTACTTTTTCAAATTCGGAATTATTCAACCCTATTGATTGGTATATTTTCTCATTTTTTGTAGAAAGTTCAGTAATTGTATTACTTATATTAGGTATTGCAATATTTAAACTTTCCATTAATTTATGATAAGGTGAAGCTATATCTTTTAACTTATCGAGATTTTGTAAATGTTCTTTTAATATTTTCTGTGCTGGTGATGTATAAGTTAAGCCTTCCATCTTAAACTTATGTAATTCGGATAATTCTTTCATTTTTAATAGCGTTGAATGCAAGTATAGTGAATATTTAAGATATATTTTCTTAAGATAAGTTAAGAAAATTTGTTAACTTTAAGTAAATCAACATTATGAAATACATCTACTTACTACCGATTATTTTATTTTCTTGCTCTGATCAGAAAGAAAAAGATAGACAATTAATTGAGTTCAATGAGAAACTGCCTATGGAAATCCAAGATACTAAAAATGGTAACGACATTCGTGTCGTTACCATTTTTTTGAACTGTTCGGAAAAACCGAACAACTCAATCTATATTATCCTTGATTTTATAACTTTATATCCGATCAAAGAAACAACTAACAACCCAAACGCAATCCAGCCGTAATATTGTGAAGATGTTTTTTTTAATAAATCTTCTTTTGTATCTAAATATTTTTTTGATAGATCCTTGTTTGCATTCTCACATTCAGTATTAAATTTTCTTAACTCGGAAATATATTTTTGTGACACTTGTATTTCAGATTTTAATTTAGATAATTCCAAAGTATCAGCAACTTTAATTGTATCAACTCTATGTGTACTATTATCAATAATTTTATTCGGAGGACATTTTACTAATGGTTTAGGGTTTTCCTTAGTCGGTTCAGGACATTCAATAGTAGGACCAGGAACTTCAATAGTATCAGTTCGTACAATTTCATCTCCTTTTATATACTGAGTTGAAACACGAGGAAAAGCAACTTCGCAAGCGTTACGAAATTTATCCGTATCACCACGAGCAATATTCAGGGATTTATTGTAACGTTTTTCGGTTTGACTTGCACACGACCATAATGTTAAAGTCAATAAAATAGTGATAAACAAGATGATTCTTTGTGGAATATTATTTCTCATAATTTGATAGTTAAATTTTCTAATTATCGTTTTCCTATTATCAAGAAAACGATACTATTACTTAGTTAAGAGTTTATAAAAATATTGAGTACGTTCGTATCGTAAATCAGCATGCATCATAGCCTTTCCGTTAATCGCAAGCGTAACAGCATCACAAGATTTACGCGTTACATCTTTCATTTTTCCGAAAACATTTTTAGATTTTAAATAAAAAATAAACGCTTCGAAATAGTATTTCTGCCAAACTATATCAGGATTAATCATTATACTTTGATCTTTCAAATGATTTGCTAACTGTTGGTGCTCTTCACGTCCTGTAGTTTGTCCAGCCGCATTTCCTCTGAATAACCACCCATCGCCAATTTTAGTATTTCCAAGTTTATATCCTGGTCTACGATTTTTATCATCATAAACCTTGTTGAAGATTGTTTTTTGACGTTCAATAGGTAATGTTTTTTCATTTACTCTTCTTCCGTCCTGATATGCTTCTTGTGGTCTATCACGATAATATGAAAAAGTTGAACGTAATCCAGCTACTGAGTAATTACCATTTTCTCTTTCCAATGTAAAAAACTCACTCTCGACAGATCCTTGACCTAAAAAATGAGCAGCTTCAAATATTGTCATTTTAAAAACTTCACGCATTTTCTTTGCAGTTTTTTCACCTAATTTTCCATCAGGATGTAAACCATTATTTTTTTGAAAATCTATTAACATTATTTACTAATTTGAATTGAATCTAAGACCCATTTTTTACAATCGTCTTTATATAAAATTTTCCCAAAAAAGGAACGCATTTCATCACATCTTTCATAAGTTAGATAAACAAATTCAAGTTCCTTATTAAGGATAATCGTATCAGGTTCAGAAATGATATTTTCTGTTTTTTGAACTGGTTTTCTCTTAGCTTTTTTGACTAAATAAACTTTTTCAACTTCCTTTTTTGGAGTTGGTTTTTTATTTAGTTTTTTTTCTAAATTTTCAATGTAACCTTTGTTTTTACTAACAATTAAATCCGCTTTTTCCTTTTCTTGAACTTTAATCAATGCTTCTTTTTTCAAAGAATCTGAAAAGCTTTTTATATCATTTTTTGAAACCTCTTCCGATAATCTAACTTGTTGAGGACTGATTTTAACAGTACAAAAGGTCAATAATATTATTACACTAAAATTTTTCATAATCTGTGATTTTAGTTTTCTACTTTTTCCTTTGTCAAATCAACCACTTTACGCGATAAATCTGCTTTTTCTTGCGATTGATTAGACATCATATCTACAATGTTTTTCCAGTCCAAAATTTCTTGTTTGAAATCTTTTCGCTGTTGTCTTAATTCGTTGGCGTGTGATTTATTAATCTCATCAATTTGATTCTGATGGCTTAATTCATTCGCTTTTAAATCTCTGTTTTCAACATATAAGTAAATAATTACTCCAATTAACAGAAGAATAAGCAGCATAACCACACCATCTTTTGTTTTTAGATTGCTTTTGATCCAATCGCCATTACCTCTAATTTCTTCTGTTTGGATTGACATATTATTTACACATTTTCGTTAATTGAATTAATACAATGATTTTCATCTATTGTATCAAGTATTTTTGTTAGAATTTTTCCAGTAATCGTTAATGTTTTATCGCGTTGATTTTTTCCAAGAACTGAAGAAATCGTTTCGTTAATATTTCCGTGTTTGTAACCATTTTCTTTGACAAACCAAGTATTAAACAACGATCTGTATTGCGAATTTCCAAATCTGTCAATTGCTAAAGCTTCATTTCGGAAATAGCCGTTTAATCTTTTCCAAGTGAATTTCTTTTTGATCAGAATCACGTAAATGAAATTAATCGGTTCAATCGCTAAATACAGCAACTTTGTGAGGATTACTAAAATGAAATTCATTAATCAAATCTTTTTAACTCTGAATCATCATTCAGAATTCCTTGTTTTAAAATTGGTTCTAAAGCTTGTAAAATCATTGATTTATAAGCATCAAATGCTGGTACTTTAATTTCGTTTCCATCTTCGTCTAAAACAGCCTGATTTTGTTTATCTCTCTTTTTGATTTCGTAATCATTGCTAACAATCCAATCCTTAACCTCTCGTGTAAATTCAGGTAAAAGAGTTCTTACACCTTCAACATCTTTAAAATGCTCTATTCGTGCTGAAATAGGCATTTGTCGAACGTCCATATTATCCGCAGTTCTATAGACCACAACATCTCGCTCTAAATCTGATAGAACAGGATGATTTGAAATTTTTTGTCTTACTTCGTACATTATTTCCATTGGTAGTAGTTTTATTCTTCTTTATAATAAGATGTTAAATTTAGATTATAGGTAAAAGAAGCACCAGCTCCTTCAGTAAACATTCTGAAATAAATTGTATATGATGTTGCTACATCTGTCAATATTATTGATTTATTAAAATCAGTGGTATCAAATCTTGCTACAGATGCAATACCATTTTGTATTTGTACAACTAATTGATAACTTTTACCAACATAAGAGGTTCCTTCACTCATTGTTACTAAAGGTATTTGTAAGCCTGTATTGGATAGTAAACCTACTGTAACTCTATAATTTGCTGAACCTGTTTGGGCAGACCATAATACTCCTATATCGAATATGATACTTTGTAATTTATTTATTTCAGATTTCAAAAAACTGATAGGAGTTTTAATATAGTGTGTATTACCATTAGTTAATGTTTTTTGAGTGTTCTGTGCGTTAATTGTTTCTTGTAAAGTATTAAATGTAGAATCATAATACTCATATTTTGGGTTAATTACGGTTGTTGATGGAATACTTGGTACTATTCTTAAAACACCACCTAACAGAGAACCAACAGAATCATTTATTACACGAATTTTATAAAAACCTAAATCTAATAATGAGAAGTCTAAACCAAAACTTAACTGTGTTGGAATAGTATAGTTAACCGAAATATTATCAATTAATATTTCGGTTGGATAATAACCTTCTGAATTTGGTTGTATATCAACACCATTACCGTCTTTTACTTTTACCAAATAAACTTTACTTGTTTGCGTATGTACATTAATAAAAAGATTAATACCTATTATAGTAACATATTGTTTATACGAAACCTCTTTACTTACAATTGGGGGTAACAGAGTATCTATTCTTGGTTGTCCAACAGAAAACTTTTCATTTGATTTTAAACTAGCAACTCGCCAAGCATCTTTTTGTGCATCGCTACTTTTCGCCATTGCATTAGTAATAGCATTCAATCCAACTTTAGCTACATATCCATTACTGTCAACACCTAATAATTGATTATAAGTTGCGTCTGCTGATTTATCTAATATTCCCGAATAACGAATCGAAGCATTTGAACAAATGAAAGGAAAACCAAATTCAACGCTTGCAGTCCCTGTATGCTTTCTAATTGATGAAACTACCAAATCTGTATTAGCAAAGTTTTTTCCTAAATCGCCTTTTGGTGTTGTTGTTCCATCGCCAAGTATTACATATTGATTTGTAGCATTTTCAGTAGGTTTGTTAAGCTTTAAAGCATCTACACGAGCACGCTCTACAATTTCATTATCTAAAGCAGTTTTTAACTGTGGCACCTTTTCGATTTGAGAGAAATCAAATTCAGAATAAGTATCACCATCTAACAATCCAAAACGAACAACTTTTGTATTAGAATTAAAGTAAATTTTATTTTGTATTCCTTGATTGTATAGCTCAACAAATTCTTCTTCAGTTCGATAATAAGTGATATAATTATTAACATCAAAATGCAAATCATTAGAATTTTGCATCAACTTTTTAATGAAAGAAGTATTTTCATCAAGAAATTTGACTATTTTATTTAACTCTGCAGCTTGAAGATATTCATTTGGATTATCTCCTTGAGGAACTGGGTTTCTGTCAATATGTTCAGGAATTTCAGTCGAAATTCTTGAATTTATCTCTTCAATTGAAAACTCTTTCATTTGTTAAATAATTTTGTGATGAAAAATAAATTAAGCGTCGTTTGCAATGAAACTTGCACTAAATACCAAATGAGATAGATAAATATTGGAATGTGTAGATCAAACAACAGATCTACACAAACCAATAAAAACCAAAACGCAACAAAGGAAACAAAATGAGAAAAACACAATTCGCAATAACCTAATATTTTGCTTAAAAAAAGACCTTTTTTAGTACCTGAAATATCCCATTTTCTAAGAGTTTTTTGCCAGTCGAATAACAAATCCAACCATTGTCCCTCTTGAATTGACATATAAAAGATAAAGCTGAATGAAGCGACACCAAGTAAATAGAATATAATTAATATTGTTAATAGCATGTTTTATAAGTTTTAAAGGAATAAAATCCTTGTAGTTCATTATTTGGGTTAAATACTTGAATTAAGTATGTGTAATCTTCATTCAGTTTTTCGTTAATTATTAATTCCTCGTCAGCTTCATAATTTTTCTTCACAACCTTTACGATGTTCATAAAATATATTTTGATTCGCCACTCTCCAGGAATATCTGTTTTTACTCCAATTGGAATTGGTTCGCAAGCGTTAAAGCAACCTAATTTTATTGCATCATTTATACATTTCATAAGTAACAATCTTTACAAGGGTTGCAATCAAAACATTCACGATCATTTGGTTGAAAATTCTCAAACATTGTAAATCCGATTTTAATCAATGTTTTATTTCCTAATCGTGCTAAAATACTTTTTTGTGCATCTAATTTTAGGAATGAATATTCTGATGTGATTACTTTCTCATTTGTTATAAATGCTCGTTGAATTTCAATTTCGTTGAAAGTTCCAAGCGCATTTAATAAGCATTTCAATAATTCATTTGGATTAGCATCTGAAACAACAGCTACTAAAACAACTGGATTTTTTAGTTCTAAATTGGAAATGTGGGCTACAATTTCATTTGATTTTGAAATCTGAATGTTTCCATCATTTCGCAAATAGAAGTAATTTCCAAAACGATCATCAACACCATAAGCAATCGAAGTATCATTTTCGTATGAAACAATTCTTTCAGCTGTGTAATCCAAGAATAAATCTGAAAATCCATTATCAAAGAATTTCAATTTATTTAAGATGTTATCTTTTATTTCAATTTGATTAATCAGCATAAAAAATGGATTTATGTATTTTCTTCAAAGCAGTAACAACACGTTGTTTCATTTTTAAAACTTCATTATCTGAAAGTTTAAAAATTGCTTTTCCGTATTTATCTTCTAATTTTTGAGCCTTATCAGCATTTTCTTTATCAGTAAAACCAATTACAAAACCATCTGCATCAACATTTGATTGAATTGATTTTCGTAAATCACCGGAATAAACCAAATTCACAGATTCATTTTTTAAACCTTGAACTTGTTTTAATTCTTTGTAACCACTTTTTAGCTTCATTGTTTTTCCGCTTTTACTTGTTGAAGTAAAAGCAGCTTTTTTTACAAATTGCTCCTTTGTGGCGTTCATTGGTTTTTCTGAATAATCTCCAATTTTTGATTCGTCAGAATCTAATCCTTTGGTGAAAATTCTATTTTTTAAACTTTTTGTAGTTGTTTCAGCAATTTCAGGATATACAGATTCGTGTAAACGATTTGGTAAAACGTTTTTCAGATTATTTACTTTATTTATGTAATCCTGAATATCCATTATACATTAACTACTATTTTCACTTTTTGACAATCGATACAATCAGTATCATTGATTAATAAATTAGGTACACTTTCAACAAAAGCATTCCAAGTTTCGCGGTATTCATTTTCTAGTTCAATAGATAATTTTTCCGCTTCATCACGTCCGTAAATAATAAATGAATTGATTCTATCATTATGGATACGCTCTTTCAAAATGTTTGCACGTGTTTTAAGGAAAATTATTTTTCCTACATAGGATTTTGAGTAACGACATAGCAAACTTTCGTAATCACATTCGCACGTAAATACTGCATTTATTCCGAATCCCTCACGTTGAACTTCATTTCCATTGTTAAACCCTTTCACGTATCCACATTCATTAGGAATAGTACCACTGCAACCTACTAAACACGTTAGATTTGATGCGTAAGTAGGAATGTTATCTAAATAGATATTCACTTTTGAATTTTCTATTCTGTGATTGATTGAAAACTTATTTATTTTCCCCCCGACTAATTGAATAGGAATTTCTTTCGTTTCTGAGCCATCTTGAATAAACAAAGTTGTATTTGTATGATCCGAAATAGGATAAATCAAAACATCTTGTACAACAAGTTTTTTGATTGAATTTGGTCGATGATTTTTTAAATTTCTGTTGATAGAGATTCCTTGTTTATTATTCACTGTATTTGTGTACGAACTATTGAATTCTCCAGTAACAATTGAAGTGCTAAAAATTTTTGTTATCAAATTATTAGTATTTAATAACGCAATGAAATCATTAATAACATCCCTTGTCGCATTTGATAATTGCTTTTTTAAAAATTCATAACCATTTGGAGTGTCTGAATTAGCAATTTGAGCAACATTGGAAAGATTAATTTCAGGCGCATCAAGAATATCATAACCACTTGTACTGGTAATTTTTTCATTAGTACAAGGATTAGAAACTGAAACTATATTTGATAAGCAATTAGTCATAACTTTTTATTAAAAAACCCGCCCGTACTCATAGAAACTAAGATCAAGGCGGGTACAATCAACACTATTATATTTTTACACTTGTTTTGTGAAAGCAATTTGAATTGTATCATTGATATTACCTGTAATTGGCGAATATCCTTGATAAGTGATTTTAGTACCACTAACTGCAAATTGATAAGTTCCAGCTGAATTTAAAGCAGCTGCTAAATCATTAATATCATTAATGTTCGCTTCAATTCCGAAATCTGTAGTACCTAATTTAATAGTGTCTACGAATTTTGGATAACAATCTGCTGGAGGTGTCCACTCAAATACAGATTTTTGAATTGGTGTAATTGGTGTTACATCAGGACAAACAGTCGGTGCAACTTGACAACTGTTGAAATGGAAAATTCCATTTACAGAAGCGTCGTTACAAACACGATCAGGCATGAAGAAAACATCCCAA
>RRZU012211674.1_pt1 | contig 10220 bp, 10 predicted proteins | sample 2165561 | NCBI WGS metagenome assembly RRZU01 (sample SAMN10456909, study PRJNA506462) | wastewater metagenome | isolation source: wastewater sludge | place: USA: Moscow, Idaho
CGCACCAGCCAGTCGGCCAGATCGGTCGCCGTCGAAAAGCCCGACCCCGCCGCCGCCTCAAGCCGGTCGCGATTGGCATGCAGGTCCGACAGCATGCCGGTCATCGCGGCCAGCGCCAGCATCAGGTTGGCGGCGGCGTCAAAGACCTGTTCCTTGTCCTCCTGCATGTCCTTGGAATAGGCCAAGGGCAAGCCCTTCATCACCACGACCAGCGCGACGGCTGCGCCAAGGATGCGGCCGATCTTGGCGCGGATCAGCTCGGCCGCGTCGGGGTTTTTCTTTTGCGGCATGATCGACGAGCCGGTGGAAAAGCGGTCCGACATGGTCACGAAGCGGAACTGCGCCGAGGACCAGATCACCAGCTCTTCGGCCAGCCGCGACAGATGCACCGCACAGATCGCCGCCGAGGACAGGTATTCCAGCGCGAAATCCCGGTCGCTGACCGCATCGAGGCTGTTGGCCATCGGCCGATCGAACCCCAGCGCCTGCGCCGTCGCATGGCGGTCGATGGGAAAGCCTGTCCCGGCCAGCGCCGCCGCGCCAAGGGGGGATTCGTTCATCCGCTTGCGCGCATCCTGAAACCGCGACAGGTCGCGGCCGAACATTTCGACATAGGCCATCATGTGATGGCCCCAGGTCACCGGCTGCGCGGTCTGCAGATGGGTGAAACCGGGCATGACCCAATCGGCACCGGCCTCGGCCTGCGCCAGCGCCGCGCGGATCAACGCGTCCAGCCCCGAAATCGCCGCGTCGCATTGATCGCGCACCCAAAGCCGGAAATCGGTCGCCACCTGATCGTTTCTGGACCGCGCGGTGTGCAGCCGCCCCGCCGGCTCGCCGATCACCTCTTTCAGACGCGATTCCACGTTCATGTGAATGTCTTCGAGCGCAGTCGAAAACGGGAAATCCCCCTTCTCGATCTCTGACAAGACCGTGAGAAGGCCTTCCCCGATGGCCTTGGCATCGCTATCGCTGATGATGCCTTGTGCGGCCAGCATCGCCGCATGGGCGCGGCTGCCCCGGATATCCTGGGCATAGAGCCGCTGGTCGAATCCGATCGAGGCATTGATCGCCTCCATGATCGCGTCCGGGCCGGCGGCGAAACGTCCACCCCACATCTGGTTGGCGGTGCTGGCGGGCTGCTCGGTCATGACTTGATCCTTCGGGGGGATGAAATGCTGCGTTGGCTGGTTCTTTATACGGCACTGGGGATTGGTGCAAATGCCGCGCTGGCCGGGGAAATCGACTGGCAGGCGGCGCATGACGGCGGTCTGGCCAAGCTGGCGCAGACGACGCCCACCCCGGTCCCGGCGACCGCCTTCACCGACCCCGAGGGCGGCAGCCATTCGCTGGCCGATTATCGCGGCAAGGTGGTGCTGTTGAATTTCTGGGCGACATGGTGCGCCCCCTGCCGCGAGGAAATGCCCTCGCTCGACGCGTTGCAGGCGGAACTGGGCGGCGAGGATTTTCAGGTCGTGGCCATTGCCGCCGGCCATAACCCGCCCCCCGCGATCACCAAATTCCTGACCGAGGCCGGGATCCGGAACCTGCCCGTGCTGCTGGATCCGCGTCAGGGGCTGGCCCGCGAAATGGGTGTTCTGGGGATGCCCGTGACGGTGCTGATCGACCGCGACGGCAATGAGATCGCGCGCCTGATCGGTGGCGCCGACTGGGCATCCGAGGCGTCGAAAACGCTTATCCGGCAGGCGACAGCGCCTTGACGCGGGCGTGCTGCGGGCAATGGATCATGTGATCGTTGACCAGTCCGCAAGCCTGCATGAAGGCATAGGTGATGACCGGGCCGCAGAACTTGAAACCGCGCTTTTTCAATGCCTTGGACATAGAATCGGATTCGGGGGTCCTGGCCTGCACCTCGGCCATCGAGGTCAGGGCGTTCTGGATGGGCCGGCCGCCGACAAAGGACCAGACAAAGGGGGAAAACCCCTCGGCCGCCTCGATCTCAAGATAGGCGCGCGCGCCGGTCACCGCCGCCTCGATCTTGCCGCGATGGCGGACGATCCCGGGGTTCTGCAGGGCGCGCAGAATGTCCGCTTCGCCCCAGCGGGCGACGCGCTCGGGGTCGAAGCCCTCGAAGCATTCGCGGAAATCGTCGCGTTTGCGCAGGATGGTGATCCAGCTCAGCCCGGCCTGAAACCCGTCCAGAACCAGTTTTTCCCACAAGGCGCGCGAATCGTATTCCGGCACCCCCCATTCGGTATCGTGATAGTCCACATATAGCGGATCGGTGCCGCACCACGCGCAGCGCTGGGGGGTATCAGTCATGTTCCGTTAACCTCGAGTCCAGAAACCCCCTTGGGTTTACCCGATCTTAGGGGATGATCGCCAGACTGCGACGGAAGAAGGAGTCTTGGCATGACCGACAAAATCGATTCGGGCCCGGAATTCGGCTCTCCGCTGGATTTCGCGGTGGATCAACAATCGCGCATCACGATGGCGACCGTCCGGCGGGCGGTGTCACGCGGCGATGCCGTGCTGGCCTATCAACCGGTGGTGCAATCCGACCGCACCGACGCCCCCGCCTTTCACGAAGGGCTGATCCGCATCATCGACGAAACCGGGCGCATCGTGCCCCTGCGCGATTTCATGCCGCTGGCGGAAACCACCGAACTGGGCCGGCAGATCGACTGCCTGTCGCTGTCGCTGGGCCTCAAGGCGCTGTCCGAAGAACCCTCGATGCGGCTGTCGATCAACATGTCGGCGCGCTCGATCGGCTATCCCGCATGGCTGCAAACCCTGCGCGCCGGCATCGCCGAGGATGAGCGTGTCGCCGAACGGCTGATCCTTGAGATCACCGAAAGCTCGGCCATGGGCATGCCCGAACTGGTCGGCCGTTTCATGCAGGAATTGCAAGGGCATGGCGTCAGCTTCGCCCTGGACGATTTCGGTGCGGGCTATACCTCGTTCCGTTACCTGCGCGATTTCTGCTTTGACATGATCAAGATCGACGGACAGTTCATCCGCGAAATCTCGCAGCATCGCGACAATCAGGTGCTGACCCGCGCGCTGCAATCCATCGCCCATCATTTCGACATGTTCACGGTCGCGGAATCGGTCGAGACCGCAGATGACGCGGCCTTCGTGATCGATATGGGGATCGACTGCATGCAGGGGTATTACTTCGGCGCACCGACCATCGTGCCGCCGTGGAAATCCCCCAACTCTGCGGCCAAACGGCAGTAATCCGGCAGTGATCCGGCGGCGGCTCCGGGGTCGTCGCGATCCGGCGCCGAGCCGGCTTGACCTTATGGAATGAAATGGCGAACAGTTCCCTGAACCCGGTATGACCGGACATCAAGGGAAGGATTTCGCCATGACCAAAGCCGTAATCGTCTCAGCCGCCCGCACGCCGGTAGGAAGTTTTCTTGGTTCATACGCGAATGTGCCCGCGCATGAGCTTGGCGCCACGGTTCTGAAAGCCATCGTCGAGCGCGCTGGCATCGACCCGTCCGAGATTTCCGAAACCATTCTGGGCCAGGTGCTGACCGCCGCGCAGGGCCAGAATCCCGGCCGCCAGGCCCATATCCATGCCGGCTATCCGCGCGAATCCGCGGCCTGGCTGATCAACCAGGTCTGCGGCTCGGGACTGCGCTCGGTGGCGCTGGCGGCGCAGCAGGTGCTTTTGGGCGATGCCACCATCGTGGCCGCGGGCGGGCAGGAATCGATGTCGCTTTCCACCCATGCCGCCCATATCCGCGCCGGCCAGAAGATGGGCGACATGAAGCTTCTGGACACGATGATCAAGGACGGCCTCTGGGACGCGTTCAACAATTACCACATGGGCCAGACGGCCGAGAACGTCGCCGCGAAATGGGGAATCAGCCGAGAGGAACAGGACGAATTCGCCGTCGCCTCGCAGAACAAGGCCGAGGCGGCGCAGAATGCCGGCAAGTTCAAGGATGAGATCACCCCCGTCACCGTCAAGGGCCGCAAGGGTGACACCGTCGTCGACAGCGACGAATATATCCGCCACGGCGCCACGCTTGAGGCGATGCAAAAGCTCAAGCCCGCCTTCACCAAGGACGGGACCGTCACCGCCGGCAACGCCTCGGGCCTGAACGACGGGGCCGCCGCCGTGCTGGTCATGACCGAGGATGAGGCCGCCCGCCGTGGCCTGACGCCACTGGCCCGCATCGCATCCTATGCCACGGCCGGCGTCGATCCGGCGATCATGGGCTCGGGTCCGATTCCGGCCAGTCGCCGCGCCCTTGAAAAGGCCGGCTGGAAGGTCGCCGATCTGGATCTGGTCGAGGCGAATGAGGCATTTGCCGCCCAGGCCATCGCCGTGAACCGCGACATGGGCTGGGACCCGGCCATCGTCAACGTCAATGGCGGCGCCATCGCCATCGGTCACCCGATCGGTGCCTCGGGGGCGCGGATTCTCAACACGCTTCTGTTCGAAATGGCGCGTCGCGACGCCAAAAAAGGTCTGGCCACGCTGTGCATCGGCGGCGGCATGGGCGTCGCGCTTTGCGTCGAGCGCTGATCCCCGCGAAAGGCGCGCGCAATTATCTTGCGCGCGCAAAAACCTCTGGCTAGCATAATTTCAATGACAAACCTTGGAGGGGAAGAAATGGCAAAAGTGGCCCTTGTGACCGGCGGCTCGCGCGGGATTGGCGCGGCGATTTCGACGGCGCTGAAAGATGCGGGATATACCGTTGCCGCCAATTACGCCGGCAATGACGACGCGGCCCGCGCTTTTACCGAGGCAACCGGCATCAAGACCTATAAATGGTCGGTCGCCGATTACGACGCCTGCGCCGACGGCATCAGCCGCGTCGAGGCCGAACTTGGCCCCATCGCCGTGCTGGTCAACAATGCCGGCATCACCCGCGACGCGATGTTCCACAAGATGACCCCCCAGCAGTGGAAAGAGGTCATCGACACCAATCTGAGCGGCATTTTCAACATGACGCACCCGGTCTGGGGCGGCATGCGCGACCGCAAATTCGGCCGCATCATCAATATCAGCTCGGTCAACGGTCAGAAGGGTCAGGCCGGACAGGCCAATTATTCGGCCGCCAAGGCCGGCGATATCGGCTTTACCCGCGCCCTGGCGCAGGAAGGCGCGCGCGCCAACATCACCGTGAATGCCATCGCGCCCGGCTATATCGGCACCGAAATGGTGCGCGCCATCGATGAAAAGGTGCTGGCCGAACGCATCATCCCGCAAATCCCCGTCGGCCGTCTGGGCGAGCCCGAGGAAATCGCGCGCGTGGTGGTCTTTCTGGCATCCGAGGATGCGGGCTTTATCACCGGCTCGACCATCAGCGCCAATGGCGGCCAATTCTTCGGCTAATTCCGCAGACCCCCAAAATGCAACGGCCCGCGAAAATCGCGGGCCGTTTTCTGTTCCGTTTCCGGGCCGGATGCGATCAGACGCTCCGTCCTTTGGCTGTCAATGCGACAGGCGGGTGATCTCTTCCTTGAGGCGCAGTTTTTCCTTTTTCATCTGAGAGATGCTGAGGTCATCCACACCCGGGCTGCGCGAGGCGGCCTCGATGGCGTTAGACAATGACTGGTGTTTACGGCGAAGCTCCTGAACATGGGATTCAACCGACATTCCGTCCTCCTCTAGGATTGATCTAACGAGGCGATTGCAGCACAGAATCGTCACATTGTCACCGGAAAATCAGTTCAGATTGTCAAAGTGCCGCAGCCTCGCGCAAAACCGCCTGCGCGGCCGGTGTGAGGTCCTCGGCATCGGCGGAATGTGACAGATTTTCGTGCATGACAAAGGGGGATAGCAGCCGCAGCGGCCCCCGCGCGCCCTTGCGTGCACGCACGATCACCCGCCCCGCATCGCGCCCCGCGCGTGCAACCACTGGCAGAATTGTGATCGCGCCCGCACGCCCTTCCAGACCCGACAGAATCGCATCCAGCCGGTCCGCGCGCTGGATCAGCGTCAGCCCCCCGCCGGGCCGCAGGCGGCGCAAGGCGGCGTCGATCCAGGCGGCCATGGGCGTCACCTCGTGGCGGGCAAGGCCGCGCCCGGTTTCGGGCGCGGTGGTGCCGGCGGTGAAATAGGGGGGATTGGCGATCACGTGATCGAATGCGACGGCGCGCAGTTCAGCCGGCATCTCGGTCAGATCGCCTTCATGGATCCGGGCGGGAATGCCATTGGCGGCGGCATTTCGTCGCGCCAGATCGGCATATTCCGCCTGTACCTCAAGGCCGCTGAGCGCGATTCCCGGCACGCGCAGTGCCAAGCACAGCATCGCCACCCCTGCCCCGCAGCCCAGTTCCAGCACGCTCTCCCCCGCCCGCGCGGGACAGGCCGCCGCCAGCATCACCGCATCGGCCCCGGCGCGATAGCCGCGCACCGGCTGGGCGATGCGCAGCCGCCCACCCAGAAAGCCATCCTCGCGCAGCGGGCTCATCGCTTGGGCCGCAGGGTCATTTGGGGGGCATCCGGCATCATTCATGGACAATGTCATGATCGCGCAGGATGGCGCGCGCCATGAACAGATCGCGGTCCGCGACCATAAGCCGGCGGGGCAGAATCCCCAGGGATCCCTCGAGCACGCTCATATGCTGGTCCAAGGGAAAGGCGGCAATGCCCTCGCCCTCCAGCAAGTCGGTGACGCGGGTGATCAAAAGCGGGTCAGTGGTGCGCAAAAGCTCTTTCATGTCATGGGAAAGTTAAGCGGCGGTTGCGCATGTGTCCATGGCATGGCAATGGCTTGCGGCGAAAGGGAATGGCAAATGGGCATGAACGAAAACGTCTCGAAGCCGCTCGACCGCTTGGCCGCGGAACTCGCCGGGGATATGGAGGCCGTCAACGCGCTGATCCGTGAACGCATGGCCAGCCGTCACGCGCCCCGCATCCCCGAGGTGACCGCCCATCTGGTCGAGGCCGGGGGAAAACGGCTGCGCCCGATGCTGGTGCTGGCCGCCGCACGGCTGCTGGGCTATCCGGGGCCTTATCACATCCATCTGGCGGCGACGGTCGAATTCATCCACACCGCGACCCTGCTTCATGACGATGTCGTCGATGAAAGCCGGCAGCGGCGCGGCCGGCCGACGGCGAACCTGCTTTGGGACAACAAGTCCAGCGTGCTGGTCGGCGACTATCTCTTCGCCCGCGCCTTTCAGTTGATGGTCGAGCCGGGCAAGCTGCGCATTCTGGACATTCTGGCCAATGCCAGCGCCACCATCGCCGAGGGCGAGGTGCTGCAACTGACCGCCGCGCAGGATCTGGCCACGGATGAACAGATCTATTTGCAGGTGGTGCGCGGCAAGACGGCGGCGCTGTTCTCGGCGGCGACGGAATCCGGCGCCGTGCTGGCCGATGCCACCCCGGAACAGGTGCAGGCGCTGTTCGATTATGGCGACGCGCTGGGGATCGCGTTTCAGATCGTGGACGACATTCTCGATTATGGCGGCATGACCGAAACCATCGGCAAGAATGTCGGCGACGATTTCCGGGAACGCAAGCTGACCCTGCCGGTGATCAAGGCCGTGGCCGCCGCCTCGGCCGAGGAACGCGCCTTCTGGCAGCGCACCATCGAAAAGGGCGATCAGCACGAGGGCGATCTGGAACAGGCGCTGGCGCTGCTGGCGCGCCATGGCGCGCTTGCGGCGGCGCGGGGCGATGCGCTGGACTGGGTGGCGCGGGCGCGGACGGCCCTGGCGGTGTTGCCGCCGCATCCGATCCGCGATCAGCTTTCCGATCTGGCGGATTTCGTGGTCGCGCGCGTCGCCTGATCGCGTGACCGGCGCGGATATGAAAAAGCCCGGGGCCTGCCCCGGGCTTTGTCGTTTCAGAGGCCGCGATCCTCAGCTGTTATAGGCGTTCTCGCCATGGGTGGTGATGTCCAGACCCTGACGTTCGTCGCTGGCGGGCACGCGCAGCCCGATCAGCGCCTTGACGATCATCAGCGCGGCATAGGACACCACCGCCGACCAGATCACCGCCACGATCACGCCCAGCGTTTGGGTCATCACCTGATCGGGGATGCTGTAATTGGCGGCCACCGCCTCGGTCGCGTAATCATAGATGCCCGATCCCCCCAGCGAGGGCGAGGCAAAGACCCCGGTCAGGATGGCGCCGATGATGCCGCCGACACCGTGGATGCCAAAGACGTCAAGGCTTTCGTCGACGCCCAGCTTCGCCTTCACGCTGATGACGAACCACATGCAGGCCAGCCCCGCGATCAGCCCCATGGCGATGGCCCCCATCGGACCGACGAAACCCGCCGCCGGCGTGATCGCGACCAGACCGGCGATGGCGCCCGAAACCCCGCCCAAAAGCGAGGGATGGCCCCGCAACACCCATTCGCCAAAGGCCCAGGCCAGCGTGGCGGCAGCGGTGGCGACGACGGTGTTCACGATCGCCATGGCGGCGATGCCCGTGGCCTCCATGTTCGAGCCGGCGTTGAACCCGAACCAGCCGATCCACAAGAGACAGCCGCCGATAAAGGTGAAGGTCAGGTTATGCGGCGCGATCAGTTCGCGCCCATAGCCAAGGCGGGGACCGACGACCAGCGCCGCGACCAGCCCGGCGACGCCTGCGTTGATATGGATGACCGTGCCGCCGGCAAAGTCCAGATCGCCATGACCGAACAGAAAGCCCGCCGGCGCGTCATAGGCGCTGGGGCCGCCCCACCACCAGACCATGTGCGCCATCGGCAGATAGGAAAAGATGAACCAGATCACCACGAAAAGCAGGATCGCCGGAAACTTCATCCGCTCGACCGTGGCCCCCACGATCAGCGCCGAGGCGATACAGGCAAAGGCCATCTGGAACACGACAAAGACATATTCCGGCACAAAGACATTGGTGGTGAAGGTCTCGGCCAGCGAGGCGGTGTTCACGCCGGACAGGAACGCCTTGGACAAGCCCCCGATGAACGGCGTCAGCGCCGTCGCATCCTCGGCGGAACCGGCCCCGGTAAAGGCAAGCGAATAGCCGAAGCAGACCCACAAGAGCACCATCACGCAAAAGATGGTCAGCACCTGCATCAGCACCGACAGCATGTTCTTGGCCCGCACCAGACCGCCATAGAACAGCGCCAGCCCCGGAATGGTCATCGCCATGACCAGGATCGCCGAAAGCATCATCCAGGTCGTGTCCCCCTTGTCGACGATGGGGGCGACGGTTTCTGCGACGGTGGCGACGGCCTCGGCCTCTTGCGCGAGGGCCGGCAGCGCCAGCCCGATCAGAGGCAGCGCAAGCGCCGGGATCAGAGGTTTGATCGCGGTAGGTCTCATCATCTTTCCTGCACCTTCTTTCTGCGTTGCAGCAGTTCCGTGTCCCGATCAGAAAGCCCATGCGCCCCGATCCGGCACAAGGTTTGTGCAGTCCCCCGCCGATGGCGCCGCGCGACTGCCCGCTTTTCGGGCAGCGATGGCCGGCTCTGCCGCGATGCACGGCAGTTCACTGATAGGTCAACTGAGTTCTCAAACCCGACGCGTTCCTGTATGTTGCCGCCAAACAGGCCAGCGGACTTGGCCGGGCAGGAAAACAGGCATGAAAAAACCGACCGGCAGCGGCCGTATTGTCGCGGACAAGCGCAATTTCGACCAAGCCCCTCAGAAAAGACAGAAACAGCCGTCCCAACCGCCGCGCAAGCCGACCCGTGGCGGGCGGCGCGGGAATATGGTGACACGGGGAATCACCGGGCTGATTTCGCTGGTCTGGCGGGTGGTCTGGGGATCGTTCTGGCGCCTGTCGCTGACCGTGATCGCGATCGTGGCCGCCGCGACCTTTTATTATTACACGACCCTGCCCGAGGCCTCGGCGCTGTTTGACGGCCGGGCGCGCGGTTCCGTCACCATGCAGGACAACGAAGGTCGCGTCTTTGCCTGGCGCGGCGAAACCTTCGGCATGGTCAGCGCCGACAAGATCGCGCCGGTTCTGAAAAACGCCGTGGTCGCGACCGAGGACAAGCGTTTTTACGGCCATCTGGGCGTCAGCCCGCGCGGCATCGCCAGCGCCATCAAGATCAACATGGCCGCCGGGCGCGGCCCGCTTGAGGGGAATGGCGGCTCGACCATCACCCAGCAGGTCGCGAAACTTCTGTGCCTTGGCGACACGTTCGATCCGATCCTCTGGAAATCCGAGGCCGATTTCGAGGCCGAATGCCGCAAATCCTCGATCTGGCGCAAGGTCAAGGAGGTCCCCTATTCGCTGGCCATGGAGGCCAAATATTCGAAAGAGGACATCCTCAACATCTATATGAACCGGTCCTATCTGGGCG
>RRZU011848766.1_pt1 | contig 10219 bp, 9 predicted proteins | sample 2165561 | NCBI WGS metagenome assembly RRZU01 (sample SAMN10456909, study PRJNA506462) | wastewater metagenome | isolation source: wastewater sludge | place: USA: Moscow, Idaho
GCAGGGGGCGCATGAAATTGTCCCCGGCCTCGAAAAGGCTCTCGACGGCATGAAGGCCGGACAGAAACGGCGCATCGAGGTGGCGGCGCAGGACGCCTACGGTCCCTACAACAACAAGCTACGCCAGAGCGTGGACAAAGAAAAGCTTCCCAAGGACGTCAAGGTCGGGGACATTTTGCAGGCGTCGGATAACCGGCTGGTGAAGGTCCTCGAAGTGAATGACAAGAAGGTGTTGATCGATCTCAACCATCCATTGGCTGGAAAGACGCTCACCTTCGATGTGAATGTCCTCAAGGTCGAAAAGGGCGATGCCGCGGACGCCCCTGCAAGCAAGACCCCCTAAACGCTCTCTCTTCACCAGAGCGGCGAGGCAGCCGGCTTGAAGCCGGCTGGCTTCCGCCGCTCTGTGCTGAATCGTCGTCACGAGTCCTCGAACCACATCGATCGTTCTGTCGCTCAGTAAGGGCGTGTCCCGGTTCTTGACGCGTTCTCCGTCTCCGTGTAGGGTCCCAGCACGAGACGTTCCAGAATGGTGTGAGGGCTGACGCGCTATTGAGTAGGGGCAAGGAAAACCTTCCACGGCTTAGAGGAGATCCAGCGCAGATGGGAACCATCAAGCAACGACCGGTGGTGGCAATTCTGGTGGGTGGCGGTCCGGCGCCCGGCATTAATAGTGTCATCGGGGCCGCCACGATTCGAAGCATTCTTGGTGGGTGCGACGTGATCGGCATTCAAGACGGTTTCAAATGGATCATGGATGGCCAGACCAGCAAGGTGAAGCGCCTGTCGATCGAGGACATTAGCCGGATTCACTTCAGCGGCGGCTCCTGCCTCGGCACGGCGCGCGCGAACCCCACCCAGAAAGTCGAGCATCTTGATGCCTGCCTGACGAGTCTGAACGCACTCGGCGTGACTCGATTGATCACGATCGGAGGGGACGATACCGCGTTCTCCGCGCTGAAGTTGGAGCAGCGGGCCGCCGGTCGCCTCCAGGTCGTGCATGTGCCGAAGACCATCGATAACGATCTGGACCTGCCGCACGGCATTCCGACATTCGGATTCCAGACGGCGCGCCACATCGGCGTGGAGCTCGTGAAGAGTTTGATGGTGGATGCGGAGACGACCTCACGCTGGTATTTCGTGGTGACGATGGGGCGTAAGGCCGGGCATCTGGCACTCGGGATCGGGAAGGCGGCCGGTGCGACGTTGACGGTGATTCCTGAGGAGTTTCGACAGAAGCCTCTTCGTCTGAAAACGCTGGTCGATGTCCTGGCCGGCGCGTTCATCAAGCGGCTCAATGCCGGACGATCGGACGGCGTGGCGGTCCTGGCGGAAGGTCTCGTGGAAATCCTCGATCAGCAGGATCTCGACGGTCTGCAGGATGTGGAGCGAGACCAGCACGGACATGTGCGGCTGGCGGAGATCAACTTCGGCTTCGTGCTCAAGCGGGCGGTCGAGAAGGAATTGCGTTCCTTCGGCATTAAGACCACCATCGTCGAGAAGAACATCGGGTACGAGCTTCGCTGTGCCGATCCCATTTCGTTCGATATGGAATATACCCGCGATCTCGGTTATTGCGCGGCCCAGTTTCTCCTGGAGGGCGGGAATGCCGCGATGGTGTCGATTCAAAACGGCCGGTTCATTCCCATTCCGTTCGGCGACATTCTGGACCCGGCGACCGGCCGTACCAGGGTGCGTATGGTGGATGTGGAGTCTGAGTCGTACGTCATTGCAAGGCGGTACATGATTCGATTGGCTCCGGATGATTTCAATCAGCCTCAGGCGCTGGTCCGCTTGGCCACCACGGCCGGTCTCGCCGCGGATGATTTCCGGAAACGGTTCGAATATCTGATGGGCAAGGATCTGTGAGAGAGGGGCGAGGGATTGGACCTCGTCCCATCCGCTGTGACGTAGGGCGTCATGACGAGTGAAGCGACACCGGATACAGAAATTGCTCTCGCATGTGGACAGCAGCGCGCGCTGCTCTCACCCTGGGGCGCGGCGCTACGCCGGTACTACCTGCTTGAAGAGAACGGGAGCGAAAGCGACATTGTCTGGGGCTATGCAGGCGGCGCGCACAAAAAGGGTGGGCAGGGAGATGTGCTCATTCCCTTTCCCGGACGTGTGTCGGAGGGGCGCTACTCCTTTGATGGGCAGCCGTTGCAGCTTGAACGGAACGACAAAGAAGGTCCGAACGCGATCCATGGATTTGTCCGGACCCTGCCGTGGACCACGCAGCAGGCCGATTCGGAGAGCGTCGCGTTTGAGGTCCAGCTGGAAGCTGCCAACTATGCCTCCAGAGGTTATCCCTTCTCGCTCGCCGTTCGTGTTGCGTATCGGTTGGACAGGCAGGGATTGACCTGCTCGTTCGCCGTTCACAATGTAGGGCGTGAGGCTGCGCCGGTCGGAGTCGGATTTCATCCCTATTTCACGGTCGGGACTGCGCTGGTGGATGAAGCGGAAGCCCGGATTCCCGCTTCCGGGTATCTTGAGTTCAATGACCGGCTTGCGCCGACCGGCAAGGTCCTCGATGCGCAGGATACCGAGTGGGATTTTCGCGAACGTCGCCGGATCGGCAACCTCCGTTTCAATCACTGCTATGTCGGGTTGGAGCGTGATGCGGAGGGAATGGCGACGGCCACACTGCAGCACCAGGGGAGTGGCCGCAGGATCGAGGTGGTGATGGATCGTTCGTTTTCCGCGATCGTAGTCTACACCGGCGATGCGATTGTCGCCGCGCCGCGCCGCGCGCTGGCGATTGAGCCGATGACCTGCGCGACCGATGCCTTCAATCATCCCGAGTGGGGGTTGAAGCGACTGCAGCCCGATGAAACCTTCACCGGACGGTATCGCGTCACTCATTGCCTTCTGTAAGGCTCCTTGCTCGGTGTGTGTCGTCCTCTCCTGTCACCCGCTCTACGCGATCAGCCATGTGCTCTTGTCCGCGCAGACTCCGTTACGACGGCTTCGTCGATTCAACGATGCGGAATCGCACTTCATCCACCTGAGTGTAGGCCGAGGTTTGTTCCCCTGCGAATAACCCGCACCGGTAGAGTCCCGTCGTCCAGCCGGTGGATGGACGTGACAGGACAAAGTAACCGGATTGGTCGTTGGTGGACATGATGAGCTGATCCTGCGCCACCGCCGGCTGCGCGCCAGTCAGCTCCGTGCGTTCTTTGAAACAGCGCGCTGCGAGCGGAACTTCATCGTACGACGCCGTCACCAATCCGAACACCAGGTAAATGTCCTGCTGGGTAGCGGGAAAGCTGATTCCAGGGTCCAGGGGAATGAAGTCATGGGCACCGGTGGGCGAATCGTCCCGCATGACTTTCTTCGCAGGGATGACGAATCGAAACCAGGCAAAATCGGCATCCCGTCCGACCAGGGAGGCCGCCGTATCCAGGGTGTTCTGTGGCTTCAAGTTCTCCATGGCCTTCGCGGCGAGCTCTGCTTCCGAGGGAACGACCGGCGCGGCCGGTGTGACCGAGACGGCGTCCTCCATCTCGATTGCCTTGGCCAGTTCGGGGACATGCGGACGAATCTTGTCCAACCATCGCAGCAGTTTATTTTTATCCAGCACTCTGGTTCCGATCGGAAGTTCGACCTCCCTCGTCGACTGTTCAAATGCCACGGTCGTGTCGTAGAGGATCTTGAATTGAATGTACGCGTCCTCCCATTTTCCCAAATCCACCAGACATTGACCCAGGCGATAGACGGTGGCCGCATAGTCTTCATCGAGAGGATCGAGGCCCTCCATTTTCGGGATGATGCTGATCGCCTCTTTGCACCGGCCCAGGTTCATGAGAATCAGTCCGAGGTGCTGCTTGGCGAGGGGGTCCATCGGATTGAGGAGCAGGAGTTGCCGATACATCGGTTCGGCTTCCTGATAGCGCCCGGCCTCGAAGAGCGCGTAGGCATCGTGGCGAATCATCGACCAGTCTTTGAGTTGTTTCGGGTTCGCGTCCGGGCTCATCATGGGTGCAAAGCGGCGGCCTCGCTCTGTCGATCCGTAGAACACGGTCAGCAGATTCTTGGCGGACAGCTCCAGCGGGGAACCGGGCGAGACCTGTTGCAACACAGATTGCACCTCGCGATCTGCGCCTTCGTAATCCAAAATGTCGAATCGTGCGCGGGCCATCGCTAGTCGCCAGTTGAGCATGTCGGGTCCCAGCTCCACGGCCTGCTGATAGGACTTGAAGGATTCTTCCAGCCGGTCGAGTTTCCGGAGCTCACGGGCTAGTCGCAAATGGATCAGCGGGTTCTGGGGTTCGATGGCGGCAATACGCTGCAATTCGATGACCGCTTCTTCCACCTGCCCGGAACGAACCAGCACGCTCCACTTAGCCCATCGCACGTCCAGTGCCGTGGGAATACTCGCCAGGACGGTTTCATAGGACTGAAGGGCCGCTTCGGTATGGCGTGAGGTGGCCAGCATGTCGCCACGGAGTTGGTGTAGCGCGAACGCCTGCGGGTTCTCATGAATGCCTTGGTCCAGAATGCCGAGGGCCAGGTCTGTCGTACCCTGCTCCCACGCGGCTTTGGCGCGTTGGGCGACCTGGCTTTCCGAGGGGAGGCCCTGGTCGTTCGCCATGGCTCTGGGTGCGTCGGTCAGCGTGACGGGCAGGAGCAGGAGGAGGAATCCAATGATGTGATAGGTCAGCCGGATGAACGGCTGCGGCGCGCGAACGGGCGAACATGTATGGATCAGCATGAGATAGGTCTCTGGTTGAGGTGAACAAGTCCCTTCCATGGTCAGGCGCGCACGGGTACAGAATAATACCCCACAGCAAGCCTGCTGTGTTCGATTAGAGACACCCTGAGGGAGAAGGATTCGTCGCCCTCAGCGGCCCCAGGCACAATGGATTATCTTACTGTACGATGGCCAGGCTCCGCGAGGTGCCCCGGATGGATCCGGCTGTGAGCGGGGCACGAGGCGCGTCCTGTCGGGAGAGTCCCGGTCAGCCGGTGAATAATGCGGTCACCGAAGCGGTTGTCTCAACGGAGCGGAATCGAATCCGCTTACCGCACGTTGACGAAACGTCCGTGAGCCATGGTTCGAAGCTGATCGATGTCTTCGTGGCGAGTGACCGAGAGCGGCACGGTGCCGGACAATTCTTGAATCAAGAGATCGGTCGTCAGCGGGGTCTTGTAATGTAAGGCCCGGTAGAGTGCGGTGACGACCGCCTGCTCGATTTCCGAGCCGCTGAACCCATCACTGGCGCTGACGATTTTCTCGAGGTCGAATCCCGCGCTGTCCTGTTTGCGGAGCGCAAGGTGGATCTTCCAGATGGCGGCCCGTTCGTGGTCGTCCGGCAAGTCCACGAAGAAGATTTCGTCGAACCGTCCTTTGCGTAGCAGTTCCGGCGGGAGGGAGGCGAGGTTGTTTGCCGTGGCGACGACGAACACCTCCTGTTTCTTTTCCTGCAGCCAGGTGAGAAAGGCGCCGAAGAGCCGGCGGCTCAATCCGGCATCGGCATCTCCGCTTCCGCCGCCGGCCACCATCGCCTTCTCTATTTCATCGATCCAGAGCACGATCGGCGAGAGGGATTCGGCCATCTCGATCGCCTTCCGGAAATTCTTCTCCGATTCGCCGACGAATTTGTCGAAGAGCCGCCCGGCATCGAGTTTGAGCAACGGGAGTTGCCACTCGCGTGCAATGGCTTTTGCCGCGAGCGACTTGCCGCAGCCCGGGACACCCACCAGCATGATGCCGCGCGGCGGCGTCAGGTTGAGCGCCTTGGCTTCTGCCGTGAATCCCACCTTCGCCCGTTCCAGCCAGGATTTCAGATTCACGAATCCGCCCAATTCGAACCGGTTGTCTTCGAGGGGATAATATTCCAACAGCCCGCCGTCCTTGATCGCCTGGACCTTGCGTTTCAGGATGGTCTGTACGTCGGCAGCAGACAGTCTGCCGTCCTCGACGAGGCATTGCGTAATGACCTGCCGGGCTTGATGCAACGTCAATCCCTGCAGGGCGCGGAGGATGGCGTCGGATTCTTGTGTCGAGGGGGTTGCCTGGGTCGGTTTGGAGCCGGCGAGCGAGTGAAGCATGCTCTGCACCACGGTGGTGGAGCCGGGGCGGCGCGGCGACGTTCTCGTACCGAGTGACTGCAGCACACTTTGGAGCATGGATTGCAGTTCATTACGATTCGGCAGCTGCAGGTCGAGCCGGACCGCAATCTGTTCAATGTCGGACGGAAGGACGATGGGATGGCCGGTGAGCACACAGGTCGTACGAGAACGGCCGAAATGATGACTGACTTCCCGTAACTGGCGGGCCACAGCGGCGTCCTGCAGGTGTGGCGCAAGATCTTTGAGCCAGAACAGGGCCTCGACGGTCAGTCCATTGAGGTGTTGAAGGACAGCCAGAGGGGTGGCCGTCATCTTGTTGATGCTCTGCCCCTCGTCCTGCCTGGTGAGGCCTCTGGTAATCGACCATTCGAACAGCGGCATGCGTTCCTGCGCCGCCACGGATTGAAGCAACGCCAGCACTCGCTCTTCTTCGACCGTCTCGACGACGATCAGGGGGTGGCAGGAGCGAATCAGTGTGCGGAGATCATGCACGCTCGTCGAGAGTGACATAGGAGTGAAATGCTAGCACGAGGGTTTCACCCCACCAAGCAAAGGGGCGATTGTGACCGGACGGGAAGATGAGCGTAGGGACAGACGCTCATGGCCGATAGCTGATGATAAATAGTGGGAAGGACACTGGCGAGAGTTTGTTCATATTGTGCGGATCAAATTGACAGGTGATTCCACTGAGGCAACAATCACCTGAGCAGAAGAATTCTTTGGAAGGGAATTGGGATGACATCTAATCCGGAAAATCCCTGCGACGACGAAGACAAGCCGGCGCCTCGGATCGCTACATTCTGGCGACGTATTGGAGCTGCTGTGGTGGATGCATCCCTCCTTGGCGCGATCGGAGCGTGTCTAGGTTTTCTGTGGTTCGATCAGTTGGCCGCACTCGGACGAACGGGGCGATTCATTGGTGGTGCCATTGCATTGGTGTATTTCGGCACGTTGAACAGCCGAATTGGACAGGGGCAGACTCTCGGCAAACGTCTCCTGAAGATTCGAGTCACAGATGCCAAGGCCGCGCTGGTTAGCCTACCTCGCTCGGCTTTCCGTGCGACGATCTTATTGTTGCCAGTAGCGCTCAATGGAATGCCCGTGCCTGCGGGGGAACATGAGCAACTTTGGGGCATTGTTCTCAGTATCTTGATTTTTGGTGTCAGTGTGGCAACTGTGTATCTCTATTGTTGTAATCGACGGACAAGACAATCCATTCACGATTTAGCGGGTGGAACATTTGTGAGGAATGCGGAGAGCACTTCAGAGATTCATGAGGAAATTTGGAAGCCCCATTTTGCAATCACTGGGGGGCTTTGTCTTGCAGTGCTTGGGGGAGTGTTGATGCCTCACACTTCTGAACAGCCTGAGTTCATGCAACAGCTGGTTGAGGCACGACGGCTTGTTCAGTCTGCAGTGCCGGGTGCCGAAGTCTCCATGCAGCGGGGCACAACCAAGGCCAGCACTGCAGCGACCGGGCAGACCTCTACCTCATGGATTCTTGTCGGCGTGTCTATGTGGGTAAAACCAGAAAATTTTGAGAGGGTGGCGGACCAAATTGCCATGGCGATGTTTGAGCCGCCGTCCGGCATTCGTGATGTTGGGCAGGTGTCGATAGTGGTTTCCTATGGCTACGACATCATGATCTCACATGTACGAACAACAAAAACGTTCGCGCATTCTCATCGGGAATGGTTGAAGCGACTCAAGAGAGTCGAGCCAATTAGTGCCGGGTCCCCAGGATAGTCGCCGATGGCTAATAGCGATAGCGTCGAGTGGGATAGGAAGTTCGACGATCCGTGCTTCTTCCGAGCTACAAGCTATTTCCCATCGGTTCTTAACTCCGGCTACCAGCCCAACTAGGGTCAGGGTCTCCGTTTAAGTTGTTGAAGGAAGGCTGTGACGGAAAGGATGTCGACCGATTCGACGTGATGAAGGCTGAGGAGATCGTCGTCGCCTCTCACGAGCCATCGGACGCCGGCGGCCACCGCGCAGGTAATGAACTTGGCATCGTCCGGGTCGCGTAAGTCGGGAATGTTCGTTGGGACCGCAGTCACCGTTTCAATGAAGGGGATCAGCTCTTCTTCCAGTAGCCCTCGTATCTCGGTATTCGTCAGCTTGAATTTTGGATAGGCGAGGACGCGGATATAATTCGTCGAGGATAGGAGCGGATACGACCGGACGAAGCCGGCCGGATTGCCAGGCAGAAATAAGTCGTGATGGTGACCCAGAGAATAGCAATGCCGAGACGACGACATTCGTGTCGAGAACGGCTCGAATCACCGGCGGCGACGTCCTCTCGCCCAGGCAATGGCGCGATCCATGTCTTTCATCTCGATCCCGAGCTCTTTGATTTTCTGGCGAACCGCTGTGAGGCGCGAGCTTGGTTCTGCCATGGTCATCGGCTCAGTATCAGGACTCCGCCCTTGGCCGTGACATCAAAATAGTCGGTTTCAGGAATATCTTGCAACGCTTTCTTGGGCAATGTCACCTGATTCTTCGATGTTTTCTTTGCCAACATGGGGGACCCTCACTACAAAGTAAGGATATCTTACATCCTGGCATCCTGGCAAGGCGGCTCTTTTTCCGCCTAGGCGTCGTTCTCCGTGAGGCAGCGACCGAGGCCCTGCTGTTCGGCGAGATGGTAGGCATAGTGCAGGGCCGCCAGGTTCGCAACCCGTTCTTCAGCCTCTTCGCGACTGTCTGAATAGATGATCTGCAGTCCGAATCTGGCCGTCAGGGCATCCAGAAAATCCACCATGCCGTTTCGGTGGTATTGGCCGAGCCGCCCTCCGCCGCTGTTGTATTGAATAGCGCCTTCGATCACTAGAAAGCGATGCGGGTATGCGAGAAGCGGTTCGAGCTCACGGAGAAAGCGCGGACGATTGTCGGACGGGTTGGAGAAGATGGTGTTGAACTCCTCTACGCGACGGCGTTCCACGCAAAAAATGGCCGGGGCTTCTGCAATCGCATAGTCACCGGCCGGCAGTGTCTGTGTGATCGTTCCGGCGATGCGCACGAGTCCCTTGAATTCGTACGGCAGATGTTCGCGGCTGTCGACCAGCATATGGATGGCCGGCACCATGATTTTGGGATGACTGAACCGGGTGACGTTCAGCATCGTTTGGGGCCCGCGCAGTTCCTGGCGCGGTCGTGGAGCGGCTTGCGGACGGGGCGTCGGCGAGGGGCGTGGAGGCGGTGTCGGTGATGAGGGATGTTGTCTGCCGGCGTCGTACCGGGCGCGGGCTGCGGGGTCGCTGAGGGTCTGATAGGCCTGGTTGATCAGCTGCGTGCGGGCCTCGGCTTTCCGGTGCAGGGTCGGCGAATGCACAAAGCGATCGGGATGCCAGACCTGCATGTGTTCATGCCAGGCTCGCTTGATCTCCGCGTCTGACGCGCCGGGAGAGAGTTCCAGGATGGCGTAGTAGTTCGTGGTCCGTTCGTCCCGCATGCGGTGTCCCTGATCAATGTGATGAAGTGTAGCGGAGTGCGACGGCGAAGCGCTAGCCCGCATGATCGGGGTCGGCATGGGTTGGTGGATGGATTCAGCGCGCGCATTGCGGGTTCGGCATTGTGGGAAAATTGTCGACGGTGTATCGTAGGTCAAGGCAGGTTATTCCTTCTGTAGATTCCATCGGAGGCGATGCTCATGATTTTGGTTACCGGCGGTGCCGGCTATATCGGTTCGCACACCTGTGTGGAACTGCTCAACGCCGGCTGTGCAGTCACGGTCTTTGACAATTTTTCCAACAGCCATCCCGAAGCGTTGGCTCGTGTGGAACGGATTACCGGAAAATCTCTGCGCGTGATACGCGGGGATTGCCGTGATCGCGCAGCCCTGGTAGCGGCCTTGCGTGAGTCCCGGGCGACGGCGGTGATTCACTTCGCCGGTCTGAAGGCGGTGGGGGAGTCGGTGCAGCAGCCCATGGCCTACTATGACAACAATGTCGTCGGGTCACTACGCCTCTTGGAAGCCATGCGGGAGTGCGGTGTGCAGCGGCTGGTGTTCAGCTCCTCCGCCACAGTCTATGGCGATCCGCAACGGCTGCCGCTCACGGAGGACCATCCGTTGTCGGCCACGAATCCCTACGGCAGGACGAAGTTGATGGTGGAGGAGATTCTGCGCGATGTCCAGCGTAGCGATGCC
>RRZU010800119.1_pt1 | contig 10218 bp, 7 predicted proteins | sample 2165561 | NCBI WGS metagenome assembly RRZU01 (sample SAMN10456909, study PRJNA506462) | wastewater metagenome | isolation source: wastewater sludge | place: USA: Moscow, Idaho
AAGCGGTTCTGCGTGAACACGCCCGCAGCATGACTCCCCTCGGACAGTTCCATCACCAGCACATCCTTGCGCCCGGGCGTCTTGACGCCAGCCGAACCGATGCCGAGCCTGACACCGGGAACGGGATGAAGTTGGGCGGGATTGAGCGGGGGCAGATTCACTGGCATGACGAAACCTCGGGCAAATTAAAAAAACCACCAATTGTAAACACTGGCGCGTCCCCGCGGTACATAAAAAAGCCGGAATCGGGGGCATCGCACAGCCATGAAGTGCTGCTAATATGTTGAAAACTAAAACTCCTTTTCCGGAACACCCATGCGCTGGCCGGCCCTTTTCCTGCTATGCCTTTACCTGCCGATTGCGTCGGCAAAAAACATTCTGGTGGTTGAAAGCTACCACGCCAGCTTCAAATGGGATCAGGACTACCGGCGTGCGCTTTCCGAAGCTTTGACGCCTGGCCACACTCTGGAATTCTTCGAGATGGACACCAAACGCCTGCCGGTGGAAAAACACGCGGCAATGGGCCAAAAAGCTGTCGCGAGGATAAAGGAAAGCACGCCGGCCCTGGTCGTCATGGGGGATGACGCCGCGTTGAAGCATGTCGGTCCGGAGCTTGAACGACTAGGAATACCCGGCGTCTATCTGGGAATCAACAACAACCCGCGCAATTACGCCCGCGAAGGCTACAGCTACATCACGGGCGTGCTCGAACGGCCGCTGATCAAACGAAACATCGCATTTATCCAGCAACTTGTTCCGGCGATCCAAAAGGTACAGATACTGTTCGACGGCAATTTTACTTCCGAAGTCATCCGCAACGAGGTTTTCGGGGGCAAGCTGGTCACCAACCTGAACGGCATCCAGATTGATCTGAAAATCTGCAAAACAGCGGATGACTGGGAACGGGCCGTACGGGATGCCAAAAGCAATGGCTACCAGGTCACCGTGGCCGGCCTCTATCAGTCGCTGACCAAGTCCAACAATAGGATCGCCAACGATGAGGACATCATCGCCTGGACTTCGGCGCACACGCCGGTTCCGCTGTTCGCCATCTGGGATTTCTCGGTTGGCCCGGACAAGGCCATCGGTGGACTGGTCATGACCGGCACCGAGCAGGGCAAGGCCGCGGCATCAATCGTGCGCAAGATTCTGGAAAACAAGAGACCTCGAGCCAGAATCTTCCCCCAAACCACGGCCTTGGGCAGCTTTGTATTCAGTCGCAAGCAGCTTGCCCGCTTCGGGATCAGGCTCCCAGCCGAGATTGCCAACCGGGCCGAGCTGATAGACTGAGTCCATGCCTTGGCCCGGTGCAAAATCAGAGCTGGAACCTTGATGCCGCTGCGTGCAATTCCCTGGCCAACTCGTCGAGCCGACGTACCTGCTCATGAGTCGAGTTCACCGCCGCATCGGATTCTTCGACCATCTGGGCAATCCGCTCGATATTGCCGGCGATGCTATTGCTGGCCTGGCTTTGCTCTTGCGCGGCATTGGCAACTTCGCGAGTCTTTTCCAGCGAGGTCTGCGTGCCGGCGCTGATTTCGCGCAACGCTTCAGCAGCCTGTTCGGCCATCTGCACGCCGAGTCCGATCTGGTCACGCACATTATCCATGCGCATGGCGGCCTGATCCGTGTCGTCCTGGATTGCGCGTATCGTGTTCGCAATGTCCTGCGTTGCCCCCGCAGTACGTTCGGCGAGTTTCCGAACCTCGTCCGCGACCACCGCGAAGCCGCGTCCCTGTTCGCCCGCGCGCGCAGCTTCAATCGCAGCATTCAGCGCCAGCAGGTTGGTCTGGTCGGCAATATCCTTGATCACATTGCTCATCTTGTCGATTTCGCGCGAGCGGTCGACCAACCCGCTGATCAGCTCGGCCGTACCCGCCACGTCGCCGGAAATATGACGTATCTCGTCGGCAGCGCTCACGGCAAGCTTTTCGCCTTCGCGGGCCAAGTCGGATGCCGTGCGCGAATTGGTTTCGGTCTCCCGCGCACTAACTGAGATATGGTTGATGCTGACCGTCATCTGCTCGACGGCCGCTGCGGTCGAAGACGTGGCTTCCGCGCTCATGCGCGCGCCGCGACCGACCTGTTCCATCTCCTGAGTCAATTCGCTGGCGGAAGTCTTGAGTTGAGCGGAAGCCAGATTGAACCGCTCGACCATGCCGCGTAGTCCGTCCTGCATCCTGCGCATCGAGCCGAGCAGGCTTTCTTCAGCGCCGCCAAGCACTTCGATTCGGTGCGAGAGATTCCCGCTGGCAATACCGTTGGCGATCTCGGCCGCATACTGCGGCTCACCACCAAGCTGACGACTGATCCTGCGCAACATGCCTAGCGCCAGCACCGCCATCGCCACCAAAAGTACGCTGCCGATCGAAAGCAGTAATATGGCTTTCTGCCAGAAGGCCGTGTTGATGTCATCAATGAAAAAACCCGTGCCAATCACCCAACCCCATGGTTCATACAAAGAAACGCCATTGAGTTTAAGCGAATTAGTCTTTTCTCCTGGCTTGGGCGTCAGGATCTTTACTACTCCCATCTTATTTATTTTGAGCGCGGCAGCATAAATCTCAGAAAGCGTACGACCATCAGGTTGCTTGTCCGTATCTACCGAGCCAATTTTCTTTGTAGGATGAACCAGAATAATGTTATCCACGGAGCGGACAAAAATATAATTGCTTTTATCCCGGAACTTCCCGATTGCGATCTTGGCCTGCGCTTGGGCTTCCTCAAGCGACATCTTGCTGCTCTGCACCTGTCCCTGGTAGTAATCGGCAAGGTTGTTCGCCATCTTGAGCAGGGTGTGAATCTGGCCCTCCCGCTCATTCAGCAACTGCACCCGCAACGAATACAGGGCTACTGTCGAAACTGACGTCAATGCCAGCAACGCCGTCAGAACAATGATCCAGATACTGGTTTTTAGCTTCATGATTCTCTCTCCGGGGAGGACATGCAATTCCCTGCAATCCAGTCATGCACCATTACAGGCTCCTTTTTTGCACCATAAAGGGTATCAACAGAAAACGCAATGAAACTTGACGCGAACGGTCAGTAACGCAACAACAGACGCCGAACGGGCGCTGGCAGGCCGAGAGCTTCGATGTCCTCTCTCCTGAACCAGCACGCAGCGGCATCGTTGAGACCTGAAGCCCCCTGTGTTCGCCCTGGCAGCGGCGTAATTGTCAGGCGAAAGTGAGTAAATACATGAATAAAATCCTCGCCGGCCGGCTCGAAATTGACCTCGAGCCCATAGCGCACGCGGCACAGTTCCGCAGCGGACAGCGTATCGGGCGCTTCCGGCAGGCTCCACAATCCGCCCCATATGCCAGCAGGAGGGCGGCGCTCAAGCAGAATCCGTCCCTCATGTCCGATCAGCAGTAGGGTGGTATGGCGCTCGGGAATCAATTTCCGCGGCTTGGGCGCCGGCAGGCTGGTCTGCCGGCCAGCCTGCCGTGCGACGCAGTCGTCAGCCAGCGGACACTCGGCGCAGCGCGGCTTGCCGCGCGTGCAGACAAGGCTGCCCAGATCCATCAGTCCCTGCGTATAGGCGGTAATGTCGCCGGCCGGCAACAGCGATTGGGCAAGTTGCCACAAGCGGTTTTCGACTGTTTTTTCACCCGGCCAGCCCTCGACTCCCGCCCAGCGGGCGAGCACCCGCTTGACATTGCCATCGAGAATCGCGGCACGTGCTCCGAAACTGAACGCCGCAATGGCCGCGGCAGTCGAACGGCCGATGCCGGGCAGTTCGACCAGCAGTTCCGGTGTAGACGGAAATGCGCCGCCGAAACGGTCAATGATCATTTGTGCGGCGCGGTGCAGATTACGTGCCCGGCTGTAATAGCCGAGCCCGCTCCAGGCAGCCAGCACATCATCAAGCGGCGCTTCGGCAAGGCTTGCCACGTCGGGAAACCGCTCGAGAAAACGCAGGAAATACGGAATCACGGTTGCGACCTGCGTCTGCTGCAACATCACTTCGGATAGCCAGACTCGGTACGGATTCGGCGTTTGCCAGGGCAGGTCATGCCGGCCATGCGCGCGCTGCCAGTCAATCACGCGCGAAGCAAAAGTACTCACTTTTTCTGCTTGGCGACGGGTTTGCGCAAGGTCTTTGCCTTCTTCGCCTCCGTCGCTTTTTGTTTATCGGCGCGCTGCTTCTCGGCCTGTTGTTTTTGCAATTTCTGCTTTTCGGTGATCTGCTCCTTCAGGCTCGCGTAGTCGACCTTGTACTCAGGCGAAGCCAGCAAACCGAAGAACTGGATAGGCAGATGCAGCCCCGCAATGTCGGCAAGCTCCGGAACCTTGGGGTTGGCGCTGGCCTTGACGGCATAATCGAGCGTGCCCGCGCCGAGATCGACATTACCGCTACCGGTAAGCCTCAGGACGCCGGCGCTCACGGCCAGATCGTCGTTGGTCGCCACGCCATGCCGCAACGCCATTGACGCTTGCAGCTCGCTGAAATGCGTGCGCGCATCGAGGCTGGCCGCTGACACAGGCGGATTTTCGCCATTGATCAGGCGCAGTTGGCGAGTTGCCGCGCGCAGCACGGCCTCGACGTCGATGCCGCGCATCGCGCCCTTGCTCAACTGCATGCGCACACTGCCGCCGGCGGTGCGGCGCAGATCGGAGATTTTCCTGCCGACCGCTGCAACATCGAGATCCAGCGAACCTCGCCCCTCGAAGCGGCTGGTTCCCAGCGCATCCGCGAGCAGCGGGTTAATATTCATGCCGCTCAAGCGCTGCTGGATCCGGAAAGCCGGTGCATGGCGGTTGGCGTCGACCTCAGCGCGACCGGTCAGCTGTCCTTCATAGAGCGTCGCTGACAGCGGGTCGAGCACAAGCTTGCGCTTGCTGGCTGACAGTCTGAATGCCAGATCATTGACATGCAGCTTCTGCAGTACGAGTTCGCCGATTCGCACCGAGCCTTCCGCCTCGAGTCGGGAAAGCCACCACAGATCAAACGGCTCCTGAGGGTCAATGGATTTGGCGTTGGCGGCAACCGCCGGCAGATACGGGGAAAGGTCTAGCCGCGCCAGATCAAGATCGACGCGATAGCGTGGCGAGACGAAGTCGTCCATGCGCAATACGGCGCTGACCGGCGCATTGTCGAGCTTGCCGCGACTGGCAAGATCGAGCGCCTCCTGCCGCACGTCGAGCCGTCCCTCGCCCTGCAGATCGAACGGAATCGCGCCGCGCGGCAGACTGCGGTTGCCATAGCTGCCGGTCAGGCGATAGCCGGGCAAGGTGATCTGCGCGCCCTGACGCAATTCGAGCGGACTGGCAAAGGACAACACGAAGTTCTGTTCCGGGCTATCGACCTTGGCGCCGATCGTCGCCGCGTCGGCGCGCAACAGTCCGTGCTGCGCACCCGCCAGCGCCGGAATTTCGATCGTCGTCGCGATGCTGCCGTTCGGACTTTGCATCGAGGTCGCAAGCTTGAGCCGGTTCAGGGCAAGGTGATTCTCGTTCATGCGGATTTCCGGCAGATCGAGATCAAGATTCCATTTTTGCCCGGCGCGAACCATCGAGCCCTTGAGTTTCAGCTCGCCGCCGGTCAGTCGCAGTGGCTGCCAGCCATAGACCAGATTGCCGGTCGCACCGAGATGGCCTTCGCTGATCCGCCATTGCGGCGCACTGGCGCCCTGCTGCCTGAGCGACAGCGCGAGATCGGCCACCAGCAGGCGTTTTTCCTTCTCGTTGTAGCGCATCGCCGCTGTGGCGCTGAGTTCCCCCTGCCAGTCGACCGGCTTGTCTTCCTGACCAACGATCAATGCGCCATGCGCGGACAGCTTGCCGTTCTTCGGATCGGCAAGATTGTCGAGATCGAGCGTCAGACGGGAAAAGCGTGCCGAATTGCCGACGAATTCATCGGAAAACCTCAGTTCGGCCGAGTTGAAATGCAGCTCCTCGATGCCGAAACGCACGCGCTGCGAACCTTTTTGCGCCAGAAGATCCTCGAAATTCAGCGTTCCGTCCTCGCTGCGCAGCACGGTCAGTTGCGGACGCTCGAACTCGAGTTCGCGCACGACCAGCTCGCGACGCAGCAGCGGCCAGAACGCCAGTCCGACACGAACGCTGTCGGCGCGGGCAAAAATCGCCTTGCTGTCCGGTTCGGAAAGCGAGATATCTTCGAGCAGCAACGCAGGATGCGGCAACAGCACGATCCTGGTTTGCCCGCGGATCTCGAGCGTGCGGCGGGTTTCACTAGCCATGCGCAAGGCCAGCTCGGCACGCAACGGATCCAGCGAGACAAAATAAGGCACGATGCCGGCCAGCGCGGCCAGGGTCACGCAAAGCAGCAACGCGATGCGGAAGGGACGATTGTGTCGCCAGTCCATGCTCAACAATTTCGGTTCGGATAATCGGTCGATTATGCGCAGATTGGCCGGAAAATCAAAGTAGCGCATTGCATTGCGCCTGAATTCAATCCATGCCCGTCACGAAGGAAACCGCTGAAATATTCCTGCAGCATGCGCCGCCTAAGCTGGTTCTCGCCCAATATCGCCCGCGAAGGAGCCATGCATGCGCATCACGCTTGTCGGCACTGGTTATGTCGGACTCGTCACCGGCGCCTGTCTGGCCGAGTACGGCAATGAAGTGGTCTGTCTCGATCTCGACCCCGGCAAGATCGATCTGCTCAAGCGGGGCGTTATCCCGATCTTCGAACCGGGGCTTGAGGAAATGGTCAGGCGCAACGCGGCGGCCGGAAGGCTGCATTTCACGACCGACATCCGCGAAGCGGTCGAACACGGGCTGATCCAGTTCATCGCGGTCGGTACGCCGCCCGGCGAGGACGGTTCAGCGGACCTGAAGCAGGTGCTCGCCGCCGCGCGCAATATCGGCAGGCACATGAACGAATACAAGGTCGTCGTCGACAAATCGACGGTGCCGGTCGGCACTGCGGACAAGGTCGGCAAGGCGATCGCGGCGGAGCTTGCCGCACGTGGCGCAGACATCGGCTACTGCGTCGCATCGAATCCGGAATTTCTCAAGGAAGGCGCAGCGGTCGAGGACTTCATGCGCCCGGACCGCATCGTGATCGGCAGCGGGGACGCGCAGGGACGCGAGCTGCTGCATGGTCTGTACGCCCCGTTCGTCCGCAACCACGACCGCATCCTGCACATGGATGTGCGCTCGGCCGAACTGACCAAGTATGCCGCAAACGCGATGCTGGCAACGCGCATCTCGTTCATGAACGAACTCGCGAATCTGGCCGAAACGCTCGACGCCGACATCGAGCATGTGCGGCGCGGAATCGGCTCGGACCCGCGCATCGGCTATCACTTCCTCTATCCGGGAATCGGCTATGGCGGATCGTGTTTTCCGAAGGACGTGCAAGCACTGCAGCGCACCGCGCAGGAACACGGCCGACAGCTCGCGATCCTGCATGCGGTCGAAGCGGTGAACCAGGCGCAAAAGCATGTGTTGACGGAAAAGATCGTCCGCCATTTCGGCGCGGACCTGCGCGGCCACCGCTTCGCGCTGTGGGGACTTTCGTTCAAGCCGAACACTGACGACATGCGCGAAGCGCCGAGCCGCAGCGTGATCGCGGACTTGCTCGCGCGAGGAGCATCGGTCTGCGCCTACGACCCGGTCGCAGGCGAAGAGGCGCGCCGCGCGATCGGCGACAAGGCCGGGCTCGACTACACCGACAGTCCGAAACAGGCGCTCGAAGACGCCGATGCGCTGGTGATCGTGACCGAATGGAAAGAATTCCGCAGCCCGGACTTCGACGAAATGAAAACACTGCTGAAAAAGCCGGTGATCTTTGACGGGCGCAACCTGTACGAACCAGAAAAGCTGGCCACGGAAGGATTCGGCTATTTCCCGGTCGGGCGCAGACAGGCGGATTACAACGCATGCCGTAGGGCGCAATAAGCGCCGCCAAGGGTTCGTTGGCACACTCACCGCATGGATTACCGACGCATCTGGCAACCGGGCGGGACTTATTTCTTTACGGTGAACCTGCTCCGGAGGCACGAAAACGATCTGCTGGTCCGGCATATCGCCAACCTGCGGGAAGCCGTGGCGCGGGTGCGCCGGGATCATCCGTTTCATATCCACGGCTGGGTGGTATTGCCCGACCACCTGCATTGCGTGATCGAATTTCCGGCCAACGATGCCGACTTTGCCAATCGCTGGCGACTAATCAAACAATATTTTTCCAAATCCCTGCCGGCTAACGAATATCGCTCGGCGGTACACCAAGCCCGGGGCGAGCGGGAAATCTGGCAACGGCGTTACTGGGAACACCTGATCCGCGATGAAGCCGACTTTCGGGCGCACATGGATTACGTGCATATCAACCCCTTCAAGCACGGATTGGTCAAACGCGTGGCCGATTGGCCGTATTCGACTTTTCATCGTCTGGTGACGCAGGGAATTTACCCCGCCGATTGGGTCGGCACAGGTAACTTGCTTGCGGAATACGATGATTGATCCCTCATCTTCGGCGCAATGCCCTGCGGTTATTGCGCCGAACGTAACGCCAGCATGTGGCGCAATGCGTGGTGCTTATTACGCCCTATGGTTTTATGTTGCCTACAACCGATTGTTCGGCGGGTTACGCCTTTGGCTAACCGCGCCCTGCGGTTGGGCGCGACCTCGTGACACGCAGCGCATTGCGCCGCGCCCCTCACTCCCGCCCTGCCCGGTCCCGGGCACACTGCCATGCAACGCGACCACTGCGAGCCCCGCGCATACGCGACCATTGCAGCGCCTCGTGACGGACTGCCTCATCCCAGCGGGCAAAACCCAACTTGGCGAGCCAGATCTGCGCGGCGGCCAGATACGCTTCCTGATCCATCGCGTAGAAAGTCAGCCACAGGCCGAAGCGTTCGGACAGCGCGAGCTTTTCCTCGACGCTGTCGGCCGGGCGCACTTCCTCGCCGTGGTATTGGGTCGCCATGTTCTCGGCCATGTATTCGGGAACCAGATGGCGGCGGTTCGAAGTCGCGTAGATCAGCACGTTCGACGAGGTCGCAGCGATCGAGCCGTCGAGCACGGTCTTCAGCGCCTGGTAGCCGTGGTCGCCTTCCTCGAAAGACAGGTCGTCGCAGAAAATCACGAAGCGCTCGGGGCGCGCGTACAACCTCTCGATGATGTCGGGCAGATCGACGAGATGCACTTTTTCGACCTCAATCAGACGCAGCCCGTCAGCGCGGAAAGCCTGCCAAACCGCCTTGACCAGCGACGACTTGCCGGTGCCGCGCGCACCGGTCAGCAGCACATTGTTCGCGGTTTTTCCGGCGACGAACTGGCGCGTATTTTCGAACAGCCGCGTCTTCTGGTCGTCAACGGCGGCCAGGTCATCCAGGCCGATCTCGTGCGGATGCAGCACCGCCTGCAAGTAGCCGCGTCCGTTCGCGCTGCGCCAGCGGTAAGCCTGCGCGCTCCAATCTACCGAAGGCGGCGTCGGCGGCAACCAGGCATTCAGGCGGGACAGCAGTTCGTCGAAACGGGCAATCAACTGATTATTCATAAGTATTTGATTTATATGATATTTTTACAAGATCACTTACCGGATCGGCTGAAATCCCCGGCAAAGAACTGCGAAAACGCATTGGGCGTCAGATGCCGCGCCAAAGCAGCATGAACCTCTGCCGCAGTCAGTCTTTTAATCCGTGCCTCGAAATTGCGCACGCGATCCCAGCTCTGACCGTAATACAGGTTCGCGGCCAGAATGTAAGCCAGATTGCCATCCTGCGCACGGGACATTTCACCATTTCGCACAATCGCGTTCTGCGCATCGGCCACTTCCTGCGCGCTGAAGCCCTCCCGCTGCGCACGTTCGATCTCTTCGCGGAAAGCCGTCTCGACCTTCGCGCGAAACTGCGGCGCATGGATCGCATACGCATCGAAACTACCGCTCTGCTCAACGCGGCTCGCGGAAAAACCCGCGCCGACGCTGTAGGAAACGCCCTCCTGCTGACGCAGCCGGTTCGCCAGGCGCGAACTGATAAAGCCGCCGCCAAGGATCTGCGCGGCAACGCGCAGCGCCGGATAGTCCGCGTGGCGCTCCCCGACCGGAACGCGCAACGCGGCGCGGAACACCGCATTTTGTTTTTCCGGCGTTTCCATGACCTGTTTCACCGCCGCAACCGGACGATACGGCTGCGGCAGCCGTTGCCACGGCTCAGTGGAATTCCAGTTGCCGAACAACTCGCCGAGCAACGCCTTGACGGGTTCCGCGTCGAAATCGCCGACCGCGGCGAACTGCGCATGACT
>RRZU010529678.1_pt1 | contig 10217 bp, 5 predicted proteins | sample 2165561 | NCBI WGS metagenome assembly RRZU01 (sample SAMN10456909, study PRJNA506462) | wastewater metagenome | isolation source: wastewater sludge | place: USA: Moscow, Idaho
AAAGAAATATTTTATCAGATATTAGAAGAAGTGATATAATAAAGGCTAAGCCTGTAAAGCATTTTTCAAAAATTACAGACCCATATATTTTAAAAGAGTTAATTGAGTCTATTTATAATTATAATGGTGGTTACTCTTTACGAAATGCATTAAAGCTAGTTCTACATATTCCATTAAGAGCAGAGAATTTATGTAGTTTAAAATGGGAATATATCAATTTTGATAAAAAACTTTTAACTATTCCTAGAGAATTGATGAAAGTAAAAGATTTGAATTTTGATGATTTTAAAATGACTTTAACTGATGAAGTTATAAATATTTTAAAAGAACAACAACTATTTACAGCTCATCAAGAGTGGATTTTTTTAGGAACAAATAATCGTGACCCAATAAATAATGAAAGTCCAAATAGAGCATTACAAAGAATGGGATTTAATGATGATAAAAACGGTCGTAAAATAAGACTTCATGGTTTTAGAGGTACGTTTAGAAGTATGATAGAAACTTTAGATATTGAAAATAAATTTAGCTTTGAAGTTAAAGAAAGAGCTTTAGACCATCAAGAAAATTCAAAAGTAGTTAGAGCTTATGCACATAAAAGTGATTATATAAATCAACTAATTCCATTAATGAATTTTTGGAGTGAGTATATTTTAAGTTTAAAGTATTAATCTTACTTAATAAATACGCTATTTAAACTAGTAATTCATGTATAATATAATTTTAAATATAAAATTATATTATTACATTTGCACTCTCATTTTCTTATATATTTTTTTAATTGATCAGGACAAACTTACTAGATAGAAATATCATTTTGGAATAATTCACTAATTAATTTATCGATTATATGCTAATTTGTTATTTATAAAAATAAACTTATAAAACAGTTTGAGATAACTATAGGGTGAATATAATTAGATTCTAAGAAAAGGTGTTTTATAAAATAATATATTAAGAAATAGTCTTATATGTAAAATAAGGTTATTATAATGCTAAAATAATTAAAATACAATTAGATAAATTAGAAATTATATTAAACTTTTAAGGAAATAGATGGTAATTAGTGATTTAATAAATCTTGGTATAGAAAAAAAATTAATAAAATTTGATGATGACAATGACCCAAAAGTTATAACATATATAAATCAAAACAAATTTCGTAATTATAAAAATCCAGAAGAAAAAATACAAGTACAAACTTTTTTAAAATTAATTTTAGAATATAAATATCCTGTTGAAAATATTGAAATGTTTGTTACAGTTCAAATGGGTGTAGCAAAAAAAGAAGCTGATATTATTGTTTATAATGATAAAGAACATTTATCTCCTTATATTATTGTTGAGTGTAAAAAAGAAGAGATTTCTGAACTAGAATTTAAAACAGCAGTAAATCAGGCTTTTAGTTATGCAGTTACAGAAGGTGCAAAGTTTGTATGGACAACATCAGGTATCAAAGATGAATATTATCAAGTACCAAAGAAAAAGCCAAAAGATAGAATTACAATTGTAGATATTCCATCTTTAGGTGAAAAATTTGTTCCAAAATTCAAATATGTAAAAGGTGACCCTAAATATCATGAATTAGAGATTGTAACAGAAGATAATCTTACAAAAAGATTTAAACAAGCACATAATGCACTTTGGGCAGGTGGAGAATTAAATCCTAGTGAAGCATTTGATGAGTTAGATAAACTTATATTTTGTAAAATTTGGGATGAGAGAAATTGTGCAAGAAAAGAACCTTATAAATTTCAAGTTATCCCATATATTCAATTAGATAAAGATGGAGAAGAAGAAGAAAATAAAAAAATCACAAATAAAAATCTTCTTGACAGAATAAATGAACTTTATGCACAAGGTGCAGCTAAAGACCCAGAAGTTTTCAAAGATGGTATTAGACTAAATGCTGATAAAGTTCGTACCGTTGTGGGATATTTAGAGGGAATAAATCTAAATAAAACAGACTTAGATAGTAAAGGAAGAGCATTTGAGACTTTTATGGGGTCATTTTTTAGAGGTGATTTTGGACAATATTTTACACCAAGACCTATCGTTAAATTTATTGTAGATGTTTTACCTATAAAAAAAGATAGCTACGTGCTTGATACTTCATGTGGAAGTGGTGGGTTTTTGCTTCATGCCCTTGATAAGGTAAGACATTTAGCAAATAAAGAATATCCAAATTATAAAACAGATATTGAAGATGCAAAAGACCATCATAAATATTGGCATGATTTTGCAGAGTATTATTTATATGGAATAGAAATAAATGAGCAAATAGCAAGAACAGCAAAAATGAATATGATAATTCATGATGATGGACATACAAATGTTATCTCTTGTGATGGCTTACTTCAAATCACTCCTGAACCTGAGCCTTTGCATGAAACAGATGAAGAAAGAGAAGCTAGAAAAACAAGAAATGAAAATACCATACAAAAAAAGGGTAGAAATGATAAGTTTAAAGAAAATCATTTTGATTTTATTCTTACAAATCCACCATTTGGCTCATCTGTAAAACAAACAGAAAAAGCATATTTACACCAATATGGTTTTGGTATGAAAGAAACAGATTGGTTGGACACTTCCAATGGAGTTAGAAAAGGTAGAGAAAATCAAAGTACAGAAGTACTTTTTATAGAACAAGCATACAAATTTTTAAAAACAGGGGTAGGAATATTAGCTATTGTTATACCTGATGGGATACTTACAAACTCTTCACTTCAATATGTAAGAGATAGTATTGAAGAGATGTTTAAAATAATTGCAGTTGTTTCTATGCCCCAAACAGCATTTAGTGCAACTGGAGCAGGAGTAAAAAGTAGTGTTTTATTTCTTAAAAAATACTCTGAAAAAGAAAGTAATAATATTAAAAATCTAAAATTAAAGCTTCAAAGTGACTTGATATCACAACAAAACTTTTGGCAAAAAGTAAAAGTTTTGGAAGATGAAAAAAAACAAAAAACAAAAGATTTAAATAGCCTATACTCAAAAGATAGTCAAGAATTAAAAGATGCAAAAGCAGAACTTAGTAAAGAATATACAGATAAATTATCAAATTTAAAAGATGAAATGAGAGAATTTTACAAAACTTCAAAAGAAGAAGCTTTGAAAAAATATGACTATTATATTTTTATGGCGATTGCCGAAGATATAGGATATGACGCTGTAGGGAAAGAGACAGGTAAAAATGAACTTGAATATATCGCCAAAGAGCTAAAAAAAATCATCGAAAGTCTTTAAAATGGCAGAAAATATTTTTTATACAAAGTTTAGTGAAATAAGTGGGGATAGATTTGATCCTCAAATGGTTTTATATAAAAAATCAACAAATTCATTTAAATACGATACTGTAGCATTGAAAGATTTATTATTATCAAACCCTATGTATGGGGCAAATGAAGCTGGAAGTGAGAGAACAAATAAAAATGAACCTAGATATATTAGGATTACAGATATTGATGAATTTGGTAATTTAAAAGATGGGATGGGTGTAACTGCTAAAATTATTGAAAATAAATATTTTTTAAATGAAGATGATTTGTTGTTTGCAAGAAGTGGTGCAACTGTCGGAAAAGCTTATATTCATAGAAAAAAAGATTATGATTGTTTTTTTGCTGGGTATATGATTAAATTTGTTGTTGATACAAATAAAATTAATCCTTATTTTATATTTCTTTATACTCAACTTGATATTTATAAAAAATGGATTCAAGCAATTCAAAGAGCAGCAGGACAGCCAAATATAAATGCTGAAGAGTATAAATCTCTTCCTATTCCAATTCCACCTACAAACGTTCAGCAAGATATAATAAATATAATTCAAAAAGCCTATAATCTAAAAGAACAAAAAGAACAAGATGCACAAAATAAGCTTAACAGCATTGATGATTATCTTTTAAATGAACTTGGAATAAAACCATTTGGTGATAAAAATGAGAATTTAGAAAACAGAGTATTCTTTAGAAAATTAAGTGAAATAAGCGGGGATAGATTTGATGCAGATTATTATAGGAATCGCTACTATGAAAATATACATTATTTAAATCAAAACAAAAACTTTAAACTTTTAGCTCTTGGTGAAATTTCTCTAAATATTTTTCAAGGAGTAGGACAAAATTTAACTACTAAAAAAGAAAATATTTTATTAAAAGTTAAAAATATTATAAACGACAATAAAATAGACTTCGAGAATGTAGAATTTATAGAAGATATACCCGATACTAAAAAACTAATTAACGGAGATATAATTACACCATTCATAGGTGAAGCTATAAAGAAATATAAATTTTCAGTTTTTAATCAACCACTAAACAATTTTAATTATACTGTTGATAATAATACGGGTGTGATAAGACTAAAAGAAAAATATAATCCTATTTATGTCTCTGCATTCTTTATGTCATCTATTGGAAAAATACTCATCGAACAGCTTTCAGGTGGCGGTGGAGTTCCATTTTTAGGTTCAAATAGTGCTAAGAAATTGCTAATTCCTATTCCAATCATAAACAATGATATAGACTTTGAAAAACAAAATAAAATAGCAAACCATATTCAAAACTTACGAGATGAAGCACAAGCTTTAAAAAATGAAGCAATACAAATTTTTGAAGATGCTAAGAAAGATGTTGAAAAGATGATTTTGGAGGAAAAAAATGAAGTTTAAAGGATTAATAGGCGATGCCCTGGGCTATGTTGTAATTAGAGGATATGCTAGAATTGAAGATATAAAAAAATATTCAAAGGCTAAAGAATACCAAAGAACAACATTAGTACAACATATTGAAGATATAAAGAAATTTTATCATGATGGAAAAAGTCTTTTTTTTCCAGAAATTATTTTATCTTTAGAGTTGAAATTTGATTTTACAAAAAAATCAGATTATACAAGCAATTTGGCTCAAGATATTGTAAATGGGAAAAATTTTAATTCTAATGTAGATAGTACAAAGATTCAACTTCTCAAGCCAAGATATCAAGGTGATATTACTAAAATTGCAAATGTTATTATTGATGATAATGCAGAGGGAATTTTTGGAAGAATTGATGGAAATCATAGACTTGAAGCATTCATAACTACTGAACATTTTGCGCAGGAAGTACCATTTTGTATAGTATTATTTGAGCCAGATAGAATACAAAAACAAGAAAAAACACTTTTTCATAATATCAATTCAAAAGTTGTACCTTTAAAAACTGAAGAAGTTTTGAGTTCTATTATTCTTGATAAAGAAAATTTTAATGATAATGATGTAATCGATGAATTTGGTAAAAGCTATCTTTTTTCAAGAAAAAGAATAGATGAAATAAATATTAAATTAGTAGCTCCAATAATTGCAGAACAGTTAGAAAGTATTAAAATAAGTGCATTTGTAAAAATATTTGAATTACTAGAAAAATATAAACCTCAAACAAATTTAGAAGCATTTATAGAAATAATTAGAAAAGTTGAATTTATTTATAGAAAAAATAAAGCACTTAATTCAAAAATAAATTCATCAGTTTGTACGGTTTTTATTTTTTATGCAATTTATAATCCTGATAAACTTGATCAATTAGAAAATTGGATATTAAAAAATTATTTTCATGAAATTACTGAAATTGAACCTGAAACAATAATTAATATATTTGAAAATTTAACAAAGCATCGAAAATTAAAAATATTTGTTGCTATGCCATATTGGTCTCATGCAGTTGTAAATGAATACAATAAGCTTTTTAAAGAAGCTTTAAAAGAAATAGAGCAAGAAAAAGATATCTTTTATGAGCTATTTCCTATTATGAGACATAGAGGTGCTAGTCAAAGAATAGACCAAAGATTACTAAATCAAATTAAAGAGTGCGATATTTTTGTTGCTGATTTAACAGGAATAAATCAAAATGTTTTATATGAAGTTGGTTATGCTGAAGGTTTAGATAAACCATCATTATTACTTAGAACAGAAGAAGATGATAAAGAAAAACAACTACCTTTTGACATGGCTCAAAGACAGTATATACCATATCCAAAAGGTGCATATTACTCTAATATAAAAGCTATTTTAAAAAATAATTTACCTACAATAATTGATGAATACCAATTGAAAAAATTAAAGAATGTTTAGCGCAATCGCTTCACGAGTATTTATAAGTTTTTATTCATAGGATATTGATAAGTTTAATTTAATAAAAACATGAATATATAGATTTTGATTTTATATATATGCAACAAATATTATTGAATCTTTTTACAGACAATTTAGAAAACTTACGAAAACTAAAGGTACATTCCCAAATGATAATTCGTTACTAAAATTACTGTTTATGGGATTAAAAAATGCTGAACAAAAATGGACAATGCCAATTAGAAATTGGAGTGAGATTTATCCTCAACTTTGTATATTTTTCAGTGAAATTATGGAAAAATACATAAAGTAAGAAAAACAGCTAGAGGTGGTTTACACAGTTTAATTTACAGTCCCCAATGGTAGAGTAATAGTAAATATAGCACAATCTCCAATATTTTTAACTTCTATAGTACCATAAAGTTTATCATTTACTAACATTTTAGCAATAGCTAATCCAAAACCTGAACTCTTTTCTTTTCCTTTTTTTGAAGATGTAAAATAATCAAAAACAGATTCAATAGGATTTATTTTTATTCCTCCAGCATTATCTTTATAATTAATAATTATTTTTGTATTAATTATTTTAGCATCAATTTCTATTCTATTTTCTTCTCTGTCAGAAAATTCTTCTAATGAATTATTAATTAGAATTAAAAAAATATTTGACAAGATGTGTTCAAAGCTATTTATTTTAAAGTTATCTTCTATGTCTAAAATTATTTTTACTTTTTTTAAAATTATTTTCGAATTTAAAATATTAATAATATCCAAAATTAGATTTTTTAATATAAAATCTTCTTTTTCATTTTTAGTTTCATAAAAATTTGAAAATTCATCTATAGATTTTTTCATTAAATCTATAGATTTTTTCATAAAAGGTAATTGTTTTTCAAAAGTTAAAATTAATCTATCTGAATCGTGGTTATAAATTGTTTCAAGTAAAGTTATGGATGTACCTATACTTGTAAGTGGAGATTTCCATTGATGAGAAATTTGACCAATAGCTTGACCAATAGAATTAAATCTAGATTGTTCCAATAAAATCATTTTTGCTTTTATTAGTTCTTCTTGTTCATGTTTATTTTTTAGATAAAGAATAACAACAAGAACTAAAAGATCTATAATATATGCAAATGGAATAAGAAATTTAATTATATCTTCATAAAGTATTAAATTAAATAATCCAAGAGTATTTATAAATACTACTAGGAAAAAAATACTTTTTCCTAAGATATAGTAAATAGCTTCAGATTCTTTTTTTATTAGAGTGAAAATTGCGAAGATGAATAAATAAAAAGTAGAAGATATAAACAAAACTGTAAGAAGCCATGCGTATTTAAAATATTTTTCATTAAAAAATTGAGCATAAGTTAGTAATAATATACAAATAATATATAATAAAATTAGAAAAATTGATATATAAGATGATTTTTTATATTTTTTTCTTTGTTCAAAAAAAGTATAGGTAAATAATAATAAAAATATACCACCAAAAGAAGAACTATTCCATGTTATAAATGTAATAAGTTCTAAATTTAAGTTTATATTTAAAAAATATAATATTCCATGAAAACCATATTGATATAAAAATAAAGAAAAACCAGTAGCAAATACTATAAGATATGATTTATTTTTATATAAGAAAAAACTTAAAATATTATAAAAAGAAAAAATAAGGATTAAACTACCAAAAAGACCTGCAAAATATATTTTTTTAATTTCATTTGAAGAAAAATCGTAAATATTTGATATTCTCCAACCAAGGTTATAAATATAAAAATTTTCTATTTTTGATATTATTATAATAGATTCACTAGGATTTATTGTTAAATTAAAGCTAGAATAAGTACTTAGATTATTTCTTAACTCTTGAGGTCTTAAATCTCCTAAATAAAGGATTTCTGATAATTTGTTATTTCTTAATATATATACATCAATTTTATTCATTCCAGCTAAAGGATTATATAAAGTTATTTCTTTAGTAATATTAGAACTATTTATTAGAGTAGTTTTCGTCCAGAATGGTCCTATTGCTGGACCAATATGCATAATTTTTAAAAGATTTAAATTATCTTTATTTAATATATCTTCATAGGTATATTGATTATTTTCATCATTTATATACTCTATATTATCTAGATTTTCTATTTCATTCAAATTTGAAACATCAAAAGCTTTTGAAAAAAGAGAGGAATATAATATAAATAGCATAATAAATATTTTTAACATTAATGGCTTCTTTTTAGCTTATATCCAATACCTTTTATATTTGATAAAATTTTTTTTGGTAGTTTTAATCTTAATCGGTGGATTATATTTTTTATAGCTTGTTCACTTTTATGATCTAAAGGAGATAAACTATATTCAATAGTATTGATACTTACAATATTATCTAAATTGTTTATTAAAAGTTCTAGTATAATTATTTCACTTTTTGTAAGTTTTATATAAAGATTTTCTTTCTCATCATATATCTCTTTCGTAAAAAAATTATATTTTTTATTTTTATCTAAATTAAAACTAAGTAAGTTTTCTCTTTTTAATTTCTCTATCATTTTTACAAGAGTAGATAACAATTGTTTATACTCTATGGGTTTAATAATATAATCAGTTAATTCTAAGCTTATTGATTTAAGTAATTTTTCTTGATCTGCATAATTACTCATAATAACTAAAGGTATTTTTCTATTTTTTTCTCTTATTTCTTTACACAATTCATAACCATTCATAGTAGGCATAACATAGTCTGTAATTATTAAATTAACAGATTCTTCAGAGTAAATGGATAAAGCTTCTGAACCATTCTGGGCTACAAAAACATTTTTAAAAAAGATTGATAAAGTTTCTTTTATACTATTTCTTAATTCATCATCATCTTCCACTAACAATAAAGTCAAACTTTTTAATAGATCAATATTATTTTCCAAATACAGTTCCTAGGTTATTTTTATTTATATAAAATTTAAAAAGAAATTTCCATAATTTGACAGATTATATAAAATAGTGGCTTAATTAAAAATAACATTTATAGAAATTTTATTTTATTAAATTTTGAAATTATTTTGGTACTTTTGTAGGATATATTATAATAAATAGATTGAGCTATAGGTGGGAGTATAATGATAAAAAAAGTTTCTAAGAATTTAGTTACTTCAGTAATAACATCTTTTATAATAACAGGATGTTCAGTAAAACCAGAGATGATTTCAGAGGAAGAGATAAAACAAGATGTTGAAAAAAGCTTAAATGTTATAAGTAAAGTTGTACAACCAGTTGAACAACCAATATCTTTAGATGAAGCTATTCAAAGAGGTTTAAACCATAATCTGCAAAAAAGGGTAAAAATACTTGAAACAGCTTTAGCTCAACAACAATTGGATTTAGTATATTATGATATGTTACCAAGTTTAACTGCAAGTGCTGGATTGTCAGAAAGAAATAATTATGCAGCAAGTGCTAGTACATCTTTTGTTAATGGAGAGCCACAACCATTGGGTTCAAATCCATCTTATTCTGTTTCTCAAGAAAAACAAAGAACTACAGCAGATTTAACATTTAGTTGGAATATCTTGGACTTTGGTTTATCATATGTAAGAGCAGAGCAACAAGCAGATAAATTTTTAATTGCTAAAGAAAAACAAAGAAAAGTTGAACATAGTTTAACTCAAGAAATAAGAAGAACTTATTTTGAAGCAGTTTCAGCTAAAGATTTATTAAAAAAAATTCAGCCTATGATGATTGAAGTTAAAAAGGCATTAGAAGATTCTAAAAAAATGCAAGAGCAAAGAATTGCGAAAACGCCAATGGAATCATTATCTTATCAAAGAGAATTACTTGATATTTTAAGATCTCTTCATACTTTAGAAAATAGTTTAATATCTTCAAAAATAGAATTAGCTGAATTAATGGGATTAAAACCAGGAATAGAATTTGAGTTAGCTGATAAAGTTGAGAAAAATTATGAAATTCCAAATATTGATATGAAGCTAGAAGATATGGAAAGATTAGCTTTAGAAAATAGACCAGAATTAGCAGAGAGTAGATATCAAGAAAGAATTTCAGAAAAAGAAATAACTGCTGCGAAACTTAAAATGCTTCCAGGAATAA
>RRZU011067398.1_pt1 | contig 10217 bp, 11 predicted proteins | sample 2165561 | NCBI WGS metagenome assembly RRZU01 (sample SAMN10456909, study PRJNA506462) | wastewater metagenome | isolation source: wastewater sludge | place: USA: Moscow, Idaho
GCTCGATGGCGGGCCTGGAGAACGCCTACATCACCCGCCCCGGCTACGCGCTCGAGTCCGACTACTTCGACCCGCGCGAGCTGCCGTCGAGCTTCGAGCCGAAGGCGATCCGCGGCCGCTATTTCGCCGGCCAGATCAACGGCACCACCGGCTACGAGGAAGCCGCCGCGCAGGGCCTGTTCGCCGGCATCAATGCCGCGCTGCAGGTGCGCGAGCAGGGCCCCTTCACGCTGCGCCGCGACCAGGCCTATCTGGGCGTGATGGTCGACGACCTGATCACCAAGGGCGTGACCGAGCCCTATCGCATGTTCACCAGCCGCGCCGAGTTCCGGCTGCAGCTGCGCGAGGACAACGCCGACCTGCGCCTGACCGAGCTGGGCCGCGCCATCGGGCTGATCGACGACGCCCGCTGGGACGCCTTCAACCGCAAGCGCGACGCCATCGCCCGCGAAAGCGAGCGGCTGAAGTCGACCTGGGTCTTCCCGGCCATCCTTCCAGCCGAGGCGGCCGAGCCGCTGCTGGGCAAGGCGATCGAGCGCGAGTACAGCCTGGCGGACCTGCTGCGCCGCCCCGGCATCACGCACGACACGCTGACCCAGCTGATGCAGACCGCCGACCGGTACCGTCCGAACCCGGCCCCGGAACTGATCATTTCACGTGAAACGCTCCAGTCCCAGCTCGGTGCCACGCTGGCCGACGCGGTGATCGAGCAGGTCGAGATCGCCACCAAGTACGCCGGCTACATCGACAAGCAGAACGACGAGGTGCAGCGTGCCAGCCAGTACGAGCACCTGAAGCTGCCACCCGAGCTGGACTACGCCCAGGTCACCGCGCTGTCCTTCGAGGTCAGGCAGAAGCTCGACCGCCACCGCCCGGAAACGCTGGGCCAGGCCTCGCGCATCTCCGGCGTCACGCCGGCGGCCATCTCGCTGCTGCTGGTCCATCTGAAGAAGAACCGCTTCCGCGGCTTCACCCCCCAAGGAGCCGGCGATGTCGATGCGGCCTGAACTTCTGCGCGGCGCCGAGGCGCTCGGCTGCGCGCTCGACGAGGCCCAGGCCGATCGCCTGCTCGGCTATCTGGACCTGATGGCACGCTGGAACAAGGTCTACAACCTGACCGCGCTGCGCGACCCGGCGCAGATGCTGACCCACCACCTGCTCGACAGCCTGGCGGTGGTCGCGCCGCTGCGGCGCCACCGTGCGCAGGCGGCCGGCGCGGACACGCTGCTGGACGTCGGCAGCGGTGGCGGCCTGCCCGGCGTGGTGCTGGCCGCCACCGATGCGGCGCTGAAGGTGACCTGCGTCGACGCGGTGCAGAAGAAGGCGACCTTCGTGCGCCAGGTCGCCGCCGAGCTGCGTCTGCCCAATCTGCAGGCGCTGCACGCCCGCGTCGAGACGATCACGACGCAGCGCTGGCCGGTGATCACCGCACGCGCCTTCGCCTCGCTGCCCGACATCGTCGCGCTCACCCGGCCGCTGCTGGCCGAGGGTGGCGTCTGGATGGCGATGAAGGGCCAGCATCCGGCCGACGAGATCGCCGCGCTGCCGGCGGACATCGAGGTCTTCGCGATCGAGCCGCTGACGGTGCCGGGCCTCGGCGCCGAGCGCTGCATCGTCTGGATGCGGCCGCGCTGAGCGGCCGAGCCTCGCCATGCACGGCATCGCCGACTTCTGGGCCTTCTGCGCCGCCATCGTCGTCTTCCTGGCCCTGCCGGGGCCGGGCACCTTCGCGCTGCTGGGCGCGACCTCGAAAGGCGGCTTCAGGGCAGGCGCGGCGGCCACCCTGGGCCTGATCCTGGGCGACCAGATCCTGCTGTGGCTGGCGGTGGCCGGCGTGGCGGCGGTGCTGGCGGCGCATCCGGCCTGGTTCGAGGCGATCCGCTGGGCCGGCGCCGGCTACCTGGGCTGGATCGGCTGGAAGCTGCTGCGGGCCCGCGCGGGCGAAGCCGCCAGTCCGGTCGAGATCACGCCCGGCCGCTACCTGCGCCAGGCGCTGCTGATCACCGTGCTGAACCCGAAGGCCATCGTGTTCTACATGGCCTTCTTCCCGCTCTTCATCGATCCGGCCCGTCACCAGGGCCTGCCGACCTACGCGGCAATGGCGCTGACGATCGCGCTGATCACCGCGCTCTGGTGCCTGACGCTGTGTGCCTTCGCCGAGCGCATCGCTGCGCGGGTGCGTGCGCATGCGCGCATCGGACTGGCCTTGCAGCGCCTCGCCGGCCTGTGCATGATCGGCTTCGGCCTGCGCCTGCTGCGCAGCTAAGGCCGCCACAAGAACCCCATCCTCTCTCCACGACCCATGGCACGCATCTTCTGCATCGCGAACCAGAAAGGTGGCGTCGGCAAGACGACCACCACCGTCAATCTGGCCGCCGGTCTGGTCCGCATCGGCCAGCGCGTGCTGGTGGTCGATCTCGACCCGCAGGGCAACACCACGATGGGATCGGGCCTGGACAAGCGTGCGCTCGAGGCCACCGTCTATGACGTGCTGATCGGCGCGGCGCCGGCCGCCGACGCGATCCAGCATGTCGAACGGGTCGGCTACGACGTGCTCGGCGCCAACCGCGAGCTGGCGGGCGCCGAGGTCGAGCTGGTCGAGATCGATCAGCGCGACCGCCGGCTCAAGCTCGCGCTGGCCGAGGTGCAGGACGACTACGACTTCATCCTGATCGACTGCCCGCCCTCGCTGAGCCTGCTGACCCTCAACGGCCTGACCTGCGCACACGGCGTGATCGTGCCGATGCAGTGCGAGTACTTCGCGCTGGAGGGCCTGTCGGACCTGGTCAACTCGATCAAGCAGGTGCACGCCAACCTGAACCGCGAGCTGCACCTGATCGGCCTGCTGCGGGTGATGTTCGACCCGCGCATGACGCTGCAGCAGCAGGTCAGCGACCAGCTGCAGGCGCACTTCGGCGACAAGGTCTTCAAGACCATCATCCCGCGCAATGTGCGCCTGGCCGAGGCGCCCAGCTACGGCCTGCCCGGCGTGATCTTCGATCCGACCGCCAAGGGCTCGCTGGCCTTCATCGAGTTCGCGCGCGAGATGGTCGAGCGGGTCGGCCTGCACGGCGGCCGGGGCAGCGCTGCGCCAGCGCCCGCACCGACCGCGAAGCGCAAGGCCTGAGCGCGCTCAGGCCGGCGCGAAGCGCCAGACGCCGTCGGCGCCGCGCAGCCGGCGCAGATCGCCCGACAGCCACAGCGCATGCAGATGCGCGATCGCCTCGCCCATCGCGAAGGTGGTCTGATGCAGGTCGAGCGCCCGCCGGAACAACACCGGCAGGATGTCCGAGGCCGAGCACGGCGCCTGCGCGCAGGCGCGCAGCACATCGGCCAGCCGCTCCTCATGGTGCTGCTGCAGCTGCGCGATGCGCTCGTGCAGGCCGCGGAAGGGCTTGCCGTGCGAAGGCAGCACCAGCGTCGTCGCCGGCAGCCGGCGCATGCGCTCCAGCGAGGCCAGGTAGAGCGGCAGCGGATCGGCCTCGGGCTCCAGGTCGATCACGCTGACATTGGTCGAGATGCGCGGCAGCACCATGTCACCGGAAACCAGCAGACCCAGCGCCTCGCAGTGCAGGCTGATGTGCTCGGGCGAGTGGCCGTGGCCGGCGTGGCAGGTCCAGACATGCTCGCCGATGCGCAGCGCCTGGCCGTCCATCAGCCGGCGGAACTGGCCCGGCACCTCCGGCACCATGCTGCCGTAGTAGTTGCCGCGCTCGCGCACCTTCTGCTGCGCGACCGGATCGACCAGGCCGTGACTGCCGAAGAAGGCCGCCGCCCCCTCGCCGCCGAAGCCGGTGGTCTGGCGCGAGGCGGTGCGCGCGGCGTTCCAGTCGGTGGCGCTGATCCACAGCCGGCAGGGCTGCTCGGGGGTGCTCCAGCGCTGGGTGATCCAGTGCGCCAGACCGATGTGGTCCGGGTGCATGTGGGTGACGATGACCCGCAGCACCGGCAGACCGTCGAGCCCCTCGGCGAAGATCTGCTCCCAGGCCTGGCGGGTCAGGTCGCTGGTGATGCCGCAGTCGACCACCGCCCAGCCCTCTCGGCCGTCGGGACCGGCCTCGCGGTCGCGCAGCAGCCACAGGTTGATGTGGTCCAGCGCGAAGGGCAGACCCATGCGCACCCAGCGCACGCCCGGCGCGATCTCCAGCGTCGTGCCGGTGGCCGGCAGCTGGTCGCCGAAGGGATAGGAGAGCTGATGTTCCAGCGGATTGGCCATGGAGAACTCCGGGCTAGACTATGACTTACGTTAACGTCAACGGCAGTGTATCCATGACCTCCCCCGCCCGAGATGTCGCGCCGGCGACTTACACCATCAGCGAGCTGGCCGCCGAGTTCGACATCACCCCGCGCGCGATCCGCTTCTACGAGGACATGGGCCTGCTGGACCCGGCGCGCGACGGTCGCAACCGGGTCTACTCGGTGCGCGACCGCACCCGGCTGAAGCTGACGCTGCGCGGCAAGCGCCTGGGCCTGAGCCTGCAGGAGATCCGCCAGCTGGTGGACATGTACGAATCGCCCTCGGACACGGTGCAGCAGCTCACCGCCTTTCTCGCGATCCTGCAGACGCACCGCGACCAGCTCACGCAGCAGCTCGAGGACATCCGGGTCACGCTCGAGGAGATCGAGCAGCACGAGGACCGCGCGCGTGCGCTGCTGGCCGAAGCCGGCCACGGCGACGCAGCACCATGAAGCCGCGCGACCTGCTCGACCTGACGCTGCTGGCCGCGCTCTGGGGCGGCTCCTTCCTGTTCATGCGCTATGCGGTGCCGGACTTCGGCGTGGTGCCGCTGATCTGGCTGCGCGTCGCGCTGGCCAGCGTCTGCCTGCTGCCGCTGCTGCTGCTGAAGCGCCAGTTCGGCGCACTGCGCCAGCAGGCCGGTGCGCTGACGGTCATGAGCCTGTTCAACTCCGGCCTGCCCTTCCTGCTGATCGCCTGGGCCACGCTGTCGATCACCGCCGGGCTGGCCTCGATCATGAACGCGATGACGCCGGTCTTCACCGCGCTGATCGGCGCGCTCTGGCTCGGCGACCGGCTGGACGGGCGCCGCGGCCTGGGGCTGCTGCTCGGGCTGGCCGGCGTGGCGCTGCTGGCGGCCGACAAGGCGGATTTCCGCCCCGGCGGCTCGGGCTGGGCGATCGTGGCGATGCTGCTGGCCACCGCCTGCTACGGCTTCGCGGCCAATCACACCCGCCGCTACCTGCAGGGCGTGCCGGCGCTGGTCAATGCCACCGGCACGCAGCTGGTGTCGGCGCTGGTGCTGCTGCCGCCGGCGCTGTGGAGCTGGCCGGAGCGCATGCCCGGCCTGGGCCCGTGGCTGGCCACGCTGGTGCTGGGCGTGGCCTGCTCGGCGCTGGCCTATCTGCTGTTCTTCCGGCTGATCGCGCGGGTCGGCGCCAGCCGGGCGGTCACGGTGACCTTCCTGGTGCCGGTGTTCGGCACGCTGTGGGGCGCCCTGTTCCTGGACGAGCCGGTCACCGCGTCGATGCTGGCGGGCGGCGCCGTGGTGCTGCTGGGCACCGGGCTGGCCACCGGCGTGATCGGCGGCCGGCCCGGCACCTGATCACTTCGCCGCGCGCAGCTTCGTCAGCGCCGCCTGCGTCTCGTTCCACAGGTCCATGCCGACATTGACGCCGATGCTGGCGTTGACCCGCGTCAGGCGGTCGCGCATGCGCGCGGCCTCGGCCGGCGAGAGCTCGTTGATCTGCATGCCCTTGGCCTTGAGCTCGGCCAGCGCGCGGCCCGCCTCCTCGCGGGTGTCCTTGCGCTCGAAGTCGCGGCTGGCGCGTGCGGCGTCCTGCAGCACCTTCTGCTCGGCCGGGCTCAGGCCGTCCCACCACTTCTTGCTGACGGTGATGATCCACGGGCTGTAGACATGGTTGGTCACCGTCAGGTACTTCTGCACCTCATGGAACTTGCTCGACAGGATGGTGTTGTACGGGTTCTCCTGGCCGTCGACCGCCCGGGTCTCCAGCGCCGAGAACAGCTCCGAGAAGGGCATCGGCACCGCGTTGGCGCCCAGGCTGCGGAAGCTCTCGAGGAAGACGTTGTTCTGCATCACCCGCAGCTTCACGCCGTCCAGGTCTTCCAGCTTCGTGACCGGGCGCTTGCTGTTGGTCAGGTTGCGGAAACCGTTCTCCCAGTAGACAAGGCCGACCAGGCCCTTGTCCTGCAGTTTGGCCTTGACCTTCTCGCCGATCGGGCCGTCGAGAATGATGTCGGCCTCCTTCGCGCTGTTGAACAGGAAGGGCGTGTCCCACAGCGCCATCTCCTTGGTGATGCCCACCAGCGTGGCGGTGGAGCCCACCATCATCTCCTGCGCGCCGCCGATCAGCGCCTGCTGCATCTGCGTGTCCGGACCGAGCGCGGCCGAGCCGATCGCACGCACCCGCATCCTGCCGCCGGAGGCCTTCTCGACCTGCTCGGCGAAGAACTTCACCGCACGGCCCTGGTTGCTGTTCTCGTTGAGGCCGTAGCCGAAGCGGATCAGGCGCGGCTTGATGTCCTGCGCGCTGGCCAGCAGCGGAGCGGCAAGGGCAGCCACCGCAGCAGCGGCGACGACGGCACGACGGATCGGATTCATCAGGTTCTCCTTCGGGACAAGGTCAGGGACAGGATCAGGATCAGGGACAGAGGCGATCAGCGCATCCACACCAGCGGCGCGGTGACGATCTGCGGGAAGAGCACGAACAGGGTCAGGATCAGCGCGTAGGTGATCAGGAAGGGATTGACGCCACGGATCACCTGCGCCAGCGGCATGCGCCCCACCCCGGCCACGACATTGAGCACCGTGCCCACCGGCGGCGTGATCAGGCCGATGGCGCCGTTGAGCACGAACATCAGGCCGAAATACACCGGGTCGATCCCCGCCTTGACGGCGATGGGCAGCATCACGGGCGCAAAGATCAGGATGGTGGGCGTAAGGTCCAGCGCCGTGCCGATGAGCACCAGCACGATCATCATCACGGCCATCAGCAGGCGCGGGTTCTCCACCAGCGGGCCCAGCCAGTTGGTGAGCACGTTGGGCAGGTCGGCCAGCGTGATCATGTAGCTGGCCACCTGGGCGCCAGCACACAAAAACATCACGATGGAGGTCGTCTTGGCTGCGCGCACCAGTACGCCATAGATGTCGGCCAGCTTCATCTCGCGGTGCACGAACAGCGCCACCACCAGGGCGTAGAACGCGGCCACCACGGCGGCTTCGGTGGGGGTGAACACGCCCGTCTTCATGCCGCCGATGATGATGAGCGGCATCAGCATGGCCCAGAAGGCGCGCACCGTGGCGCGCAGACGGTCCTTGATGGGCAAGGGCTCGCCCTGGGGAAGGTCCATGCCGCGCAGCACCCAGCGCCAGGCAAAGATGAGGCCCACGCCCATCATCAGCCCCGGCACGACGCCCGACACAAACAGCGCCGAGATCGAGGTGTTGGTCGTCACGCCATAAATCACGAACGGCATGGACGGCGGGATGATGGGCGCGATGATGCCGCCCGAGGCGATCAGCCCCGCCGACGTGTTCATGGGGTAGCCCTGCTGGCGCATCATGGGCAGCAGGATGGTGGCCAGCGCGGCCGTGTCGGCCAGGGCCGAACCGCTCATGCTGGCCATCAGCACCGCAGCGCCAATGGCCACGTAGCCCAGCCCGCCCCGGATGTGCCCCACCCAGGCCTGCGCCATGTCGATGATGCGGCGGCTGATACCGCCCGAATTCATCAGCTCACCGGCCAGGATAAAGAACGGCACGGCCAGCAGCGGAAAGCTGTCCACCCCCGCCACCAGGTTTTGGGCCAGCAGCTGCGCGTCCCAGAAATCGAGCACCCAGGCCATGCCAGCGCCCGTGAGCACCAGGGCGAGGCCCATGTTCATGCCGGTGCCCATCAGCACCAGCATGCCCAGCGAAAAAACCACAAAGGCCAAGGCTTCAGGCGTCAGTCCGAACATCACTCCACCTCCGCGCCGTGGCCCAGGTCCAAGGGCTTGCGTTGAATCAATTCAATGGTCGCCATCACCCCGATGGCCACCGCACACAAAAAGGCTGGCAGCGGCAGCAAGGCCGCCGGGTAGGCCATGACGACGGAGCGGCTGCCCATGCCCACCACCACCTGTTGCCAGGCGCCCCAGGCCAGCATGGCGCAGGCGGCCATCACCAGCAGCCGGATCACGGCCGTGAGCACACCAAAGGCCACCGGGCGTTGGGCCAGCAGGCCCGCCAGGCTGGTGAAGGCCATGTGTTCACCTGCCAGGTAGGCCGCTGCGGCACCGATGAACACCATCCAGACGAACAGCAGGCGAGACAGCTCTTCGCTGGCCGCCACGCCACTGCCAAAGCCGTAGCGCAGCACCACGTTGATGAACACGGCCACGGCCATCACACCCAGGCAGCTGGCCATGAGCACCTGGGAGACCCGGGCAAAGCGGCTTTGCGGCACGGCTTGTTGTGCGGGGGAACTCATGCGGTCTCCTTCGTGGCCAGCCAGGCCGAGGCTTGCTGTTGCAGCGTGGGCAGGTCCAGCAATGCATCCAGGCGCAGCACGCCCGCCTCGCCCACAGGGGATTCCAGCGTGGCGAACTGGCTGTCCACCAAGGCGCTGGAGAAGAAATGGGTGCCCGCACGGGCAGCCACGCGTTGGCCTGCGCTCGCGCGGTCGATCTCCAGAAAGACGAACCGCAGCCCGGGGCAGGCGTTGCGCAAGCGGTCCCGGTAGACCTTCTTGAGCGCCGAGCAGGTCAGCACCGCGCCCTGGGGCTGGGCTTGCAGCAGCTGCCCCAAGGTGGTCAGCCAGCCTTCCCGGTCTGCATCGGTCAGTGCAATGCCCTGGCGCATCTTTTCGCGGCTCGTGGGGCTGTGGTGGTCGTCCCCTTCGATCAGGGGCAGGCCCTCGGCCTGTGCCAGGGCAGAACCCAGGCTGGACTTGCCACAGCCCGCCACGCCCATGACGACCACAAAAGCGGGTGACGCTTGAAAACTCATATTGGTAGCGCTATCCAAACAATCCATAAAAAAGGCACCCGGTCTGGATGCCGCACAAACTGTGGCAAGCTGAGCAACTTGATCCAAAATGGCTGGCGTTGCCTTGCCCAAGGGTTCGGACAGCGCTATCCTAACCAGATCCACCCCCAGCCCCATGAGGGTTAACCCTTGAACAAACCCGAGACAAAACCCGACGCCAAACGCCGTTCCAGCGGCCGCATCACGCTGAGCGACGTGGCCAAGGCCGCCGAGGTCAGCCCCATCACCGCGTCCCGCGCCTTGCGGGGCGAGCGCGGGGTGGCGCAAGAACTGGTGCAGCGCGTGAAGGCCGCCGCAGAGCAACTGGGCTATGTGCCCGACCCTGCCGCCCGGGCACTGGCGTCACAGCGCAGCGTGCAGGTGCCGGTGCTGGTGCCACTGCTGTCCAACGCGCTGTTTGTGGACGTGCTGGAGGCCGTGCACCGCACCCTTTTCCCGCAGGGCTACCAGGCGCTGATCGGCGTGACGCACTACGACCCGCAGGAGGAAGAGCAACTGCTGCGCACCTACCTCGCGCACCGCCCGGCGGGCCTGCTGGTCACCGGCTTTGACCGCACCGAGGCCTCGCGCCACCTGATTGCCGCCAGCGGCGTGCCTTGCGTGCACCTGATGGAAATGACCTCGGCGCCGGGCGTGTTCTGCGTGGGCTTTTCGCAGCAGGACGCCGGCCACAGCATGACGGCCCACCTGCTGGCACGGGGCTACCAAAAGATCGCCTTTGTGGCCGCCCAGCTGGACCCACGCACCATGCAGCGCGCCGAGGGCTACCGCCGCTGTCTGCGCGACGTAGGCCTGTACGACCCCAAGCTGGAACTGCTGAGCCCGCAGCCTTCTTCGATGCGGCTGGGTGGCGAACTGCTGGAAGAGCTGCTGCGCACACGCCCGGGTGTCGATGCCGTGTTCTTCTGCAATGACGACTTGGCCCAGGGTGGCCTGCTGGCCGCGCAGCGCCTGGGTCTTTCGGTGCCCGGTCAGGTGGCGATTGCGGGCTTCAACGACCTGGCAGGCAGCGACCAGATGCTGCCGCCGCTGACCACGGTGCGCACACCCCGCGCCGCCGTGGGCGAGGCCAGCGCGCGCATGCTGCTGGCGCTGATGCGCGGCGAGGTGCCCGAGCACAACTCGGTGAATCTGGGGTTTGAGCTGACGGTGCGCGAGAGCACCTAAAAGACCACGCGGAACAGGAGTCCAAGACTGCTGCAACGAACA
>RRZU010837663.1_pt1 | contig 10216 bp, 14 predicted proteins | sample 2165561 | NCBI WGS metagenome assembly RRZU01 (sample SAMN10456909, study PRJNA506462) | wastewater metagenome | isolation source: wastewater sludge | place: USA: Moscow, Idaho
AAGCTGGACAGGATGCTGTCGGCGTCTTCCTCGGCGCGGTAGGTCACCTTCTTGCAGAAGGCGTTGCCTTGACCATAGACCTCGCGCAGCAGATTGATGATGTCGTCGGCGTGGCTGTCGGTTTTAGCGAAGATCAGGGTCTTCGGGGTTTCTTTGCGGGCCGGAAAAATCTGCGTTTCCACCGCAGTTTTCATTGCCTGAATCACTTGGCGGATTTGGCTGACATTGACCACGGAACGGTCGAGTTCTTTCCCGGTATAGGTGGTGTCCTCTTCGGTTTCGCTCCAGCGCTTCTTGCGAGTTTGCCTGTCACGGTGATCGACCCATTCCTTGGCTTTTAACTCGGCTCCTTTTTGGGTGATTTCGGTTTCGATCTCGTACACGTCGTAACCGACGTTGACACCATCAGCCACGGATTGCTCATAGGTGTATTCGGCGACGATGTTCTCGTTGAAGAAGCCGAAGGTGCGCTTGTCGGGCGTGGCGGTGAGACCGATCAGGCTGGCATCGAAATAGTCGAGCACCTGCTTCCACAGGTTGTAGATGCTGCGGTGACATTCATCGATGATGATAAAGTCGAAGGTTTCCACCGGTACTGCCGGGTTGTAGCGCACGAACTTTTCCTGCTTGGCGGTCTGCTGGAGTTCGTTGAGCGACAGGTCTTCGGCGGAATCGTCGATAGGCTCGCCGGAGAGGATCGAGTACATGCGCTGGATGGTGCTGATGCACACCTGCGAATGCGGGTCGATGCTGGGCGACGCCAGACGTTGCACGTTGTAAAGCTCGGTGAACTTGCGGGCATCATCGGGCGGTGTGTAGGCCATGAATTCTTGATGAGCCTGTTTGCCGAGGTTGCGGGTATCGACCAGAAACAAAATGCGCTTGGCGCCACCGAATTTGAGCAGACGATATACCGAGGTAATTGCCGTGAAGGTTTTGCCCGCACCGGTGGCCATGTGCACAAGCGCGCGGGGTTTGTTCTGCGCCAGTGATTTTTCCAGCCCAGTAACGGCGCTGATCTGGCAATCGCGCAGGTTGCGTTCGGGCAAGACGGGCATCTGTTCGGCTAAGCGACGACGTAAGGATTCGGTTTGCGCCAGCCAGGCCGCCAGCGTTTCGGGTTTGAAAAAGTGGAAGATTTCGCGTGAGCGCGGTGCCGGGTCGGCATTGTCAGTAAAGCGGATGATCTGGCCAGTGGCTTCGAACAGAAAGCGCAGCGGGGTGTTGTCTTTACGCCATTTGAGATTGGCGGTGGCATAGCGCTCGGTTTGATTCTCTGTAACGGTGAGATTTTCACCAGCGCTGTCTTTTTTGGCTTCGATGACGCCTACCGCGTGGCGACCCACGAACAGCACGTAATCGGCCGGGCCGCTGTCGGTGGGGTATTCGCGCACGGCCACGCCCATGCCTGCCGCCAGATTGAGCTGCTTCATGTCCTGGATGACCCAGCCGGCTTGTTCAAGCTTCTGGTCGATCAGTTGGCGTGCCTTGGTTTCTGGCGTCATGTGAGGCGATTCTCCCGTTCGGGGTGTTTGTTTTCTGTTTCCTCATCCGCTCCGCCTGCGCGCACCCATTCATCAACCTCCGACAATTGGAATTTCCACAGCCGTCCGATCTTGTGCGCAGGCAGACCTTTGCGCTCACGCCAGCGGTAGACAGTGTCTTTCACCACGCCCAAGTGCTGGGCAACTTGTTCGGCGGTAACCCACGGTTCAGTGTTCATGGCATTGGCGCTCAAGCGTTGACCTTTATAGTCGTCTTAAATCGTTGAAAGTCTATCAGAGTGCCAGCATTGTGGCTATGAAAACCACATGACGAGCGCACTTTTTGCCCGCTTGGTCTTGGCTTACTGATCAAACAGCGCGTTCATGGTGGTGTCGTTAATCAACCACGGAGCCCGCGATGAACACCAACCCAACCGCCCTCGACGCCTACCTTGCCCGCGCCACCGCTATCCACGCCAAGCTGGCGCGGCTGCAGCATCTGGCCGACGATCACTTTGGCCACGACCCGGATGCCATCCACTGGGGCCACGTTGGCGACCTCGGCCGGGTGGACACCGCGCTCAATGACCTGCTGGCGATCTTCGGCGGCGAACATGCGTGAGGCGACGGTAATGATCACCCTGCAAAAACTCACCCCAACCCAGTCGACGCTTATCCGATCTGCTGCCCGGCACCCCGAAGGCTGGATCGCAGTGCCCGCCACCCTGCAAGCTGGCGCGCGTGCAAATACCCTCAACGGGTTGCTGAAGCGTGGCTGGATCGTCGAGGCGGGCGACGGCCGCCTGCTGACAGATGCCGGATACGCCACCATTGGCCAGCATCGACCATCCTGGCCGCCACCAATCGACGACTCCCCTGCACGCGATAGCGTTCAGCCCTGTCGCCCCGGCACCAAGCTGGCGAAAGTGGTGGCCGCCTTGCAGAACCCCGACGGTGCGACGACTTTTCAGCTGATGTGTTGCAGGGGCTGGCAACCGCACACGATCCGGGGCGCGTTGTCCGGGATGGTGAGAAAGAAGCTCGGGCTCAACGTGGTATCCACCAAAGCTGCCGGTGGTGAGCGGGTCTACCGCATCGCCTGACGGGCGACTGCGTAAAGGGTGTCAGTTCAATTGACGCCCTATTTTTTTAGCCAAATTTCTCGGTGGCCGTTTTGCCTGTTTTGGGTGTCGAAATCGTCGACAAGCCTCACCAGCGTTGGCTTTGCAAGGGGTGGCCGTTTTGGATTCAAAGGGTGTGAATTCAATTCCCACCCTTGCCCAGAGTGCAAACCGCAAACCCTGCAAACCTCGGTTTGCACCCTGACGGTAGCGCAATGCCGCGCTGTCGCCTCCCGTATTGGAATCTGGCCAGGAAGGACCCCTTTCGCCTAGGCGAGACTCAGATGGTTTCGGGCTCCTGCATCCACGCCGGGATGTCGCGCTGGCCGTGTAGCACGCGCCAGACATCAATGTGTTCGGGACGCTCGACGTAAAACACCAGGTGGGGATAGTGCGCTAGCGGCCAGAAGCGCAGGCCGGGCAGGTTCAATTCGTGGGCGTAGCGTGGCGATCCGGTAGCGGGGTGGTGACTGATGTGCGCATAGGCCTGCTCCAAGGCATCAATGAAGCCGAGCGCCGCTTGTTCAGCACCTTCGCTGAGGTAGTAGGCAATCGCGTCGTCGATGTCCCGGTTGGCCAGCTCACGCGGAACGACAGGCTTGGCCGTCACCCGCGAACGCCAACCTTGGCTGCCTTGCGCACCCGATCACGCAGCCCTTCAAAGTAGGCCGGATCGACGGGGGCTGCAGGTGCTGACGCCGCGCCCGCGAGCAGGAGGCCGCGCAGGTGCAGGCGATCCTGATCCTTGCGGATCAGCTCACGCACGTATTCGCTGCTCGTGCCGTAGCTGCCTTGACTGACCTGCTCATCCACGAAGGACTTGAGCGTGTCGGGTAGGGAAATGTTCATTGTGCTCATGGCTCAAGATTAGTCGGTTTGGCAAAATTTGGCAAGATTCAGGTTTATGTCTGACCGACCAGTTCAACCAGCCGAGTGAGATGAGCATTCTTAATGCTCACTCTCTCTTTAGAGAGGCGCCACCGGGAACCTGGAAAGCAGCGTAAACACTGGGTTTGATCGTTCCCACCCCCTTGCCGGGAAGGATAGCGACCGGGAACGATTCAACCGGCATGGTTACTGGCTTCAATCGTTCCCAGAGGGGTATTCGTTCCCGGTGGGAACCGGGAAGCCGGGAACGATTGCTGAGGTCTGGGAAGGATCAGGCACCGTCCTTCATTCCCGGCTGGGAACGGCTCAGATGCCCAGTGATGAACACGGCCTCGCCACGCGCGACCGGCCCATCCGGCACGTCCAGCCACTTGACCAGCTTTGAGCCCTCGGCCATCGCCATCACCAATTCTTCACGGTCGAGCAATGCGCCCACCCACTCGGCCAGCCGATGCTTGCCAATGGTATGGAAGGCTTCCGGCAGTTCGTGCCGTCGCTCATAAACGCCGTTGCCACCGGTCTTGGTGTAGGGCCGCTCCTCGGCTGCCGCGCGGGCAATGGCGATCTTGAGCGCGGGGTGCACGTCTGCGTCGGGCTGACTGGCGCGCACCAGTTCGCGGCTGCGATCCACCAACAGTCCCCGCGTGCCGCGCAAAAAGGTGGCGACCTTGAGATTGGCGCGACCGTTGGCCTTGACCACGCCGCCCATCACCACTCGGCCACGCTCGAAGGACTCGCCCAGCGTCCTGCAGATGGTCTTGGCGTCCATCTCCTTCGGGTTCCACAGGGCGTAGACCGAGCGCACGCCATCGACCAATCCGCCCGTGCCGCGAATGGCTTCACGCGCCTGTTCGGGTGTGGATGCCTCGCGTTTGGCAAAGTGGTGCGACACGATCACCGAGGCACCGGTACTGGCCGCCAGCGCTGCCAGACGCGAGCAAACGAACTGCGCGTTCTCCGGTACATTCAGATCCAGCGCACACAGCGGTTGCAGCGGATCGAGCACGACCAGTATCAGCCCAGCCATCGATTTCAATTGTTGTTCCAGTGCTGCCCACGCCGTGGTGACGGACGGGCCGCGCGTTGCCGGATCGGGAGCAAAGAGCGCGACGGCACCACCGGCATCGGGCAACGGCAGTACGTACAGCCGTTGCGGAATCGGCCCCAGCGCATTGAGGCGGTTGTGGACTTCGATGGCGTCGTCCTCTGCGGTGACGTAAATCGCCACACCATGACCGGTCAGCGTGCCGCCGAACAGCATCGGCGCATTGAGCCACGAACCATCGAACGCCGACACCTCGCGTGACAAGGCCAGCAGCAGGAAGGATTTACCGACGCCACCGCCAGCAGCAACCAGCGCGGCTTGCGCCAGCGGAAAAACTCCCTCGACCAACCAGCGTCGGGGTTTGGGTGCGCCGGTGAAGCGTTCGGCAGCGCGCCAATGGGTGACATCGAATTGCTGACCAGTTTTACTGTGGGTCACGCGGGTCGATGCGGCAAGCAGTGCCTCGATATCGAAGCCTTCAGCCACGGCATCGGCAGCATGCCATTTCTTCGGCTTATCCGTCGGCACCGTGACGCGCCTTACTTGCGCGCCGATGCTGCGTAACTTGGTAATCACGGCATCGGCGTATTTGGCTCCCGCCGCATCGTGATCGGGCCAGACCGCGACGGTCTTGCCTGCCAGTGGTGACCAGTCAGTTTTGTCGATGGCGGTGGCCGCGCCGCCCATCGCGGTGGTGGCGATGATGCCGACACCCATCAAGGCATTGGCGCATTTTTCACCCTCGACCAGCACGACCGCCTCAGCCGTCCTGACGGCGGGCAGGTTGTACAGCGGTCGCGGTTACAGCATGCGCATCGAACGCGTTTTGACATCCCACGGCCGGTATTGCTTGCCGTTCGGTGTGTCGTAGCGATAGACGCAGGCCAGCAGTTCACCGTCGGCGCTCAGGTAATTCCAATTGCCGCTGTGCTGGCCGAAATCGTCATGGGCGACGTCGGGCTTGGTGCTATTTGCAGCGATGGGGTGTGGCACTGCCAACCAGTCGCCCACGTCATTCAGCAAGTCGCCAAAATCGCGCGGCAATGTAAATCCGCGCACGGCGGCCCACAGTGCCAACAGGTCGCCGGATTCGCCGGTGGCGAAATCAATCCAGATGCCGCGCTTGGCTCCCTCCAGTTCAATGACCAGACTGTCGCCGGGATCGCCCTGCAGGTTGCCGACCACGAAGTGCGTGCCCTGGCGCTTGCCGTGCGGGAACAGATAAACGAGAACCACCTCCAGCCGATCCAGCAGGCGCGCACGCAGACCATCTTTGTCGTAATGCGCTACTTGCGAGACGTCAGCCGCATCGTTGAAATCGAAATAGACGTGGGGCAGTTGAACGGTATTTGCAGGAGTGGCATCCGTCATTGGGTGTGCTCCTGGTTGAGCCGTGCCTTGAACCAGCTGCCGTCGGAGCGCACGCAATAGAACTCGCGACCAGCGCCCCGGTATTTGCTATCCGGCACGATCCACAGATTTTCTTGTTCGTCGTAGCGCCACTCAGTCGCGCCGAACAGGCGGGACAGCATCGACTCAATGCCGTTGCTGGCTATCGCTTGCTGCAGTTGTCGGGTGATGCGTTGGCGCTGACGGCGCTCGCTGCGGTTCATCACGCCCACACCTCGGCGGCGGGCTGGTTGCCTGCGGTGCACCGACGGGTGCGCTTGAGCTCGTGCGCTTCGATTTCAACCACCTGATACAGCACGCGGCCACCAAGTTTCAGGAACACCGGGCCGCTGCCGAGCATGCGCCAGCGCTCCAGTGTTTTTTCGCTCAAGCCCCATCGGGCGGCCAGTTGGCGTGGGGTGAGTAATTCCGGTTGAGGGACAGTGTTCATGGCGATTTCTCCGATCAGTTCGGCATGCCCTTGCTGTCCCTCAATGGGGCTCTGTGGCTCGCGATGAAGGATATTTTTCTCGGCTTTTCACCGGCGGGCAAACAGGTGAAATGGCCGAATTATCGAAAGCGTGGACTCCGGGCGGCGGCATTGCTCTCCTTGGCCTAGAAATTCGGAAGGTCGCCCGTTAAAAACCGCCCGCGTTGGCAAAAGCGGCCACGCGCCCGCTGTCGCCCTTAACTCCCTGATCGACCAAACCAGTCTCTGTTGTCACCATTTGACGGTGTGCAAACCGGTCGCTGTTTGTGCGACTCCGGCCCCGAACCATCAACCCTTGGAGACCCCACGATGAAACTCAACCCCTTCCGCAAAAAGACCAGCGGCTACTACGACGCCATCAAGGCCAAGTCCGACGACTCCCATCGCGAGCTCGATACCACGCAAAATGAACTGGCCAAGGCAAGGGCTGAGTACGACAAGGAGAACGCCAGTTACCAACAGATCCGTTATGCGGCGAGTTGTTACGCGCTCAGCAACACCGAGAAGCAAAGCCGTCAGCACAAGGTGGTGTCCGAATACTTCAACCGCGTTAACCAGCTGGAAGGCGACGTCAGCCAGATCCAGTCCCGATTGCAGCCGTTGCGCCGGATTTTGGAAGCGCCACAGCGCTATGCCGAAACCCAAGCAAGACTGCTGCGCCTGGTCGAGCAGCGTCGGTCGCTGGCGGCCGAACACCACAAGGCAGAAGCCTTGATCGTCAAGGTGGAAAAACGGCTGGTTGATGCTGAACCCCGAATGGCGGCAGAAACGAATGCCGCATCCCGGCAGATGATCGCCACCGAAGGCGATTTCGTCGTTCCGGAGTCACTGACCGGGCTTGAAGTGGAATTGCACCTGTCCCATGCGTCGATGGTCAATTTGCAGCAGCAACGCGATGAGGTCGTCGCCCATATCAAGGAATTGCCTGCTCAGATCAAGGACGCCGAACGCGACTTCATTCACGCCCGTGCCGTGATCACAGAGATCGATCTTCACGAGCAGTTGATGCCGGTCATGAACCTGTTCGCACGCGCAGCCGCAACCCGGCACCAGAACAGCCGCCGCCACGAGGATGAATACAAATTCAACATCGACATTCCGCACGAGCTGCTTGAGTCTGCCCGATCAGAGCTTGCTGCCGAAGTGCCGAGCGCCTGATGAACGAAAGGGCGAGCGGCGGGCAGTCGTGGCATATCCGCCGAGCGCCCGGGCGTGGTCTTGGATCATTCGATGCGCGCACTCTACTGATGCCACGTAATGCCCGTCGGCGCTGACCGTGAAAGGCATCGCGGAAAGCCGACACCCACCCCGAAACCTGCGCCGAGCTTGGTGCGGCTGAGTGTCCCAGTGCCGCGACAAATAGCACCGTTTGACTTGGCTTGTGCCCGCCACAGCGCGTTCATGGAGGTCCGCAAACCACTCTCAACAAGGAGATTTCAATGAGCACAATCACAAGCCTTCGGGCGCAGGTGACAGACGCCAACCACCGCCCACGCGGAATGATGAACATCGAGTTCGATGGCGACACTCACGGCCCGTATCGGGTTATCCACGACGGGCGCACCTATTGGTACACCGGCAAATCGGGCACCAACCGTGCGACAGGATTGCCCGTGCGCGAAATGGCCACCGAGGACGACTGCCGCCTGTGGATCACGCTGGGCGGCACCGCCGTATGGGAGGATTGATGATGCAGCCAGACCAGCAAGCCAGTATCGCCGCGCAACTGGCGGCGCTGCCCAATACGCCGATGAAGGCATTGTGGGTGCTGTGGGACGAGCACTTTCCCCGGCGGCCCACCCACACCAATCGCAGTTACATTGAATCCCGCATCGCGTATCGGATACAGGAACTGGCCTACGGAGAGTTGCCCGCAGGCATCCGCCGCCATCTGGCCGATTGTGGTGCCAAGCATTCGAAGATCGCCATCGCCAAGAAAGGTGGGCGCGGCACGGAATTTCATCTGATGCCTGGTACCGCGCTGGTTCGTGAATGGGATGAACGCGAATACCGTGTCACCGTCACGTCTGCTGGTTTGTACGAACTGGATGGCCAACTATTCAAAAGCCTGTCAGCGGCAGCGCGGCACATTACTGGTACCCAGTGGTCAGGGTCGAAGTTCTTCGGGCTCATCGATAGCAAAGGGGTGTCGCGATGAGTACGCCTATTGTCGTGCCACCCAAGCACTGCGCCGTTTACTGCCGGGTATCCAGCGACGAGCGACTCGACCAATCTTTCAATTCCATCGGTGCGCAGAAGGAAGCGGGCCACGCCTTCATCAAAAGCCAGACGCACGAAGGCTGGATTCCGGTGGCAGACCATTACGACGATGGCGGTTTCTCCGGCGGCAATATGGATCGCCCCGCATTGCGCCGCCTGATGGCGGATATCGAGGCGGGCAAAGTCGATATCGTGGTCGTCTACAAAATTGACCGGCTATCGCGCTCTTTGGCCGACTTCGCGCGAATGGTGGAAACCTTTGACCGTTGCCGGGTCAGTTTCAGCGCCGTGACGCAGCAGATCAATTCTGCGACCTCAATGGGCAGGTTGATGCTCAACGTGTTGTTGTCGTTTGCGCAGTTCGAGCGCGAAGTCACCGGCGAGCGCATCCGCGACAAGATCGCGGCCAGCAAGGCCAAGGGAATGTGGATGGGTGGCCCCTTGCCACTGGGCTACGACGTGGACAACCGGCTGCTGGTCATCAACGAGCGCGAGGCCGCCATCGTCCGGCGTATCTTCGACGACTTCGTGACAGTGCGCTCGGCCACGATGATGGTGCGCAACTACGCGTCTGAGGGCGTCGTAACCAAGAGCGGCAAGCCGTTCTGCAAACAGACCATCTACAAGATGCTGTACAACCGGATATTCCGGGGTGAGATCGTCCACAAGGGGAAGGCCATCCCGGCCAGCATCAGGCCATCATCACGCAGGCGCAGTGGGATGCGGCGCACGCGCTCATCGCGTCCAATCCTCAAGGGCGGCGGCAGGACACGAAGAACCGGGACAAAGAACCTGTATTGCTGCGCAATCTGCTATTCACACCCGATGATGAACGGCTGATGCCGACCTACACGATCAAGAAGGGCAAGCCCTATCGCTATTACACGGCCGGACGGGATCGTCGCTTTGGCGCGTGGGCCAGTCGGTTTGGTTCGTTGCCTGCCGAGCCCGTCGAGGAGTTGGTGGTCGCGCAGGTGCAGGATGCACTGTCGGCACCGCACTTCGTGCAGGCCGTGTGGAACAAAGTGCGCGGGCAACGGCCTGAGTTTTCTGAACCCGATGTGGTGTTGCCGATGCGCCAACTGGCGACGATGTGGCCGCAGCTATTCCCTGCAGAACAATGCCGATTGGTGCAATTGCTGATCGAGCGAGTCGTGCTCGGTGACACCGGTATGGAAATCATCTGGAGCGCCAGCGGCTGGCAGGAACTGGCCTGCGAATTGATCCCCGGCACCATCGGTGCTGAATTGGCTGAACTGGAGGTGACGATATGACGCGGATTCGAACAACCGGCGCGCCGGTCTCAATGCGGCGACGGGAAGATGGCACGGTAAAACTGTCGACCTTCATCCCCCTGAAAATCAGAAGACGTGGCGTCAGCAAGGTGATCGTGCGTCCAGAAGTTGTGGCGAGCGGGGAAGGTGCTGTACCGGGCAACGGCAACAGTGGCGGCAGTCAACATGACAACCCGCTGCAGGTGGCGTTGTCGCGCGCCTTTCACTGGCAACGCCTGATCGATGAAGGACGGGTCGGCAGCGGCAGTGAGATCGCCAAGTTGGAGGGTTTGCACCACTCGACG
>RRZU011087614.1_pt1 | contig 10216 bp, 13 predicted proteins | sample 2165561 | NCBI WGS metagenome assembly RRZU01 (sample SAMN10456909, study PRJNA506462) | wastewater metagenome | isolation source: wastewater sludge | place: USA: Moscow, Idaho
CTGCCCGACGACGAAAAGCTGCGCGCGGGCGTGATGATCGGCTCGGGCATCGGGGGGCTGACCTCGATCGCGGAAACGGCGGTGCTGATCAAGGAACGCGGGCCGAAGCGGGTCTCGCCCTTCTTTATTCCGGGGTCGCTGATCAACCTGATCTCGGGGCAGGTCAGCATCCGGTTCGGCTTCAAGGGGCCGAACCATGCGGTGGCGACCGCCTGTTCGACGGGCGCGCATGCCATTGGTGATGCCTCGCGGCTGATCATGCTGGGCGATGCCGATATCATGGTCGCAGGCGGGGCCGAGGCGCCGATCAGCGAGATCGGCATTGCCGGGTTCAACGCCTGCAAGGCGCTGTCCACGAAGCGCGAGGCTGATCCGCAGGCGGCCAGCCGCCCCTATGACAATGACCGCGACGGTTTCGTCATGGGCGAGGGCGCGGGCGTCGTCGTGCTGGAGGAATATGAACACGCCAAGGCGCGCGGCGCGAAGATCTATGCCGAGGTGCTGGGTTACGGGCTGTCGGGCGACGCCTATCACATCACTGCGCCCAGTGAGGACGGCGATGGCGGCTTCCGCGCCATGCAGAACGCGCTGCGCAGCGCCGGGCTGGAGCCGGGCGATATTGATTACATCAACGCGCATGGCACCTCGACCATGGCCGATACGATTGAGCTGGGGGCGGTCGAACGCCTGCTGGGCGATCACGCCAAGGACGCGGTGATGTCGTCCACCACGTCCAGCATCGGGCACCTGCTGGGCGCGGCGGGCGCGGTCGAGGCGATCTTCTGCATTCTGGCGCTGCGCGACCAGATCGCGCCGCCAACGATCAACCTGGACAACCCGGCGGTTCAGCCCAAGCTGGATCTGGCGGCGAATGCGGCGGTGCGCCGCAAGATCGACGTGGCGCTGTCCAACAGTTTCGGCTTTGGCGGCACCAATGCCAGCCTGATCGTCGGCAAGGTGCGCGACTGATGTGGAAGAACATCGCCTCGACCTTCCTGACGCTGGCGATCTTTTTGCTGATCGCGGTGGCCGTCGTCGTGGCCTGGGGGCGGTCACAGTATAACGGTGCGGGGCCTGCACAGGTGGCGCAATGCGTGCAGGTCGCGCGCGGCGCCAGCCTGTCGGCGGTCAGCAAGACGCTGGAAGAACAGGGCGCGGTTTCCAGCGCCTATATCTTCCGCGCCGGTGCCGACGCGGCGGGCAAGGCGCGCGATCTGAAATTCGGCTCCTATCTGGTGCCGCCGGGCGCCAGCATGGCGCAGATCGTCGATGTGATTACGGCGGGCGGCCCGTCCACCTGCGGGACCGAGGTGATCTATCGCATCGGGGTGCGGGCGGATTCGGTGGTGTTGCGCGACATCAACCCCCAAACCGGCGCCTATGAGGAGCGGGTGAAATACGACCCCGCCACCGAGAATATCCCCGAAGCGATCACCCAGGCCGAGGAAAAGCCCGATGCGCGTCTGCGCGTTGCGGTGGCCGAGGGCGTGACCAGCTGGCAGGTGGTCGAGGGGCTGAAGCGCGCCGACTTCCTGTCGGGCGAGGTCAGCGGCGTTCCCGCCGAGGGGGTGCTGGCGCCGGACAGCTATGAGGTGTCGAAAGGCGCCGACCGCACCGCGCTGCTGAAGGAAATGGAAACCCGGCAAGCGGCGATTCTGGCGGCGGCATGGGAGGCGCGGCCGTTCGGGCTGCCCTATCAGACGCCCGAGGAGGCGCTGATCATGGCCTCGATCGTCGAGAAGGAAACCGGCATTCCCGATGAGCGTGCGGCGGTGGCCAGCGTCTTCGTCAACCGGCTGGAGCAGGGCATGCGGCTGGAGACCGACCCGACGGTGATTTACGGCGTGACCGAGGGGCGCGGCGTACTGGACCGGGGCCTGCGCCGGTCGGAGCTGCAGCGCAAGACCGACTGGAACACCTATCAGATCGACGGTCTGCCGAAGACGCCGATTGCCAACCCCGGCAAGGCGGCGATCCAGGCGGCGCTGAACCCTGCCGACACCGACTATGTCTTCTTCGTGGCCGACGGCACCGGCGGGCACCAGTTCTCGCGCACATTGGAGGAGCATAACGCCGCTGTGGCCCGCTGGCGCGAGATCGAGGCGCAGCAAGGCGCCGCGCAGGACGGGTCGGGCGGTTAGGGCTTGCAGAGCGCCTTGCGGACGCAGACAAATTGGACACCCCGTGCGGAACCTCCGGGCGGGGTTTTCTGTTATCTGTCGTCACTTACGACGATGTCCGTTTTCGATCCAGGAGATCCCCGATGAAACTTTCCGACATGTTCGCCAGCCTGTCGCGCAGCGCCCAGGACTTTGAAAAGAAGATCGACGTCTGGCAGGCCGACCTGAGCAAGAAAGGCAACGAGCTTGCCGAGAGTGCAAAGAAATGGCGCGAGCAGGCCGAGCAGCGCCAGTCGGATCTGAACGACCAGATCAACAAATACTTCGACGACGCCGATGAGAAGGTGAAGGCGCAATGGGCCGAATCCAAAGCCGAGTGGGACAAGCAGATCGCAACCCTGCGCAGCAAGGCTGAAGACGTCCGCAAGAAAGCGGTGGCGATGAATGCCGAAGACACCGCCGACTGGTACGAGGCTTACGCCGCCAACATGGTGTCCTATGCCCAGCAGGTTCAGGACGAGGCCAGCAATGCCGTCGCCTCGGCCGCGGAAGCCCGCGTGAAGGCGGATGCCGCCAAGAACGCCTGATTCCGGGCTGACCTGTTGCATGGCTTTCGCGCGCCTTCGGGCGCGCGATTCTGTTTTGAAAGGGCGATTCCGGGCCATGTGTTGCGCTGTTGCGCCTGCGTACGCTGCGGGTGTTGCGCGGGTTAATGCTTTGCTATTGCAGGTAAATTTTCCGTTTACGCCACAGCTTCCGGTTTAGTCGTTGACTTACCGGACGGCCTAAAGTAGAAAGTTTACATGCTGGGAGAAATGGGCAAGCCGCCGGGTCACTGACCTTGGGCGGCTTTTTTGTTTCTCGGCTCGTGCGGACAGACCACGAGGCGGGGCATGGCTGAATGACACTAACTTTCGATCCGGGGTCGGAACAGGCGGAGGGGCCGTTCCAGCCCCAGACCGCAATGGAAACCATCGACATCGCCAGCGGCGTCTTTCGGGACGCCGCTGAGGACTTGGAACGGCTGCGGCGCAAGCTGCGGGCCGGCGACATGGGCGAGCTGAAAGACGCAGCCGCCATGGCGCGCAGCCTGCGCAATGCGACGCAGCAGATGCTCGAGGAAAGGAACAAGGTTGACAAGCTCCGTAAAGAAATTGCCGGAGGCGTCGGGGACGGCTGTTTCGACCTCGACGCGGCCCGAGATGAAATCGGGCGCCGCCTGGCTTGCCTCCGCCGCGCCGGAGGAGGTTGACGAATTCCTGGCAGGTCTCAGCGACAATGCGCTGGCGAGCCTGCCATGGATCTTCGAGTTCTGGGCCTTGCCGCACCAGTTGCCGCCACGCGGCGACTGGAAAAGCTGGGTCATCATGGGGGGGCGCGGCGCGGGGAAAACCCGCGCCGGGTCGGAATGGGTGCGCCGCAAGGTCGAGGGCGCCACGCCCGAGGCGCGGGGCGAGTGTTCCCGTGTGGCGCTGATCGGCGAGACCTTTGATCAGACCCGCGAGGTGATGGTCTTCGGGGATAGCGGGATCCTCGCGTGCTCGCCCCCCGATCGGCGGCCGGTTTGGGAGGCCTCGCGCCGGCGGCTGGTCTGGCCCAATGGGGCGACGGCGACGGTGTTTTCGGCCCATGAGCCCGAGGCGCTGCGCGGGCCGCAATTCGACGCGGCCTGGGTGGACGAGTTGGCGAAGTGGAAGAAGGCGGAGGATACCTGGGACATGCTGCAATTCGCTTTGCGGCTGGGGACGCATCCCCAGCAGGTGGTGACGACGACGCCGCGCAATGTCGAGGTGCTGAAGCGGATCTTGCAAAGTGCCTCGACCGTGACGACGCATGCGCCGACGGATGCCAACCGCGCCTATCTGGCGGAAAGCTTCCTGGCCGAGGTCGAGACGCGGTATGGCGGCACAAGGCTGGGACGGCAGGAGCTGGAGGGGCTGTTGCTGGACGATGTCGAGGGCGCGCTGTGGACCACCGCGATGGTGGAGGGCTGCCGGGTTGACCGGCTGCCCGAGCTGGACCGGGTGGTTGTCGCGGTGGATCCGGCCGTGACCGGAGGGGCGGCATCCGACGAATGCGGGATTGTCGTGGCGGGCGTGGTTACTTCGGGCGAGCCGAAGGACTGGCGGGCCTATGTGCTGGAAGATGCCACGGTGCGGGGCGGGCCGACGGAATGGGCGCGCGCAGCGATTGCGGCGATGGACCGGCACAAGGCCGAGCGGCTGGTGGCCGAGGTCAATCAGGGTGGCGACCTGATTGAAAGCGTGGTGCGACAGATTGATCCTTTGGTGCCGTTCCGGGGTCTGCGCGCGGCGCGCGGCAAGGCGATCCGGGCGGAGCCGGTGGCGGCGCTGTATGAACAGGGTCGGGTCAAGCATCTGCGCGGGCCGTCACTGGGGGCGCTGGAAGATCAGATGTGCCGCATGACGCTGCGCGGCTATGAGGGGAAGGGATCGCCCGACCGGCTGGACGCCTTGGTCTGGGCCATCCACGAGCTGATGATCGAGCCTGCGGCGGGGTTCCGGCAGCCGATGATGCGGACGCTGTGACGTTTCGGGGCTTCGCCCCGGACCCCAGGATATTTGAACCAGAATGAAAGGGCTGTCCGAAGGGGCGGCCCTTTTTGCATCCACAGACAAGGAGGCGAGGCATGGCGTTTCGTTTGTTTTCCCGGCCGCAGGATGGCGCGCCGGTGATCGAGAGGAAGGCAAGCGCCACCGGGCGGGTCGCGGCCTTGGCGGCGGGCTCGGGCCGGGTGGCGTGGTCGGCGCGTGATACCGGGACGCTGACGCGGGGGGGCTTTATCGGCAATCCGGTGGGCTTCCGGGCGGTGCGCCTGATCGCCGAGGCGGCGGCGGCGGTGCCGCTGATCTGTCAGGACCGCGAGCGGCGCTATGACGCCCATCCGGTGCTGGAGCTGCTGCGCCGCCCCAATCCGGGTCAGGGCCGGGCCGAGCTGTTCGAGGCGCTGTTCGGGCAGATCCTGCTGAGCGGCAACGGCTATCTGGAAGCGGTGGGCGTGGTCGAGGAGGGGGGGCCAGCGGAACTGCATGTCCTGCGCTCGGACCGGATGAATGTGGTGCCGGGGGCGGATGGCTGGCCGGTGGCGTTCGAATATGCGGTGGGCGGGCGCAAGCACCGGTTCGACATGACCGGCAGCCCCGATCCGATCTGCCATATCAAGAGCTTCCACCCGAGTGATGATCATTACGGATTGTCGCCTTTGCAGGCGGCGGCGGTGGCGGTGGATGTCCATAACAGCGCCTCGGCCTGGTCGAAGGCGCTGCTGGACAATGCGGCACGGCCATCCGGCGCGATTGTCTATAAGGGGCCGGATGGGCATGGCAACCTGTCGGCCGAGCAGTATGACCGGCTGGTGATCGAGATGGAGACCCATCATCAGGGCGCGCGCAATGCCGGGCGGCCGATGCTGCTGGAAGGGGGCCTCGATTGGAAGCCGATGGGGTTCTCGCCGTCCGATATGGAGTTCCACGAGACCAAGCAGGGCGCGGCGCGGGAAATCGCGCAGGCTTTCGGGGTGCCTCCGATGCTGATCGGTATTCCGGGCGATGCGACTTACGCCAACTATGCCGAGGCGCATCGGGCGTTTTATCGCCTGACGGTGCTGCCGCTGGTGACGCGGGTTGCGGCCGCGGTCGCGTGGTTCCTGTCGGAGCATCTGGGGGCCGAGGTCGATCTGAAGCCGGATCTGGACCAGATCCCGGCGCTGGCCGAGGAGCGTGATCAGCACTGGGCGCGGGTCGGCGCGGCGAGCTTCCTGACCGATGCCGAGAAGCGGGCGGCGCTGGGGCTGCCGGCCCTGCCCACCCCGGAGGGCTGAGATGGAGGGGTCGCGCTTCACCGAAAGCTTCGATCCGCATCATCACCGTTTTGAAGCGCAGGAACGCGTGATGGCGCTGCAATTCGGCGCCGTCGACAAGCGGCTGGAAAGGATCGAGGCGCTGATCGAAGGGCTGGAGAGACGGCTGTGGATGACCGTTTACGGCGTCGTCGGGGTGATCCTGACGCAGGCCGTGCAGTCGATCCTGGAATTTACACCGAAGGGAGGCTGACTGATGGAAAGCGGTCTGGAGTTGAAATTCGCCGGCGGCAAGCCGGTGATGACCGAGGGAGCGGTCATCGAGGGCTATGCGAGCCGCTTTGGCCTGCCCGATCAGGGCGGGGACATTGTGGCGAAGGGCGCGTTTGGCGCCTCGCTGGCACGGCTTGCCGCCAAGGGAGACAAGGTGCGGATGCTGTGGCAGCACGATCCGACCAAGCCCATCGGGGTCTGGGACGAAATCCGCGAGGATGAGACCGGGCTGTGGGTCAAGGGGCGCTTGCTGTCCGAGGTGGCTTTGGCGCGCGAGGCGGCGACGCTGATCGACGCGGGCGCCATCGACGGGCTGTCGATTGGCTATCGCACGGTCCGGGCCGAGAAGGACCAAAAGGGCCGCCGCGTGCTGACCGAGGTCGAGCTGTGGGAGGTGTCACTGGTCACCTTCCCGATGCTGCCCGAGGCCAAGCTGGGCCGCAAGGACACCGACGATACACGAGATTTCGCCGCCGCGTTGATCGCCGCGACGAAGGCGCTGCGGGACTGATCCCGTAGGCCAATGGGTTCGGGTGGGGCGCGTCCCCACCCGCGCAACCGGGGCCATGCCCCGATCACCGATGAGGAGACGCTGATGAGCGAGGTCAAGACCGGGGCAGTTCCTGCCCCCGGTGAGCTGAAGGGTGCGCTGCTTGGGTTCGTCGAAGAACTCAAAAGCTACCGCCAGGATATCCAGAAGAAACTTGATGCACAGGATGATCGCATGAGCATGTTCGAACGCAAAAACGCCTTCCGCGCCCGCAGCCCGCTGTCGACGGAGGCCGCCCCCGAGGTGCCCCACCAGAAGGCGTTCAACGCCTATCTGCGCAATGGCGATGATGCCGGCCTGCGCGGCCTGGCAATCGAGGAAAAGGGCATGACCACCGCCAGCGATGGCGGTTTCCTGGCTGCGCCTGTGGTGGCGCAGACGGTGCAGAATTCGCTGACGAATGCGGTGTCGCTGCGGGCGCTGGCCAATGTGGTGACGGTCGACGCGGGCAGCTATGACGTGCTGGTCGACCGCGACGACATGACCACCGGCTGGGCCAACGAAACCACCGCAGTGGCCAGCACTTCGGCTGGCGTCGAGCGCGTCTCGATCCCGCTGCACGAGCTGTCGGCAATGCCCAAGGCCAGCCAGCGCCTGCTGGACGACGCGGCCTTCGACGTGGAAACCTGGCTGGCAGAGCGGATCGCCGACAAGTTCACCCGCGCCGAGGCCTATGCCTTCCTGCGCGGCGACGGGCTGGAGAAGCCGTCGGGGCTGCTGAATGCGCCCTTCGATGCGACCGGTGCCGGCTCGATCTTCACGATTGGCGAGCTGAAGACCGGCGTTTCGGGCGCCTTCGGCACCAATAACGCGGCCGAGAAGCTGATCGACCTGGTCTATGCGCTGCCTGCCGCCCATCGCGGCAATGCGGCCTTCGTCATGACCTCGAAGACCGCAGCGACGGTGCGCAAGCTGAAGGATGCCGATGGCCGCTTTATCTGGGCCGACAGCCTGGCCGCCGGCGAGCCCGCGCGCCTGCTGGGCCATCCGGTGATGCTGGCCGAGGAGATGCCGGAAATCGGGCCAGATGCCCGTGCCATCCTGTTTGGCAACTTCAAGGCTGCCTACACCATCGTCGAGCGTCCCGAGCTGCGCGTGCTGCGCGATCCCTTCTCGGCCAAGCCGCATGTGCTGTTCTATGCCACCAAGCGCGTCGGTGGCGGTCTGGTCGATGGCCGTGCCGTCAAGGCCCTGAAGTTCGGCGCCTGATTTCAGGCGTTCGAGGGCCGCGCCGGCCGCACCACGCCGGTTCAGCAACTGTCCGCGCATGCCCGTGGGGCGTGCCGGCGCGGCTTTTTCCTGTGAACAACCGGCCAATTGGTCCGGCTCGGACGGGAGGTTCGGGATGATACTTGTCGAGGAGACGACACCGGCGGATGCGGCGCTGCCGGTGGCTGAATTGCGGGCGCATCTGCGGCTCGGATCCGGGTTTGAACTGGCTGCGAGCGCCGAGGAAGACCGCGCCCTTGCGGGGTTCCTGCGCGCCGCCATGGCCACCATCGAGGGCCGCACCGGCAAGGTGCTGCTGCGCCGCAACTATCGGATGGTGCTGGAAGACTGGCGTGATGAGCAGGGGCAGGCATTGCCGATGGCGCCGGTCAGCGCCGTCACTGCCGTCGAGATCGAGGCGGCCGACGGCACCGTACGGCTGGTTCCGGCCGAGCGCTGGTCGCTGATGGCCGACAGCATGCGCCCGGTGATCCGCCCACGCGGCGGGGTGCTGCCATTGGTGCCGGAAGGCGGCAGTGCGGTGGTGCGCTTCGTGGCGGGTTTCGCAGAAACCTGGGCGGGCGTGCCTGCCGATCTGGCGCAGGCGGTGCTGATGTTGGCGGCCCGCTACTATGAGGACCGCAGCGATGACGGTGCCCGCCATTCATTGCCAATGGGCGTCAGCGCGCTGATCGAGCGCTGGCGGGCGGTTCGGGTTCTGGCCGGTCGGGGGGCACGCTGATGGCGGTCCCCAGACTGACCGTGCCGCTGGTGCTGGAGACCCGCGAGCGCCAGGCCGACGGGATCGGCGGCCACCGCACGGTCTGGCGGGCGTTGGGCGTTGTCCATGCCCAGATGGACGCCGGCAGCGGCCGCCAGCGTGGCGCCGAGACCGGGCCTGAAAGCATCGTCGGCTGGACCATCACGCTGCGGGGGTTTCCCGTTGGTGATCCGCGCCGGCCGTCGGCAGGGCAGCGTTTGCGGATGGGGGCGCGCGTCTTTCGCATCGACGCCGTCGCCGAGGCGGACCCGCTGGGCCGCCATCTGCGCATCTTCGCACAGGAGGAATCCGCATGAGCTATCAGGCATCCGTCGCCCTGCAGGGCGCGGTCTATCTGGCGCTGCGCACCGATCCGGCGCTGGCGGCGCTGATCGGCGACGCGGTCTATGACGCCATGCCGGTCGCGGCACCCAGCGGGGTTTACGTCTCGCTTGGCCCCGAGGAGGTGGTCGATCTGTCCGACAGCGGCGGTGAGGCGGCACGGCACGATTTCGTCGTCTCGGTCCTGGCGGGGACGGATGAGGCGGCGGGATTTCGCGCCGTGAAAGAGGCGGCCGTGGCCGTCAGCGCGGCGCTGGAAGGCGCCGATCTTGTCACTGACACGGGCCGCGTGGCCGGCCTGTGGTTTCTGCGCGCCCGCGCCAAGCGGGTGGAAAATGGCGCTGAACGGCGGGTCGATCTGACCTTCCGGGCGCTGATGGATCTGGCTTGAGGAGACGACAGGATGGCGGTTCAAAACGGACGTGATCTGCTGATCAAGATGGACATGACCGGGGCGGGCGAATTCGAGACCGTCGCCGGTCTTCGCGCCACGCGTATCGGCTTCAATGCCGAGACGGTCGATGTCACCAGTCTGGAAAGCGAGGGCCGCTGGCGCGAGCTGCTGGGCGGTGCGGGCGTGCGTCCGGCCTCGATTTCCGGGTCGGGGGTGTTCCGGGACGCGGCGACCGATGGCCGGGCGCGGCAGGTCTTTTTCGACGGCGAAGTGCCGAAATGCCAGGTCATTATCCCCGATTTCGGCATCATCGAGGGGCCGTTCCAGATCACCTCGCTGGAATATGCGGGCAGCCATAACGGCGAGGCGACTTATGAAATCGCCATGGCAAGCGCCGGCGCGCTGAACTTCGTGGCACTGTGATGGTGAACCCGTTGCGCGGCGAGGTCGAGATCACGCTGGACGGCGTTCCCCATGCCGCGCGCCTGACCTTGGGCGCGCTGGCAGAGCTGGAGGCGGCGCTGCAAACCAACTCGTTGATCGAGATGGCGGCGCGGTTCGAGGAGGGGCGGTTCTCGGCCTCGGACGTGGTGGCGGTGATCGTGGCGGGGCTGCGCGGCGGTGGCTGGCGCGGCGGCCGCGACGATCTGCTGTCGGCAGAGATCGACGGTGGGCCGGTCGCGGCGGCGCAGGCGGCCGCCCAGCTTCTGGCCCGCGCCTTCGGTGTGGCCCTGGCATGAGCGGCCTC
>RRZU011665881.1_pt1 | contig 10216 bp, 9 predicted proteins | sample 2165561 | NCBI WGS metagenome assembly RRZU01 (sample SAMN10456909, study PRJNA506462) | wastewater metagenome | isolation source: wastewater sludge | place: USA: Moscow, Idaho
CGATCGTAACGGTCGCTCGGGGTCCGATTGCTGGGCTCCGAGTGGATGCCGTCGCCGGCCTCCGGATCCTGCTCCTAATCGCGAAGGATTAGCCCGGCAAGCGCGCACTCGCCCGCGTGAACGAGCGTGTCGGATGGATGGCCGCCCGCCGGGCGGGAAGCCACCTGTACCGCTCGGGACCACTAGCCAGACACACCCGCGGCAAGCACCAGCTGCCCGGCGTCCTCGCCGCGACCGAGCTGTCGGAGTGCACGGACTCGTATCACCGCAGGTTCGCGCTCCTGCACCTCGCACGTGGCCGTTACTCCGTTGTGATCGCCGGATCACCCGATGGGGCGGCCGCGGTCGATCGTGAGCAGATCGACGAGTGGGTCGCTCACTACGGCCACTGGCTGAGCGGGCTGGCCGATGAGCCGGGACTAGTCGCGGCCGCCGTGACCATCGAATCGGGACCGTTTTCAACTACTGAGCTTGAACGGCGAGTAATTCAGCGTCTCGACCCGGACGCTCCCGCGTTCGCGCGGGAGGTTATGGTCGACGTGGTCCGGGACTACCCGGAGGACACACACACCGTGCGCGCGTGGATAACCCTCACCTACGACGGGAGAGGCGCAAAGCCAGATGTCGTGGGTCGGGAAATCGCTACCCGGCTTCCACACCTGACTCGTGAACTGGAGTCGTGCGGAGCGGGCGTCACACGCCCCTGCACGGCCGACGACGTGTGCCGGCTGGTGCGAGTCGCGTACGACCCCGCAGCTACACCCACGCTCGATCAGGCCCTGGTCGACGGGGAACCGCCCGACCTCGGGTGGAGCGACGTCGGCCCGGCGGCCGCGCAGGCCGCGTGGGATCACTACCGCCATGACTCAGGTCTTAGCGTCACGTGGGAAATGACCGAGGCGCCTCGCGGCGCGGTTCGTGCGCAGGTGCTCGCACGCCTGCTGTCACCGCACCGCGACGTACCTCGGAAGCGCGTGACCTTGCTCTACCGCCCGATCGACGCCAGTCGAGCTGAGAAGGCCGTTGAGGACGACCTGGACGCCGCCGAGTTCCGTCACAACTCGGCCGGCCGTGCAACGGCGCGGGCGAGCCTGGCGGTGCAGCGTGCAGCGAAAACGGCCATGGAAGAAGCGAGCGGCGCCGGCCTGGTGAACTTCGGCCTACTGGTGACCGCCACTGTGCAGGCCGAGGAGGACCTCGCCCGCGCTAGAGCGGCGGTCGAGACGACGCTCAGGGCGTCGGCTCGCCTTCGTCTCCGGCCGGCGTACGGGGCACAGGACAGCGCTTTTGCGGCCGCACTACCACTCGGCATCGTCCTGCCGGACTTGCTCGCTCTGCCGAGCGACGTCCGGGAGAAGCTGTGAGCAGGGACCGGGCCCGGCATCGGCCGGAGGCCCGGCATCGGCCGGAGGCCCGGCATCGGCCGGAGGTTCGGATCGACCTTCAAGATGTTGCCGCGCTTGGGAAGCTCGCCGCGGTGGCTGGCCGCCACCTCGCTGAGCTCCAGGAGAAGCGGCCAAGTACCGATCACGGCGAGGAGAGGCAGCCATGAAAACCAAGCGAACTAAGACGAAGGACGTCCCGCCGCCGCGGCGACCCGGACCGAAGGGCTGGCCGGGCCGCGGTGGCGGCCGCGCCACCGTGGTCGCTACGCCGGGAGAATGGCGTGGTACCTCAGTTCAGGTGTGCGGGCTGTGGCCGTTTGCGGTCGGCACGTCTGCGCCGCTGGTCGGAGTGCCGCTGGGTCGCCATCTGACTACGGGCGAACCGGTGTGCGCCGACCCAATCTCTTGGTTCCAACAGGCACACTTGATCAACAACCCGAGCGCCATGTTTCTCGGCATCCCCGGTATCGGGAAGTCGAGCGCAACTCGGCGGATGCTGATCGGGCTGGCGGCGATGGGGTCGCTTCCCATGGTGTTCGGGGACCTGCGTCCCGACTATGTGGACGTGGGACGCGCGCTCGGTGCCCAGGTGGTGAAGCTCGGGCATGGCCACGGCAGCCTCAATCCACTCGACGCCACCGAAGCTCATGAGGCCGCCGAACTCCTCGACGGTGACGCTCGTGACGCGATCTTGGGCGACTCTCTCGCTCGACGGCTGACCATGGTGGAGTCGCTGATCACGATTGCCCGGCGGAGTCCTCCTACCGACAGGGAAATGAACATCGTCACGGCGGCGATCGAGTCGTTCGATCGCCGTGGCGACCGCGCCCCTTTGCTCAGCGATCTTCTGGAAATGATCAGGTCCGCTCCTCCGGAGCTTCGGGCCGCTGCCCTGGACCGGGGCGACTCGAAGCGCTACGGACGCATCACGGAGGAACTGGAGGCCTCCCTGATGGGTCTGGTCGGCTCTGGAAAGTTCGGCCGAGTATTCAGCCGGCCAACAACCGAGCCGCTGCGCCGCGATCGCCCCGCGGTCTTCGACGTCTCAAGTATCCCCGACACCGACGCCTCGATGCAGGCCGCTGTACTGCTCGCATGCTGGTCAGCTGGATTCGGAACCATCAACGTCGCCAATGAGTTGGCCGCGTCCGGTCTCGAGCCCCAACGGAACTACTGCGTCGTCCTCGACGAGCTGCATCGAGGCCTCCGGGCCGGGCCAGGCATGGTCGATCGGGTCGACACGCTTACTCGATTGAATAGGAAGCTCGGCGTCGGCATGATCTTCGTGACTCACACGATGAAGGACCTCGATTCGCTTCCGACTGCCGAGGACAGAGCGAAGGCCCGTGGCTTCATCGAGCGGGCAGGGATGCTTGTCCTGGGCGGTCTACCTCCCGCAGAAATGCCGCAGCTGACGCAGGTTGTGCGTCTCTCTCGTGTCGAACAGGACATGCTGGCGTCCTGGTCCGATCACGCGCCGTACGACCCGCTGGGCGAGGGTGAGGGCGCCCCGCCGGGGCGCGGACGGTTCTTGGTCAAGGTGGGAACCCGACCGGGAATCCCCGTCGAGGTGCAGCTCGTGAACCGCGAAAGAGAGGTCAACGACACAAACAAGCGGTGGCACGGGCCGTCACGGATCGGTCGCCGGGACGACGACGTTTCGGCCCCGACCCCAGTTACTCTGCCTCTGAGCTAAGCGGGGGCCAGACCCACACCTCTTGAGGGTCGGGGGCCGGCGAAAGCTCGCCCCCACCCCCAAGATGCAAGGCAAGTACGACCCCCATGTACAACCCCTCCCGGCGTCACCGACCGGCCCAAAGCAGCGTCAGCAGCCAAGTCGAGGCCCTCTACCGTCTCCACCATCGCCGTCTCCTGGGCGTCGCCCGCCGCCTCGTTCCATCCGACCACGAGGACCTGGTCTCGGAGGCGTTCGTGGGCCTCCTCGGTGCCCTGAGCACCGGCCACGGACCCGAGTCATCGCCAGGAGGCTATCTCGCTCGGAGCGTGCGCCACGGTGCTATGCGGGTCTGGCGAGACCGAGCCCCCGAGGTACCGGCTCTCGCGGCGCCGTCGCACGCAGACGGTATGGAAGTCACGGTCGTCGAGGCGGCTGTAGTGAGATCGGCCTTCGGGTCCCTGCCCGAGCGGTGGCAGCACGTCCTGTGGCTGACCGTGGTCGAGGACTGGCCCCTTGCGAAGGTCTCGGAAGCGTTCGGTCTCACGCCGGCCGCGGCCGCGGTCCTGGCACACAGAGCACGCGTGGGTCTTCGCAAGGCCTTCGCGGCCGCGGAGGAAACCACTAACGAACCGCTTAACGGTAAGTTACCCTAGGGTGACCCCCTACGAGAGGACAGGCACTCAGTGAGCACCACGAATAACCGTCGGCCCCAGCCGGGTCGCATGAGCACCGAAACACTCGCTCTCTTTGTCTGCGCCGTCCTCGCAGTCGTGATCGTGGCCACGGTCTACCTCGCGGTGCACGTCGGCCACCAGCTGGCCGGCCTCCCCCCTGCTCCGAGGGACCCATGGGAGACCCTCGCCGGCGTCATCCGAGGCAAGGTGCAGTGGCCGATGGCGTCCACCGTTATCGCCGGCGCGGCGCTCGTAGTGCTGGTGGCAGCCGGCCTCGTGATCGCTCGTCTACTCCGCCGCCGCCGAGGGCGGTCCTCACGCGTCGACCCAGCGGCTCGCTACATGGGGCGGGGTCGCGACGTTGAGTCGCTGACGCGCCAGGCGGCTCAGATCACCGCGTCGCGACTCGGTGTCGAGGAGTCGCCCGGCGTACCGATCGGTCGCACCGTGGCCACCGCGACGCCGCTGTTCGGCTCATGGGAGGACATGCATATCGACATCTGGGGACCTCGCACCGGCAAGACCACCTCACGCGCGATTCCGGCCATCCTCGACGCCCCTGGCGCGGTGCTCGTGACCTCGAACAAACGGGACGTCGTCGACGCCACGCGCGACGCGCGCGCATCGAGGGGCGACGTCTGGGTGTTCGATCCACAGTCCGTGGCAGGCGAGGAGCCATCCGACTGGTGGTGGAACCCGCTCAGCTATGTGACCGACGAGGTTCGGGCGGCCAAACTGGCGGAGCACTTCGCCGCCGGCTCCCGTGATCCAGGCGCGCGGACCGACGCCTTCTTCGATCCCGCGGCGCAGGACCTGCTCGCCGGTCTCCTGCTCGCAGCCGCGCTCGCTGATCGACCAATCACGGACGTCTATCGCTGGCTCGCGCACCCAGACGACGAGGAGCCGGCCGAAATCCTGGCCCGAAGCGAATACGACCTTACGGCCGAGCAGGTTGCCGGCGTGATCTACTCGCCCGAGAAGCAGCGGGGCGGGGTATACGGCACTGCTCAGCAGATGGCCTCTTGCCTCACCAACCGTCAGATCGCCCGCTGGGTCACGCCGGGATCGGTCGGCCGCCGGCATTTCTCTGCCGGCGAGTTCGTCCGTTCGACGGGGACGCTCTACTCGTTGTCGAAAGAGGGCCGCGGGACCGCGGGACCTCTCGTCACTGCCCTCACCGTCGCCGTCGTCGAGGCAGCCGAGGAACTGGCGGCGTCCTCCGCCGGCGGCCGCCTCCCTCGCCCGATGCTCGGCGTCCTCGACGAGGCCGCCAACGTCTGTCGGTGGAAGGAGCTGCCGAACCTCTACAGCCACTACGGCTCCCGCGGCATCGTACTCATGACGATCCTGCAGAGCTGGTCGCAGGGCGTCGACGTCTGGGGCCAATCCGGGATGCGAAAGCTCTGGTCGGCGGCCAACGTCGCCGTCTACGGCGGCGGCGTCAAAGAGAAGGAGTTCCTCGAAATGCTGTCGGCGCTCATCGGAGACTACGACAAGGAAGTGCGCTCTGTCGCGACAGGGCGAGGACAGCGCACAGTGAACGAGCAGCTCACCCGTGAGCGCATCCTGGACGTCGCTGACCTCCAGGCGCTCCCTAAGGGCCGCGCAATCGTCCTGGCGTCCGGAGCCCGCCCTACACTCATCACGACCCAGCCGTGGATGAACGGCCCGCACGCCGCGGCGGTGAAGGCGTCGATAGCCGCACATGATCCAGGTGCCCCCTCGACCCTCGCCCAGGCCGAGCACCAGCTCGCGGACGTCGATCGCTCATTGGCCGCTCTCGATAGTTCCGCAGCTCAACGATGAGCAGCCTAGGAGAGTGGGACGACACTCCGCCGGCGGCGGGCAGCGAGCCGCCCAGCGTCGACGTCCCTCAGCGACCACCAGTCGCTGACAAGGTGGCTGCGGCGGTCGCCGGCCTCGACCTCGACGCGATCGCCGGCGGCCTCGTATCAGCAACCGTCTCATCCGAGATTCACCGCCAGATTCAGCGGGAAGTAACCCCCGTGGTCACGGCCGCCGTGGCCGAGGTGCTGACCCCAGAGCGTCTCGAAGCGCTCCGCGTTGCGGCCGTGCAAGCAGCCGAGGCCGAACTCAATCCTCCCCAGCAGCAGGAGGAGGAGGGCGACGATGACGACGCATCGCCGACGCTCTACTACGGCAGCGTCGACGAGTTCGTGAGGGAGTTCGTATGCCCGGTCTTCCGTCGCGTCGTGGGCGGCCGGAGCGAGTATCGCTGGTCGGCCCGGTGGTGGGAGTCCGCCGAAGCCATCATCCGACTGGAAGCGATGTGGCGGGCATGGGAGCATCTGCGGCTCGATCCCGCAACTGGAATGTCGGTCTGGGTTCGCGACCACGCCGATCATCACCTCGGCGTCCTAATGGGCTCAGGCGGTCCCTGGGCACGATCCAAGGACTCTGCGGGTCCAGATGAACCTCTGCCGTACGAGGCTCCGCCGGATGGCCTATTCCCAGACGTGCGGACGCCTTCCCCAACCAGGCCCGCAGTGCCGAGAGTGCCGAGGTCTTAGTGACCACCGGCACTCTTCGGCGCTGCAATATCGCTCACCGCGATTCTCAGCGGCCCCGCTGCTGAATCTTCTGCGCTCCTTGACCCTTGGAGCGCCCTCTGCGGGCCTTCGGGGCTCGCCCGGGAGCAGAGGCCACCGCGTCCGTCGCAGGTCGGCCCTGGGCCACGTCAGACTGCACGCGGGCGTCTACAGCTGCCTGGTTCCCTAGGTGGCCGAGCGACTCTGCGAGGGCCTGGCGTCGCTGCGCGCTGTCGTAGGCCTCATCGGCGGCGTCCAGCAGCTGCGCTGCTTCGCTCCGGGCCGACTCTGGGTCCCGACCCGCGGCGAGGTCCGCCTCAGCTGCTCGATCCGCTGCGTCCGCGCCCGCAAGCAGGCCGAGAGCTTCGGCTCGGTCGTCATGCGCCGCTCCCCGTAGGGCATCCCCCTCGACGCCGGCCCGACGCGCCTCAGCGACCCGGGCCGCCTCGGCAACCGTTCCTCGCTCGCCGCGGCGGTGCTCCGGGACGTCATAGCCCCCCCCCAGCCCGCTCTCACTCGGCGGGAATTGGCGCTCCCACTCGTCGACAGCCCTTCGGGCCGCGTCCTGCAGACGGCCCTCGTACCCCTCCGCGATCGCCTTCTCTACGATCAGGGAATCCTCTGGCAGCCGCCCGTGCTGCTGCCAGTGCTCCCAGTCTCCGATCAGCGCTGACTGGGCCGCCGAGTTCGGCACCGAACGGTCAGCTTCATTCACGAACTCCGTCCTCCAGAGTCGCTCGGCGTCGTGGCGTCGGTAGAAGTTTGGTGCGTGCTCCTTGGCCAGCGCCCTGGCCTCGTCGACCGTAAGCCTGGGTCGCTCACTGAGCGTCACCCCGTGACGCGTCCTCACCTCTTCAGCGATGCGCTGCTCGGCTCGTGCTGCCTCCGGGTCGACGCGGCTCCAGGCGCGCGCGGCCTGGTAGGCGGCCGCGATCTGTTCCGGGTGTGCGCTGGCCCACCATTCGGGTCGATGCACAGCCGCAAGCGTTGCCCGTGCTGCCGCCCGCTCAACCGCGTGTCGCTCTCCGAGCAGCTGGGCGGCTTCCGCACTCCGCGCCTGGGCAGCGCGGAGCTCCTGCTCCCTTGCCCGGGCCAGCTGCTCACCCATCCGGGCAGCCGTAGTCAGCGCGAGCTGGGTGACCCCAGCGAGGGCCTCGTCGATTCCGTCGCTCTCCATGGGAACTCCCCTTCCTTTACTTCTCGACTTCTTCGCCGCGACCTGAGCCGCGCGCGGGCGCCGCTGTCGGCCGCTGACGCGCTGGCTCCAGCCGATTTGGCACAGGCGAGCCAGGCGCCCGCTGGGGCGCGCTCTGCGCCTGCTGAGCAGTACGCACGGCGTCCACCCCCGTCCCCGATCCTGTCGGCCCAGGACTCGGCAGCTGAGCCGCCACAGTGGCCAGCTCCCCACGGATCGCTCGCTCAATCGCGGCTGCGCGCCGGAAGTCCTGGTCCGCTCGGTGCATGTCATGCAGCGCCTTCGCCAGATTCGCGAGCTGGCGCAGAAGCACCGCCTGGCCCACTGCTCCGCGGCCACCGCGTGCAGACGAAATCAGTAGCAGCGCTGCACCCGCAGCCGACGCGCGGCCGGCGCGGTCAGCCTTCGGCGGCCGCCGGCGAAGCTCCGCGCTCCGCGCGAGCGCATCTGCGGTAGCCGCCAACGGCCCGGGAACCAGCTCGACCCGTGCCGACCATGCGGCGAATGCACCCGCGGTTTCGCGGGCGACCTGTGCCCATGTCTCTCGATCCTCCACGGGCACGCTGCGCAGCTGCTCGCGCAGCTGCTGGAGCTCCGCGTCGACCTGAGCCCAGAGAGCCGGGTCCGGCTCACGCATCTCCCGACCAGGAGCGATCGGCCGCCGGCCCCGCTTTGCCGCCGTCCACTCGGCGGCGGCGGCGATCGCGCCCTCCGGCGTATCCGGCCACTCCGCCCGCAGTCGGGGCAGCGCGAGATCTCGCGCCAGGTGCCCGCCGCCGTACCAGATCGGCCGCTCGCCCTTCGCCGGCGCGGCGGCCACGCTGTAGCCGGTAATGACGTCCTGAGTGCCGTCCGCGTAACGGGCTCGGACGAGCACGCCCTGCCTTCGCAGCCGCCGCACGAACTCAGCTTCATCAGCTGACGCAGTAGCGCATGCACGAACCGTGCGCGCGAGCGCCCAGCGCGGCTGATCGGCGCGGCGCTGGGCGGCGACAAGACTCTCGCGGTCGAGCGTGCTCAGGCTCATCCAACTCCGCGTCTCAGTGCCCGCGCGGCGCGCAGCTTCGAAGCGTCCGCGGGCTCGGCGTCGAGCATCTGCTTCGCGTTCGGCAGGGTCGTACCCGCGGCTGGCTCGACCACGCGCGGCGCCATCGACACGCTGCAAGCCGTGCTCAACCTCCAGCTCACGGCACGCCTTCTGCGCACGGACATGATCGAGGTGGATGCTCGCCTTCGTACCATCCTCCCGCACCAGCTGGACGACCAGGTGCACGTGGTCGTTGCCTGCCTTCGAGAGCCCATGGCGAACCGCAACCCACCGCGTAGGTGCCTTGGTACCTCCGGCGTCGTCGAATCCCATCTTCTCGATGAATGAGTCAGCCAGCTCAGCCCATTTCTGGTCAGTCAGCTGGCCCTCCTCAGCACGCAGCGAGAGCGAACAGTGCCACACGTGACCACCCGCGACCTCGACGTCGAACGCTGTCCTCGGTCTGTCCAAGTGCCGCGCGATCGCGAGCGCTGAGTCACGGCCCAGCTCGGCATCGTCATGCCAAGCCAGCATCGCGGGGTCACCCGCGACGAGGTGGGGCTCGGTGTGCTCGTTGCTTCGACCCGGCCCTGCCAGGTAGACCATCAAGCCACCCATCCGGTCCCCTCGCACGACGTTCGGAATCACCGCCGGCCACCTCCGATGGCGAGGCCGTCGATCGTCTCCTCGATACGGGTGGTCGTGCGCCGCACAGCATCGAGCGTGGCCGACGTTTCCGGCTGCCAGTCCCCCGTCGAATTGGTCGCTTTGGCGATCTGGTTCACGTTATTGGCGATGGTGCCCAACAGACGGCTGACGCCAAACAGCGCCGCTATCAACTCTCTCCGCTGCGTGGGGGTCTCACCCTGTGGGGCGAGCGCCGATTCGACCAGCAGCCGGGGAACGGTCACCCGTTGTTCCTCGGCCCGCTGCACCAGCAGAGCCTCTTCCTCCGGCGTGACTTTCACCTCATGCGAGTGACGTCGACCACCGGGCACGTTCGCGCGGCGCCGGCGCCGTATGGCACGGCCCGCCTCGCCTGGCTCCGACATGGCCCGGCTCCCTTCTGCCAGCGCAGCGAACCCGCTTCGCGGGGACCGCACACCTCAGTGTGCCCCAGGCCGAGACCAACTGTCGAGGTTTGGAGCCGATTAGCTCTGCTAATCATATAGCTTGCTCCGTCCGGGACTCCTTCGTAGCCGCCTGCGGCCACGCCTTACTCGATTGCATTGCTGTCGACCGATCTGACCTGATCTATGCTCAGCCACATGGCTACTCCCGACCTCGCCAGCACCGAATCTCGTGCGCGTGAACTCCTCGATCGCCGGATCACGTCGATCCGCTCGCTCGTCACGGCCCGTCAAAGGCTCGCAGAGTTGCAGCAGCAACTCGCGGACGCCGAACGTCAGGACGTCGGGCTCTATCGGGCGGCTCTTCGAGACGGCTGGACCGCCGACGAACTGCGAGAGCTAGGCATCGGGGAACCGGCCAAGAGAGCGCGGGTCAACCGTCGTCGTGCGGCGGTCAAGTCCGCGCCGGCCGACCAGGGCGAAGCCAGCCAGTAAGCGGGTTGGTTCCCCGTCCCCTCACCACCCATCGTCACCCGGCCGGCGCCGGCGTCAAGCGCTCCGCGCCAGCTCCCCCGGAACTTTCGAGGCGCGCTCCGGTCGTACCTCCCTGCGCTTATTTCGCCCCGAAACTTCCTCCG
>RRZU010860185.1_pt1 | contig 10214 bp, 9 predicted proteins | sample 2165561 | NCBI WGS metagenome assembly RRZU01 (sample SAMN10456909, study PRJNA506462) | wastewater metagenome | isolation source: wastewater sludge | place: USA: Moscow, Idaho
CGCTTGATAAGTACTGACATCCACACGAGTGATATTAAAAATATCATCAAGAGGCTTTAGAACTTGAACCATTTGAATGGTAGAGCAGTTTGGATTGGCGATAATGCCTGTTGCTTGCCACAAATCAATATCTTGTGGGTTACACTCAGGTACCACCAAAGGAACATCAGGGTTCATTCTAAAGTGACTGGTGTTATCAATGACAACCGCACCCGCTTCTGCAGCAAATGGAGCAAAATGAGCTGAGATATCCCCCCCTGCACTGAAAAATGCGATTTCAACATTATATTCTTCAAAGACTTTTTCAGTAAGCTCAATCACTTTATAGCTCTTACCTCTAAACTCAATTTCAAGTCCAGCACTTTTTGCACTTGCTAAAGGAATAAGATTGTTGATAGGAAAATCAACCTCTTCTAAAACCCTGAAAAACTCTTCACCTACTGCACCCGTAGCTCCAACGATGGCTACATTGTACTTTCTCATCTTCTAAACCTTTTATATGATGTAAGACTTTTTTAATAACCCAGCACGCATGTTAGGTTATCAAAAAAGTCTGCTTAAGATTTTAGTTATTACGACATACATCGAAATAACTAAAATCTAAATCCAACTACGACTTTCTAAAAATAAATCTTCTCTACTAATCGCTTCTGCATCACTTAAGATAGCCGCCCGTTCAACAACTGAAATAAGCTCTCTAATATTTCCAGGCCAATTGTAGCTCATCAATGACTCAACAGCTTCTTCAGAAAAATAGCGATTTTCAATACTATACTTTACTCTGACACGCGCTAAAATCTCTTCACATATCGGCATAATTTCTTCTTTACGCTGACGTAAAGGCGCTATCTCGACAGGAATAGTGTTTAACCTATAATAAAGGTCTTCTCTAAAATGTCCCTCTTTAATTTTTCGCTTGATATCAGCATTGGTTGCAGAGACAATGCGTACATCAATCGGCATCTCTTTCGTTCCACCCACTCGCACCATCACACGTTCTTGAATCACTCTTAATAGCTTTGCTTGTAACGCTAATGGCATCTCACCAATTTCATCCAAAAAAAGCGTTCCACCGTGTGCAAGCTCAAAATGACCTTTTTTTTCTGTTGTCGCATCCGTAAATGCCCCTTTTTCATACCCAAAAAGTTCACTCTCAAGCAGATTCTCAGGAATGGCCGCCATATTAATCGCCACAAAAGCATTTTTTGATCGCGGAGAGTTTTTATGAATATATTGTGCAAAGAGCTCTTTTCCAACACCACTCTCACCTAAAAGCAAAACACTTACATCTGTTTTGGCAGCTTTTCGAGCAATACTTAGTGCTTTTTCAAGCTCAGGAGATGTTGCAATAAACCCACTCTCATCCCCTTTTGATGAGTCGATTTTTTGAAAACTTTCTTGTGTTTTTGCTCTAACTTTAACGTGACGTTTGATTGCTTCTACTAAGGTATCTATTTCAAAAGGTTTGGTTAAAAAATCTTTAACACCTAAACGAACGGATTCAATGGCTCGATTTAGTGTTGCATTGCCTGTAATAACAATAATGTCATAAGCACCATCAAGCTTTTTAATAAATTCAATCCCATCCATTCCAGGCATATTGATATCGGTCACAATGAGATCTACACTACTGTCTATTTTTTTCAAAGCATCAATAGCGCTTTTGTAACTGCTAATCGTAAATTCTTCATATTCACCAAGTGCAATTTCGAGGGATTTTCTCATATTAATATCATCTTCTACGATCGCAATGCGCATTATTAACCTATCTTTCATTAAAGTAGTATCATTCACCTAAAGGTCTTTATGGTAGCAAATTCATCTTTAAAATCTACTGTAAACCTGACTGGCTCGATGACATGCTCAATTCTATCGCTATTGGCTTTTAAACGGTATTCATTCCATGAAAGGATATGCGCAGAGAGTGTCTCAAAACAAGGAAGAACCTTGTCGAAATTTTCATTTAAAAATTGCTCTTTTGAAAATTTTGAATGATAGCGTAAGCGTAAAGGTATCTCACACAATGTGTGAGATACCCCATTAAAGGGAGTCATAACAGGAGTAATGTTTTTTTCTTGAAAAACCACAGCACCATTAACAGTCACCACTTTGTATGAAAACCAAAAGTGTTCACTGCTAAAAAGTGAAGTACTAAATCCGAGTAGTACTAATAAGAAAAAAGTTCGTTCCACCTACGTGCACTCATTGTAACTTCCATTCGTACGACATACAAGCCATCTTTAAATGTTGCATCGGTAACAGCAGCATCTTTAATAACACCTTTTACAGTAGAGGTAATACGTGAATCTTTCAATGCCGCATCTTTAACCGTATCGGTTGCATTGATTTTGGCACCATACAATTTTTCACCTAATTGACGGTATCCATCTGTAATCGCTGCGCGTTTAGCCAAAGCTACAGCTTGTGCTGGCGAAATAGTATGCTGAGGTGCAATACCTTCACCGTAAACAACAAATGATTTTTCGAAATCATTTGTTGTATGTGCCATTTTTTGCTCATCAAGAACTTTTTGTGTTTCTTTACGTATCACTTCTTTTTGTTGTTCAGGAGTTTGTGTATCCTTTGAAGAACACCCTGAAGCAAGAAAAAGCATACTCACACTAGCGAAGAGTGCCATAATCCATCTATTCATAGCTACACCTTTAAATATTTTTTTATTTTAAAGCAATAAACATTCCATTACTCTTCACTTGAACCACTCTCATCAGAAATCAAGCTACTTTCACCACTTAAAAGTACATCTTCTTCCAAACCTTCAAGTTCATCATTCTCTTCCTTAGGGCATCGTGCAATACTCGCGACCACATCACCTGTCTCAACATGAACAACTTTAACACCACTGGTATTACGTCCTGCTTTGCGAATGGTTTGCATATCGACACGAATCATTTTACCACTGCTAGTGAGTGCCATCAAATCTTTATCTTCATCAACAATCACTACAGCAACTAAATCGGCAGTTTTTGGTGTTAGTTTCATAGCGATAACACCTTTTCCTCCACGGCTTTGTAAACGATATTCTTCTGCTGTTGTACGTTTACCAATACCTTTTTCAGTCACGGTGAGCAATTCTTCTTGATCGTTGTAAATCACTGCTGCACCAACAACTCTGTCATTTTCTTCTTTAAATCGAATACCTGTAACACCGCGTGCTGTTCGTCCAATTTCTCTTGCATCACCTACTTCAAATCTTATACACATTCCCTTTTTAGTTACAATGAAAAGATATTTTGTATCGTGCGTAACGACTCTTGCTGTGACCAATTCATCATCGTCATCCAGAGTAATGGCTCGTACACCTACCGAGCGAATATTTTTAAATTCACTCAAGTTGGTACGCTTAATGACACCATTTTTGGTAAAGAAAGCAAGAGATTTTGTTTCATCAAAGTCAGTTGTTGGGATGATTGCCATAATTTTTTCATCAGGTTGAAGCTGAACTAAATTGACAACCGCTTTACCTTTTGCGGTACGACTTCCTTCAGGAATTTTGTAAACTTTGAGCCAGTAGAGTTGTCCACGATCCGTTACAAACATCAAGGTGTCATGTGTATCGGAAACAAAGAAACTTTCAATAAAGTCATCATCATAAGTCGTAACGGCAATTTTACCTTTACCGCCTCGTTTTTGTTTTTCATACTGTTTCAGTGGTACACGTTTGATGTAACCACGGTGTGTAATCGTCACAACCATAGGTTCATTTGCAATCAAATCTTCCACGTCAATATCATCATAATCATCAACAATTTCAGTAATACGTTTTGATTTAAACTTATCTTTGATATCAACAAGTTCTTTCTTAATCATCTCATTTAACAAAGATTCACTTTTAAGAATGTCACTAAGGTATTGAATCTCTTTAAGAAGTTCTGCGAGTTCACTTTCAATTTTATCTCGTTCAAGTCCTGTAAGGCGTTGGAGTCTCATATCTAAAATGGCTCCGGCTTGCACTTCTGAGAGATTAAACTTTTCAACTAAACCATCTTTTGCGCTCTTTGTATCGGCACTGCTTTTGATCAATGCAATAATTTCATCGATGTTATCCAATGCTATTTTTAAGCCCTCTAAAATATGCGCCTTGGCTTTGGCTTTTTCAAGTTCAAAAATCGTACGGCGAATAATAACGGTTTTTCGGTGGCGTAAAAACAGATGCAACAACTCAATCAATGTAAATATTTTTGGTTCTTTATTGTAAATCGCTAACAAAATAACACCAAACGTGACTTCAAGACTGGTTGATTTATAAAGGTTATTTAAAACAATATCGCTCATCGCTTCGCGTTTGAGTTCAATCACAAGGCGAATACCCTCTCTATCACTCTCATCACGAATTTCGCTAATACCCTCTATCATCTTCTCTTTAACAAGTCCAACGATTTGCTCAATCAATCGTACTTTATTGACTTGATAAGGAAGCTCATCAATGACGATGATATCTTTATTGCCTTTTTTCTCTATATGCACTTTTGAGCGAATACGTACACGACCTCGCCCTGTACGGTAGGCTTCTAAAATACCTTTTTTACCAAAAATAATACCACTGGTTGGAAAATCTGGCCCTTTGATAAATTCCATCACTTCATCAAGCGTTGCTTCAGGATTTTCAATTAAAAGCAATAAACCATCTAAAAGCTCATCTAAACAATGGGGAGGAATATTGGTCGCCATACCTACAGCGATACCACTTGAGCCATTGAGCAACAAGTTTGGTACACGGCTTGGAAGCACATCTGGCTCAATCATACTATCGTCATAGTTAGGTACAAAATCAACTGTATCTTTATCTAAATCACGCAGTAGCTCTTCTGCTAAAGGGGTCATTCTCGCTTCCGTATAACGCATCGCAGCTGCACTATCGCCATCGATTGAACCGAAGTTTCCTTGCCCATCTACGATAGGAATACGCATCGAGAACGGTTGAGCCATACGAACAAGCGCATCATAAACCGCCATATCACCATGCGGGTGATATTTACCGATAACATCACCGACGATACGTGCTGATTTCTTATACGGACTGCGTGAAGAAATCGCTAGGTCATTCATCGCATACAAAATACGTCTGTGTACAGGTTTAAGTCCATCACGTGCATCAGGAAGTGCACGTCCGATGATAACACTCATCGAATAATCAAGGTAACTAGCCTTTATCGAATCTTCGATGTTAATCGTCTTGATATCTTGGTTCGAGTCAAAAATATTATCCATTCATTAACCTTGTAATGTAAATTGATTTATTATACTTTAGTTTTCTTTTGCATCAGCTAAAACGAGCGCAAAAAGAACGTTACTAGAGTGCTTTTTAAGTACTTCTTCTGCCTCTTGCAAGGTCGCTCCTGTCGTGACGATATCATCAATCAAAATGACATCCATCGCTTCTTTACATGTAACGTTAAAATCACGTTTATGTTGCGCTCTAAAGGCTTTGCTTTTACCTGAATACGTGCACTCATTTTGTGCCCTTAGTGCTCCATAAAGCGGTGTCAAAAAAGGCTTTGTGGCTTTGGCTAAAATCGCACTGTGTGAGTATCCATGTCGCACATGGTCATCAATAGGGATGGCATAAATACCTTCTGGAAAATGAGCATTTTGCAAAAAAGGCGTCAAACAATGCTTTCCAAGTTGTGCAAAAATCTTTGCACCACTGTAGGTGTGTTTTGTGTGCAGAAGAGGTGCAATTTCACTGTAGGGATAAAAAGAATAAACTTTCAACCCACTGTCTAATACTCTAAAAGCAGGACTAGGCGAAAGCAGCGTTGAAAGACATCTCTTGCAAAGCGGTTGCCAACTTAAGTTTAAACAAAGATGGCAACGCATTACATGTAAAAATTAGTCAATTTTGAGGATAGTTAAAAAGGCTTCTTGAGGGAGCTGTACTTTACCGATAGATTTCATACGTTTCTTACCCTCTTTTTGTTTTTCTAAGAGTTTTCGCTTTCGGGTGATGTCACCGCCATAACATTTTGCGGTAACGTTTTTACCCATGGATTTAACCGTTTCACGCGCGATAACTTTGGTGCCAATGCTCGCTTGAATCGCAACTTCAAAGAGCTGTCGTGGGACGATTTCTTTCATCGCTTTGACAAAATCGCGCCCTCTGGTTTGCGCACTGACTCTGGGAACGATGATGGAGAGTGCATCCACCGCTTCTCCCGCCACCAACAAATCAAGTTTGACCAAATCACCCACTTGATATCCAATAGGCTCATAATCAAAACTCGCATACCCTTTGGAAACCGACTTGAGCTTGTCATAAAAATCCATAACGATTTCATTGAGGGGAATCTCATACTCCAAAAGTACACGCTCAGGACTTAAATAGTCCATCTTTTTTTGCATACCACGCTTATTGTTTAAAAGAATAATGATGTTACCTAAAAACTCCGTCGGTGTTAAAACGGTAGCTTTAACATACGGTTCTTGAATCTCTTCAAATTCATTGACAGGAGGAAGTTGGCTTGGGTTTTGAATATCTAAAACAACCCCTTTAGTTGTTTTGACTTTATAAGTCACGGTTGGGGCTGTAGCAATCAAGTCCAAATCAAACTCTCGTTCCAAACGCTCTTTAATCACTTCCATATGCAGTAAGCCTAAGAATCCCACTCTAAAGCCAAAGCCAAGAGCGGCTGATGTTTCAGGCTCGTATGAGATACTGGAGTCATTCAATTTTAACTTATCTAACGCATCACGAAGCTCTTCAAACCTATCGGTCTCAATCGGATAAAGTCCCGCAAAAACAAACTGTTTCACTTCTTTGAAACCGCCAACGGCTTCGGCTGTTTTGTTTCGATTATCGGTAATGGTATCACCGACACGAACATCACCCACATTTTTTAACCCTAAAACAACAATGCCTACTTCGCCCGTTTTAATCATCGGTGTTTTTTCTAACACCAAGGGGTGTGGGTACATCAAGTTTAAAACTTCGTGTTTTTTGCCTGTACCCATAACATAGACTTCTTGTCCTTTTTTAATCGCACCGTCATACACACGAACAAGAGCTAAAGCCCCTAGATAGTTATCAAACCAACTGTCATAAATAAGTGCTTTTGTGGGAGCATTTTCATCGCCCATAGGTGCAGGGATTTTATCGACTAGCGTATCAAGAAGCTCTCTAATTCCAATACCACTTTTAGCGCTCACGTTAAGAGCTTCTGAACAATCAAGCCCAATAGTATGTTCAATCTCATCTTTCACACGCTCAGGATCGGCTGCTGGAAGATCTATTTTATTGATAACAGGGATAATCTCTAAGTTGTTTTCTAACGCAATATAAACATTGGCAATGGTTTGCGCTTCCACACCCTGAGAGGCATCAACCACCAAAAGTGCGCCATCACTGGAAGCCAAAGAGCGACTTACTTCATAAGAGAAGTCGACGTGACCAGGAGTGTCTATAAGATTGAGAATATAGGGTTGTCCATCTTTAACATATGTCAAACGAACACTTTGCGCTTTGATGGTGATGCCTCGTTCTTTTTCGATGTCCATCGTGTCCATCATTTGCGTGGTCATTTCACGCTCACTCACCGCACCGCACTCTTGAATAAGGCGGTCAGCTAACGTACTTTTACCATGGTCAATATGGGCGATAATTGAGAAGTTACGAATATGTTTTTGCATTAGATGAAGAGTCCATTAACACTTTCATTGTGATACACACGGCGAATCACTTCTGCAAACACAGGAGCAACACTAAGAACTTTGATTTTTTCGTTGGTTTCTTTCAAAGGGATGGTATCTGTAACAATTAACTCATCCAATTCACCTTTTGCGATACGCTCATACGCAGGACCGCTTAGAACAGGGTGTGTACAGCATGCCATAACACTGGTTGCACCTTTTTTCTTGAGCACTTCTGCGGCTTTCACAATCGTTCCAGCTGTGTCTATCATATCGTCTACCAAAATAACATCTTTGCCCGCCACATCACCGATGATATTCATCACTTCAGACTCATTGGCTTTTTCACGACGCTTATCCACGATGACCATATCGACACCCAAAAGTTTTGCAAAACTTCGTGCACGCGCAACGCCTCCTATATCTGGACTTGCAATAATAGGATTTTTAAGATTTTTTGCTTTGACGTAGTCGTTGAAGATGATAGAACCATAAAGGTTATCGACAGGAATATCAAAAAAGCCTTGAATTTGACCTGCATGTAAATCAATCGTAACCACACGGTCTATGCCTGCGGTTTGAATCATATTAGCAACCAATTTTGCAGTAATAGGAACTCTTGGAGCTGCTTTTCTATCTTGTCTCGCATAGCCAAAATAAGGCATAATCGCCGTAATAGTACTTGCTGAACTTCGACGTAGGGCATCTGTTAAAATCAATAATTCCATCAAATTGACATTAGCAGGTGCACAGGTTGACTGGATGATAAAGACATCTTTTCCTCGTACACTTTCACTGATTTGAACACTAATCTCACCATCACTAAAGGTCTTAATCTCCGCCGCTGAAAGAGGCAAAGAGAGATGTTTTGCCACGCGTTTGGCGAACTCTGGGTTAGAAGTTCCTGCAAAGACTTTATAGCCTCTCATCGTTATATCCTTGTATAAAAAGTGCCTGATTTTAACTAAAAACCACTTAAAAACTCTTTGCTATAAAAACCCTTGGGCTATTAACATTTTCTTAACACTTGCATGTCATAATTCTAAACTATCTTTTTTAAAAGGAAAAACAATGAATAGTTTGCGAAAACTCACTTCACTCACCATCACATTTTCATTTTTCATCATGAGCTATACAGGTATTATTCTTTTTATAGCACCTAAAGGACGTGTTGCAAATTGGACAAATTGGGAACTTTTCGGGCTTGACAAGACAGAATACACCAATTTACATGTAACGTTTATGGTGCTTTTTTTAGTGGGAATGGTCTTACATCTTTATTTCAACTGGAAACCGCTTTTTTCCTACCTCAAAGATAAAACGCGTACTTTTTCCCTTTTGACCAAAGAGTTTTTAATCGCCCTTAGCATCAATATGCTTTTCATCGCAGGTACACTCTATTATTGGACGCCGTTTGAGCAGTTTTTAGATTTTGAGGAGGAAGTCAAAAGCTCATGGGAGAAAAAAGCGAAGAAGTCGCCTTACGGACACGCCGAATTATCAACCCTTGAAGAGTTTGCTCAAAAGACAGGAATGAACGTAGAAAAAATCGTAGAAAAGCTCAATGCCAAAAATATTCAAGGAGTGAGTAGAGATAAAACCATTGAAAAGATTGGCAAAGAAAATGGTAAATCTCCCTCAGAGCTTTTTGATATTATTAATACACCAAAGAAGTAGAGTTTCTCTACTTCTTACGCGCGACTTGAGATAAAAATGCCAAGAACAATCAAAGCTAACCCTAAGACTTTGTAGAGTGTCACACTCTCTGAAAATAAAAAGACAGAGGAGACAAAAACAACCACAAAGGTTAATCCCATAAATGGATAGGCGTAGCTTAATTCAAACTTTGTCATCGCCGCCATCCAACATAAAGAGGCAACAAATGCGGAGACAAATCCACTTAAGATGAAAGGATCTAAAAAAAGTTTGAGTAAAAAAACCATTTTAGCCATCGTCTCTTCAGGTAAATGCCCATAATTAGGGATACGCCATTTAATAACCAATTGACCGTAAACGGTGAAAAAAATCGTTCCAAAAATATATAAATGTGCCATTAGTTTTCTTTACTCCATTGGATTAAAACGTTACAGACTTCTTCAATTTCTTTACATGTAAGACCATAATACAGTGGTAAACGTACCAGTCGTTCACTCTCTTTTGTCGTATACACATCACTTCCTTCAAAACGTCCAAACTTCAATCCAGCCGGTGCGCTATGCAAAGGAATATAGTGAAAAACAGCCCCGATAGAAAGCTCTTTAAAGCGCTCTAAAAGTGCTGTTCGCGTTTCTAAATCTTTCACTTTAAGATAGAACATATGTGCATTATGCTCGCATCCCTCAGGAATAAAAGGTAATTCAATGACTCCTTGTTTAAGTAGTGGCGTCAATATTTCATAATAGTACTTCCAATTCTTTTTACGTGCATCTTGTATCTGCTCAGCCATCTCAAGCTGCCCCCACAAATACGCTGCTTGAAGCTCACAAGGCAAATAACTACTTCCAATATCAACCCAACTGTATTTATCCACCATGCCTCTAAAAAACTGACTTCGATTGGTTCCTTTTTCA
>RRZU011537714.1_pt1 | contig 10214 bp, 8 predicted proteins | sample 2165561 | NCBI WGS metagenome assembly RRZU01 (sample SAMN10456909, study PRJNA506462) | wastewater metagenome | isolation source: wastewater sludge | place: USA: Moscow, Idaho
AGTATGCGCCCACTCTTTCGGATTTATTTATCGAAAACGTTGGCGTTTTTCGTGCAGTCACTCAGGCGAGTTGCAAGGTCACAAACTGGGCGTCAAAATCCTGGCGGAGTGCGCGTTTGATGCTCTTCTTGATAAGCGTTTGAATGCGCGGGTGGGTGAGTTGTTGGGCGTGGCTTTGTGACGCAATGCCGACGACTAGTGTTGAGCCGTTGGTTTGCAGGATCAGGGCGTCAGCGAGTAGCGTGCCTAATTCGGTGTCGCCCGAGGCCTTGATTTCATCCAGCACAGTATTCCACAGAACACGGTCAGCGGCTGTCGTGCCGTACTGCTTGCGTAACGCGTCCAGCTTTTTCTCACGCTGCTTTTCCGCTTTTTGGCGCTGCGCCTCTTTCCTTTTTACGTCTTCGGCCGCAGCCTTTTGGCGTCGCTTTTCTTCCTCTGCCAGTTGCCGGCGCTGGATTTCGGACACAAATCCGTCGGGCGCGGCGTAATCGTTTTCGATGGCGCTGCGCAGCCAGGCAGCCGGTTTCTGTACCTCGTTCGGACGTGTGTCCTGCAAGAATTCCAGGTATGCGACCTTGTTGCGGATGGAGTCTTCCTCAAAGGTTCGGGCCAGTTTTTCGGCGGAATTAGGTGCAATGCCCTGGCCAGTCAGTAAAGCAACAACAACAGGATTTGCAGGGATTTGATCACTCTTACTGTTGTTGTTGATCTGTTGTCTTTCTTGTTTGTTTCTTTCTGTTGTTTCTTTCTCTGTTCGAGGTAAAGATTCTTTACCCCCCCGGTCAACCTTTTTTACCCCCCGGTAAAGGTTTTTTACCCCAGCGTTAAGATCCTTTACCGGAGCCTCTTCTTCGATCTTATCCTCCAGAGGTGAAACGCCTTCATCATCGCTGCCTTCGTCTCCATCTTGCGCGTTTTCGCCGTTTTCTTCGTCCTCTTCGCGCATGCGTAGTCTATAGAATTTTTTAACGCGGCCAAGATCGCTGTTGTCGGTTTCTTCGATTAACAGTCCACGTTCGACGGCCGATTTGACACCGGCGATGACCGACGGCTTGCTCAGGCCAGTGCCCTTGTCCATGCGGCTACCGTCGATGCGGCGCCGGCCGAACATGAATTCAGTGAGGCTGATGCGCTTTGCGATGCCGAATTCTTGGTAGCCCCAGGTATGTTTGAGAACATATTCGACGACTTTTAGTTCGGCGATTGAGCCCATCTCGGACGTGAGATCTGTCCAGTTGTTGGGCATCTTAAAGTAGTTTTGGCGTGGGCGTTCGAAGCCGCGAAAGGGAGGTGGTTTATTGGTAACGTCAGCCATAATGCACCTAGAGACGGCTCCGAACGTGTCGAGCCGTGAATTGTGTCTCAAAGTGAGGTTGACTTTGGCCGGGAGTTGCGTTACCCTAAACCTTGTCAAGGGGAGAGGGGCTTGCTGAGTTCCACGGTGTCCGTCAACGGATACGTGTAGGAAGGCGGCGAGACCTTCTTTTTTTTACGCTCGGTTTTTGCGTTCCAGGGTAATTTGGGTCGCTTCAGGCGGGCTGCCTGCTGGGGTGAAGCGCCCGCACTCGCTCATCCACTAACAAAACAATAACACACGTAGACGGTTGTGCACAATAGTATGTATTCAGCACGCTGAGCGGAATTGCTCCATGGGCGAGGTTGCGCAGCTCGTAGTTGTTGACGTTCCGATTCTACTTTTGGGGCAAATCTTAGAGCGGACTGGTTTTGTCTTGGCTCATCGGCGTCAGTAATGACTCAGGCCGTGACCCGCGGTTGGAGTTTGTTGGCCGAGAGGATGCGGCACCGCTCTTTGAGGCTGAGCTCTTTTTCGGGCATGTCGGTATCATCCAAATCGCCTGTCATCGTCGGGCGATAATATACCAATCATATTGAGAGTGCGTAATTGAAGTTCGTAGGCTCAGATCGTGGAGCCTACATATTCACACGTATCTGGGTTGTTTTGCCAGCAACAAACGTTAAATACGCGGTATCAGAAGAGAAACACCATCTGAGCCGGCAACGTGCCAAAACAGCATGGGAGGCGCCGTTCGGCGCCTCCCAGTTTGACTATGGCCACAAGCAACGACTCTACTTTGCGCTTAGGGAAGTTTCTTGCGCCGATGCTTAACCTCATCCATCTGCATGTTCGATCGGTGTCCAACGAAACTCTCATCATCTTCTGGCAATGCGGCAGCGCTCACCTTTCCCACATACCTCTCGACCAGCAACTTGAACTGCTCGCCAAGTTTATCATGTTCAAAGAGTTGTACGAGCCGCTGCAACTGCCCCCTGGTGATGTCCTCGGGTAGACCCGTTCCTGTTTCCAAAAAGAGCAAGGCATCCACCGGCATACCGATCTCACGCGCAAACTCGCTGCGCGGGCGCCCATGATAGCTGCGCCAACTCCGGATCAGTTCGCCCATGGCGTCCAGTTCGTCCGCCAATGGTCGCGGCTTGCCCGCTTGCTCCAGTTCGATCAGCACGTTGCTGCGATCAAACCAGGCCCCGGAAACAGAATTTGCTACTCCCTCGTCGGCAGGTTGCTCATTGCGCTGACTGCTTGACTCGTTCATCCTGCCTCCTGACTCATCGATCTCTTCAAACTGGCAGTAGCTGCGCTGCACCCGCAAACCGCCGGTGCCCGCTTCAACTGTCGCCAAGTTCAAAGCCAAGGCGCGATCAGACGCCTGCCGCCATGCCTGCAACAAGGCGCGCAGCAATGCACCGATCCGCTCGAAGATGATGTTCAGGATACAGGTATCCTGTGTCATTGTCTCACGCAACGCGACCATGCCATTGGGTGTAGCTATGTCGCCCTTTCTGTCCGCTTGTACACTGCGGTCGTGCATCTGCCCAAAACTTCCTACAACCTCGTTGTTGTGTATCATCTCGCAGGTGTCGCTTGATGGGGGAGGTGTGAACCTCCCCCGGCTTCCCGCCGCCGCCCTAGTCTACTGATCCGGAGCCTAAATGCTGGCCTCTCCCGCTGCCTCACGCAAGCGCTTCAGCAGCCTGCTGCACTGTGTCCGTAGCGCCCCTGCCGCTTTGCCAACTATCTCTGCGATCTCGCTCCAACTCTTCTCATCTACAAATTTGTAGAGGAGCAGTTCTAGCTCTTCCTGAGATAGCTCGCTGACACGGACTTCATCGAACCACTCGAGTGTAGGATCATCATCGGCTCCACCTACGATCTTGTCCAGTTCGGCCTGTTGGCGCGCATCTGGAACATTCAGTTCGTATGTCTTGCCGTCTTCTCCTACCTTTTCCAGTGACTCGAAGCGGATTTTTCGTCTGCGGACTTTCCGTCTGCGAATTTCGCTGTTCAACAGGTTGAAGGCGATGCCAGACGCGTAAGACGTGAGGCTTGCCTTTTCCTGTCGCTGGTACCTACCCGAGCGGATGTTTTGATACCCTATCCAAAACACCTCTTGGACAAAATCCTCGTAGAAGAGGGTATCGCTCTTTCTCAGCCACCCCTCCAGTATCGGCTTGTCCCGCTCCATCCATTGACGCAGACCGTGGTCGCTTTTGACCCTATCACCGCTCCGCATCATCTCAACCAGGTCGTCATCTTTCGACGCCTGCTTGGCGTCCATAGGTGACTCTCCCTTTTGGTTGACTTATGCGGTAATTAGACCTCGACTTATTTGGTTCCGATCATCCCTGTTGCGCCACCTCCCCCTTTCTGCTTCTCACTACCTTAGCTTCCCATTGCCTTGGCTGCCAACTGCCCAGGCTTACTACTGTATGTCTTGACTCGTCAAAACGTTACATTTTCCGAGTACCATCTTCAACATCTGCATTCTTCACTTGTTCAGGCACATTAACGGTGGTTCTGATAACAGTGTAGCACCCTTCTCTCGCCGTGCAATACGATAAAAGGATTATCCTGCTACTTTTATACTGACGCAGCACGCTGAGATAGCACGCTGAAATAGCTGTTGTTCACGCAACTCAATAGGCCGATTGGGGTATTTCTCACAAAGATCTCTCAATTTTGCCTTGCACGCTCATTGCCGGCTGCGTCCTTCATGCCACATCGTGAGGCTGACGTTCACCGCCACCCCCAGCAGCAGCCCAATCCCATACGACCCCACATAGTTGACGCCCTCCAGCGCAATAAACGCGCCCCCAATTACTCCGCCTGCGCCGATCGCCGTCAGCAATGTGATCACCTCCCCCATCGCCAGCGGCTGCTGGCTCATCGGCGGGTGCTGTCGCTTGTACGAGTAGAAGATCAGGTAGCCGCACACTACTCCGATGCAACCAATTCCAACCGCATTGATCCAAATCGGCATAAGGTTCTCTCCTGTGAATTCCATGAATCCCTGCGCATCCTCCCGGCAAGTGCTGTCGCGCCAAGCGGGGAATTAGGCATCGCCCACTTCCCCGCCCGCCCGTCAGAACGCCGACGATGCATTCTGCGCCGTGGCTGTCCCCCCTTGCCCCTGCGTGGCTCCCCCCGCCGAGCTGGACCCAGCAGGAGGCGGCTGGGTCGGCCCCTCATGTAGCGCCGCCACCTCCTGCTCGTTGCCCGGCGCAGCCTCCTGCCCGCCGCCTGACGCCGCGCGCGACACTGCCTCGCCGCCTGTCATCCTCCACGTGTCGATCTGCCGGCCCGGGTTCTCAGGGTGAGCCATCACCTTCTTCTGGATGGCCCCGCTCGCCGCCGCCCGCTCCAGCAACTTCTTTGTCTCCGGCCAGCTCTGCCCCACGCCCATTGCCTGCAGCCGCTCGTCTTGTTCCATACCCCGTTTGAGGAAGTTGGTGTCGACGTACGGCAAGTGCCGTTTGTTGAGGAATAAGTCGAGCCGGTTGCAGATCCACCACGCCAGGTACGTGTCCGGGTGGCTCGTCTGCAACCGCACCGTGTTCGGCTTGTCATCCGGCCCCGCCTGCAGCAATCCATCCTTCAGCGCTTGCCGTACCTGCCGCATGCCTTCCGCCATGCCAGGCGCCACTGCCGCTGCCAGCTTGTTGTTGTACACCCATGCGTACTTCTTCTGCTGCAGGTAAGCCGCCGCCCGCATGATGAACATGAACTGCTCGTCGTTCGCCCGATCCCCGCCCGCGGCCGCTGCCTTGGCCGGCGTCATGGCGAAGTGGCTGTCCAGGTAGCGCACGTCGTCCGCAATCTGCGCCAGGTCCTGGCTGAACCCCTCGCGCAAGCCCAAGATGCGCACCCGCTTGCCTTGACTCTGCGCGTGCTTGACAATCGTCGCAAAATCCCGATCCCGCGTCACCAGCACCACCACATCGATTGCATCCGGCGCCCCTGCCGGCCGATCGATCCGCGTGCGTACGTCGTTCACGATGTCCATATCGGCCGTGTTCTTGCCGTGCTTGCTGATCTGGTAGTACGTCTTGACCCCCAGCTTGACAAGCTCACGCTGAATGTCGACCTTCTGGCCTCTCCGCAGCTCCTCCCAGTCGGCATAGGCGTGCATTTCCACGATCTTACCCATGTCCGCCGCCTCGTTGCGCGCCGCCTCGACTATCGCTGCCGGATCGGGCGTAATCCCCATCCGTTCCAGGCCGATGTGAATGTTCTCGTAGTCGATGTACATCACACCCACGGCCACGTGCACGGTAGATCCCGGCACCACGTCCTCCAGCCGCCGGAAGTCGTACTCAGGGCGGTTCAACTCCGCCGGCAGCGCTTCCGGCCACCAGAATGCAACCTCGGCGTTGTTATGCACTGCGTGCTTTGCCAGAAAGCCGTAGAGCGGATCATTGCCGACGAAGATCACACGCTTGGGGCTGTGGATGTCCAGGACGTCCTGCTCCTCGTTGATGATCCTGGGCAGCTCACTCCCACGGTTGCCGTTCATCGACCGCAACGTGAAGCCCGCTTCGCGGTACGCCCGCTCAATCGTTTCCTCATGTTCAGGCACGATCACCAGCATCTGTGGGTTGCGAGCGATGGCACGCGCTACCACGCGCAGTGTAGCCGCCTCTCGTTCGTAGTCGATTTCCTCATTCTTGGCTTTGGCCAGTCGGGCACGCTCATACGCGTCCACAATGACCATGGCGTCATACGTGTTGCGCCTTAGGCTCTGGCTATCCTGGTTCATGGAATCCTCCGCTTAATTGGGCCTGTCTGTGAATCCTTGTGTACACTTGGCTGCGCATCTGGCTGCGCACCGCCGTGTCTTTGCAGGCAACGCATAACGTCGTGTCCGGCACCGCTTCCAACCGTTCGGCCGCGATCGGCTGGCCACAGCCGCTGCAGTAGCCGTACGTGCCCGCCAGCACTCGCTGCCTGGCCACCGCCAGCCGTTCCATCTTCTGGCCGAGTGCCTGCTGCTGCCGCTGAGCTGCCTGCGATGCCCATCCCTGTTCCTGGATCTCCTGCTCCAGCCGCCGTAGTTGCTGCGTGGTCAGGCGGCACTCCAGTTCCAGTTGCGTCTTGGCTCGTTTGAGTGAGTGTTGCACTCTTCCTCCGCTTCTGCTTTCGCATCTTGTTGTGCACTTGGTTGGCCGTTTGCCTGTCTACGTCTACATATCGCCAGCATCCCTTTTTGTTACGCACCTGCCTTTGTATGCCCCGCGGCCTACCTCGCATACCTGGAACGCGCACCCGAGGAAATCACCTGGTGCATCGTTTCGGCCGATGACCGCTACGCCGACTTGCTGGAGCGCCAGAAGCTTCGCTTCATCAAAGCGCCGCCAGAAGCAGCACAACAATAGACAAGACGACTGCCCTGCTCCCAAGCTCGGCGGCCTCTTATTATTTGCAGCCCACTCGCCGCAAATGCACCAGAGGATAATTCCTGTCAGTAAAAAGAAGAGGGAATGGGCTATCGTCGTAGCCCTTCCCTTCTTGTTGCTATATTTGGCAAACGAAAGGCCATACCCATCTCGCGGGTATGGCCTTTCGACGATCTGCTTGGGTTATGACAATTACGGCTTCGTCTGACTCAACTTCAGATGAAGATCTGCGTGATCACCGCCGCCAAAGCCGGAATTAAGCACCGTAGTCGGCGGGATCGATACAAGGTTGTTAGGAGCGACCGACGCTCGAATCTGCACTGTCGACTCGAGATCGTCAGTGGCGCAACTGGTGCCCTCGTACAGCTGAACCTCGCCTTCCAGAACAACCCAGTTGCGGTTGCCAACGGTCACACGGAGGTTCGGAACAACACGCACTTCGCCGCCAGTGCAAGGCAATTCGCTGCCGATCTGGACTTCTCTGGTGTCACTGTTCAGGTAAGCAGACCAGTTGATCTCATAGTGGCCATGCTCGTCACTTTCAAGCCATCCCTCATCGTCAGTGACATCCGCATAGCCGTTGATTACGACCTTGGTTTCGTAACCATCCGGCAGTTCTTCCCCAGGCAGGTCTTCGACCGAGGTAAGGGCCGCACAGGCTGCGCCCACGCCGTTGTCGCCACTCTGACTGCAGCCGGATTCCGAGTTCAAGACGACGAACACCTCTCCAGTGGCGCTTATCCAGTAGATGCTGCCGTACTGGAAATCCTGGTAACGATCACTGCCCCATTCGGAGCCGGTGTTCATGTCCGTCTCGTCCGTGATGGGAAGCCCAAGCGGGCTATTCACGCCGCCCACACTGATCCATTTCTCGCCTATGCTCCCGCTTACCGAGTGACCGTTCACCTGGTTGATCGCCCATGCGTTGGAGCCAGTCGCCCACACAGCACCACCGCTCCCGCGGTAGATCACCATGTTACCGTCGTCCTGCAGTTTCAGAATCGAGCTTTCTCCAACTGTGCCGGACGCCCACACCGGGCCATCGTTGGGTGTATACACGACGAGGTTTCCATCTGACTGCATGACGAGACGATCTGCACCGCTTCCGAGTGTGTCAGTGGCCCAGAGTGGGCCTACCCCGTTCTGATACAGGACCAGGTTTCCATCCGATTGCATGATCAAAGTGAATCTGCCATCAGCCGATGTGATGCTCTGATCAGCAAACAGCCACTCATCGGGACCCAACGTGTCAGTCCCTGCGGCTGCATAGGCAGGGCTAAAGATTCCCACTGTCGCCAACCACATGACAACGATGCCGGCAAGCAGAATGCTCGCAACCCGCTTGTTGAACTTCTTACTGATAGCCACGGTCTGAATCTCCTTTACTGAACAGAACCTTCGTTGATACACTCCACATTAGTTGCTTGACCACTGATGATGGGTCTTGTTTTCTGCCTCCTTGACCTAAACTATAGCGATTGTTAGAGGGCGTGAATCTAATAAATGCCCATTTTTGTCTAATGTTGCGCGTTGGGAGCAAAAAGGGTATACAGCCTCAAGTGAGACTTGATCTACCTAATCTGTGCTAATGGCATCTCGAGACGGAAAAGTGTTTCTAAGGAGAAATGGGTGATGGCGCGAAAGACGAATAAAGCTAGTGAAGCCGATGAAACAAATGATATAGGTGGTGGTTTTAGCAAACTCCTCGAGGAAGCGTTAGATAATTTCCAAAACCCGGCTTGGCTGGGCGAACATTCGGCCCTTGCTTCGCCTTATTTCCTCGGGAAGTATTTACTCCAGTTCCCAAGACAAGAAGCAGAACAACCAAAAGGTAGAGGAAAGGCTTTGCAGCATCTCTTGCGTCATTCTGCAGAAATCTTGGCAGAGCGAGAAGCTATAAAGGAAACGGAGAGAAAACGCCTCTATGAGGTTATCAAGCTATATTATTTTGATGATCTGCCAGTGCCGGCTATAGAGCCCATAATTGGCTACGGTCGCGCTCGTATTTACCAGCTCATACCTAAAGCCCTTCAACTTTTGGAAGAAATTCTGGTTAATGAACTTCATCCTACGCTACGCCTTGAATCACAAGTTCCCCCAAAGGGTTTTGTCGGCCGCCAGGATCTCGTAACTCAGTGTTTGGCAGCGCTGCGTCAGCGACAGTCTGTTGCACTAAATGGTCCCGCAGGTATCGGCAAGACAGCATTAGCGGCGCACCTTATTGCGCAGATGGCTCCTCAACCAACCTTCTGGTACACGTTCCACACTGGTATAAACGATCGTCTAAATGCCCTACTGTTCTCACTTGCTTACTTTTTGCAGCAGCATGGTGCACCGCAGGTTTGGTTGCAATTGGTAGCCGATGAAGGCCGATTGAAACAGGACATTGTCCGTAGTCAACTACGCCACGCCCTGCAAGATCTGCAAAAGGCTGACAACACATCCCCTATTCTCTGTTTTGATGAAGTTGATCTCCTCGACTCGGCAATAGAAGAACATGCACTGATCATTGATTTTCTCAACAGCTTGTCAGTAGAGATACCGCTGCTGCTCGTCGGCCAGCGTGTCGGGATAGATGCAAATATCTACCCTGAGTTGCCGGAATTGCCTTTATCCGACATTCGAGAAATGCTGATAACGAACAATATCCAGCTATCAATTGATGAACTGACCCGTCTACAAGAGTATACACGGGGCAATCCGCGCCTTTTGGTGCTATTCATAGCACTACATAGAGTTGGTGAGACTTTACCAACTGTTTTAGCGGAGATGGTCAAAGCGCCGTCTCTTGAGGTACTGTTGAATCGAGTTCTGCGCAAACTAGAAGACAGAGAACAGCTTCTACTAATTGAACTATCGGTTTACCACCTCCCGGCGCCGATTGACAGGTGGGCTGACAGTAAAGATCGCTTTTTCTTAGATCGACTTGTTGAACTCCAGTTAGTGCAGGGTGATGGGCAAGGAGGTGTCTCCCTGCTGCCTGCATATCGTGAGGCTATCTATGCCTCCTTGCCTCCAGAACAGCGTGAAGTACTGCACCTCGCAGCTGCCCAGGCTAGCGCAGATCGTACCGAATACACAGCAAGCGCTCACCATCTTGTGCAGGCACATCTGCCTGAATCAGCCATACACTTGTGGTATCCCCATATGGATACTGAGATCAATCAAGGCCAAGCTGAACGGGCATTGATTGTGTTCAATGGGATCTCAAGCGCCCAGCTTTTACCCGACGCGCAGAGTGCCTTGAAAGAAATCTGTGGTCGCCTGGAGCTACATAGAGGTAACTATGGTGCAGCACGCGACGATCTAAAGGCGGTTTTATCGAACAAAAATCTGTTTAGCATCCGTGCCTATCATATGCTGGGTGATATTGCTCAAGCTATAGGTGAATTAGACGTTGCTCGAATTGCGTACCTTGAAGGCCAAGGCACTGTCAACATTCTCTTGGAAAGAGAAGCTATCCGCTCTATTTTAGATTTGGTCTGGATTGATCGCCTTGA
>RRZU012463884.1_pt1 | contig 10214 bp, 6 predicted proteins | sample 2165561 | NCBI WGS metagenome assembly RRZU01 (sample SAMN10456909, study PRJNA506462) | wastewater metagenome | isolation source: wastewater sludge | place: USA: Moscow, Idaho
AACCACCTGTGTGGTGGTAGATCGTAAGAGCGTCGGGAAGGGAACGAGTGTAGATCTCTGAGGCAGCCGTGTCATGGAAAAAAAAAAGACGATATACAGCGTCTGTCCGATACCTTTCTAAACCACCTGTGTGGTGGTTAACCTCATAAAAATAATCCTTAGTACAATTTGAACTTTCTAAACCACCTGTGTGGTGGTTAACCACATATTCGACGTAAATCGTGCCGGAAGTATTTTCTAAACCACCTGTGTGGTGGTTAACAAAGAATACCGAGTGCCATCAAACCCGACAGATTTTCTAAACCACCTGTGTGGTGGTTAACTCGTTTAGTATCAAATGGTTATTAATTAACAATTTCTAAACCACCTGTGTGGTGGTTAACGCGCGACGCATAGATATTGTCCTGATTTTTCATTTCTAAACCACCTGTGTGGTGGTTAACAACACCGAGAATTATTATTGATGGCGATGATGTTTCTAAACCACCTGTGTGGTGGTTAACTGGGTTTTATATTCATGGTTTAAAGAGGATATTTTCTAAACCACCTGTGTGGTGGTTAACAATTAGCGTTGCATAAAGATTTTTATTTGTGCTTTCTAAACCACCTGTGTGGTGGTTAACTTAGCACTGTACTTATTAAATTTTTGATTTTTTTTCTAAACCACCTGTGTGGTGGTTAACAACCGCACTTTGAACAGTAAAGCGTGGCGCACTTTCTAAACCACCTGTGTGGTGGTTAACGTACGGCATTAATCACCCTTGGTACCGCTTTATTTCTAAACCACCTGTGTGGTGGTTAACACGCTTGGCAAATTGATGTGCCAATGCCTCAGTTTCTAAACCACCTGTGTGGTGGTTAACTGGGAACAATGGGAAGAGCTATATCTAAATGATTTCTAAACCACCTGTGTGGTGGTTAACTTCCGACAGTTGCAGTGTTATTGTCGCTATGTTTTCTAAACCACCTGTGTGGTGGTTAACAAAAACAACAGGGGTTTTATGATTAAAATCAATTTCTAAACCACCTGTGTGGTGGTTAACAAGAGCATTATGCTCAAAATAATAGTTAAAGCAATTTCTTATAGAAGAAAACCCACTTTAACCATTATTTTTTGAGCAATTATAATACATTGATAAATAACATATTTTAAAAGAGCAATAAAAAATAGGTTTTTACCTTCGATTTACTCCATCTACCATCGTGGAACGGTTGTGTGGCTGCTAAGTCCGTAGGTGCTAAATTTACCATTTATCGGTTCCGAAACCGCACTTTGTTCGATTTCTAGCGAATATTGTTGCTTTAAATGCAAGCTGGCAATTTTGATAAATGGGCGCTCTTTTAAGTTCGGTTCATAGTAGTGTTGCAATGATTCTTGATACGATACCTTGTGTTTTTCGAAAAATGTTTGAATACGCGCTTCTTTTGCGGCTTCAAAACTTAACTGATGTTTTTTAGCATAGGCGCGGGTGATTCTGTCGTTGTTTGATTTCTGACGTAAACGCTTCACAACAAGATAGCCAGCGATATTCTCAGGCACTTTTTGAGCGCTGCGAATATGGACATAATCCGTTAAACGGGCGAGCCATTTGTTCAGATTTAAATTTTGTAGTTCCACTTCCGATTCCGCAAACACGCGCAACTTAGTACCTAGCGTTTTAATCATTTTGTCGCTGTTTTCAACGCACTGATATTCAGGGAAACTCACCCCGATATTACTGCTATCATCCGGATTTTTCACTTCCACCAACGCTAAATGCAGTTGGGTATAGAGTTTACTCCAGATAAAATAAGGAGAAATATCAGGGCTTTTGATAATCGTGATTTCTTGGTAATACTTCATCAGGCATCACTCCTTGCCGCTGGCACCAAACACTCCGCCACGAATCAACACCCCGATCACATAGTGCTGTTGTTCTAATTCCGGCTGCGTTCCTTTTAATACCCAATTATCGAAAAGCGTGTAGAAATCTTGCTTGTCTTTCGGTTGGCGGAAAGCTTTACCCATTGTGGTCACTGCGCCATAAGGTTCAATCGCAATCGGGAAGTCCGCCTCAGGATACCAATTATCAATCGTGCGAATCGCATTACTGATTTTTTGCGAGTGCATACCGGCTTTGTCGTTGATTTGGTATAACACTTTGCTTTTCTTATTACCGGTATCCAGCACCAATTCCTGTGACGGATAAACTTCTTGCCCGTATCCCACTTTCACTTTTGCTTCGATTTGCAGCAAAATAAACGCTTTTCCGGATAACCCTTTTTCAATCCAAGTCGCAACTTTTTGCACGGTATTGTCAAGCTCAAATTCTTTTAAGCTATAGTCTAACCCGTTAGCAACGGTTACCGATTCCTGACCGCACTTGATAGTGATTTCAATTTTTTCTGCCCCAACACGGTTACGCCATAACCAACGCCCATTGATGATATTCGCCGCATAACGTTGTGCTAAAACCGTAAAGCCCTGCGCCTGCAAATAGCCTTGTACCGTTTCGACTAATTTTTCTTGATATTCTTGGTTATTACAAACGCTTGGCTTGCCATCAAATGGCAGAACTTTGCATGTCCACTTGGCGATTAAGGTGTCGTTTTCAGGTTCAAGTGCCGCTGCGTCCACTTTTTGTAAATTGGCTTTTTCAGTTTCGGCATCTAACTTGGCAGGATCATTGGTGAGCGCATTTTTTAAGCGATTGCTGATCGTTCCGCGCACCGATTTTTCTCTTATCCGCACAATAGCTTGTTTTGCTTCAGTTTGTTTTGCTTCAGTATCTTCACTGTTTGCTTGCCAAAAAAACGCATCGGAAATATCCAAATTACGCTCTGACGCCAATACAGTTGCTACGGTTAATTTACTCATACTTTTTCTCCTTTGCATGATTGCTGAATATGACTTAGCTGATTTGCTTGAATGGTTAAATAAAGGTTATTTTCACTGTCATGGTGATAGCGCCAAAATGCTTGTTTAAGATCATCGAGACGATAAGGGAACACCCATTTCCCTAAACTATAAATAGCTTCCACATACTGACTTGAATATTCGGGATTACGGCTATGCTGCATTATGCCTGGTTCAAAACAAGCTGAAATTCCCTGAAAACCAATCGGGATCGGCACTAACCAACCACGTCCGCTTTTGACTGATGAGGTACGCCAATCGGTAGTTCCGTTATTACTTTGCTCCGGATTGTGATGCAGCGTAGCAACTTCAATTAAAGCATCAAGTGCGGTCGCCGCTGGGTTATTTTTTTGTAATTCATGAGTAATCCCAATCAAATCATCTTGCGCTTGGATTAACACGAATGCCGGCAATAAATGGCGCTTAATCTCATCGATAGATTCGGCAACAATATAGCGAACAGGCTCATAACTTGACAGCCCTAACACGCTGCCTCCGGCTAACCGTTGCTGCTGAATCCACTGGTGACTGAGATTCATCAAGGCTTGCGTATGCTCTGGCTCGACATCCCAAGCATCGTCTGCCAACACCTCAACCACTAAGGTCACGACTAAACCGCACTTGCCCTCTTCAATAATCGAGGCGGTAGTGCCGTCTTTTTTAATCGGATTACGTGTTTGATTAAAAGTGTAATCGCTGTAAGCCGTTTGCCGATAGGCTTTCACTTGGCAGTCATGACAAGCGATCAGCACTCCGCCTAATGATAAATACCCCAACGTTTCATGCTGCTGTAATTTGCGTGACATGGCATGAAATGCGCCTAGAAAGCCGCTTACTGCCGGAAAACCATAGGTGATCGGACTGGAGATCGCGTTAGCATCTTGCACTCTGACTCGGTTAAAAATCAGATAACCTGCGACTTCTTTCTTGTTGTCGATCATGCGAACACCTCCTTACCCTGACGTAAACTCTCTTGAATCGTCTTTTCTATTTCTTTGCGCCATTCCTTATGTTCCGGATCAGCAAAATCATCTTTGATTGCTTTAAATTCTTGTTGTAATAAATAATTAATCCAATTTGCGAATCTAATCGGGATCGCCTCGCGCCAATCCCCTTTTTCTCGCGCCAATTTAAACTCAATTTCCCCTTCCAACTTTGCTCGCCCGGAATCTAACCAAAGCTGCTCGTTATAATTCAATTCACTTTCTGCCGTCCACCCTGCCGGCTTGTTGTTTTGAAGTTCAGCTACCGCACTTAAAATATGATAAATAATGCTGTCCAAAATATTTTCACGCGCGTCTCGAATACTCTTATTTTTATAGTCCGTTTTAATGATTTTGAATAACGCCTTTAACGGTTCACGGCAAAGGTATTCCAAATTTTTATTAAACAAACTTTCTGTTTTCAAACCGATTCGCAACTGTTCGCGCTGTTGAAAGTGCGGTGGCAAAGAGGGCAGAAGATAATTACGCCCACCTTGTTTACTCATCAACTGACTGACGTTCTGCGGTTTTGTGCCACCTAAAATCGTCACTGCAACATTGGGAATACTCAAATAGCTTTGCTGTTCAACATTCTTTTTGAAGCGGTTTTCACGAGCGGTTTTATTTTCCGCCGAGAAGCGTAATGCGATCATACGTTGATAAAGCTCATGAGTGAGTACGGAAGGATATAACGGCACGATACAACGATAGTTATCTGAAGCGATAGGAAACAACAACTGTTTATTTCGCTCATGTGTGATCGGCTCGCTGAGATCGCTGAGCAATGCGGCTTTAAACATGGATTGATAGTGTTCAGACCGCACTTTGTCTTCGGCAAATACACATTGTAAAGCGGGGCTGTCCTGCAAAATCAAGCTGCGCAATTTAACACCGCTTTCGCCGATTTCAGTATCAAAAAAAGCGGCAAGAGGCAGTGCGGCGGCGTTGCCATTGGCGTCTAACAAGGCGGTTTGAATACTCTGTGAGCCGACTATTCCGGTAGGCAAAGTGCGGTCGGTTTGGTAATTCACATTATCCCCTTTGGCATCAGGATGTATTCCTTTTGAAATATGGGTACCGAATTTCAGTTGTTTTGCCATTCGCTCCGCAGCATCTTGCAGCCACTCCTCGAAGCTATATTTTTGTCGCACTGCTGCCAACGACGTTTCCAGCTCACTTATCTTAACCAGATCTTCCGCTTCTTTCGCTTTCTCCAATTGCTTTCGCTCAGATTCGGTTTTTTTCTCATATTGTGCACTCAAAAATGCTAACACCGCACTTTTAACCTGTAGTGGTGAGATTTGATTCATTATGCCCCCCTTTCTTATCTACTAATTAGTATTTACGACTTAATTATTTACTGATTACGCCAAAATCCTAGCCACTCATTAAAACTCCAGCAATGCTCATTTTCTTCCAAAGCAACCCTTGAATAATAAATTGCCAATCCTTTTAAGTTATCCTCTTTTACTCTGTTCTGCGGCAGTTTTTGTTGTAGCTGTCCTAATGCTGTATTTAAATCGGTGCTTAACCAAGAACTTACTTGCGGATTCTGAAAATCAATGGCTTGGTATCGAAGATAATAATTATGTTTTGCAGCTTGCCCTAGCGACAGCTTGCTGACCTGTTCGGCGGAATACACGTCAAAACTGTGATCATCCGGAATCACCAGCCACTCTTCCTCCGCTCGCCCTGCTCGGAACGGCGTTAATATTTGCAAATGTGTCGCGGCTCTATTCGCAGTCGCGGCATCGTCCCAATAGGCATTCACAAAATTTAGCTCATCATTATTCAGCAGCTCCTTAATCACCTGATGTTCCAGATCAGCCAAAATATTATCCGGCGACAATCGTTGTGGTTTGCTGATTCTGACTATCGAATCCACCCGTTGCCGCTGCTCGACCGGCATTAATTCTTCCATATCGTGAGTGGATAATTTAAATTCCTTACTTTCAAACCCAGGCTTGGTGAATGCAATATTTTCACCAAACAAAGTGCGAAGATTGTTTTGCAAAATCAATAGATTAGGGCTGTTTGCTATTTTCTCCGGACGATGCCGCCAAATCCGCCCCGCCAATTGGATAATCGAACGCATTGATGAGGGTTCGACAATCGCCCAGTCATAATCATGATCGCGCCCAACTTCCGCCACCGGTGTCGCCAACACGATAAAAATATGCTGTTTTGCCGGATGCTTCCGCATCGCCTGTTGAATATCCGGCTGCTCGAAAATCGCTTCCGGTTGTTTTTCATCGCGCTTTAAAGTGCGGTCTAAACGACTTTCCAACATATTACGCAGTAATAACAGTTGTTTAGCGTGATAACAGCATAAGTGAATATGAACATCATTATTTAACTTCACGCTTTGATTAAATGCTTTAGCAAGTTGAATAATATTTTTGGTATTGGCAATTCGGATTAAGCCGATGCTGACTGTTTCCGATTTTTGTGGATGTTGAATATGGTGTTGTCGATGTAATGAAAATGCAGTTTCTGCCAAGAGTTGCGCAAGTTGACCAAAAAACAGTTCCTTTTTATCCTTCTCATACTTCAAATTAAGCGGCAAAATATCGGCATAGCGCCGCACTGGTTGTCGTTGTAAAAAATCGACTCTTTTAGCAATAAAATCAAGATGCGCGCCGACAAAATCTGAACTATTCGGACACTGAACTGCTTTGCTCGCCTGCACTTGTTCATCAATCCAAGCACAAACAATATTTGGCTGCGGCTTATTTTGATGGCGGTGATATAACGTTCTTCCAGCGAGATAAGCATTAAACAGTCCGTGAATTAAATCCGGTGGCAAAGTAGCGGAGGAGAGCAAAATTCGCCCGCCAAGCAGCCCGACCAAATGTACCAATCGGCTTAGAGCAGGCAAATCCGCCTGATCAAAATCATCCGGTTCATCTAAAATCAGATCACTGCTTAACAATCGCAATATCGGTAGCATATATTTACCGCCACGCTTACATTCGGTCGCTTGAATAAGGTGATCCACCGTGCACACCGTAATAGGTGAAAATAGCAATTGTTTGGCTTTTTGACTGTCTAGCAGCATCTCTAAATTCAAATTATCGTATTGGCTGTAATCAATATCCGAATCGACGAACCCATCGACAATCTCATCGGAAGACTCGCTACCCAACACGCGATTCGGCAATTTATTTTCTGCCAATTCATCTTGAATTATCGGTTCTACATTTCCCCCAGAATTTAACATTTCATACAGCTTTCGCTGTGCACTGCCGCCGACCAAAATCGCCAACTGTTCTGCACTAAGTCCTAAATTATCACGATAACTTTGACCAGTTTGCAAAGTTAGCACTCTCAGCCCCAGTGCAACCGTAAAACGTGCGCCTTTTTCCCTATCAGCTAAGGCATACATAATCCGTGCATTGCCAATGGTTTTTCCACAGCCGGTAGAGGCCATATTCACCCCGAAAAAACCGTGTTCCTGCGAAAGTGCCTGCATTGATTTGGCCAGTTGGAACGCTTTATTCTGCCAAGCAAAACGCGGTATGTTGGTATTTTTAATCAAGCTATCTTGCTGTTTCAGCGTTGGTAATTCTGTTGCAATCACGGTTAACACACGGGCAAAACGCGCCGCCGCTTGAGCTACACCTAGCAAGTGTTCATCTAATGTCTGTTTAGTCTCTTTGGTTTCTCTATCGGTATTGGCCGCTAATTGACTAACCTTTTGATCGTTATGATGAATTCGGCGTTTATCATCACCATCTAAACTAGAATAGTGATAATCCGCCATCATCAAACACAAACGAGAGAAATGTAATAACAAAGTATCATCAATCGGTTTTTTCTCTTGCTCAGCCTGTTCACTAAGCTGTATCAACGGCTGGTGTTGCAATGCCTTAATCGCCCAGCGTTTAATACTTTTTTGCCACGCCGTACTATTCAAAACCAATGTATCAAATCGCCAATACTCTTCTTGTGCCTGCTTGGATAGTTCTTGTATTAAACTCGGGTTCTTAACCCAAAAGTCCTTTGCTTCTAGTCGTTGGTACAGATGAAATAGAGACCGTTTAAAAAACTTTTTACCGCTCTTTAAGCGAGCAACTTCTTGTGATTGATAATACACTTCACCAAAAGGCGCTGTACGATGATGCGTCACAATCAGCCAAGCAATCCACTGCGCTAACGGTGGGAAAGCACTCACATTGATTGCATCACGATTTTGCTGTAAAAATTTTTCGAGAGGAATAACCGGATTTGCTAAATAGGTTTTAATATCGATAAGACGCTGTAACCATTGCGAATCGCTTTGGCACTCTAGCAGCAACCATTCGACGATTTTTAACGAGATCCATTCATGCCGATAAGGATCTCCTTTCGCACCGGCTTGGCGCAATTTTTTCTGAAACCCAATAGTAGATTTGCCGAGATCGTGAAAAAGTGCGGCTAATGTGGCGATAATTTGAATATTGGCGAGATGTTGCCAATCATTTTCCCATTCACTATGCAATAAATTACGCCGAGTGCGGTTCACCGGCACAACACCCTGCGCATTAAACCGCCGCCGATTGCCGACAATCCATAATAAATCCGAACGAGAACGGGAACGAACCCAATGACAACTAACTGCGGTACTTTTGCTGGCGGTTTGGCGCAATAACTGCCTGACGGTTTGCAATCCATCTTCGGTAATCACCGTCTGCCAAGTGCTATCGCCAATCCGATTCGCAAACGCATCTAAAACTTTCCTAGTTCGAGCAAGCGCCTTCTTCTCACATTGGCTGACAAAAAGTACCATCATATTATTTTACTCGTCATATTTGGTTGATATTAGATACAAAGATCTATCCTAATACTATTCAATATGTTATTTATCTTCAATATTAAATAAGCAGATTTTCTAAACCATTTGTTTTAAAAAAAAGATTTACTGTAATCTTTCTAAACCATCTGTGTGGTGGTTAACGCCTTTTAATATCTTGCATTGAATATCCAAGATTTCTAAACCACCTGTGTGATGGCTAACCTATTTATTGCAAGCAACTACTATGCCCAAAATTTCTAAGCCATCTGTGTGATGGCTAACGTGATCGAGCAATTACCGCCATTCAAACCCACTTTCTAAGCCATCTGTGTGATGGCTAACGAGCGGTGAGATTCGGTGGTCTGCATCTCGTTTTTCTAAGCCATCTGTGTGATGGCTAACAAATATTGAGTATCGCGATAGTGGTTTGGTTTTTTCTAAGCCATCTGTGTGATGGCTAACCCGAACGTGTGAGGCATGGAGAACAAAAAACGTTTCTAAGCCATCTGTGTGATGGCTAACATGGCTATAACCGATGCGATATTGCATCGTCGTTTCTAAGCCATCTGTGTGATGGCTAACCGGACAAATCTCATCATCGGGCGGCACACCGGTTTCTAAGCCATCTGTGTGATGGCTAACGTTTCATTTTTAACAATGAAAATATTTCCTAATTTCTAAGCCATCTGTGTGATGGCTAACGATTATAAAGCGTTATACGACACCATGAACGATTTCTAAGCCATCTGTGTGATGGCTAACAAAACAGAAAAATAATAAACCGGAAGCAGTCGTTTCTAAGCCATCTGTGTGATGGCTAACAAGATGGGACTAATTATATCGGGTTTAAAAATTTTCTAAGCCATCTGTGTGATGGCTAACACCAATATTATTAATAACAGTGCCTTCTATCATTTCTAAGCCATCTGTGTGATGGCTAACCGCGACGGCATTCGCCAGCTCTTCCGGCGTGCTTTCTAAGCCATCTGTGTGATGGCTAACGCATTGCCGGCAGCGCCTCAGAAACCGCGAGTTTTCTAAGCCATCTGTGTGATGGCTAACTCTTTTACGTCGGATTATATCTTTTTTAACGCTTTCTAAGCCATCTGTGTGATGGCTAACTATTGTGAATTGGGAAATATTATTTTTTGCTTTTTCTAAGCCATCTGTGTGATGGCTAATGGCACATTTGACAGTGAGTATCAAAATGACCCTTTCTAAGCCATCTGTGTGATGGCTAACATCTATCAATCGCTTGCCGATGCACAAGCTAATTTCTAAGCCATCTGTGTGATGGCTAACTCCCTAATGCGTTTGTCGAGCTTTTACCGTCGTTTCTAAGCCATCTGTGTGATGGCTAACAACTAGATCTGAGGGTAACTCAGTCCAATATCTTTCTAAGCCATCTGTGTGATGGCTAACTTCCGACAGTTGCAGTGTTATTGTCGCTATGTTTTCTAAGCCATCTGTGTGATGGCTAACATTCAGGCTTCAAGCGCTCCAAGAACACAAAATTTCTAAGCCATCTGTGTGATGGCTAACTAGAGCATTATGCCTAAAA
>RRZU010712682.1_pt1 | contig 10213 bp, 11 predicted proteins | sample 2165561 | NCBI WGS metagenome assembly RRZU01 (sample SAMN10456909, study PRJNA506462) | wastewater metagenome | isolation source: wastewater sludge | place: USA: Moscow, Idaho
CACCCTCAATAAACTTCATTTTTATTTGCTGATGCATTGACACATCGCTATCCATCTCCATATCGCTACCGTCGTCGAATTGCGATGTAGTTATGGCTGTATCAACGCTTGAAGTATCGTTTTGCGCTTGAACAGAAGTAGTTCCAAACGATAAAATTGACAAAAGAGCTACAAATCCAAACAATCTTTTCATGAGTTGTTCTTGTTGGTTTTAACGAGTAGTTATTGTAAACGTAAATCCCCGTTGCATAGTATGGGCGGAGAGGGCGGGATTCGAACCCGCGAAGCCCTTTTGGAGCTTACACACTTTCCAGGCGTGCGCCATCGACCACTCGGCCACCTCTCCTAATTATCTTGTTCTAAAATTCAGCCGTTCAAGTTACATCTTTTTTCAAAGCAAACACTACCTGCTGATCTCTCCGCTTATCGACTCATCTAAGCGCTGTTGAACCTCCTCCTTGGTGAGGTTTTGCCCAAGAAGAAACATCAACTTGGTAACGGCAGCCTCTGTTGTTGTGTCGTATCCGCTTAAAACACCCATCTTTTTTAGCAAGATGCCTGTTTCATACTTTTCCATATCAACGCTACCGGCATGGCACTGCGTTACATTCAAAACAATGATTCCGGATGCAACAGCCTGTTCCATGCGGTGCAAGAACCAATCGGAGGTGGGCGCATTTCCCGAACCAAACGTCTCCACAACTAAGCCCTTTAAGCCTTTTATCGATATTATCCCATCAACAACAGCAGGGGTAATTCCCGGAAAAATCTTCAAAACGGCAATGTTAGTATCGAAGTTGGTGAATGTTTTTAGTTCACGCTTCCCCGTTGGGTAGCTGATGAAAGCATGGTTATACTTAATGCTGATACCTGCCTCGGCTAAGTATGGATAGTTGTCGCTTCGAAAAGCATTAAAGTGATCGGCGTTATGCTTTGTTGTTCTATTACCTCGAAACAACCTGTTTTCAAAGAAAATAGAGACCTCCGGAACTAGCGGTTGTCCGTTTTTACGAGCGGCAGCAATCTCAATTGCCGAAATGAGGTTTTCCTTTCCATCGGTGCGTAGCATACCTATTGGCAGCTGCGAACCGGTAAGCACAATTGGCTTATCGAGGTTTTGGATCATGAAACTCAACGCAGATGCTGTATACGACATGGTATCGGTACCATGGAGAATCACAAAACCGTCGTAACTGTTGTAGTTATCCCTTACCATCTCTACAAGCCTTACCCAAAAATCGGGGGTAATATTAGAGGAGTCGATTAATGGCGAAAAGGAGATAGTATCGAGTTTAAATCCAAATTTCTTTAGCTCCGGAACCTCCACCTCTATCTGTTCAAAGTTAAATGGAGCAAGAGAACCGGTCTCCGGATTATGCTTCATTCCAATGGTTCCACCGGTGTAGATAACCAGTATTGAGGTTGTTTCTTTAATTTCCATGACTATCGACCTATTTAAGGTTGAAAAGGGTTTTTGCGTTCTGTGTTGTAATCGCCTCTACTTGCTCAGGTGTCAACGCTTTATATGTAGCCAGCGCATTCGCTATTAAGGGTATATACGATGGGTTATTCTGTTTTCCGCGATGCGGAACAGGTGCCAAATAGGGCGAATCGGTTTCCAAAACAATCTCTTCTATCGGAATATCCCGAACAACCTCCTTAAGATTAGAGTTTTTGAAGGTTAGCACACCTCCAATGCCAAAGTAAAACCCACCAAAATTGCGAATCCACTCCACCTCTTTGGCTTCACCAGAAAAACTGTGGAAAACGCCTCGAAGTCCACCTCCTCGATACGATTCAAGAACATCAAAAATTTCAGCAAATGCATCCCGGCTATGAATAATTACCGGCAGGTTTAGCGAGATAGCTAACTCCAGCTGTGCAGAGAACACCTCCTGCTGCTGCCTTAGGTAAGTTTTATCCCAATAGAGATCAATGCCTACTTCACCCACTGCAACAAACGGGTATCGATTAAACCAACCAATAATCTCATCCAACGCCGGTTTATAATCAGCTTTCACCGAAGTTGGATGCAGCCCCATGGCAGCGTAGCACGATGGATATTTTTCAACCACCTGCATCAGCGGGCCAATGGTTACATGATCCACGTTAGGTAGGACAAACGCCTCTACCCCATGATGGTTAGCGGCGGCAATTACCTCATCTAGGCTAGATAGGAATTCGGGCTGATAAAGATGTGCGTGCGTATCAATATACATAAGCAGGAAAATGCACGGCAAACTTAATAAAAGTTAGTGAAAGTGGGGTTAGCCTTAACGGCGTGTTAAGCTGTATTGTTTCCCGGGCAAACTTCGAACAATCCCGGCAAACTCCAAATTCAAAAGAATGGCAGAAACCTTGCTAACCGGCATCTGTGCACGCAATGCAAGTATGTCCAAACTCTCTTTTTCTGTAGCGCCAAGCAACTCAACAATCACCTTATCCTGCTCCGAAAGCTCCACAAAAAGAGTTGACTGAATGGCATGTTTAACAACACCGGTCTCGGGTTCCCACCCCATGAGTTCCTGGATATCCTTTGCCGATTCAACCAACGCTGCTCTATTAGTCTTGATTAAATTGTTGCAACCCTCAGAATACTTATCGCCCGAACGACCCGGAATAGCAGCCACATCGCGGCTATATGAGTTTGCCAAATCGGCTGTTATAAGTGCACCTCCCTTTGCTCCCGACTCTACCACAAGGGTTATGTCGCTCAGTCCGGCAATAATCCTGTTTCTTTTGATAAAGTTTTGCCTGTCGGTCTTGGTTTCGGAAGGGAAATCGCTAACCAAAGCACCGTTACTCACAATTTCGCGAGCCGTATTCTTGTGCTCTGAAGGATAAATAGTATTGAGGCTGTGGCCTAAGACAGCAACGGTTTTAAGCGAGTTTTTTAGCGCCGCTCGATGTGCACAAATGTCAATTCCAAAAGCCAACCCGCTTACAATAATCGGGGTGTGTCCTAAACTAACTATTTCCGCAACAATCTGTTCACAAATGGATTTGCCATAATCCGTTGCGTTGCGTGTGCCAACAATTGCAAGCACCTTCCGCTCATTAAAATTCACTTCGCCCTTCGAAAACAACACTACAGGCCCATCCTCGCACGCTTTTAGCCTATCGGGATAATCCTTATCCAAAAAAGTATAGGCTCCAATTCCATACCTATCGAGAAAAGTCAGCTCGGCCTCGGCCCTTTGCAAAACGTTTTGGTGAGCAATCTCCTTAGCAAGAGTATCTCCTATACCCGGAATTTTTAGCAAAGCAGCCTTCTTCTCTTTAAATACGGCCTCAGCACCGCCGCAATAGGCAATAAGTCGCTTGGCATTAATACTTCCAATGCCAGGAATCATGTCGATAGCAATAAAGTAGTGCAGGTCGACGGCGCGCATGCTATTACATTGTTAGATTCTTTTCAACTGCTGAGTTCAATATATGAAGAAGTTAATCTCGCTGGGCTCTTGGCATCAACGATAGGCTTATTGATGGATACTTAGCGTTTCCCTTGCCCAATTTCTTGTAAAGAGTCATCTCTACTCTTTTAGAAAAGAAGGTTTTGGCAACAACCATACCAACAAGCTGATCCGAAGGTATCTCAATGCTCTTTCTACTCTCGCCCAAGCCACGCACCGAAAAGAATCTAAAAACAAACACACCTTTGTCGTTGGAGAAATATAGATAGGTGGCATTGATTGAATAATAATAGAATAAGAATAAAATATAGGCAGCCAACGGAATACCTATTATTATCCATTTGGAAACCCCATACACCGGTCCATCCTCAGGAAAAAAATAGGACAAAAGAATTACTAATATTCCGATAAATATAGCGTACAAAATGCGCTGGGCCTTAAACCGAACTGTCTGCTTATCATTTTCTATTACCATAAATGTATGCTTTACGGGTTAATTCCAACTTTCCCAACAAAAACACCTTGAATGTATAAGGTTGTGTAAATATATTGACAATTTTTGATATTGTAACTCATTGCATAAAAGCAACGATATTATGTGCAGCAAATAGAACCTTCTATCAAATTATTTACCATAGATAATCCAGCAAAATCGCAACGAAAACGCTCATATATTAAGTATGCCAGAAGCGAAAACCTCATGTGTTTGGTTTGGATCAGATACACAAATCAACGTTCACCCTCAACTAATACCCAAAACGGACAAAAACAAATGCCGCGTAATTACACTGAATAATTGAAACTTAACATTTTTTATCAGAAATATAACGTTTAAAAAGGACAACGGTTTACCAAAAAACCTACATTTGAAATTGGCAAATTTTTGTGTTTATTAATAATTAAGCCATGTTAAAGTATAAAGTAACAAAAGAGGATGATGCACTACTGGGTGAAATAAACCTTCCTGCATCGAAGCGGATAACCAACAAAGTTCTTACGATAAAAGCCATTCACCGTCAGGATAGTAGTGCGAAGAAAGAGTCTTGCACCGACCAATCTGCAGAAGAACTTAACTTCTTCGACAAGGAGATTCTTCCGGGAGGAAGTAAGGTAAACCAAGGGAAATCAGCAGTTGCCCTCCGCTTTGTATACCACTACTTATCTATATACAAAGGGGAATGGATTATTGCCGTTTCGGACAAAATGCAAACCGAACCCATTCGTAAGGTTGTAGAGTTCCTAGCAAACAAAGGGATAAACATAAGTTTTGTTGAAATTACAGGATTTCCTCCGATTAAAATAATTGGCAAAAACCTAACCGGTGCTATCTCCCGGATTGATGCTTCAATCTCCTGTGATTATATCATGGCATCGCTAGTGCTCTCGCCTAACTTATCGGAAGTTGCCTCAAATAGCATAACTGCAAACTACGCATCATCGCCTTACATTCGCCAAAACATAAAGTTGCTGCGCCAACTGGGTATCAACACCCACTGGAATACCGACAACATTCTGATAGAAAACATATACAACGACGGTAGCCATGTTGTTGTTGAGGGCGATTGGGGAAATGCATCTTACTGGTACCAAATGCTCACCCTTTCTGGATCTAAAGAACTCACCATTAAAGGATTGAAATACGACACATACCAAGAAGATAGCGTTATAAAAGAGTTGTTTGAAGAGTTCGGAATAAAAACCACCGCTCACGATAACGACGTTATTCTTACAAAAGTTAAGCGAAAGGTAAAGAGTTTCAACCACGACTTCTCAAACAACTACAACCTTATACCTTGCTTTACGGTTACCTGCGCACTATTGGGTATTCCATTTAAAATTAAGGGCGTAAACCTAGGAGGTAGAGCACCCGAAAGGGCAAAGATGTTGCGCGACTGCCTAGTGCAGCTTGGTGCTTCGGTAAGTGCAACCAAGGAAATAAACTCCGAAACAGTGACCTTCGATGGGAAACTAAATATGCCAGAAAAGGGAAAAGAGGTATATATTCCGGCGCATCTCGACCATCGGTTAGCAATGGCCTTTACCCCGGCAGCACTGCTTGGCTACAAAGTTGTTGTTGAAAACCCTACTCAAGTGAATACCACCTACCCCTCATACTGGGACGATGTAAAAAAACTCGGCTTTATTGTAAATCCAGAAGCATAAGAAATGCGACCTTCGGGTCGCATTTTTAACTTCTTATTTAGGACTGATAGTAACAGCCCCACTCAAACACTGACAATATTTACGCGTTCAATCGGCAGGCTTATTTCTTAAATATTAACAAATAAAGAGTAGTAAACCAATATAACTACAAACATATTTTGGAGAATTGGGAAGTAGCATGTAATTTTGTCAGTAGTATTAATGGTTTGTTTTTAAGAAGCAACTCATAGAATTTAATAATGATAGATCTACAGCGTATAAAGCAGCGTTTTGGAATAATTGGCAATAGCGACGGCCTGCATCGAGCTCTTGAAGTAGCAGTGCAGGTGGCGCCGACCGATTTGAGCGTCCTCATTACCGGCGAAAGCGGAACGGGTAAGGAGGTTTTTCCTCAAGTCATTCACCAATTCAGCGCGCGGAAACACGGATCTTACATTGCTGTAAACTGCGGAGCAATTCCCGAAGGAACTATCGACTCCGAGCTGTTTGGTCACGAAAAAGGTTCGTTTACCGGTGCTTCAGAAAGCAGGAAAGGCTACTTTGAGGTAGCTGATGGTGGAACTATCTTCTTGGATGAAGTGGCCGAACTTCCCCTTTCAACTCAGGTTAGGTTGCTCCGGGTGTTAGAGACCGGAGAGTTTATGCGGGTTGGATCTTCTAAGGTTCAAAAAACAAACGTCAGGGTTATCGCTGCCACCAACGTAAACCTACCCAATGCCATACAGGAAAACAAGTTCAGGGAAGATTTATACTACCGCCTAAACACGGTTCCAATCAACATCCCACCGCTCAGGGATAGAGTGGAAGACATCTACCTCTTGTTTCGAAAATTTGCTTCCGACTTCGCCGAAAAATACCGTATGCCGGCAATTAGCCTTAACAACGACGCTCGACGGATGCTGGAAAATTACAAGTGGCGCGGAAATATTAGACAACTCAAAAACGTTACCGAACAAATTTCTGTAATTGAGGAAAACCGGGTTGTTTCGTCAGAAACATTGTTGCTTTACCTACCCGACTACACAGAGGTTAAACTTCCGGCTCTTTATAAAGGAGTAGACGAACACACCTTTTCATCCGAAAGAGAGATACTTTACAAGGTGCTCTTCGACATGAAAAACGATATGAATGATTTAAAAAAACTCGTATTCGATTTGATGCAGAAGCGTCCCGGCGAGACAATGGAGCCGGAGAATGTAAGACTAATACAGCAGCTGTATCACTCAAGTTCTGAACAGAGCCACAATACCGACACCGGAAGAGTAGTAGAGAATACCTCAAAAAGTTCTCACAGAATTGTAGATACTGAAGAGGTTGTAGAAGAATCGCTATCTTTAGAGGGTAAGGAGCAAGAGATGATTAAGAAAGCTCTCGACAGGCATAAAGGAAAGCGAAAAATGGCAGCGCAAGAGCTGGGCATCTCCGAGCGAACCCTCTACCGTAAGCTAAAAGAATACAATCTTGATTAACAAAAAACACTTTGATATAATGGAATTTCGCAAATCAACGCTAATTATCATATCGGCACTAGCACTTTTCGCATCGTGCACCATGAAGTACTCCTTCACCGGAGCATCTATTTCGCCGGAGACAAAAACTGTAAGCGTGCAATATTTCAACAACATTGCACCAATTGTATATCCAACCCTTAGCCAAACACTAACCGAAACGCTTAAAGATAAGTTTGTTTCGCAAACATCATTAGTGGTAATGCAACGGGATGCCGACATGAATTTTGAGGGTCAAATTACCGGCTATACGGTTACACCTACAGCAATTCAAGGAGACCAGTATGCATCACAAAATAGGCTCACCATCACCGTATCGGTAAAATTTACCAACAAGAACAATCCGGAGCTAAACTATAACAAATCGTTTTCGGCATACGAAGATTTTGCCGCAACAGAGCAGCTAGTTCAGGTTGAATCGGAGAAAACAAAACTGATTGTCGAAAAGTTGGTTGACGACATTTTTAACGCAGCAGTGGCAAACTGGTAAACTCATGGTAAACTCAGAGACATTTTACGGACTCTTAAGCGGCAAAGTTGGGCGCACTGCAGAAACAAGTCAGGAGCTCTCCGACCTAACAGAACAATACCCTTGGTTTGAGGCTGCACATGTTGTGAACGCCATCCACCCTGGCAACGACCAGCAGGTAAAAATACGTGTTGCAGCAATATATGCTCACAGCCGTTTTCTACTACAACAGTATATTGCAAAGCATAATGCGCCAGCCAACCCCACACCAAAGCCTTCGGTAGTGCATATTGCAGAACAAGAAACCATTCGGCCCGAAACCGAACTGCTGGAAATATCAGACACCAACCAAGGTGAAGTTATAGTTGAAACGCAATTGGCTCAGCCAACAGCTGCGCCGGTAATTGATCTCTTTGAACTTGAAGAAGTGCCGGATACCGTTAGCCTTATTGACGCCTTTTTAAAGGCTGCACCAAGAATAACACCACCCAAAGAGTTACCCAACGATCAAGAGGATATTTCTCTAGAAAGCCTTAAAGAACCAGAAGATGTTGCCACAGAAATGCTTGCCAATATCTTTCTTGAGCAAAAACTTTTCGAAAAAGCTATTGCCATATACGAAAAATTGTGCTTGAAATATCCAGAAAAAAGTGCTTACTTTGCCAGTCAAATTGAAGAGGTTAAGAAAAAACTACAGTAACAAAATAAACTCAAGAACATGTATACTATCATTTCAATCCTAATCATTATTGCATCTATCCTTTTGGCAATTACCGTTTTAGCTCAAAACTCAAAAGGTGGCGGCCTTGCATCAAATCTCGCTGGTTCGAACCAAGTGATGGGTGTAAGAAAAACTGCAGATTTCATTGAAAAACTCACATGGGGTCTTGCAATCTCCCTTTTGATTCTTAGCTTTTTAGCTGTTGCGTTCTCTCCAAGAGCCAATGTTGCTGCTGCTAAGTCGGAAATTGAAGCTAAAGCAAAAGAAGTTGCTACACCAAACCAAGCACCTAGTTTCCCTGCTGCTCCTCAAAAGGAAAAAGCACAAGAAGTTCCAGCACAACCACAGCCTGCTGAAAAGAAATAAAAGACATTCTTCTATTTAATATAAAATGTCAGTATGTCACATACTGACATTTTTTTATTCGCTAATTACGAATACAATAGGTGCCAACCTTGGTCATTCTACGCTCCTTGTTGTTTTCACTTAAGACAGGATGTGTCACAATTACCGCAGAAAATCGCGTTTGTCCATTTGGCACGAAATGTGAAATAGCAAGCATCAGAAAATACGTTTAACTTAAACAACGAATAATATGTCAGAAGTAAAGATTAAACCATTAGCAGACAGAGTTCTGGTTGAACCAAAGGAAGCCGAAGAAAAAACTGCAAGTGGAATTTACATTCCCGACACTGCTAAAGAAAAACCTCAAAGAGGTAAAGTTATTGCTGCAGGCATCGGCACTAAAGATGTAACCATGGAAGTGAAGGTTGGAGACGAAGTTCTCTACGGCAAGTATGCAGGTACCGAGATTTCTCTCGAAGGGAAGGACTACCTCATCATGAAGCAATCCGACATTCTTGCAATTCTTTAATTCTTGGGTTAAACATTTAAAAACAGATAGAAATGGCTAAAGAGATAAAATTCAATATTGAAGCTCGCGACCTTCTAAAGAAAGGTATTGATGAGTTAGCTGATGCAGTTAAGGTAACCCTCGGACCAAAGGGTCGTAACGTGGTTATCGACAAGAAATTTGGTGCTCCACAAGTTACCAAGGACGGTGTAACCGTTGCTAAAGAAATTGAACTTTCCGATCCGTTCGCCAACATGGGCGCACAAATGGTAAAGGAAGTTGCTTCCAAAACCGCTGACGATGCCGGTGACGGTACAACCACCGCAACCGTTCTTGCTCAATCGCTTATCACCGTTGGCTTGAAGAACGTTACTGCCGGTGCAAACCCAATGGACCTCAAGAGAGGTATCGATAAGGCTGTTATTAAGGTAGTTGAAAACCTTAAGAAACAAAGCCAATCAATTGGTGACGACAACCTCAAGATTGAGCAAGTTGCCACCATCTCGGCTAACAACGACAACACTATTGGTAAGCTTATTGCTGAAGCAATGGGTCGCGTTAAGCGCGAAGGTGTTATCACTGTTGAAGAGAGCAAGGGTATTGAAACCTACGTTGAAGTAGTTGAAGGTATGCAGTTCGACAGAGGGTTTATCTCTCCTTACTTCATTACCGATGCCGAGAAGATGGAAGTATCGCTAGACAACCCATACATCCTCATTACAGACAAGAAGGTAAGCACCATGAAGGATCTGCTTCCTGTGTTGGAACCAGTAGCTCAATCGGGTCGTGCACTTCTAATTATTGCTGAAGATATCGACGGAGAAGCACTTGCTACTCTTGTAGTTAACAAGTTACGTGGCTCGCTTAAAATTGCTGCTGTAAAGGCACCAGGCTTTGGCGATCGCCGTAAGGAGATGCTTGAGGATATTGCAATTCTTACCGGAGGTGTTGTTATCTCCGAAGAGAAGGGTCTTCGCCTCGATGGCGCTAAGCTCGAAATGCTAGGCCGTGCCGAAAAAATCACCAGCAACAAGGAAAACACTACCATTGTAAATGGCGTTGGCGAAAAGGCAGCCATTCAAGCTC
>RRZU010354216.1_pt1 | contig 10212 bp, 13 predicted proteins | sample 2165561 | NCBI WGS metagenome assembly RRZU01 (sample SAMN10456909, study PRJNA506462) | wastewater metagenome | isolation source: wastewater sludge | place: USA: Moscow, Idaho
AATGGGTAGAGAAGCGAAGAATCTGATACTGTTGCCAACTAAAAATTGGTTTTAAATAGCTTGAGCCGTATGAATCGAAAGATTCAAGTACGGTTCTTAGAGGGGAAAGGCGGAGTAATCCGCCCTACCTACTCGATCCAGACTGTGGGATGTCTGTTCAAGCCATAAAAGAATACATTGAATTATGTCTTGAAGGTGATGGAACAATTCCCAAAAGATATGAAATAATACTAGAACAAAAAACTGTTGTAGAAGCTAAATTAGAGGAAATAATGAAAAGTGTAAAATATATAAATGATAAAGCTGATTATTATAAGAAACTTTTAAATAATGAAGTTCCTGATATAAGTAATCCTTAAAAAAAAAATAATAAAAACCAAATTTAAACTAAAAAATGGATAAAATTTCTTAATTGAATTTATCCATTTTTTTTTAATAATCATTGAATTATATTTTCTATTACATGAATCAAATTTTTAATTATTTAATAAAAAACTTGACTTGGACTGAACTCCAATTGATATTCTATAGATAAATAAATTATTTTGAGGGGGCAAAATGAAAAAAACTTTATATTTAATGAGACATGGACAAACATTATTTAATTTAAGGAAAAAAATTCAAGGTTGGTGTGATTCTCCTTTAACTGAACTTGGAATTATACAAGCTCAAGTTGCTAGAGAATATTTTAAGAATAATGGGATTTCTTTTGATTTTGCTTATTCATCAACGTCTGAAAGAGCTTCTGATACTCTAGAACAAGTTACTACTATGCCTTATACTCGATTAAAAGGATTAAAAGAATGGAGTTTCGGAAAATTTGAAGGAGAAAGTGAAGATTTAAATCCACCTTTGCCTTATGGAGATTTTTTTAAAGGATATGGAGGAGAAGGAGAAATGGAAATGCGTGAACGTATTTCTAAAACATTGGAAGAAGTAATGAAAAAAGATAAGCACAATACTGTTTTGGCTGTTTCTCATGGGGCATCTTGTAGAGGATTCATGAGATATTGGGCGCATAAATCAAGTATAGAACACAAAAGTAAAATTGGTAATTGCTGTATTTTTAAATACGAGTATGAAAATGGAGAGTTTACTTTACTAGAAGTAATTAATCATAATTTTGATAATATCATGTAAATCTAAATAATATGTTTTTTAGAAAAAGTTGATGCTAGCCTTATAGATATAAAAGCAATTCAAGGATAAACTTTAAAAAAAATTTAGATAAGAATAGCTTAGAGAATAGATTGTTTTCATTTTTTTTATAAAAAAGTAAAAACTCCTTGACTTAGAGTTAACTATAAGGTGTATGATTACGATGGACAGATTTGCAGACTATTAAAAATTAGGAGATAAAATTGAACTCAATAAAACTAGGAAAAACAGGAATAATTACAAACAGAAATGGATTTGGAGCATTGCCCATTCAAAGGGTAGATATGCCTATGGCTGTAAAAATTCTTAGAAAAGCTTATGATGGAGGTATGAGATTTTTTGATACTTCCAGAGCGTATTCTGATAGTGAAGAAAAACTTGGAGAAGCTTTTCATGACATAAGAGAAAATATAATTATAGCCACCAAAACCTTTGCTAAAACTCCTGAGCAATTTTGGATAGATTTAGAGACTTCTTTAAAAAATTTAAAAACAGATTATATTGACATTTATCAATTTCATTGGCCTCAAATTTGCTATAAACCAAATGATGGTACAGGAATGTATGAATGCATGCTAGAAGCTAAAAGACAAGGGAAAATAAAGCATATTGGGTTTACTAATCACCAATTACACTTAGCTCATGAATGTATTGACTCTGGATTATATGATACTTTACAGTTTCCATTTAGCTATTTATCAGGGAAACAAGAGCTAGAGTTAGTGAAAAAATGTAAAGATACAAATATGGGATATATAGCTATGAAAGCTTTATCTGGTGGATTAATAACAAATTCTAAAGCTGCTTATGCATTTATGACTGAGTTTGATAATGTCATTCCCATATGGGGAATTCAGAAAGAAGAGGAGCTAGATGAATTTTTAAGTTATGAGAAAAATGTTCCAACACTAACTAAAGAGCTTAAAGAAGTTATTGAAAAGGATAAAGCAGAATTAATAGGCTCATTTTGTAGAGGCTGTGGTTATTGTATGCCATGTCCTGTAGGAATTCAAATTAACAATAGTGCAAGAATGTCATTACTTTTAAGACGTTCTCCTTCGGCTACTTGGCTAAGTCCTCAATGGCAAGAACAAATGAAAAAAATTGAAGATTGTATAGAATGTGGACAATGTTCAGCAAAATGCCCATATGAACTTGACACTCCAAAACTTTTGAAAGAAAACTATGAAGATTATAAAACATTTTTAACTAAATAGGGAGATTACTATGAAAATATTAGGAATATCAGGAAGTCCAAGAAAGAATGGAAATACAGAGCAAATGATAAATCATATTGCAAAAGATAAAGAGTTTGAAATGATTAGACTTTACGAAAAATCTATTAAACCTTGTGTTGCTTGTGATGGCTGTAGTGAAACTGGCATATGTGTAATAAAAGATGATATGTTAGAAATTATAAATAAACTAAAAGAAGCAGATATATTAATAATGGGGCTCCAGTATATTGGTGGAGTGTAAGTGCAGGTTTTAAGGCTTTTATGGATAGATGGTATAGTAAAGAAGTTCGTACGATTATTGGAGAGAAAAAAATAATTTTAGCTTTAGCCATGGGAGATACAGAAGATGAAACTGCAAAATGGGCAGTAGGTTCTCTAAAAGATTCTTTGGAATATATAGGTGCAGATATAATTGAAGTAGTTGTGGGAAAAGGGTTAGAGGATAAAGATGATTTAAAGAATAATCTAGAGTTAATTAAAAAACTAGAAAACATATTATAGATTCATTGACTGATAGTTAACTATAAAATTTAGAATATAAAAGTATCTTAAACATTAGGAGGAATTATGCTTTACAGAAAATACGGAAAAACAAACGAAATGGTATCAACTTTAGGATTTGGCTGTATGAGATTGCCAATTATTGGAACTAATCCTACTGAAATTGATGAGGCAAAAGCAACAGAGATGATAAGATATGCCATTGATAATGGAGTGAATTATGTAGATACAGCTTATCCTTATCATGGAACAGGTATGGCAAATCCAGGAGAAAGTGAGCCTTTTGTTGGAAGAGCGTTAAAAGATGGTTATAGAGAAAAAGTAAAACTTGCAACAAAATTGCCTTCTTGGTTAATAAATTCAAGAGATGATATGGATAAATATTTAAATCACCAATTAGAAAGATTACAAACAAGCTATATTGATTTTTATTTAGTTCATGCCCTTGAAATTGGAACATGGGAAAAATTAGAAAAATTGGGAATAAAAGAGTTCTTAGATTCAGCATTAGCAGATGGAAGAATTAAACATGCAGGATTTTCTTTCCATGATAAACCAGAGTCATTTCCTAAAATAGTAGATTCTTATGACTGGTCATTCTGTCAAATCCAATATAATTATATAGATGAAGAGTTTCAAGCGGGGAAAGTAGGATTAGAATATGCTGCTTCAAAAGGGCTTGGAATTGCAATTATGGAGCCTTTAAGAGGAGGGAAATTAGCTGTAAATTTACCTGAGAGTATTAATGAAATTTTTGATAAATCAGAAAATAAAAAATCTGCTGCTGGTTGGGCATTAAGCTGGGTTCTAAATCATCCAGAAGTATCTGTAATATTAAGTGGTATGGGTCAAATGTTTGAATTGGAAGATAACTTAAAAATCTGTTCAGAAATTTTGCCTAATTCATTATCTGAAAAAGATGTTGAAATTTTAGATAAAGCAAAGGTAACTTTTAAGAGCAGAATAAAAAATAATTGTACAGCGTGTGGATACTGTATGCCATGTCCATTTGGAGTAAATATCCCAAGAAACTTCGCTTTTTACAATGATTATTATGTATTTGGAGATAAAGAAAAAACAGTTGGTTCTTTTAAAAGATTTGTTAAACCTGAAGAAAGAGCTTCAAAATGTGTTGAGTGTGGTAAATGTGAATCCCATTGCCCACAAGCCATTGAAATAAGAAAAGATTTGAAAAAAGTAAAAGAAGTATTAGAGGCTTAAGTTTTAGGAGGAACAATGCACATACCTGATAATTATCTGAGTCCTTCAACTTGTATAGTTTTTGCAGGGCTTTCAGCTATATTTTTGAAAATAGCTTCTACAAAAGTAAAAAATGAATTAGGAAAAAAACAAATTTCAAGTATTGCGGTATATTCAGCTTTTTCTTTTATCATAATGATGTTTAATATACCTCTTCCTGGAGGAACTAGTGGGCATGCTGTTGGAGCTGCTTTAACATCAATAGTTCTTGGCCCTTGGGCTGCAGTTATTTCAACATCTATAGCTCTTATAATTCAAGCTATATTTTTTGGAGATGGTGGAATTTTAGCTTTGGGAGCAAATATTTTTAATATGGCCATTGTTATGCCTTTTTCAGCATATTATATTTTTGGTATTTTAAATAAAATAACAAACAATAGAAAAATAAGTGCCTTTTTAAGCGGTTATCTGTCTTTGAATATCGCAGCATTAATTACTGCAATTGAGTTTGGAATACAGCCGATTCTATTTAAAACAGCAGATGGCCTTCCAATGTATTCCCCATACTCTATCTATATATCAATTCCAGCAATGCTAATTCCGCATTTGTTGGTAGCAGGATTTGTAGAAGGTATTTTTACTTTAGGGGTTTTATCTTTTGTGGAAAAAACAGATTCAAGTTTAATAAAATCGAAAAAAATAAATTCTTTATATTATTTTTTAGGTATCCTTGCAATCCTTACTCCACTAGGTCTTTTAGCACAAGGAACTGCTTGGGGAGAATGGGGTATTGAGGAAATAAAAGAAAAGTTAGGATATATTCCTCTTGGAATGGAAAAAGGAGTGTCTTTTAATAGTCTTATGCCTGATTATACTTTATTAAATTTCTCTGAAATAACAGGATATTTGATTTCTGCAATAGTGGGAATTATTTTAATTTTTATGATTTTTAATATCATTAATAAGGGAAAGAAAGAGAAAATCAATGAATGAATGGCTATATGAAAAGGAAAATTTTGAACCAATTAAAAGTAAAAATTCATATATTGAAAAATCCATAAAAGCCTTTGAAAAAGTTTTGTTAAAGTTTAAACATATAAATATAGGTGAAAAATTTAAGTATATTTATTTTCAGAATCCATTGATAAAATCAGTAATAACTCTAATGATAATAATTATTACTTCTTTTACTCATGATTATTTTGGGATGATTTATATAACTTTATGGATTTTAAATTTTTTATTTTTAATGGAGAGAAAAGATGTTTATAAATGTTTAAGTATATCTTTGATAGTTTTTTTGGGAAATTTTATTGTGTTAATTCCAGCAATTTTGAGTAAAAACTATCACAGTATATTCATAATTGCAAAATCTATTTTGATGGTTTTAACAATAAACATTTATGTATTTTCAACTAAGTGGAATCACATTACAAGAGTATTAAAATTTTTTAAAATTCCTGATATATTTATCTTTCTTCTTGATATAACTTTGAAATATATAATAAGTTTTTCGGAGTTTTCTATAGAGATGCTTAATGCCTTAAAGGTAAGAGTAATTGGTAAAACAAATTATAATGGAACAGGCATTATTGGAACATTATTTATAAAATCAAAAGAACAAAGTGAAGAACTTTATTTTGCTATGGAATGTAGGGGTTTTTCGGGAGAATATATAGGATTTGAAAATTTTAAAGTTCAAAATAAAGATAAAAAACAAATTCTAATTGGATTAGTTTTTCTAATTGGAGATATATTTATAGAAATGATGGTGAAATACTTTTAAATGATTAAAATAAAAGATTTAACATATCAATATGAAAATTTTAATGCCCTTTCAGATATTTTTTTGGAAATATCTGAGGGGGAATCAGTAGCATTAATAGGACCAAATGGGAGCGGAAAGTCAACTTTATTAAAAGTATTAAATGGATTAGTTTTTTCAAATAAAGGGACTTATACTTTTTTTAATGAAGAGATTAACGAAAAAAAATTAAAAGATAATCTTTTCTCTAAAAAATTTCATCAAAAAATGGGATTTGTATTTCAAAATAGTGATGTTCAGTTATTTTGTCCATTAGTTTATGAAGAAGTAGCTTTTGGCCCTATGCAAATGTCACTAACAAAAGAAGAAGTAAATATGAGAACAAATGATTGTTTAAAGCTTCTTAATATAGAACATTTAAAACATAGAGTGCCTTATCATTTAAGTGGTGGGGAAAAAAAGAGAGTTGCAATAGCCTCTATTTTAGCTATGAATCCAGAAGTACTTGTTTTAGATGAACCTATGAATGGGCTTGACCCTAAAAGTAAACAGTTTTTAAAAGAATTATTTATAAAACTTAACAATGCAGGGAAAACTATAATTTGTGCAACTCATGATTTTGAATATGTCCAAGGAGTTTTTAAGAGAGCAATAGTTTTTTCCGAAGAGCATAAGATTATAAGAGATGGAAATTATGAAGAGATTATAAAGGATGAAGATTTTTTGAAAAAGCATAATATCAAGTAGAGTCTATTGAATTGGAAGCCACTTCTAAAACCTTGGGCTTTTGCCCAAACCCGACCAGCAATGGTTGCTGGACACCTTATAAACTAATTAAAAAATTTTATATTATAAAGATAGGAGTGATTAAATGAAAATTCTCTATTACGATTGTTTTAGTGGAATTAGTGGAGATATGAATTTAGGAGCCTTAATTGATTTAGGTGTTCCTTTTGAATATATAAAAGAAGAATTAAATAAATTAAATATTTCTAGTGAATTTGAAATAAAAGCTGAGAAACAAATAAAAAATGGAATAGAAGGAACTAAGTTTGATGTAATTTTAAAAAAAGGAGTTTCAAAGTTTAAAAGAGTTAGTCAAGGAAACACTTTAACATCAGCATATAATCATTCTTCAGAACATGTTCATAGAAACTTAAAAGATATTGAAATCATTGTAAAAGATAGCCTTCTTTCAGAAAAAATTAAAGAGAGAGCTTTAAAAATGTTTGTTAAAATTGCAGAATCAGAAGCAAAAGTTCATGGTACAACAGTTGATAAAATTCATTTTCATGAAGTTGGTGCAATAGATTCAATAGTTGATATTATAGGAGCATCTATAGCTTTAGAATATTTAAATGTAGAGAAAATAATAGCTTCTCCTGTACAAGTTGGAGGGGGATTTGTAAAGTGTGCTCATGGAGTTTTCCCAGTTCCAGTTCCAGCAGTAACTGAGATTTTGAAAGATATTCCACTAAAAATGGGTGCAGTAGAATTTGAAACAACAACTCCAACAGGAGCGGTAATACTAGCTTCAAATGTAGATGAATTTACCAATAAACTAGATTTTTCAATAGAAAAAGTAGCCTATGGATTGGGAACTAAAGACTTTGGAGATATTCCAAATGTTTTAAGAGTATATTTAGGGGAAACAAAAGAACAAGTAAAAGGTAAAAAACAGCATATATTGGAAACTAACATTGATGATATGAACCCTGAATTATATGAATATGTAGAAGAATTGTTATTGTCAAAAGGTGCTTTAGATGTGTTTAAAACTCCAATAATTATGAAAAAAGGAAGACCTGCTATAAAATTAAGCGTTCTTGTAAGAGAAGATAAAGAAAAAAATGTGGTAGAAGTTTTATTTAAAGAAACGACGACTATTGGAATGAGAAAATATGAAATTAGTAAAATATTTATGGAGCGGGAGTTTGAAAAAATTTCTACAAAATATGGAGAAATAACAATAAAAAAAGCTTTCTACGAAGGTGAATTTATAAAATATAAAGCTGAATATGAAGAGTGTAAGCAAGCAGCAAAAAAATATAATGTAAAAATTACTGACATTTATGATGAAGTAAGAAAAAAATTTGAGGTGAAATAATGGACTTAAATGTAAAATATGAAAATCTGAAAAGGGAAATAGCTAAATATGATAGTTGTGCCGTAGCTTTTTCAGGTGGAGTTGATAGTAGTTTTCTATCAAAAGTTGCTTATGACGTTTTAGGGGATAAAGCTATTGCAGTAACTATTGTTTCTCCAATGCTTCCAGAAAGTGAATTGGATGATGCAAAAGAAGTAAGCTCTTTTATAGGGATAAAACATTATTTATTTAAAGATGAAGAGATTGAAGAAGCAGTTGCTACAAATCCTAAAGATAGATGTTATCATTGCAAAAAAACAGAGTTTGGAAATGTGAAGAAGTTTGCTTTAGATAAAGGGATAGAAACTGTTTTTGATGGTACTAATTTGGATGATGTTAGCGATTATAGACCAGGAATGAAAGCTGTATCAGAGTTAGGTGTAGTTAGTCCACTAAAAGATGCTGGTCTTACAAAACAAGATATTAGAGATTTATCACAAATGCTAAATTTGAAAACTTGGAGTAAACCCTCTTTTGCTTGCTTAGCTTCAAGAATTCCATATGGAGATAGAATAACAGTTGAAAAGTTAAGCAGAGTTGAAAAAGCAGAAGCATTTTTAAAAAGCGAAGGATTTATTCAATATAGAGTAAGAGTTCATGATGATATTGCAAGAATCGAAATAGCTCCTGAAGAAAGAGTTAAAATGTTAGATTTAAGTTTGATGGATAAAATCTCTAAAACTATAAAAGAATTCGGATTTAAATTTGTATGTATGGAGTTAGAGGGTTATAGTTTAGGTAGTATGAATAAGTTAATTTAGGGAGTGATTATGAATAAAGAAAATTTAGTTAAACTTCTTGAATCTGTAAAAAATAACGAGATAAATATAGAAAATGCGGTAGATAAATTGAAAGAATTACCCTTTACAGATTTAGATTATGCACTTATTGATAATCATAGGCAAATAAGAACAGGCTTTCCAGAAGTTATTTATTGTGCAGGGAAAACTCCTCAACAAGTAAAAGGAATAATTGAACATATGTTAAAGGGAGACAAAAATATTCTTGCTACAAGAGCTACTCAGGAGATGTATGATCTGGTAAAAGAAACTTGTCCTGAAGCTAATTATAATGAACTTGGAAGAACAATAACCATAAAAAAAGAAGATATGAAAGAAACAGAAAGTTACATTTTGGTAATGTCTGCTGGTACATCTGATTTGCCTGTGGTAGAAGAAGCTTATGAAACTGCTAAAATAATGGGAAACCGTGTAGAAAAAATAGTAGATGTCGGAGTTGCTGGAATTCATAGACTATTTTCTAAGTTGGAAATTATTAGAAATGCTAAAGTAATTATTGTTATAGCTGGAATGGAAGGTGCTCTTGCAAGCGTTGTGGGCGGTCTAGTTGACAAACCTGTTATTGCAGTCCCAACGAGTGTTGGATACGGTGCTAATTTAGGCGGAATATCTGCACTATTGTCAATGCTTAATAGTTGTGCTAGTGGTGTTAGCGTAGTTAATATTGATAATGGTTTTGGAGCAGGATATAATGCTTCTATTATAAATAAGTTATAATTTTGTTTAAAAATAACTTTTTTAATATAAAATCTGATTTTTTTCAAAAGGGTGATGTACTTTTGGGTTGACAAATACACAAGGAAAGTTAGAAGTCTTGTACTTATAATCGTTTTATGGTTTTATCTTTTTTTTGTTTTTAGACCTTTATACAATTTATTTCAATATATATACCTCTTTATACAAAATACAGTTATAATCATTGAAATATAAAAGGAAAAAAGTTATAATTTAAATGAGGTGTTTTCTATGAAAAATAGTGAATTGAACTTAGAATTAAAAAAATTGGCTGAAAAAATAAAAGAAATTACTCCAGCTACAAAAATCTATCTTTTCGGATCTTACGCTTACGGGACTCCTACAGACGAAAGTGATATTGATTTATGTATACTGACAGATGAAAATAAAAGAAAACTTGAAATTCTTAGAGAGATTAGAAGAAATATTGGGGATATAAACTATTCACTAGATATTCTTGTTTACAAAACAGATGAATTTAAAGAAAGAGTTAATAATAAATATATTATGGAAAGTAAAATTTATAATGATGGAGTAGAAATTTTATGAGTATAGAATACAAAGAATGGATAAAATATGCTGAAAAAGATTTTGTTGCAGCTGAGTTTTTAATGACTGCTGCGAGCCCTCCAATAGAGATAATTTGTTATCATTGTCAACAAAGTGTTG
>RRZU012404208.1_pt1 | contig 10212 bp, 8 predicted proteins | sample 2165561 | NCBI WGS metagenome assembly RRZU01 (sample SAMN10456909, study PRJNA506462) | wastewater metagenome | isolation source: wastewater sludge | place: USA: Moscow, Idaho
CTTATGTTCCTGAAATTTTGCAAAAAAGCGTTGCTGATTTGCCAAAGAAATATTTAGAAATTATGGAGGACGGCGATTTTAAGAAAGAATATAACCAACTTTTAAAAGATTATGTTGGTCGTCCTACTCCATTGTATTTTGCCAATAGGTTATCGGAAGCCATAGGTGCAAAAGTTTATTTGAAAAGAGAAGATTTGTGCCATACAGGAGCACATAAACTTAACAATGCTTTGGGGCAAATTTTGTTGGCCAGAAGAATGGGTAAAACACGTATTGTAGCCGAAACCGGAGCCGGACAACATGGTGTGGCAACTGCTACTGTTTGTGCATTAATGAATATGGAATGTATTGTTTACATGGGGGAAACCGATGTTAAAAGACAATTTTTGAATGTGCAACGCATGCAAATGTTAGGAGCAACTGTAGTTCCTGTTACTTCTGGAAATAAAACCTTGAAAGATGCTACCAATGAGGCTATTAGAGATTGGACTTGCAATCCGCATGATACTTTTTACATCATAGGGTCGGTGGTAGGCCCGCACCCATATCCTGACATGGTTGCTCGTTTCCAATCCGTCATTAGTGAAGAAATAAAAAAACAATTGTTAGAACATGAAGGCAAAGATACGCCTGATTATTTGATTGCTTGTGTGGGTGGAGGTAGCAATGCTGCGGGAACATTTTATCATTATTTGCAAGATGAAAAAGTAAAACTTTTTGCCGCAGAAGCTGCCGGTCTTGGTGTTGATACGGAAGAAACAGCTGCAACCATACATTGTGGACGAGAAGGAATTTTGCATGGGAGTAGAACATTGATTATGCAAACTGAAGACGGGCAGGTAATCGAACCCTATTCTATTTCTGCCGGGCTTGATTACCCTGGTATCGGTCCAATGCATGCTTTTTTGGCAAAAGAAGGTCGTTCGAAGGTGTTTGCCGTAACAGATCAAGAAGCTTTAAACGCTGCATTCCAACTGACTCGTTTGGAGGGTATTATTCCTGCATTAGAAAGTTCTCATGCCTTGGCCGTATTGTCGAAATTCACCTTTAAAACGACTGATTTGGTTGTTCTTACAGTATCGGGCAGGGGTGATAAGGATATGGATACTTATTGCCAACGCATCAAGTTTTAGTCACGAAATACTAATTAAAAACGAAATAATTATGTTTACCGTATATACAAAAAAAATGTTAGGAGATATTCAAACTCCTGTTAGCATCTATTTGAAAATAAGAGATTTATATCCGCAATCAGCCTTATTGGAAAGTTCGGATTATCATGGAGGCGATAATAGTTATTCTTTTATTGCATTTTGCCCTCTGGCTTCTTTTTCTGTCAGAGAGAATATGATCGAAATGGAGCTTCCCACTAAAAAAAAGAAAACAGCTTTAGTAAAAGACAAAACTTCTGTTTCTAAGGAATTTAATGATTTTATTCATTCTTTTACGTTTGAAGAAAAAGGAGAGAAACCTTTTGTAAACGGTTTTTTTGGTTACACAACTTTTGAATCGGTTCGTTATTTTGATGACATAAAAATGGAAAATCATGCCGTTAAGGAATATGATTATCCTGAAATGTATTATTTATTTTATCGCTATACGATTGCCGTAAATCATTTTAAGAACGAATTGACTTTGATTGAAAATGTTCCTGAGGGTGAGACGTGTACATTGGAGGATATAGAGTCAATCTTAAATAATATGAATTTTGCTACCTATTATTTTTGTGGCTTAGGTAAGGAAGAATCCGATATTACCGATGAGGAATATAAAAATATGGTAGCTGTTGGTAAACAAGCCTGTTTTCGTGGCGATGTTTTTCAAATAGTCCTTTCTCGTCGTTTTTATCAAAAATATGAAGGAGATGATTTTACTTTATATCGTCATCTACGTTCTATTAACCCCTCGCCGTATCTTTTTTATTTCGACTATGGTGCTTTTCGTGTTTTTGGTTCTTCACCGGAGGCTCATCTTGTCGTAAAAAAGGATAAAGCATATATTAATCCTATTGCAGGTACTTTCCGTAGAACGGGTGATGATGCCAAAGATTTGTTGTTGGCAGAACAATTACGCAATGACCCTAAGGAAAATGCCGAACATGTCATGCTTGTCGATTTAGCTAGAAATGACTTGAGTAGAAATGCTCACAATGTTCAGGTTGAAATTTTCCGTGAAGTACAATATTTCTCACACGTGTTGCATTTGGTTTCACAAGTGAGTGGAGAGGTCGAAAAGGGTACGAATGTTATTCGCTTGTTTTCTGATACTTTTCCTGCCGGAACTCTTTCCGGAGCACCGAAAGTTCGTGCTATTGAAATTATTAATTGTGTGGAAAATCGCAATCGAGGAATTTATGGCGGATGTATTGGTTATATCGGATTTGACGGTACATTTAACCAAGCAATAACGATACGGTCATTTTTAAGTAAGGACAACACTTTATACTATCAAGCCGGTGCTGGAATTGTGGCAAAATCGTCCGAAGAAAGCGAATTACAAGAAGTTAATAACAAGTTGGCAGCATTGACGGCAGCCATTAAGAAAGCATCTGAAAAATAAAAGGAGAATTCATTATGAAAAAAGATAAAAAAGATATGCGTATTTTGGTTTTTGATAATTACGATTCGTTTACGTATAATTTGGTTCATTTGGTAAAACAACTTGGATATATGAACGTTGAAGTTTATCGAAATGATAAGATTTCCATAGAGTCGATTGATCAATATGATAAGATTTTACTTTCTCCGGGCCCGGGTATTCCAAGTGAATCCGGCATTTTGCTCGATTTAATAAAAGTTTATGCCCCAACCAAAAGTATTTTGGGCGTTTGTCTTGGTTTACAAGCTATAGGGGAAGCTTTTGGTGGAAAGCTCGTTAATTTGTCTAATGTATATCATGGAGTTGCTCTTGAAACTGAAATTGTTGAAAATGATGTTCTATTTCAGAGCCTTCCAAAGAAAATACAAGTAGGACGTTATCATTCTTGGGCACTTTCAAGAGACAATTTTCCCGATTGCTTAACGATAACGGCTATCGATGAAAAAGGAACGATTATGGCTTTGTCTCATAAAAAATACGATGTGCGTGCCGTTCAATTTCACCCTGAGTCCGTATTGACACCTTGTGGTGAAACAATTATTAAAAACTGGTTGGAAAATTAAAAAATAAGAAAATGAAACAGATATTAACAGAATTATTCGAACAGAAAAGTCTTTCTAGAGAAGAAGCTGCAGGTGTACTGACTAAGATAGGACAGGGTCTATACAATGAATCGCAAATAGCTGCTTTTATTTCAGTCTTCTTGATGAGAAATATCACCTTGGAAGAATTGATAGGGTTTAGAGAAGCCTTGTTAGCTATGGCTTTGCCTTCTGATTTGTCAGAATATAAGCCGATAGATATTGTTGGTACGGGTGGTGATGGAAAAAACACTTTCAATATTTCAACCTTGAGCTGTTTTGTCTTGGCAGGAGCTGGGTACAAAGTAGCCAAACATGGAAATTACGGTTCAACTTCTATCAGTGGAGCTTCTAATGTTTTGGAATTCTACGGAGCTAAATTTACGACAGATATGGGTGTTATTCGTAAATCAATAGAAACGTCAGGGTTTGCTTTTTTACATGCTCCTTTGTTTAATCCGGCAATGAAAAATGTAGCACCGATTCGTAAGGCACTCGGTGTTCGTACTTTTTTCAATGTGCTTGGTCCTCTCATTAGTCCCGCCAGACCAACCTATCAACTATTAGGCGTTTATAATTTGAAAATGATGCGGTTGTACAATTATATCAATCAAAAGTTGGATGGTCAATATGCCTTAGTACATTCTTTAGATGGTTATGACGAGGTGTCTCTTACTGCCCAAACCAAGATTATTACCAAATATGGTGAAGAATTGTATACTCCTGAACAAATGGGTTTTAAATCATTACAACAAAAGAATTTATTTGCTGGAAATTCCATTCAAGAAGCTGCGGATATTTTCAAAGCGGTTCTTTCAAATAAAGCAACGCAAGCACAAACAGATGTTGTAATAGCCAATTCAGCTTTAGCAATACGTGTTATTTGTCCGACTAAAGATATTGAAACTTGTAAACAAGAGGCTATCAAATCTCTTGAGAGTGGAAAAGCCGCATCGGCATTTGCCATGTTTTTGTCATGTTATAAAATGTAGGTGTATGAATATTTTAGATGAAATCATTGCTGAAAAACGCAAAGAAATAGCTTTAAGCAAGGCACAAAAATCCATTTCAGACTTGGAAAAAGAAAAGGGGTTTTCCCGTCAAACTTTTTCCCTCAAAAACAGTTTAAAACATTCTTCATCAGGTATTATTTCTGAATTTAAGCGGAAATCTCCTTCTAAAGGATGGATACACCAAAATGCAAGTGCTGTTGAGGTGACCAAAGGATATTCAAACAATGGGGCATCGGGCGTTTCTATTCTTACTGATTATTCTTTTTTCGGAGGAACAAAAGAGGATTTAATGGTGGCTCGTTGCGGTGTTTCTGTGCCGATTTTGCGTAAAGATTTTATTGTAGATGAATATCAATTGTTTGAGGCTCGTGCCATGGGAGCAGACGTTATTTTGCTTATAGCGGCAGTGCTTACATCCCAACAAGTAAAGCAATTGGCAATAAAAGCTCATGATTTGTCGTTGGAAGTTTTATTGGAAGTTCATAATGAACAAGAACTTGCCTATGTATGCGAAAATATTGATATCGTCGGTGTTAATAATCGAAACTTAAAAAATTTTGTGGTTGATATGCAAATGTCTTTTTTATTGGCGGATAAAATATCTACTGATTTTGTGAAAATCAGTGAAAGTGGTATTTCTAATCCACAAGTGGTAAAAGATTTACAGGCAGTTGGTTACCAAGGTTTTTTAATGGGCGAAAACTTTATGAAAGAAGAAAATCCGGCAAAAGCATTACAGCAATTTATTTCTTTGGTAGAGAATAAATAAAAACAATATGAAAGTCAAAATTTGTGGAATGAAATATCCCGACAATATAGCTGAAATCCTCGCCTTGTCGCCCGATTTTATAGGAATGATATTCTACGAAAAATCACCCCGTTTTGTAGGGAACGACGTACAGATTCCATTGACTAAAAATTTAGGTAACATAGGAAAAGTAGGAGTATTTGTCAATGAAGAAGAAAATATAATCAGAAAAATAGTTTCGTTTTATAACCTAAATTTTGTGCAATTGCATGGAAATGAATCTCCTGATTTTTGCAGAAAAATCCAGAAAATGGGAGTAAAAGTAATCAAAGCTTTTAGTATTCAATTTCCTTCTGATTTTACACAAACCGAACCTTATGAAGGAGTATGTGATTATTTTTTATTCGACACAAAAACGGAATATTACGGAGGCTCTGGGGAAAAGTTTGATTGGGATATATTATCTGATTATAAAGGAGTTACATGTTTTATTTTGAGTGGAGGAATAACTAAAGAAGATGCTCAATCCATCAAAAAAATACAGCATAATAAGTTATTTGCCATAGATATAAATAGTCGTTTTGAAACAGCTCCCGGGCAAAAAGATGTCAATTTATTGCGGCAGTTTTTACAAGAAATAAGAAGTTAAACATTAAAAAAATACGAAAATGGACAGAATAGAACAGTTGTTTTCAAATAAAAAGAAAGATATTTTTTCGGTATATTTTACCGCCGGTTTTCCAAAATTAAACGATTCGGTCGAAATTATTAAAACTCTCCAGGAAGAGGGTGTTGATATGATAGAAATAGGGATACCGTATTCAGATCCTATGGCTGATGGACCTGTTATTCAGAATAGTAGCCAAATAGCGTTAAACAATGGTATTTCCCAGAGAATATTATTTGAGCAACTCAAAAATATACGTAAAGATGTCCATATTCCTTTAATTTTGATGGGGTATTTAAATACAGCCATGCAGTATGGATTTGAAAACCTATGTCGTAAAGCTGTTGAAATTGGTATTGATGGATTTATTATTCCTGACATTCCGTTAGATGTGTACCTGGAAGAATTTAAACCGATGATAGAAAAATACGGTTTGAGATTTATTTTGTTAATCACACCCGAAACGTCTGAAGAACGTGTTCGTCAAATAGATGCAGTTAGCTCCGGGTTTGTTTATATGGTTTCTTCTGCCGCTACAACGGGAAGTCAATCATCATTTAACAATGAAAAACAAATATACTTCAAAAGAATAGCTGACATGAAATTGAAAAATCCTTTGATGGTGGGTTTTGGTGTTTCAAATAAGGAAACGTTTCAAGCTGCTTGTGCATATGCTAACGGAGCCATAGTGGGTAGCGAATTTATTAAGAGTTTGCAAGAGCACAAAACGATAAAAGAAGCTGTCAACATGTTGTTGAAAAAAATAAAAGGGTAAGTTTTGTGTTACTCGGCAATGTATAATTTGCCCTGAAAAGTGTCACGTTCTTTTAGCCGTTTGTCAATTTTTGCTGTAAATTCATGATTTTTCACTCCCCAATTGGGGGCTATTTTGAATTCTGCGGGTGTTTGTGAAACGAATCGTTCTATGGCCATTGTAGGGGGTAACAGTTCCATGAAATCAATGCACAAATCAATGTATTCATCCAACGAGAGAAGTTGAATAATGCTATTATCTTGTGCATACTGTTTTGCCAATTGGGTGCCTTTTATGACTTGTAGTTGATGCAATTTTAGTAGAGACAAGGGCAGTTTAGCTATCTTCTTAGCATGACCTAAAATTAGGTCTCTGTTTTCGTTTGGTAAGCCCATAATGATATGTCCGGCTACCAGAATTCCTTTTTTGTGAGTGCCTAAAATGGCTGCAATACTATCTTCATAAGTGTGCCCTCTATTGATAGAGCGTAATGTGTCGTTATTAGTACTTTCTATGCCGTATTCTACCAAAATAAAATATTTTTTGTTTAATTCGGACAAATAGTCTAATATTTCTTCTGATATGCAATCTGGTCGTGTGCCTATGGCTAATCCAATCATATTCGGATATTTTAGGGCTTCCTCATACATTTCTTTGATACGGTTGAAGTCACCATACGTGTTTGTATATGATTGAAAATAAGCAATGTATTTTTGAGCCTGGTGCTTTTTGCCAAAAAATTCGATGCCTTCTTCTATTTGCTGAGTAATACTTTTTTCGCTTTGGCAATATTTCGGACTAAAAGATTCATTATTGCAAAATGTACAACCTCCAGTTCCTTTTGTTCCATCCCTATTGGGGCAAGTAAGACCGGCATGAACCGATATTTTTTGTACTCGTTCATCAAAAAAAGATTTCATAAACAGAGGATAATCAAAATACCTTTTTGTTGTCATTTTGGCACAAATTTCTTACTGGTTTTCTCTTTGCAAAAATACGACAAACTCTCTATTTACCACAATAAATGGGTAAAAGTTAATAACTTTATTTTTGAACTATGAGTAATATTATGTAACTTTGCTCTTCGTTAAACTAAAAGATGTGAGATGTATAGTCCGGATGATTTGGCCTCGTTTGAAGAAAAAGAAATTTCTGTAGATTTTATAAAAAAGCAACTTTCTATTTTACAAAAAGGAGTTTCTGTTATTGATATTCAACGAATTGCTACTCTTGATGATGGTATTTCTGTTCTTGAAGAAAAGGAAGAAGAGTCGTATGTTTCTTTGTGGAATTCTTTTTTAGAAAAAGGAAAGCAAGTAGTCCATTTCATCCCTGCGTCGGGAACGGCGAGTCGTCTGTTTAGGAGTTTATATAATTTTTGGGATGCCGATTACTCTGAACCTCAAACAAATTGTGAAAAAAACTTTTTTAAACACCTTTCTAGTTTTGCTTTTTATGGTGAACTGAATCTTATTTGTGTAGAAAAGGAAAAAAAAGATATTCAAGATCTTATAGAAGAGAAGCAATATAAGCTGATACTGGAGTATATGCTTACCGATAAAGGAGCAAATTATAGTAGTCTTCCTAATGCTCTGTTCAAATTTCATACTGACAAATCGAAGAAGTTTGCTGCTATTCGTAAATACTTACCTAAGAAATTAGCAAGGTACTACAATTCATTTGAAAATACGCGAACTCCTATACAAGAAAATTTAGTGGAAAGTGCCATGGTTTCGGGACTGAAAAAAGGGGCTGTTAATGTTCATTTTACTGTTAATCAAGAGCATAAGGAAATTATTGAAGATTATATCCGAGAATTTAAAGAGCCGATTGAGAAAAAATTAGGTGTTGATTTTGAAGTAATTCTTTCTAATCAAAAAACTTCTACCGATACCGTAATGCTTACAGAAAATAACGAGTTATATCGCGATGAGAATGGTAAAGTCGTTTTTCGTACTTCCGGTCATGGTGCTTTGATAGATAATTTGAATGGCATACAAGCAGATATTGTATTTATCAAAAATATAGACAATGTTGTTCCTGATGCTATGAAGAAAATGACCTCACACTATAAAAAGATGCTTGGAGGAATTTTAATCGATACACAAAAGAAAATCACTAAATATATCAAATTGATTGATAAAGGCGATTTGGCAAGTGATAAACTGATTGAAATAGTCAATTTTGTCGAAAATGACCTCAATGTAAAACACCCTAATATTCTGAAATTAGAACGAGAAGAACAACTTGTTTACCTAAAACAAAAATTAAACCGTCCATTGCGTGTTTGTGGTATGGTAAAAAAGGAAGAAGAACACGGAGGTGAGCCTTTTTGGGTAAAAAACGAAGATGGAACCGTTTCCCTCCAAATTGTAGAGTTCTATCAAGTGAATAATAGCTCTGAAAATTTGGCTTTATTTGATAAAGCCACACACTTCAATCCTGTAGATATTGTCTGTTCCTTGGTTGATTATAAGGGCAAAAAATTTGATTTGACAAAATATGTAGATAAAAAAGCTTGTATGTTGTCTAAAAAGATAATTAATGGAGTAGAGGTTCGCAGGCTTGATTTTCCCGGATTGTGGAATGGTGGAATGGCTAATTGGAATACGATTTTCATAGAAGTTCCGGTAAAAACATTCAATCCGGTAAAAACAATCAACGATTTGTTGCGGTATGAACATCAAAATCAATAATTATTTGAAAGCGTCTATTTGGACGCTTTTTTATTTAAAGCTAATTTAGAGATATAATGCTAGAGGGCTGCTTAAACCACAATCGAAAGGGGTAGCTGTAATTTTTAAGAACGTAATGCATTAAGAAATGGTAAAAAAAATGTTTTACTTGTTGCTGTTCTAGTTAAATCAGCTATCTTTGTTAGGATATTTTTACCGAGAAAGACAAAAACTATAACTTTTCATGGGAAAATTAAAAATTGTACAAAATGATCCATGGCTACAGCCCTACGAAAATGCCATTGAAGGAAGATACGAATATGCTTTATATAAAGAGCAAGTAATTACTCAAGGAACACAAACATTGTCTGATTTTGCTTCGGGCTATTTGTATTTCGGGTTGCATAAAATTCCTGAAGGTTGGGTAATTAGAGAATGGGCTCCAAATGCTACAGAAATTTTCTTAATAGGTGATTTTAATAATTGGCAACCCAAAGAAGAATATAGATTGAAGTCATTACCCAATGGCATTTGGGAGGGCGTTTTTCCTGAAGATGCTATTAAACATGAACAACTTTACAAGTTGTTTGTTTGTTGGAATGGCGGGTGTGGAGAACGTATTCCTGCTTGGGTGCGTAGAGTCGTACAGGATGAGTATACCAAGATTTTCAGTGCACAGGTTTGGAATCCGGTAAAAAAGTATAAATTTGAAATAGAACATTTTGTTCCCAGTGTTGACCCTTTGTTAATTTACGAGTGTCATATAGGAATGGCAACTGAAGAAGAAAAGGTTGGTTCTTACACTGAATTCAGAATGAATGTTTTGCCTCGTATAAAGAAAGCCGGTTATAATTGCATTCAGATTATGGCGATACAAGAGCATCCTTACTACGGATCGTTTGGTTATCATGTTTCCAGCTTTTTTTCAGCTTCTTCCCGTTTCGGAACTCCCGAAGAACTTAAAGAATTAATTGATGCTGCACATAAAATGGGAATAGCCGTTATTATGGACGTTGTTCATTCTCATGCAGTAAAAAATGAAGTAGAAGGTTTGGGTCGTTTCGATGGCACAGGTTATCAATATTTTCATGATGGGCCTCGTCGTGAGCATCCAGCTTGGGATTCTTTATGTTTTAACTATGGTAAAAATGAAGTATTACACTTTTTATTGTCCAA
>RRZU012417656.1_pt1 | contig 10212 bp, 3 predicted proteins | sample 2165561 | NCBI WGS metagenome assembly RRZU01 (sample SAMN10456909, study PRJNA506462) | wastewater metagenome | isolation source: wastewater sludge | place: USA: Moscow, Idaho
GACCGCATCGTCGTACAGTTGCCGGGAGTCCAGGACACGGCCAAGGCCAAGGACATTCTCGGCCGTACCGCAACGCTCGAGATCCGCATGGTGGACGACACCCCTGGCGCCATCGAAGCTGCGCAGGCCGGTCAGCCACCTTTTGGCACCGAACTCTATGTCGAGCGCGGTGCCATGCCGCTGCTGGTCAAGAAGCAGGTGGTGCTGACCGGCGAACGACTCACCGACGCGCAGCCGGGTTTCGACAACCAGACGCATGAGCCCGCCGTACACCTGACTCTCGACTCGGCCGGCGCCCGCATCTTCAAGGACATCACGCGCGACAACGTCGGTAAACGCATGGCCATCGTGCTGGTCGAGAAGGGCAAGGGCGAGGTCGTCACGGCGCCCGTCATCCGGGCCGAGATCGGTGGTGGCCGCGTGCAGATTTCAGGCCGCATGAGCACCATGGAAGCCAATGACACGGCGCTGCTGCTGCGTGCCGGTTCGCTGGCGGCACCGATGGAGATCATCGAGGAACGCACCATCGGCCCGAGCCTCGGTGCCGAAAACATCAAGAAGGGTTTCCTGTCGACGATGTGGGGTTTTGCGGCGATTGCCGCGTTCATGATTGCCTACTACATGCTCTTTGGCCTGGTTTCGGTGATTGCCCTGGCATCCAACCTGCTGTTCCTGGTCGCCCTGCTCTCCTTGCTGCAGGCGACGCTGACCCTGCCGGGAATCGCCGCCATCGCGCTGGCGCTGGGCATGGCCATCGACGCCAACGTCCTGATCAACGAGCGGATCCGCGAAGAACTGCGCAATGGTTCGACGCCGCAAGCGGCGATTCATACCGGTTACGAGCGCGCCTTCGGCACGATTCTCGACTCCAACATCACGACGCTGATTGCCGGCATTGCCCTGCTGATTTTCGGATCCGGGCCGGTCCGGGGCTTTGCGGTGGTGCACTGCCTGGGAATTCTCACCTCCCTGTTCTCCGCCGTGGTCGTCTCGCGCGCGTTGATCAACCTGATCTACGGCAGTCGCCGCAAGGTCGAGTCGCTGGCCATCGGTCAGGTCTGGAAACCGGCAAACAGCACGGCCGGCACCGTCAAATAGGAAAGCACGCAGATGGAATTCTTCCGGATCAGTAAAGACATCCCGTTCATGCGGCATGCGCTGGTGTTCAACGTCATCTCGCTGCTCACTTTCCTGCTGGCGGTGTTTTTCCTCTTCAGTCGTGGTCTGCATCTCTCGGTCGAGTTCACCGGCGGTACGCTGATCGAACTCAACTACGCGCAGGCGGCCAAGCTGGAGCAGGTCCGCGACGGCCTCGGCAAGGCGGGCTACACCGACTTCTCGGTACAGAATTTCGGATCCAGCCAGGACGTTCTGATTCGCTTGCCGCTCAAAGCCGAGCAGAACACGGCCAAGATCGGCGAGGCAGTGATGCAGGCTCTCGCTGCCGACGCGCCCGGCGCGACGCTGCGCCGGGTCGAGTTCGTCGGCCCGCAGGTCGGCAAGGAACTGGCGGAAAACGGCGCCCTGGCGCTATTGCTGGTGGTCATCGGCATCGTCGTCTACCTGGCCTTCCGCTTTGAGTGGCGTTTTTCGGTATCGGCGATCATCGCCAACCTGCACGACGTAGTCATCATTCTCGGTTTCTTTGCCTTCTTTCAGTGGGAGTTCTCGCTCTCGGTACTGGCAGCGGTGCTGGCCGTCCTCGGCTACTCGGTCAATGAGTCGGTGGTCGTTTTCGACCGCGTCCGCGAGACCTTCAAGAAAGCCCGTGGCCTGAGCACGCCGCAGGTGCTCGACCACGCGATCACCAGCACCATCTCGCGAACCATCATCACGCACGCCTCGACGCAGATGATGGTACTGTCGATGCTGCTCTTCGGCGGCGAAACGCTGTATTACTTCGCACTGGCGCTGACCATCGGCATTTGTTTCGGCATCTATTCCTCGGTGCTGGTGGCGAGTCCGCTGGTGATGTGGCTAGGCGTCTCGCGCGAGCAGTTCATCCGGCCCAAGAAACAGATCGAAGGCGCCAATGAGGATGGTGCCGTGGTCTAGACGCGCTGGGCAAGCGTCACTGCTGAAGGCGGAACCGGGCGCTTGAAAGAGCAACAAGCCGCAAAGAAAGCCATATGAAAAAGGGCACCGCTGAACCCTATCGCGACTCCTGACCGACCCGGTCCGGCACCGCCGTCCTAGCATATCTTCCGGGCTGGTCGGCAATGAAGATCTGCTTGCCGCAATCGGCGTGGAACATGCCGAAAAGCCAGCCTCACTCCCCCAGCAGTCCACTCGCCCGCAACACCTGCCTGTGCACCGCTTCCTCGAGCAGCCTGGGTGGACCGGGCATGACCAGCGTCAGGAAAGCGCGAGCGCGGGTGATGCCGGTATAGAGCAGTTCGCGAGTGAGAATCGGGCTCATCGTTTCCGGCAGGACCAGCGCGGCATGACTGAACTCCGATCCCTGCGACTTGTGCACAGTCAGCGCATACGCCGTTTCCACCGCTTGCAGGCGGCTCGGCAGGATCCATTTGATCCCCTGGCCGGCGTCACCGGCGGGGAAGGCGACGCGCAGCTTCGTTTCCTGGTCGGTCGCATGCGGTAGCGCCAGGGTGATGCCGATGTCGCCGTTCATCAGCCCGAGCGCGTAGTCGTTGCGGGTGACGAGAACCGGGCGGCCCGGATACCAGCCGGCGCTGGCCGGAATCAGAGCGGCTGCGCACAACACGCGGGCAATGCGCTGGTTGAGCCCGGCCACACCCCAGGGCCCACGCCGCAGCGCGCACAGCACCTGGAACTCGCCATGCGCGCGCAGCACCCGGCGCGCCCAGTCGTCCAGGGCGTCCTGATCCGCGGCGGCGGCGGGCCGGGTCTCGGCGAGGGTCGCGAGGTAATGGCGATAGCCATATCGCAACGCCGTCTGGGCAAGCCCGGCGGGTGGCGCCGGATCGGCGACCTGCCCTGCCGCAGCACCATCGATGACCAGCGCCGCGAAGCGCGCTTCGTCACCGGCGGCCAGCGGCAGCAGGGCGAGGTCGGCATGGGCGTGCCGCCAGACCTCGCTGACCCGCGCCGAGTCGCCAGCGTTCACCGCTTCCGCCAGTTGGCCGATGCCGCTCGCCGCAGAGAAGCGGTAACTGTGACGGAGCATGATCACCGCCTGCGCGAGCGCGCTGCCCGCCTCGTCGACGAGGCGGGAGTCGATGCGTTCACCGCTGGCCGCAGCCAGCCAGTCACGCGTCGCCGGGGTGTAGTGGCCGGCGCGCGCGTGCCGGCACAGTTCGCCGAGCACGGCGCCGGCCTCCACCGAAGCGAGCTGATCCTTGTCGCCGAGCAGGATCAGCCGCGCCGCAGGCGGCAGGGCGGCCAGCACCGCGGCCATCATTTCCAGATCGACCATCGACGCTTCGTCGATCACCAGCACGTCGAGCGCCAGCGGATTGCCGGCGTGGTGACGAAAATGCCGGGTATCCGGCCGGCTGCCGAGCAGGCGATGCAGGGTGCTCACCTTGACCGGAATCGCGGCGCGCACCGCTTCCGCCTGTTCGAGGCCAGCCAGCGGCAGGCGCGCCACCGCGCCGGCGATCGATTCGTTGAGGCGCGCCGCCGCCTTGCCGGTCGGCGCCGCCAGCCGGATGCGCAGCGGGCGAGCCGCCCCGCCGGCGGACGGCGCGGCGAGCGCCAGCGCCTGCAGCAGCGCCAGCAGGCGAACCACGGTCGTCGTCTTGCCGGTTCCCGGACCGCCGGTGAGGATACTGAAACCGCTGCGCGCCGCCAGTGCGCAGGCCATTTTCTGCCAGTCGGCCCCGGCCTCGCCGGCCGCTGCGGGAGGAAACAGCCCGTCGAGGATAGGGCGCAGCGCGTCCAGTGGCAGCGCGGCCTGCAGCGTCGCCGACAGCGCCAGCCGGCGCTCGAGGGCGCTGCGCACGTCCTCTTCGTATTGCCAGTAACGGCGCAGATACAGGCGTGGACCGACGCGTACCAGCGGCGTGTCGCCAGCACCGCAAGCGACCAGCAGCGGATGCTCGAGCGCCACCTGCCACTGCGCCAGGCTCAGTCCAGCCAGCACCTCCGCCGGCAGCGGTGGCGGATCCGTCGCTGCCAGCGTATCCCTCCCCTCCTCGCCCTCGGGCGGCAACGACAGGGCAAATGCCGGTGCCTGTAGCGTCGCCGCCAGATCGAGGCAGGCGTGACCGCGGCCGAGCTGGTGGCTGGCGAGCGCGGCGGCGAGAATCAGCAACGGCGGCGCGTCGGGGACTTCGCGCCAGAGAAAATCGGCGAACGCCGCATCGAGCGCGCGCAGCCACTGGCGTTCGGCCCAGCACGCCAGCACCGCCTGCAGCGCGGCCCGGCTGTCGAAGGGGCGATGGCTCATGGCGTTTCCTGCGTGCGGGAGCAGGCGAACAGTGCGTCGAGCGCTTCGATCAGGGCGCGCGGCGGACGTTCAACATGCAGGCCCTGGCTCGGCGCGTGCACGCCGCGCAGAAAGACATACACCGCGCCGCCGACATGGCGCTCGTAGTCGTAATCGGGCAGGCGCGCCTGCAGCAGGCGATGCAGCGCGAGCAGATAGAGGACGTACTGCAGCTCGTAACGGGCGTGCAGAATCGCGGCAGCCATCGCCGCCGGGGTATAGGCGGCATCGTCGGGACCGAGCCAGTTCGACTTGTAGTCGGCGACGTAGTAGCGGCCTTCGTGCTCGAAAACGAGGTCCATGAAGCCCTTGAGCATGCCGTTCAGTTCGCCCGGCTGCAGCGCGGGACGCGTGGCGCCGGCGAGCGTGTGCCGGCAGACGAGCGCGTCGATGCTGGTCGTCTTGACCGTATGCGCGGCGAGCCAGAACTCCATTTCGGCCATCGACGATGGCAGACTGGCCAGCATCGGCGAGGTCGCCGGCACGCCGGGCAGCGCCGGCAGCCGCAGCGGCGTGCTCAGGAAATGCAGCAGCCAGGTCTGCAAGGGCTCGATCCAGTGCTGCCAGCCGCGCGCCTGGCAGCGGCGCGCGATCAGGTCGCGCAACAGCGCCGGTTCGCCGGCAACCCGGCCGAAACCCTGCTTGGCCGACCATTCGAGCAGGTCATGGAGAAAGGTTCCGGCCTCGGCGCCACGCGGAAAATCGTGCAGCGAACCGGGAGCGGGGGCCGCCGGTCGCGTCTGGCTCGTGCCGGGCGGCGGCGAACCGTCCGCGACGGCAGCGGCGTTCTGCGCTACCCTGGTTTCCAGGAATACGTCTTCCACCGGCGTGTCGGCTGCGCTCGCGGATGCCGCAGCCGCGTCCTCGCCGACGGTCTTCAGCGCCGAGTAGCTGGCGACCCACCAGTGCTCGCGCAGTGCGCGCGCCGAGCTGCGTGCCGAACCGGCAGCCCGCGCCGAGGCTTGCGGCAGGAAGCGCTCGGTGCTGGCTGCCGGCGCCGGTGCCAGGGCGATGTATGGGCAGTGGTCGCGCCAGGTTCCGAGCGCCTGCGGCAACGCAGCCGCTGCCATCGGTTCGCCACCGCCCAGCAGGTAGCCGAAAGCGCTGCGCTCCAGATCCTTGAGCGGCGCGACGCCGATCCAGGTGGCGTAACGCGCACGGGTCAGCGCGACATAGAGCTTGCGCAGGTCTTCGCCGAGGCGTTCGCGGTCTGCCCGATCGACGATGCCCGCGTCGGCAGCGAGCGCGAGCTGCAGGCATCCGTCATCGTCATGCCATTTCAACGGCAGCTCCCTGGCGTCGCTTGCCCGGAAGGTGCAGGCAAAGGGCAGGAAGACCAGCGGGTATTCCAGCCCCTTGGACTTGTGCACGGTGACCACCTGCACCAGATCGGCGTCGCTCTCCAGGCGCAGTTGGCGCGCGTCGCCGCCAGTGCTGGCGGCATCGCGCCGCTGTTCGGCGAGATGGCGAATCAGCGCGTGCTCGCCGTCGAGCAGCGCGCTCGCCTGCTGCAGCAATTCGGCAAGGTGCAGCACGTTGGTCAGTGTGCGTTCGCCGTCGACCGCCCCGCCCGCATCATCGCCGCGCCCGAGCAGCCTTGCCGGCACGTGAAAATCGTTGAGCAGCCGGCGCAGCATCGGCAGCACACCCTGGCGGCGCCAGCAGTCCCGGTAGCCGCGAAACTGCAGGACGCGCGCTTCCCAGGCGATCTCGTCGTGGTTGAGCATGTCGAGTTCCCGCCAGCTCAGGCCCAGAATGGCGGTAGCCAGCGCGCTGCGCAGCAGGCGCCCGTCGTCGGGTTCGGCGCAGGCGGCGAGCCAGTGCTGCAGTTCGCCGGCTTCGGCGCTCTCGAAAACCGAATCCTTGTCCGAGAGATAGACGCTGCGCACACCGCGCTGCGCCAGCGCCCTGCGGATCGTATCGGCTTCACTGCGGCTGTTGACCAGTACCGCGATGTCGGCCGGGCGCACGCTCTGCATGCCGGCCTCGCCAGCAAAACCGGCCTGCCTCGCCTGACCGAGATTGAGCAGGCGCACCATCTCGCCGGCACAGCTGGCTGCCATCTGTTCGCGATAGACGGTCTTGCCCAGGGGTTTGCCATCCGGATTCGGCGGCAGGTACCAGACGGTGAGCGCGGGCACCGGCATGCCGTCGGCCTGCAGCGCATCGGCGCGGCCTTGTGCCTCGGCGGTGAGGAAGGGCACCGGATTGTCCGTCCGGCTGCGGAACAGGAAAGCGCCGGAGCCGCTGGCACGATCCTCCGCCACCGTGAAGCAGTGATTGGCCGCCAGGACCATGGCCCTGGTCGAGCGGTAGTTCTTCTTCAGCGTGTAGAGCCGCTCGACGCAGGCGCGGCGGGCCGCCAGATACGTGTGAATGTCGGCACCGCGGAAGGCGTAGATCGCCTGTTTCGGATCGCCGATGAGGATCAGCGCGGTGTCGGGAGGGCTCTCCGGAACGTGATACACCGCATCGAAAATCCGGTACTGGACCGGGTCGGTGTCCTGGAATTCGTCGATCAAGGCCACTGGAAACTGCTGCCGGATGCTGTCGGCGAGGCGTTGGCCACTGGCCGCGTGCAGAGCGGCGTCGAGCCGGGTGAGGAGATCATTGAAACCCATCTGCGCACGGCGCGCCTGCTCGGCGGCAAAGCGCTGTGCCACCCAGCGTGCCGCGTGGCAGAGCAGGTCGATGCGTGCGTCGGGCAAGGCCTGCAGCGCAGCAGCGAGATCGGCGATCGCGGTCAGTGCGGGGTGGTCCGGAGGGGGAGCGGTTTTCCAGGCTTCGGCCAGTCCGGCAGGTGTCAGGCGCGTCCAGCCTGTCTGGAGATCGGGCCAAAGCCTGCCCGGGTCGTCCCGCCAGGTGCGCAGCGTCTCCAGCCACGGCTTGTAGAAGCGGGCCTGCAGTTTGCGTCCATCCACTTTCTTTCCTGCGACCGCGTTGTCGAGCAGCGTCTGCAACTCATCCACCCATTCCGTCCACGGCGCCTTGAGTTCAGCCAGGCGGCGCCGCCTCCCGCTCAGGCTGCTCCGCAGCGCCTCCGCCGGGGACAGCGGCGACTCGGCAAGCCGATCCGCATGTGCGACGAGATTCTTGATGCCATCCTGCAAGGCGTCCGGACCCGACCACCATTGCCGCAGCTCGGCAACCGCCTCGCGGTCGAGCGCCGCCAGGAAGCTGCGCCAGTAGTCGCGAACGACTTCGGCGAGCAGCTCGTGCGGGTCGGTTTCCAGCGTCTGGGTGAACAGACTGTCGCTGTCGAAAGCGTGTTCGCGCAGCATGCGCTGGCACCAGGCGTGGATGGTCGAGACGGCCGCCTCGTCCATCGCTTCGGCGGCGAGTTGCAGTTTGCGGGCGCAGGCCGGCCATTGTTCCGGCGGGTACTCCTGGCACAGCGCAAGCAGCAGCTCGTCGGCAGCGGTGCTGTCGTCCTCGCTGGTGTCATCGCCGGCATCGATCCGGAAACAGGCGGCCGCTTGCGCCAGACGGACGCGAATGCGGTCGCGCAGCTCCTGCGTCGCCGCCTCGGTGAAGGTGACGACGAGGATTTCGCGTGGCGTGAGCGGGCGCGCATAAGCGTTTTCCGCGCCATGACCCAGCACCAGGCGGACATACAGCGCGGCAATCGTGAAGGTCTTGCCGGTGCCAGCGCTGGCCTCGATCAGCCGGCTGCCATGCAGCGGCAAACGCAGCGGATCGAGCATTTCGACGGTCGTGCCGGGCGCGGCCGGCAGTGCGGCGGAGTTCATGCAGACACTCCCGCGCTCTTCTCCGCCCGGCCGGCTTTCTCCTTGCTGGCCGGGATCGCCTCAAACAGCGGGCGCAGGAGGGTCTCGGCGAGCAGGTGAAAATCCCCGTTGGCCAGCAGCGCGTCGAAATCCGGATAGGCTCGCTTGAGATAGGCGTCGGTGTCCACTTCGCCCAGAGATTGGTAAGCGTGGTAAGCGCTTTGGTATTCCTTGCGCGCCGCGTCGTCGCCACCCTTGAGGTAGGCGAACGCCGTCCTGGCCGCCAGTGGCAGCGGCCTTTGCATTCCCTGCTGCCAGGCGAGCAGAAGTTTTCCCAGATGGCAGCGAGCCTGTTCGATCGTCAGTGGTGGCAGGGTGACATCGCCGGCCTTGCTGACGATCTCGGTGCTCAGCGGCCCGCCGGCCAGGTGCAGGGCCAGATGCCCGACCCAGTGGCGAATGACCTTCTCGCCCCGATATTGATTGTTCTTGACCAGATCACTCGTTTCAAGAACGACCCGGCCGCGCCGGCCAGCGCCGTCGCTGCGGATGCCACCGAGCCAGTCGGCGATCGCCAGTTCCTGCTCTTCAGCGCTGATCTGGAAGCGGATCTCTTCCTCGCCATCGACGAGCGACGGCCAGCGCGCGAGCGCACGCTGATAGCGCTCCAGGAAATCGTCCAGCGGCGCCAGCAGCTCGTCGGCCAGGGCATCGCCAAAGGCACCACCGGGCAGATCGCCGCGCCGCCGGATGCTGGCGAGCCGGTCATTGCGTGCGGCGGCAATGTCCTGCGCCTGCTCGAGCGCAGTGACCTGCGCCCGGATCAACTCGTCCTGCACCTGCCAGCGGCCCAGGCCATCGACATCGAAGGGTTCCTGATCGTCGCTCACCGGATCGTCGATCTCGAACCATACGCCGAGGCGCTGCCGAAAGAAGGCCTTGACCGGCTGCCTGAGGAAGTCGCCGAGATCGCGCAGCGACAGCGGCTCTTCGCGCAGCAGCAGTGGCAAGACGTTGTCCGCCTCCGGCGTACCCGCATCCGCAACGGCCTCGATTTTAGGCTGCCACTCCTGTGCATAGGTGAAAAGTCTGGCTTCCTCCGGGAGCGCCGGGAAATAGTCGGGGCTGAAGGGCTGCAGCCGGTGCTCGACGGTCAGCGCCGCGAGCAGGGCTTCGCCCGCTTTGCCGGCTGGCCCGGAGTGACCGGCCAGGGTCCAGCCGGCTGCCAGGTGATCGCGCAACTGCCCGACCAGCACCGACGGCGGCCGCACGCTGTTGTCGTGGATGCTGCGGCCTATCCAGGAGATGTGCAGGCATGCGCGCGCCGAGAGCAGCGCTTCGAGGAACAGATAGCGATCGTCCTCGCGGCGCGAGCGGTCACCCGGCCGGTAGTCCAGTGCCATGAGGTCGAAGTCCATCGGCGTGCGCGTGCGCGGGTAGTCGCCGTCATTCATGCCGAGCAGGCAGATCTGCCGGAACGGGATGGCGCGCATCGGCATCAGGGTGGCGAAGGTGATGACGCCGCCGAAGAAGCGCTGCGACAGTCCTCCCTCGTCGAAGCCGGCGAGCCAGGACTCGCCGACCACCGACAGCGGCAGTTCCTCGGCCAGAGCCGCCTCGTCACAGGCGTCCTGCCAGCGCTGCAGGCCGCTGTCGAGCTGCAGCAGGGTGAAGGCGTCGCCGCTGTCCTCGGCGGTGAAGAAGTCGGCGAGCAAGACGCGCAGACGCGTGCACCAGACGTCGGCGGTCGCCGGCTGGCGCAACATCCGCCAGGTCGCTTCGAGGCGGTCGAGCAACTGCACCAGCGGTCCGAGCAGTGCGGCATCGATGCCGCCGATTTCGTCGTACGGCTCGATCCCCTGCCAGGCCGCGGCGTTGGCGCCGACAGCGTAGCCGAGCAGCATCCGCCGCAGGCCGAACAGCCAGGTATTCGGCGCTGCCGCCTCGGCGTGCTGCGGCAAATCGAGGCTGGCACGCTGCTCGGCGTGCAACCCCCAGCGAATGTTGGCACCCCGGATCCAGCGCTGCAATTGCGGCAGCTCGTCTTCGGCGATGCCGAAGCGCTGCCGCAGC
>RRZU012972371.1_pt1 | contig 10211 bp, 9 predicted proteins | sample 2165561 | NCBI WGS metagenome assembly RRZU01 (sample SAMN10456909, study PRJNA506462) | wastewater metagenome | isolation source: wastewater sludge | place: USA: Moscow, Idaho
AACTATTATGAAAACAAATTTTATATTACTTTGCTTCTTAAATATGATGAAAATATAGATGAAGCTATTCAAGAAATTGAGGCGATTGTAGAGCGTTTTGTTAAAACCCTTAGCAAGTATGAACCTAAAGTTTTAACGGCATACAAGAACACTCAAGGCGTTCTATGCTCTGAAATTTTCGATTTCTTCTATGAAATAATTAACTCTGAAAAACCAATAGCTAGTACCCCTTTGACTGGTACGCCAGCTTATGAAATTTTGCCTTCTAGTAGTCTGCATTTTGGTTTTGATTTACTACAGATAAAAGGTCAGAAAAAAGTGCGTTATGCCACGCTCTTTGACTCAAAAGATTTTCCATCTATAACCAAATTAGGCATGTTTAATAGTGCTTGTTTGGCCTTGCCGTTTGAATATAACTTAACCCAGTCTTTTACTGCTTTAAGTCCATTCAAAGCATTACAGCGTATTCAAAACCAAGTAAATCAATTGAAGTCTATGCAAGACAAGGCAGAGCATCAGCAAAATGAATTAGAAGAGGCTCAAGGCTATATTCAATCAGGAGAGTTAGCTTTCGGTGAATATCATTGTTCTTTAGTTGTTTATGGCGATACTAAACAGCAAGCTATTGATAATGGCACGTATGCTTTAGCATCCTTTACTAATAATGCTGGTGCGGTTTTCCGTAAAGCTACTGGTTCGGCTGCTGCAACCTATTTTAGCCAAATACCGAATTATAAAAACAAGCCTCGACCTATGTTGAAGTCAAGTCGAAACTTGGCTGCAACGTCATCAATGCACAACTACTCTAAAGGAAAGACAAAAGGGAATCCGCTAGGGGATGGCTCGGCAGTTATTCCATTGCAGACACGTTCTAAAACCCTTTATGACTTTAATTTTCATTTCACTAATCCGCTTGAAGATTCAACGGGCGATATGGTCGCAGGGCATACACTTATTTTAGGTGCTACTGGTACGGGTAAGACAACTTTACAAACGGGTCTAGTGGCGTTCTTAGAGCGTTTTAATCCAGCTATGTTTGTCCTCGATAAAGATCGTGGTATGGATATTTTTATTCGTGCATTAGATGGTGATTATTTTGCAATTGAACAGGGTGTACCAACTGGCATTAACCCATTTCAGTTTAAAGATTCCCCTAAATTAAGAGAGTTTTTAAATGATTTAGTTGTTAGCTGTGCAACTGATAAAGATAGCTCATGTACGAGTGAAGAGCAGAACCAAATTAAAATTGCCATTGATACCGTAATGTCTTTGCCGTATGAAAATAGACGTTTTGGTAACTTGCTGCATAGTATTCCTGATCGTGGTGGTAATGCGTTATATCAACGCCTCTTAAAATGGTGCAACACGGAAGATAATAAAGGGCGTTTTTCTTGGTGCTTAGATAATCCAGTTAATCAATTTGACCCTGATACTTTTAAAATTGTAGGTTTTGAAGTAGGTAGTATTTTAGTAGAAAACTATCAACCAACAGAACCACTTTTATCTTGTCTTTTATACTTAAAAAATGAAATGGTTAAAAACCATGAAAATATTTTAACTGTAGTTGAAGAGTGCTGGCTTCCGCTTTTATATGAAACTCCGCAGCGCATGATTTTAGACGTTTTAAAAACTGGCCGTAAAATGGGTGAGTTTTTATTATTAGTAACTCAATCACCCGAAGAGCTAATTAAGTCGCCTATTTTCCCTGCAATTGTACAACAGACACCAACTAAAATTTTATTACCCAATCCCGATGCAGAATATAAAAATGAACAAGGTGGGGGATATAGCCGAATTGGTTTAACAGAAAAAGAGTTTACTCAAGTTCAAAAACTTGCTTTAGATTCACGGACTTTCTTAGTTAAACAAGGCCATAACTCAAGTTTTGCAATTTTCGATTTATATGGGTTTAGTGATGAAATTAGTGTTCTAAGTTCAACTAAAGATAATGTTAATTTACTTGATCAAATCTTATCTAAGCTACCGCCTAAAACTAAGTCTGAGGTATGGCTTCCTATTTTCTATGAAGCTAGAAAGCAAAAGAAAAAAGGTAATCTTGATTTAGATCAAATTATTAATGAGGTTTTTTTAAACCCAAGCATAAAGGAGAAAGATTATGCTTAAAAAGTTGTTAGTAGGCGGTATTTTAATGTCTAGTATTGGGGTTACTAATGCTGGTATTCCTGTAATTGATGCTGGCTCTCTTGCACAAGCTGTAATTCAAGTTCAGCAACAAGTTACTGAAATTCAGGAGGCTAAAAATCGTTTAAAGTCTATGACTGGTAATGCTGGTTTAGGTCAATTAGTAAATGACCCAACAGTACGAAAAGCACTTAATCAGTATTTACCGAAAGGCTATACAGATATTAATCAAGTCATGCGTAAAGGTGATATTGGTGCTTTGCAAGGTATTTTAAACCAAGTAAAACAGCAAGAAGCCGACTATAAAGGTAAAGGCAAAGAGCGTTTAGCTGCAACGGTATTACTTAATCAAGCAAATATGCAGGGATTATTAAAATCTTTGGATACTCGCTCTAATAATGTAGATCGCTTAATTTCACAAATTAATGCTACTACAGACGTTTCTAGTAAGGCCGATCTTGCGAACTCTTTAGCTGCTGAACAAGCAAGTATTAATGTGGAAATGAACCGCATGAATATTTTAATGAAGCAATCAGAGTTTCAATTACAGTTAGCTGAAAAACAAACAGCTAATGAGTACCGTCAAAATCGCAGACGCTAATTAATGTCCTTGCCTTTTATAAAGGCAAGGATTGAGGGTTTAAAGCATGAGCTTAACTGTTTTTACTAATGTGTTTAATACAATAGACTCAACAGTACAATCAACCATTATTGGAAATACATCTAATATGGTTAGTATGGTTAGCCCTGTATTATTGGCTGGTTTTACTGTTTATGTAATTTTAATTACTTGGTCTTATTTTGGCACAACACTTGAACAAACAATGTTTGATCTATTAAAAAGAATTTTAGCGTGGGGCGTTATTATCTCTTTTAGTTTAAATATTGGCTCATATAACTCTAATGTAGTGCCTTTGGTCTTGGGTCTTGGTGAAGGTTTGGCTAATGCCTTTTCAGGTGGTACAGCCGATGCCTCGGCACTGGATAGCCTAGTAAATTTATTATTTGAAATGATCGGTAAAAACTCGGAGGCTGCCGATGAAGTTAGCGGGATTGAGGGTATTTCTGAAAAGTTAGCAGCATTTTTTTATAACTTGCTAATAATTATTGTTTTCGGTCTTTTCCTGATTATTGCTGCTGCTTATATTGTTTTGGCTAAAGTGTTTTTGGCTATTCTTGTTGTACTCGGCCCGATATTTATTTCTCTTGCCTTATTTCCAGCTACAAGACAATTCTTTTCTGCATGGGTTAATCAAGTTGTAAATTACAATTTATATTTTTTATTAGTTAATGTTGTTGGCGCAATTTTTATTACCTATATAAATACTACATTTAACCAAGACACATTATTAACAGATTCAGGTTTAATTCATCTTGTTTTAATTTTACTTTTCTTTGCCATTATTCTTTTAAAACTTCCTGAAATGGCATCAGGTTTAGCGGGTGGTATAGCTGCTAATGGTTTTGGTGCTTTAGCGAGTACCGTAAGTTCAGGTAAAAGATTACTTGGCGGTGGTGGTGGAAATAAAAAAGGGGCTGATAATAACCCCTCTGCATCAAAATCCACTAATTCTATAAAAGCAGAAAAAAGCGGGAAAGAATAATGATTTTATTGTCTACGCTTTTCTCGATATTCCTGTGCTGCTTTCTTCTCTTGTTCGATTCGTTTTTCACTATCGGACTTTCCGCAAGCTGTTAGGTTTAAAGCAATAACCGAAGCACTAAGCAGTAAAAGCGATTTTTTTAACATAATTGTTTCCCATTAATAAAATTGTTAGTGGGTAAATCTTAATCTATCTCTAAATTTTAGTAAAGGCTTCAAAAGTTAATAGGTTTTTCCTATTTACAGTAGGTAAGGAATTTGATTAATGAAAATAGTTCTATTAATGGTGAGTATCTGCCTCTTTTCAGGCTGTGCCAGCAAAGACAAGCTGACCTATCCAAAAGGTAAATGGATTGAAGTAAATCCAAAAGGATATATTCCTAAAGATGCTCAAAAATATACAAAAGATAGTCAAAAAGCTGGGGTGTTCAATGAAGTTATTTAAGAAAAAAAATGTTGCAGCAAGTGAAAATGTTGCAGAAAAAGCCATTATCTCTAATGAAAATTTAAATCAGAAAGATAATAAGGCAAAAGAAAAAAATGTAACTTCTAAAGAGGCTGCTTTTGATTTTATCAAGGCATCTAAAGAGTTTGAAAAATCTCGAATGGGTGATATTGAACGCTCTAAAAAAACTGCGTGGATTGTTGCAGCTTTATCTATGGGTCTAGCATCTTTACTTACTGTGGCTATTACTGTAATGATGCCATTAAAAACGGTAGAGCCTTATTTAGTCCGTGTTGATAATAATACGGGTTCAACAGATATTGTAACTGCGCTAAGTGAAACTAAATCTATTTCAGATACAGAAGCAACCTCTAAATATTTTGCAGCTTTATACGTGCGATTAATGGAGGGTTACGACTGGTTTACAGTACAAGATCAAGTATCTACTTTAATGTTATTTAGTGATGCAGACATGCAAAACCGTATTAATAACAAATTTAAAATGCCTAATGCACCGCATAAAGTTCATACAGATAAGGAACGAGTAGAAATTCAAATTAATAACTTATCTATTTTAGATGAACAAGGCTTAATGCAGATTCGTTTTACTAAAAGAGTCGTGCCTTCAAATGGTGGTATTTATGACAAAAATACTAATCAGTTTAGCCCTGATCAAGTAGAAGAAAAATATATTGCTACTATGGGCTTTGAATATGTAAATGTGCCTAAGCTAGATGAAATTCGCCTTAAAAACCCGCTTGGATTTACTGTTAAATCTTATCGTATAGACAAGGATGGAATCTAAAATGAAAATGTCAAAATTTGCATTAACGCTATTATTTTCGTCTTTATTTTTTACAGCCAACAGTCAAGCGCAACAGCCTGTTTATGCTAAAGATCAGCGTATCCAGTATTTTACTTATAATTCAGATAATGTTTATCCAATTTATAGCAAATTGGGTTATTCAACATTAATTCAGCTTGAAGATGATGAACACTTACAAGATGATGAAGGCATACTAGGTATGGGCTTTGCTAAAGGTTGGTCATTAGGGGTTAAAGGCAATAATATTGTATTTAAACCAATTGCAGATTTACCCGATACAAATTTGCTTGTTGTCACAAATAAGCGCACCTATGCTTTTGATTTAAAAGTTCGTGATAGCAATATTACTTATGTAGCTAAATTTAAATACCCTGATACAGAGCAAAAAAATAAAGAAAAAATCGCTGATAAACTGCCTTCACAGCTTTATATTCGACCTGTGAAAGATGAAAAAAATAAAGAGGTTTATATAGATAACCGCTTTAATACATCTTACTTTAAAAAGGGTAATCTTGAGATCACTCCAACTAATATTTGGGATGACAGCTTATTTACTTATCTAAAATATGATAATGCAAATGATTTACCTGCTGTTTATAAAGTAATGCCAGATGGTTCAGAGGTTTTAATTAATAGCCACACTAAAGAAGATGTTTTGGTGGTGCATGAAGTTGTTAAAACTTTACGTTTACGCTTAGGTAAGTCTGTAGCCGATATTCATAACGGAACATTTAGACAAACAGCATTTAATAAAAATGGTACATCGCAAGATGGCACATTCAGAATTGAAAAATAAGGATTGAAAAATGACTGATTTAAAAAACAATGAGATCACGCCTAACAATCCTGATACAGATATTTTAGATGATATGCCAACGGCCAACGAAAGCGGGCAAGAAGGTAAAAACAGCAAAAAATTAAAGGTTGTGCTTTTTATCTTTATTGGCGTTGTAATCATGCTAATTGGTATCGGTGTATCAATGGGGCGTTTTCAGGCTTCTAGTGCTGCATCAAAAGCAGAAGAGGCAGAGAAAGCAGCACAAGAGCAAAAACAATTAGCAGATGGTAAAAGTGTTGATATTGCGACAGATCAACAACAAATTGAAAACACTAATTTTCAGGCTTTACCTTGCCCTGTTTCTGACCCAACTTGCCAGCCTCAAGATGATTTAACGGGAGAGGAAATAGTCGAGCCAGTACAAGCACAACAGACCGAACAACCAGTAGTACAACCAGTTCAGCCAGCTTATAACACTTATAACCAATCAACTGATTATCAAGCTCCTGAACCAGTTCAACCAGTTCAACCAGTTCAACCAGTTCAAAGCTATCAAGCTCCTGTGGCTGCTGCTAATCCTGCGCCTTCACCACAAGATGATGATGTTTTAGTAGACATTAATACTAAAGTGGCTGTGACTGCTGCAAGCCAAAATCAAAAAGAAACAGGACTAGCTAAGTCGTTTGAATCTTCAAAGCTGAACAGTGGTAACGCTTCTAAGCGTGGTGATACAAGTATGCTTTTAGCTAAAGGTACGGCTATTCCTTGCGTTTTAAATACTAAAATTGACAGTACATATAAGGGCTTTACAACTTGCCGTATTTCAAAAGATGTTTATTCAGCTAATGGTCGTGTGCTGTTATTAGAACGTGGCTCAACTGTATTCGGTGAACAGAATGTCGATATAAAACAAGGACAGGCAAGAGTCGCTGTTTTATGGTCACGTATTGAAACCCCTAAAGGCGTTTCGGTAGATATTGACAGCCCAGCAACAGGCAAACTAGGCGAAATGGGTATAAATGCCAAAGTAAAAACCCATTTTTGGAAACGGTTTGGCGGTGCAATCATGCTTTCTATGATTCAAGACTTTTCTGCTAATGCCTCAACTCGTTTAGCAAAAAATGGACGACAAGACGACACTTCAAATACTTCAAGTGCTGCCGAAGATATGGCCGCAAAAGCCTTAGAAAACACTATTAATATCCCGCCAACTGCAACAGTTCATCACGGGTCATTAATTAACATTTTAGTCGTTCGTGATGTTGATTTCGGGAGGATTTATGAACTCCGCAAATTTTAATGTTGGTGGTCGTGCCGACACACTAAATGGCCTACTGAATATTAATGGCATACAACCATTTTTAGACAATCCTTCTTTTACAGAAGTTGCCATAAATAGACCTTTTGAACTTTGGACAGAAAGTAGCAAAGGCTGGCAAAAGCATGAAATGCCTAATCTTAACTTTTCTACTTTAAAGCAAATTGCTAATACTTTTGCTAACTTTAATAAGCTTGAGATCAACATGAGCAACCCGATTTGTTCGGGTGTCATGCCGAACGGCCAGCGTGGACAGGTGGTTATACCTTCTGCATGTGAGCGTGACACGGTATCCATTGTTGTTCGTAGACCAAGTGATACACGTTTTAGCCTAAGCAGCTATATAGATTCAGGTCGTTTAGATACCTGGGTAGATGCTTCGACTTTTCAGACAAAAAACTTAATTTTACCTAGTCATTTGGAAAGTAAAAGACAAAAAGAAGAGGCTGAAATTAGCTATCTTAATGATTATCTAGGGATTCCCGAAGATGTTCATTTACAGCTATTTGAGCTAAAAATGCTTAAGGCTAAAGCTGATCGTGATATTGATACCTTTGTTCGCCTTGCAGTAGAGCATAAACAAAATATTTGCTTAATCGGGGCAACTGGTTCGGGTAAAACAACATTTACTAAAGCAGTTTGTGATTTAGTACCCGTAGAAACTCGCATTATTACGATTGAAGATACCGCAGAATTGGATTTACCAAATCATGCGAATAGAGTGCATCTTTTCTATAAAGATGTTTCACCAAAAGACCTTTTAAAATCTTGTATGCGTATGAAGCCAGACCGTATTTTTCTAACAGAATTACGGGGTGAGGAGGCTTTCGATTATTTGATGGCCTTAAACACTGGGCATGGTGGGTCAATTACAACAGTTCACGCTAATGATTGTAATAGTGCTTATTATCGTGTTGGCTCTTTAATTAAACAGTCTGATATTGGGCAAAAATTAGATTTTGAATACATTATGTCAGAGGTTTATACAACATTAGATGTAATGATGTTCTTAAGTCATACTTATGTTCGTGAAATTGCTTATGACCCAATTAGAAAATATAGATTATTAAAGGGGAAAAAAGCATGAGTTCAGAAAAAAAAGGCTTTGGTGCTTATTTAATTTTGTTTTCTATTATTTCAATAATCGGGGCGGTTATTGGTTTATTTATTGCCAATCTTGTTTTTGTTCAGTGGCAAAAAATACCAATGGAATATTATAGTTATCATCTTATTTTTGATTATTATAAACAGTATCAAAATAACCCCGAAGTTTTGAAAGTAATCAAAATTTGTGCTGCTGCTGGTGGTTTTGTCGTTTTATTATTTAATGCGATTATTGCTATGGCAATTTTCGCAAAACCAAAACGTGAATTACATGGTAGTGCAAAATTTGCGGATATGATGGACGTTAGAAAAACAGGATTTATTTTAACTCCAAAAGAACAACAAGAAAAATTTAAAAAAACACCTAGTAACCCTTCAATTTTAGTTGGGAAATATAAGGGTAAACTACTCGAGTTTTTCGGCAATGAGTTTACTTTTGTGGCTGCTCCAACTCGTTCAGGTAAAGGGGTAGGTATCGTTATTCCTAACTTATTACATTACCGTGATAGTGTTGTTGTACTCGATGTGAAAAATGAAAACTGGGATTTAACCGCAGGCTTTCGCTCAAAATATCAAGAGGTATTCTTATTTGCACCAAAGGCCGAAGATGGTCGAAGCCATCGTTATAATCCCCTTGATTATATTGATAGAAACCCAACAAAACGCATGGGGGATATTCAGAATATCGCTAATATTATGTATCCCGCAGATGGTGACGACTCATTTTGGCAATCTCAAGCACAGCGTTTATTTACTGGTTTAATTCTCTATATGATTGAAACTGAAAATATGGAGGATAAATCGAAAAATCGACCTTGTACGCTATCTGAACTGGTCAAATTGACAACTCCAAATAAGCCACTAGATGAATGGATTACTGAAACAATTAATACACGTAAAAATGATAATGAGCCTCTATCTGTTGAATGTATTGAAGCTTTAATGTCATTTGCTGGTAACTCTTCTGAAAATACAAGGGCGGGTATTTTATCTAGCTTAACTGCACCATTAAATATTTTTACTGATCCGATGGTGGCTGCTGCCACTTCTACATCAGATTTCAGATTAGATGAAGTTCGTAAAAAACGCATGTCAATTTATGTTGGTATTCAGCCTAATGAATTACCAAGATTTGATAAATTACTTAACTTGTTTTTTAGTCAGTTAATCAACCTAAATACCCGTGTTTTGCCTGAACAAGACCCAAGTTTAAAATATCAATGTTTAGTTTTACTGGATGAATTTACGGCTTTAGGTCGGGTAGATATTATTAATAAAGCTGTTTCCTATATTGCAGGTTATAACATGCGGTTAATGCTTATTTTTCAAAATAAGCAACAAGCGGAACAAGTTTATACAAAAGATGGTGCAGCCACATTATTAATCAATATGGCTTGTCAAATTATTTTTGCACCTCGAACGGTAGAGGATGCAGAAAGCTACAGTAAATTATTAGGAACACAGACTGTTAAAGGTCAATCTATTTCAAAAAATAGGGGTAAAGGTGGTGGTGGTTCTATTAGCACATCAGATCAAGGCAGAGCCTTAATGCTGCCTCAAGAAATGTTAGAGCTAGATAAAGCCAATCAGATTATAAAATATGATGCGTTTAAACCAATTTTATGTGAAAAAATTATTTTCTATGATGAGCCTGTTTTTCAAAATCGCTTAAGTCAAGAAAGAGATAGTACAGGTAGACAAAAAGGGTTGCCAGTAGATGAAAAATATAGACCGCCACAATTAGATATAGATCACATGCTTGAAGTCATGCGAGGCACTAAATTTAATCAGGTTCAATCAATTAAAGAGCTTCCAAGTTCACAAGTTTTAATAAATGAGCATTCCAGTTATATTCAGAAAATTAGTGATGCACTGGGCTTTGATGCAGATTTCTTTAATGTTTCTGTAGATGATGAAGATACAGACGAAATTATTTTACAGTTCTAATTAGTTTATAAGGATAAATACAATGAGTAATCAAATTGTTCAAGGTAC
>RRZU010118291.1_pt1 | contig 10209 bp, 9 predicted proteins | sample 2165561 | NCBI WGS metagenome assembly RRZU01 (sample SAMN10456909, study PRJNA506462) | wastewater metagenome | isolation source: wastewater sludge | place: USA: Moscow, Idaho
AAGATACTTCTACTGATTTTCAATCAAAATTTTTATTATCACTTAAAAAATATATATTGAATTCTATACTAATAAATATACGTCAAGAATCATTTGATCGTGTTGTTTATTTTGATTTTGAAAAATTAAATCAATTTGGCGACATTGAAAAATTTACACTCGTTTTTGAAATTATGGGTAAACATAGCAATATCTTTTTATTAGAAAACAATAAAATTTTATCTTCATTAACTACTAACTCTATTGATGAAGGTAGTCGTATCACTCTTTCAGGTTCAATTTATACATTACATAAAAATGAAAACAATAAAAATAAAGTATCCCCTATTTATTTCGATGAAGAATCATTTAATTTTTTAGACTCAAAAGATATGATATCTCGTATGGAAGGAATAGGAAAAGTTTTTTCAGATGATACATTTAATAACTATCTACTGTTTAAAAAATATTTTTCTTCATATTCTGCAAATATTTACAGGTTAATTAAAAATAACAAAGAAATAAAAGTCATTACATATAACAACTTTTATTCATTTGAAAATAATTATATCAACAAAACAAATTTTGATTCTATTAATGATGCTTTAAACGATTATTTTAAAAATACTATTGTCTCAAATATAATTGATGAAAAGAAAAAGAATATTATTAAACACATCGATAATTTAATTAAAAAACATAATAAAATATTAACTAATATTGCCAATGATATAACTAAAAATTCACATTTTCAAAATGATAAAAATAAAGCTGATATTTTAGCGGCTAATCTTCATTTGGTTAAATATGGTATGAATGAAATTAATGTTTTTGATTTTTATAATAATCATGATACTACTATAGAACTTGATCCTCTATGTTCACCAAAAGAAAATTTAAATAACTATTATTCAAAATATAACAAATCAAAAAGAGCAATAGAATTTTTAAAAAACCGAATAAAACTAGTTGAAAATGAGCTTTATTACCTAGATGAGATGAAATTATTTTCAAATAACGAAAATGATTTTAATGGACTTGATATTATAGAATCGGAACTTAATATTACGAAAAAGAAAAAAATAAATGCTAATAAAAAGAAAAAACGTGAATTACTTTCATTCGAATATAATAATCATAAAATTTTAGTTGGACGTAACAATGTTGAAAATGATGAAATTACATTTTCTAAAGGTGAACATTATGATATATGGCTTCATACAAAAGATATTCCTGGAAGTCATGTATTAATACTATCTAATTCAAAAAAAATAAACAATGATACTATTATATATGCTGCCACTCTTGCTGCACAATTTTCAAAAGCAAATATAAATGATAAAATAGAGGTTGATTACTGTGAAAAAAAATATGTGAAAAAAATTAAAGGAGCTAAATTAGGCCAAGTAACATATAGTAATTATAATACAATATTAATTGACAAAAATCAAAAACTATTGTAAAATCTATACATACACAAATCTAAGGAGGATACTATGGCTAGTAAAACTATAACTATGACAAATCCTACTGGACTACATACAAGACCAGGTGGAATATTTGTTGCAAAAGCAAAAGAATTCGAAAGTGATGTTTTCGTAGAAAATGAAGGAAAAAAAGTTAATGGTAAATCATTATTAAAACTTTTATCTATTGGTATTAAAAATGGTTCTGAAGTAACTGTATATGCTGAAGGATCAGATGCTGATCAAGCAGTTGAAGTTCTTGGAGATTTATTAGCAACTATAAAAGACTAGTATTTTTTTCAATTTATTGAAAGAACTTTATATAAAAAAATCATCTAATTAAAGATGATTTTTTTTATTTAATCTATTTTCTTTAGAGATACTTATTAGTAACGAATCAACTGCGTTTTCTTGTGTATCTTTTCCTTCTTTTATATTTTTCTCATATTCCCAGCATTTAAATATTATCTTATTTATTGATTCATATGAAAAATTATTTAGATTACTTTGTTTTTTAAATATTGAATATGGGTTAGGATATCTATTATTTATTTTGAATATTGATTTTATTTCCTCGTATTGTTCTTTAAATTTATTATAGTTTGTTGATAACTTAAGTCCTTCTTTATTTATTTCATAAAGTTTTTTTAATATATCAAACTCATTAAATATCGAATATATTATTGACATATAATCTTTACTTATTTCAATATATTCAATAACTTCAAAGATATCATTTTTCATTATTTTATCTATACATTCATATAATTGATATTCTTTTTCAATAGAAACTATCTCCCTAATTTTAAGCATATCTAATTTATCTATATCATTCTCACCATAATATGCAATAATTTTATTAACTTCATTTTTTATTTTATAAGGATTATCCCCTATCATTTCTAATAATTGATTTGATTGATTATCATTTATTTTAAGTTTAGAAATAATATAACTTTTATTTATTTTATTTTCTTTATCATATGATTTAAATACTTTAAATTTATTTATTAATATTTCTAATTTTTTTAATTTTGATTCTTCTATTTCCAAATCAATAATTATTTCTTTATTATTTAAATCTAATTTAGAGATATATGTAAACATTGATTCTAAATCTTTTATTGATTCGGCACGTTTCAATATTATTAATTCATTTTGTGAAAACATTGAATTAAATGATATTTTATCATAAAATTTTTCCTCTTCTTTTATTGATCCATCAAATACAAATTCTATTATATTTTTATTGATATTTTTTATTTCTTCTATTACTTCTATATATTTAAATTCTCTACTTTTATCACCACAAATAATGTATATCATTATATCACCAACATTTTCATATTAATATAGTCTTCATATGATTATACTATATTTTAGATTTTATTTAAATAAAAAAACTTCCTCATAAACCTGAGGAAGCACATAAATCATATCTTATTTTTTACCAACTCCATAATATTTAAATAATTTCCTTGCATCTACATTTTTTGTATATATATTTCTCAAGTCAAACATGTAGTTATCGTTCATTAATGATTTTACTTTTGTTAAATTCATTCCTCTAAATTGATTCCATTCAGTTATTACTACTATTGCGTCAGATTTTTGTGATGCTTCGTATTCATTGTCGCAATATTGTATATTTTCACTAATATCTTTCAACCTCCATATTGCTTCCTTTATTCCTTCTGGACAATATGCTTTTATTTTTGCTCCTTCTCTTACTAAACCTCTGATAATATCTAACGCTGGCGCATCTCTCATATCATCAGTCTCTGGTTTAAATGATAATCCTAATATTGTTATAACTTTTCCTTCTACATTTCCCATTTCTCTTAATATTTTTTCTACCATCTTTTGTTTTTGTTTTTCATTTGCTTGTATAGCTGCTTCTATTACTTTAAATTCTTCACCATATTTTTTTGCTATATCTACTATCGCTTTCGTATCTTTCGGAAAACATGACCCTCCATATCCTGGGCCTGCATGTAAAAATTTAGGTGATATCCTTCCATCTTGTCCCATTGCTGTCGCTATCTGTTGTATATCTGCACCAACTTTTTCAGATAATAATGCCATTTCATTTATAAATGATATCTTAACAGCTAAAAATGCATTTGATGCATACTTTATCATTTCTGATGTTTCTACATTAGTAAATACAAATGGCGTTTCATTTATAAATAACACATTATATACTTTTTTCATTATTTCCTTTGCTCTTTCATCTGAATAGCCTATCACTACTCTATCAGGTCTCAAACAATCATTAACAGCTTTTCCTTCTCTCAAAAATTCTGGATTTGATACTACATCAAATTCATAATTTTCTTTTCGATCTTCTATTTTATTTTGTATTGTTTCTTTTACTAATTTCCCTGTACCTACTGGTACTGTTGATTTATTTACTACTACTTTATATCCGTTGATGTATTCTCCTATCGAATTTGCTACTTCTAATACATATTTTAAATCTGCACTTCCATCATCACTCGGTGGTGTTCCTACCGCTATAAATATTACTTCTGATTTTTCTACTGCATATTTTATGTCCGTTGTGAACTCTATTTTTTTATTCTTTATATTCTTTTTAAGTAATTCTTCTAATCCTGGCTCATATATAGGTACTCCACCATTTCTTAATGTTTCAATCTTACTTACATCATTATCTACACATATCACATCTAATCCAAATTCTGATAATATTACGCCTTGTACTAAACCTACATATCCAGTTCCAACTACACATATTTTCATTTGGTACCTCTTTCTAAAAACATTATTATCTTCTATACCATTCTAAAAATTTTTTAATCCCTTCTACATATTTTGTTTGTGGATTATATCCTAATATTTTTTTTGCCTTACTTATATCTGCATATGTAACATTCACATCTCCTTGTTGCATTGGTAATTTATTTAATTTTGCTTTTTTATTCAGCTCATTTTCTATTCCTTCTAGCATTTTTTTTAATGATATTGTATCTGATTCTCCTAAGTTGAATATTTCATAAACATTACTATGATCTTGAACATATTTTATTGACTTTATTACTCCATCTATTATATCTTCAATGTACGTATAATCTCTTTTTGTTTCACCATCTCCATAAAATGGTATTTCCTCTCCATTAGATATCATTTTAGTAAATTTATGAATTGCTAAATCTGGTCTTTGTCTTGGACCATAAACAGTAAAAAATCTCAACATTACTGTATCTATATTATATAAATAATGATATGTGTGGCCTATTACTTCACAACTTTTTTTTGTTGCAGCATATGGTGATATTGATCTATCTACATTATCGCTCTCACCAAATGGTACTTTTTCATTATTTCCATATACTGATGATGACGAGGCACAAACAAATTTTTTTACATCATACTTTTTCATCATTTCTAATATATTCATTGTTCCTTTAACATTCACTTCTTCGTATAGTATTGGGTTTTCTATTGATGGTCTAACTCCTGCCATTGCAGCTAAATGTACTACAACATCTATCTTATTATCTCTAAATATTCTATCTAATGAATTTATATCTCGTATATCTATTAATTCTAGTTTATAATTTTTGTAACTTCCTTCAACATATTCTTTTAATTTTTCTAATTCTTTTATGTTATTAATTCCATTTAGTCCATTATTAATTTTTAATTCTAATGATTCTAATACATTTAAAACTTTTATATTCAATGCATAATAATCATTAAAATTATCTACATTAATTACTTTATTTCCTTCTTTTATTAATTTTCTAACTATATGTGTGCCTATAAATTCAGCTCCTCTTGTTACTAAATATGTTTTCATTATATATACCTCTTAATATTAAATTTTTCTATTCTTTTCTTTTGAATTTTTTATTATTATTAAATTTCTAATATAAACTATTAATCCAAATAATTGTCCTACTATTATTACTGGATCTTTTTTATAAATAGCATAAATTAATAATAATGCCCCTCCTAATATACTAAATATCCAAAATGCATATGGAACTATACTCTTTTTATTTTTCTCACTCATTATCCATTGTATTAAAAATCTTCCAGAAAACATTGCTTGTCCTGCAAAACCAACAATTATCATAAATGTACTAAATTTCATTTTTCTCCAATCTAATTATATGATACTTTTTATCTTTATATATTATTTTATATTTTACCGTTACTTTATCTATATTTTTTGTTTTTATAAAAATTAAATCATTTATTTGCTTATTAAATATATCCTCTTCATTTATTGCTTCTATACTTTTATTTAACATGAATTGTGCTCTTAATAAATCTTGATCTGTTGTATATATTTTTTTATCATTAGATATTTCTTGTTCTCTTAGAATTTCTACATATCTATAGAGTCCTATATTTTCATTTATCATTTGATAATTAAAAAATGATATTATTGAAATAATAAAAATTAAACTTCCTGATATATAAAATGATCTATTTATTTTATTTTTATAAATAAAGAATAAGCATATAGTAATTAATATAAAGAATGAAATTAATAAATTATATTTTAAACTCTCAAATTCCTTTAGTTTTATAAAAAATAGTACTATAAATATTAATGATAACTGCAAAATATTAAATATTAATAATTTTCTTTTTATTGAATCATTCATTTTCTTATATTCGATAATTGTAATTATTAATATTGGATATACTATTGGTAACAAATATATCACAAGTTTACTACTAACTATTGATAAATAAAAAACAGTTATCCATATCCACAATAATAAAAATGTATCTAAATCTGTTTTTTGTTTATTTTTTATTGATTTATATATTGAAAACGTTGTTAACCCATTCCATGGAAATGTAATCAATGGTATCATTAAAATATAATAATAAAATGCCTCTTTATGAATAGATGCATTTACTGTACGAGCATAAACTTGTTTATAAAATAATGAATTTATAAATATTTTACCTTCTGATATATATGCTGGTATTAGCCAAAATAATATGAATGCTATGATAATCAATAATCCTTGTATAATTTTAATATCTTTGAACGTATATTTTTTTTTAGATACAAATTTAAATATGAAAATTACTAATATTGGAGTCAAAATTCCAACAAGTCCTTTAAACAAGAATCCTAATCCGATATAAATATAAGACATATAAATATTTTTATATTTTTGTTTTTCATAACATTCAAAAAAATGAATTAATGCTAATGATATAAATGCTGCTAAGTAGATATCCATTCTTATTACTATCAAGCAAAGATAATTTAATATGGAACTTGCCATTAAAAATATTAAAAATAAAAATTCATTATTATTTATTTTTTTTGATAAAAATTTATATGTTTTTGTTAATAAAAAACTTTCTATTAATATGTTGAATAATACTATAGAGTATGTGTAAAATCCTCCAAATATAAATTTTGATAAAACAATAATCCAAAAATATAGAGGCGGTTTATCTGTATAAAGTTCATTATAAAAATAAAGCGAAAATATCTTTTTATTTTTTATCATTGTATTTGCTATATCTATATATTTCAATTCATCTCTTGGAGTAAAATCTCTAAATATAAATGGTAATGTTATGATTAATAAAAAAATATAAATATAAATAAATACATATTTTTGTTTACTTAGTTTTAGTTTCAACTGCATATGTTAATCTCCTTTTTTTCATCCATCTAACTGCGATAACATCTGCAAAGCCAACAAACATTCTATTAAATACTCCATATTTTGATTTTCCAAAAATTCTATCTTGATGTGTAACTGGAACTTCTGTTACTTTAAATCCATTTATTTTAGCAATTGTTGGTAAAAATCTATGCATTCCTTTGTATAAATAAAAACTTTTAACAACTTCTTTTTTAAATACTTTTATAGGACATCCTGTATCGGTTATATTGTCTCCAGTGACCCAATTTCTAAATCCATTTCCTATTACTGATGATAATTTTCTTATTACGCCATCTTCTCTACTTTTTCTTATTCCATTGACCATATCATATTCCTTTAAATGAGGTATCATAATATAAATATCAAACGGATCAGATTGCAAATCACCATCTAACGAAACTACAATATCTCCATTAGCTACTTTAAAACCCGCTGCTAATGCATCTGTTTGTCCTGCATTTTTAGCAAAAAATACTGGTTTAACATAATCTTTTTCTTTAGATATTTCTAATAATAATTCTGTTGTTCCATCTGTACTCCCATCATCAACAAATATAAACTCATAAAATTTATAATGGTATTTTACTGTTTCTTCTAATTTTTTTACTAACAATGTGACATTTTCAGTTTCATTATAAACTGGTATAACAAATGATATTTCCATATATGTAATCCTCCTAAATATTTAAAATATTTATTTCAAAAAATGAAATTATGATATATAATGTAATTACTTTCTAACAAATAATAGCATAAAAAAAAATACTATAAATGAAATTAAACTGAAAATATATAAATTATAGGAGAAAAATGAAAAAAATATTAGTCATAGAAGACGATGAAAAGTTACAAAGAATTTTAAAAATACAACTAGAATATAAAAACTACGAAGTTTTTTTTGAGTCTAACGGTATGGAAGCATTCAATCATGTACATAAATATCGAGATATGTACGACTTAATTATACTTGATTTAGAACTTCCAGGGATGAGTGGTCATAATGTTTGTAAAAATATAAATAAAATATCAAAAACTCCAATCATTGTATTATCTGCAAGAAATAATGTTGAAGATAAAGTTGAATTACTACAAAATGGCGCAAGTGATTATATAACTAAGCCTTTTGACATAGAAGAACTTGATGCTAGAATAAATGTTAATATTAGAAAAACTAAAGAAACAAAGCTTATATATGATATAATTGAAATGGATATTGAAAATTTTACAGTTAAAGTTGATTATCAAGAAATATACCTCAGTAAAACTGAATATGAATTATTAAAGATATTACTTGAAAAGTATGAAAGAATTGTTACTAGAGAAGAAATAATTGAAACTATTTGGGGTTGGGAAGCTAGTGATAATTTATTAGATAGCACTATGAAAAATTTGAGAAAAAAATTAAATAAAACTCTTATAAAAACAATAAGAGGGATTGGATATAAGTTAGAAAATGAAAATAAAAAAAATTAGTCACAAAGTTATTTTATTAAATTCAATAAGTTTAATCTTTTGTACTTTATTTATTACTCTTGCTGTAACATTATTTTTATTTAATCACCAAATTGAAGAAGAGGTTGAAGAACTGGATTCTATTATTTCGAATGTCATTACGCAGTTGGATTCTATTGAATCTCATAATATAAAAAAAGTATATGTCGATTATGTATTTGCTGATAAAGATGATATTGAACTATCTGTAAAAATAAATAATACTCATACTCAACTTAGTAAAGATTTTCCAAAACTATCTGATTTTCATACACATGTTTGGAATAGTGATTTTGAAAGTTTAAGATATAATAAAATTTATAAAAGTAATAATCGAGAATATCTTGTATCTAGAACTTTTAAATATGAAGAATTTGGAGTTGTTTTTTTAGGTATTTTTATTATTTTTATTTTCATGGTTATATCTATTGTACTTGTTTCGGCAGTTATTACAAAAATAGTTATAACCCCAATTTCAAATCTAATATCACAAGCAAAAGCAATAAATCAATACAATGTCTATGCAAAATTAACTAAAAATAAAGATGATGAAGTTGGTGAATTAGTAGATATTATAAATGAAACATTTGAAAAAAAAGAGCAGATGATAAAAACTCAAAAACAATTTTCACAAAATATTTCTCATGAATTAAAAACTCCACTTTCTATAATAAAAGGTTATTTAGACATACTAAAAATTCAAAAAAATAATCATGAATTATTAGATGAAAGTGTTAGAAATATTGATGAAGAAATTAAAATAATAGAAAATATAATAAACAATCTATTTTTAGTTTCTCAATCTGAACAAATGAAAATTATTAAAGAAAAAATAAACCTTAATTCTTTAATATCTAAAATTAAACATGACTATGATATATCGTATAACAAACAAGAAATTAATATTATTAATAATAATATTAAGCATTATATAATAGGTGATAAAAATTTAATTTATGAATTATTTAGAGGATTAATCGATAATGGAATTAAATATTCAGATGGTAAAAAAATAGAAATATTATTAGAAGAAAAAGAAAGGAAAATTATTATTACAATTAGGGATTATGGTATTGGCATTTTAGAAAGTGAAAAAGGCAATATATTAAATGGTCATTATAGAGGTACAAATGTCAAAACTCATTATTTAGGAAAAGGTCTTGGATTATCTATAATAAAAGAAATATTAGATTTACATGGAGCATCTATTGAATTTAATAATAGAATTGATGGTCTTGATGTTAAGGTCATATTTAACTATTAAAAAATCAGATGAGTTAAAAATTTAAACTCATCTGATTTTTTTATCCTAACCAATTTATTATATGTTTTGTTTCTTGAAATGATTTTCCATTCATAAAATCATTTTCATTTGATAAATCTCCACAAATTGCAGGATGATTATGCTTTATAATTGTTCCTGATTTTAAATTTTTCTCAAATATTTGAGCATCTTTACCCCACAGTAAATAAATAATATGACTATTCTTTAGTGATATATATTCTAATATTTTTTCTGTTATTTGATTCCAAAATTTATGATGTCTTCCTGAATCGCCTTCTACTGTAGTTAATGCTGCATTTAATAGTAAAACTCCTTG